>Ga0207734_100014_pt1 | contig 366983 bp, 319 predicted proteins | sample TtanPargueraPR_5_FD_187744 | JGI IMG/M metagenome (GOLD analysis project Ga0207734, IMG submission 187744) | Aerobic enrichment media microbial communities from Bioluminiscent Bay, La Parguera, Puerto Rico - Tt and P1 (3) (SPAdes) | ecosystem: Environmental > Aquatic > Marine > Unclassified ... | reverse complement strand
AGTGGACACAAAAACCTCCGTTCTGGGGACAAGTAAAACAAGAATTAATCATCAAATTTGGTGAACGATGCAATGAGATAATATAATAGCTTAAAATAATGTTTGACACAGTTTATTGAACATTACCCAGCAAACTTGTTGGCTGTCTTGTTGCAGCGCTGCAGCAAGCAAAAAAACTTATTTGCTGGCCTCTTGCACAGCTGCGGCAAGCAAAAAAACTTGTTGGCTCGCCTCCTACACGGCTGCACAGCCAAAAAAATTTGTTGGCGACCATGTTGCACAGCTGCAACAGGCGAAAAAATGTTGTGGAAAGCGTGTAGCACGGCTGCAGGAAACAAAAAACTTATTTGCTGGCCTCTTGCACGGCTGCACAGCCAAAAAAATTTGTTGGCGACCATGTTGCACAGCTGCAGCAGGCGAAAAAAAGTTGTGGAAAGCTTGTAGCACGGCTGCAGGAAGCAAAAAACTTATTTGTTGGCCTCTTGCACGGCTGCAACAGCCCAAAAAACTTGTTGGCGACCATGTTGCACAGCTGCAACAGGCAAAAAAATGTTGTGGAAAGCCTGTAGCACGGCTGCAGGAAGCAAATAAATATTGTAGCTCGTATGTTGCACGGCTGCGGCAAGCAAGAAATTTTAGTGGCCACTTTGTCGCAAAGCGGAAAGCCCGGCCACAAGATTAAGAGTCGTTAGACATGTGGCCTTAGCTATTGAAACATAAATAAGGATGTCATCTGTTTATGTTACGAATCATACAGATGACATCCTATAAATGAAAAAGCCGATCCGTCAGTTGACGGATCGGCTTTTCAATATGGTAAAGAAAATTATTAGTCTTCTTTTTTAGCTTCGTCAGCTGATTCATCAGCGTTAGGCTCTTCGGTTGTTTCTTCAGCTTTTGCTTCAGGAGCCGGAGCTTCTTCAGTTTTAACTTCTTCAACAACTTCAGCCTCTGCAACTGGTGCAGTAGTTTCAGCTTTTTTAGCACCACCACGACGTGAACGACGTTTTTTAGGTGCAGCAGCTTCTTCTTTTGCAGCCAACATAGCTTCGTTGAAGTCAACCAACTCGATGATACACATATCGGCGTTGTCTCCCAAACGGTTACCGGTTTTCAGAATACGAGTGTATCCTCCCGGACGGTCAGCAACTTTAACAGCTACTTCGCGGAACAATTCCGATACAGCATCTTTGTCTTGCAGGTAGCTAAAAACTACCCTGCGAGAGTGTGTAGTATCTTCTTTTGCCTTAGTAATCAGTGGCTCAACGTACATACGCAATGCTTTCGCTTTTGCAACAGTAGTTGAAATTCTCTTATGCGCGATAAGTGAACTTGCCATGTTTGCCAACATCGCTTTACGATGTGGTGCTTTACGGCCTAAGTGATTAAATTTCTTATTATGTCTCATTGCCTTTTACTCCTTATCAAGTTTATACTTGGAAATATCCATTCCAAAATTCAGTCCCATGTTATCTAAAAGGTCATCCAATTCGGTTAACGATTTTTTACCAAAGTTTCTGAATTTCAGCAGGTCGTTTCTGTTGTAGGTAACCAGGTCTCCTAATGTATCTACATCCGCAGCTTTCAAACAATTCAAAGCACGAACCGAAAGATCCATATCAACCAGTTTAGTTTTCAACAACTGACGCATGTGCAGTACTTCTTCGTCAAACTCTTCGTTTGCAAATTTCTCATCCGTATCAAGAGTGATCTTTTCGTCTGAGAACAGCATGAAGTGATAGATAAGAATTTTAGCTGCTTCTTTTAATGCATCTTTTGGGTGAACAGAACCATCGGTAGCAATATCCAGAACTAATTTTTCGTAGTCGGTTTTTTGCTCAACACGATAGTTTTCAACCGCGAATTTTACCTTTTTAATTGGCGTATAGATCGAGTCGATCGGAATTACACCAAATTCTTCTTCAACGGGTTTGTTTTCAACAGCAGGAACGTAACCACGTCCTTTGCTGATGTTCAACTCCATTTGAATTTTTACATCCGGCTCCATTCTGCAAATTACCAACTCAGGATTCAGTACTCTGAAACCGGTCATAAATTTGTTAATGTCTCCGGCAGTAAATTCTTCCTGGCCGCTAATTGAGATAGATACTTTTTCGCTGTCAAAATCTTCCACCTCGTTTTTAAAACGAACTTGCTTCAGATTAAGGATAATATCAGTTACATCTTCAATAACTCCTTTAATCGTAGAAAACTCATGGTCAACACCTTCAATTTTAACAGTTGTAATTGCATAGCCTTCCAACGACGATAACAGAATACGACGAAGTGCATTACCAATTGTAATACCGTATCCCGGTTCCAGGGGACGAAACTCGAATTGTCCGAACTTGTCATCGGATTCTAACATTATTACCTTGTCAGGCTTTTGGAATGCTAATATTGCCATAATATTCTAAGTAATTTTATTATTTTGAATACAACTCTACGATTAGTTGCTCTTTGATGTTTTCTGGAATTTCTTCACGTTCCGGACGGTTCAGGAATTTTCCGGCCATTTGTGCGCCATCCCATTCCAACCATTCGTACTGTGAGCTTCTGCGCGATTGCAATGAGCCAGTAATTTCTTCCAGCGATTTTGATTTCTCGCGAACACCAATAACGTCGCCAGATTTAACCGTGTACGATGGAATATTTACTAATTTTCCGTTAACAGTAATATGTTTGTGTGATACAAACTGACGTGCCGCAGCACGAGTTTTAGCAATACCCAAACGGAATACTACGTTGTCGAGACGAGACTCTAACAACTGAAGAAGTACCTCACCGGTAACACCTTTAGAAGCTTGCGCTTTTTTGAAAAGTGTGCGGAATTGTCTTTCTAATACACCGTAGGTATATTTTGCTTTTTGTTTCTCTTTTAACTGCTGCCCGTATTCCGATACTTTTCTTCTTTTCGAAGCTAAACCGTGCATCCCCGGAGGGTAGTTTTTGTGTTCGAACACTTTATCCGGTCCGAAGATAGGCTCTCCGAATTTACGAGCGATTTTAGATTTTGGTCCTCTATATCTTGCCATTTCCTTTTCGTTTTAAAATTAAACTCTACGTCTCTTAGGAGGCCTGCAACCGTTGTGCGGAAGCGGTGTTACATCAATAATTTCAGTAACCTGGATACCGATGGTAGCCAAAGCTCTGATTGCTGATTCACGACCGTTACCAGGTCCTTTAACATATACCTTAACTTTACGTAGTCCAAGGTCATAAGCAGTTTTAGCACACTCTTCTGATGCTACCTGAGCAGCATAAGGAGTATTCTTTTTCGAACCACGGAATCCTTTTTTCCCTGCTGACGACCAGGAGATCACCTCTCCGTTCATGTTTGTCAGCGTAACAATAATATTGTTGAAAGACGAGTGGATATGAGCCATACCATTGGCTTCAACAACCACTGTTCTCTTTCTACTTGATCCTGTTTTTTTTGCCATAACTCAAATTCCTTATTTAGTGGCCATTTTTTTGTTAGCAACAGTTTTACGTTTTCCTTTACGGGTACGTGCGTTGTTTTTTGTGCTCTGTCCACGAACCGGTAAACCGATACGGTGACGGATACCACGGTAACAACCAATATCCATTAAACGCTTAATGTTCATCTGAACTTCAGATCTTAGCTCACCTTCAACTTTGAAGTTATCGCCGATAACTCCACGGATGGCTGCCAAGTCGTCATCAGTCCAATCCTGTACTTTCAGGTTTCTGTCTACACCTGCTTCGTCAAGGATAGTGATGGCTCTGCTGCGGCCAATACCATAAATATAGGTAAGAGCAACCTCACCTCTTTTATTACTTGGAATATCAACACCTACTATACGTGCCATAAAATTCTTCTTTTAATAGATTAATTACCCTTGACGTTGTTTAAACTTCGGGTTCTTTTTATTAATCACATACAAACGTCCTTTCCTGCGTATAATTTTGCAGTCTTCGCTACGTTTTTTAACTGAAACACGAGTTTTCATCTTAATTATTTTTTTAATTTTTTGTATCGATGTCCGACGTTTGTCGGGACTCGTTTCATATACAATCTTTAGTTTTTGTACCTAAACGTAATTCTACCTTTAGTTAAATCGTAAGGAGACATTTCGACTTTAACCTTATCCCCTGGCAAAATTTTAATATAATGCATTCTCATTTTCCCGGAAATGTGCCCTGTGATAACATGACCGTTTTCCAGTTCAACCCTAAACATTGCGTTTGATAATGCTTCTATAATTGTTCCATCTTGTTCTATGGAAGGTTGTTTTGCCATAAAATTCTCTTTTAATTTTTTTTGAATAAGTTTATACTAAATATCTCTTTTTACAATTTGTCTTACATTCCTCCGAGTCCCGGACGACCTTTAATTCGGCCTGATTGCATCAAACCGTCGTAATGGCGCATCAACAGGTGACTTTCAATCTGCTGTAAGGTATCTAACACTACACCAACAAGAATTAGCAGCGATGTACCACCGTAGAACAGGGCAAACGACTGGCTGATTCCAATCATCATGGCAAAGGCCGGCATAATAGTTACCAATCCTAAGAAAATAGAACCGGGTAATGTTATACGCGACATAACGGTATCAAGAAATTCAACAGTTTTCTTTCCTGGTTTAACACCCGGAATAAAACCACCGTTTTTCTTCATATCTTCTGCCATTTGGGTTGGATTAATAGTAATAGCGGTGTAAAAATACGTAAAAGCTACCACTAATAAAAATTGTGTTAAATTATACCATAAACCTGTGATGTTTGATAAGGCAGCCGCCACACCACGCAGATTTTCAGAATTAGCAACACCAACAATTGTAATAGGCACCATCATAATTGCCTGCGCAAAAATGATAGGCATTACACCTGCGGCATTTACTTTCAGAGGGATGTACTGACGTACTCCGCCATATTGCTTGTTACCAACAATTCGTTTCGCGTATTGTACCGGAATCCTACGGGTTCCCTGTACCAGGGCAATTGATGCCATAAACACGATGAAAAGGATAACAAACTCTACAAGGAACATTACTAAACCTCCACCATTGATTCGTGATCCAAATTCCTGAACCACGGCCATTGGTAAACGGGCAATAATACCAATCATAATGATTAACGAGATACCATTACCGATTCCTTTATCGGTAATACGTTCTCCTAACCATAACACAAACATCGATCCTGCTGTTAATATCACAATGGAAGGGGCGTTAAACCATAGTCCTTGCATTGCGAAAGCCGAATCGGGTAACTGCATGTGTAGATTTGTAAGATATGCCGATGCCTGCGGAATCAGAATTAACACGGTTAAATAACGTGTAATCTGATTTATTTTCCTTCTTCCTGACTCTCCCTCTTTCTGCAACCTCTGGAAATAGGGAACTGCGATACCCATTAACTGGATAACAATTGAGGCAGAAATATACGGCATGATTCCTAAAGCAAAGACAGAAGCCTGTGCAAAAGCACCACCCGAAAACATGTTAATCAATCCCAGCAATCCATCAGAAGTCTGATTTTGCAGGTTTTGTAACTGTGCCGGATCAATACCCGGAAGTGAAACAAACGATCCTAACCTGTAAATTAACAGGAAAAACAATGTTGTTCCAATTCTGAATCTTAGATCTTCAATCTTATAAATATTCTTTAGGGTCTCAATAAATCGTTTCATTACGGTTTAAGCTATTTCGGTTGTTCCTTCTAATTTTTCTATTGCTTCTTTCGCGCTTTTTGAAAAAGCGTTGGCTTTAACTTCCAATTTTTTAGTTAAAGTACCTCCGCCAAGAATTTTGATCTTGTCGTTTTTCGACGCGATACCTGCGTTAACCAAGGATTCTTTGTCAATTACGGTCAGGTTCTTTTTAGTAGCAAGGTTCTCAAGTACATCAAGGTTGATTGCTTTGTATTCAACACGGTTGATGTTTTTAAATCCCATTTTAGGAACTACACGTTGCAAAGGCATTTGACCACCTTCGAAACCGATTTTTCTTGAGTAACCTGAACGCGACTTTTGACCTTTGTGACCACGAGTTGATGTGCCGCCACGGCCTGAGCCCTGGCCACGACCAATTCGTTTACATGTTTTAGTCGATCCTTCTGCAGGTTGTAAGTTACTTAAATTCATCTTATTAAATATTTTTATATTCAATTGAATAAGATGGAACGGGTCTCGAGTACTCGAGACCCGTTTCATAATTTCAATAGTTTGAAATATTACTTAACTTCTTCAATACTCAGTAAATGTCTCAATTTGTTAGCCATACCAACAATTTGAGGAGTAGCTTCGTGAACAACAGTTTGGTTCAGTTTTTTCAAACCTAACGACTCAAGCGTTGCTTTTTGGCGTTTTGTTGAACCGATACCACTTTTTACTTGTGTTATTTTTAATTTAGCCATAACTGTGTTATCCTTTAAAAACTTTTTCCATTGAAACACCTCTGTGTTCAGCTACTGTATAAGCATCCCTTAACTCGGTCAAAGCATTCATTGTTGCTTTTACCAGGTTGTGTGGGTTTGATGATCCTTTTGACTTAGCCAAAACGTCGTGAATACCGGCACTTTCCAGTACTGCACGCATCGCACCCCCAGCCTTAAGACCGGTACCTGACGAAGCAGGTTTTAACAGGACGTTTGCACCGCCGAATTTTGCGGTTTGTTCGTGTGGTATAGTTCCGTTAATTACCGGAATTTTTACCAGGTTCTTTTTAGCTGCGTCAACGCCTTTAGAAATTGCAGTTGTTACTTCGCTTGCTTTACCAAGTCCCCAGCCTACGATTCCTTTTTCGTCGCCCACAATAACAATGGCAGAGAAACTGAACGTACGTCCACCTTTTGTTACTTTGGTTACACGGTTAATGGCTACCAACCTGTCTTTTAATTCCAGGTCGCTTGTTTTTACTTTATTACTTACTTTCGCCATAATGTATTAGAATTTAAGGCCACCTTCGCGGGCAGCGTCAGCTAATTGTTTTACTCTACCGTGGTATAAGTTACCACCTCTGTCGAATACAACTTCAGTAATTCCGGCTGCAAGTGCTTTTTCGGCAACTGCTTTACCAACCATTGCAGCTTTTTCAGTTTTTGTACCACTGGTTTCAGCAATACCTTTATCTGATGATGAAACTGCTAATAAAGTTGTTCCTTGCAGGTCGTCGATAACCTGAACGTAGATTTGCTTGTTACTTCTGTAAACGCTTAATCTAGGACGTTCTGCTGTGCCGGAAACAACTGTGCGTACGCGACTTTTTATTCTTGCTCGCCTTTGAACTTTTGTTAATGCCATAATAATTAATCTTTTTAAAAATTATTTACCGGCTGCTTTACCAGCTTTACGCCTCAATACTTCGCCTGCAAACTTAATACCTTTTCCTTTGTAAGGTTCAGGTTTGCGGAATGATCTGATTTTGGCAGCTACTTGTCCGATTAATTGTTTGTCGTGACTTTTAAGGGTCACTGACGGAGTGCTACGTTTATCAGATAATGCCTCTACTTTAACTTCTGCTGGAAGTTGCAGGTAAGTATGGTGAGCAAAACCTAATACAAGGTCAAGTACGTTATCTGGCAGAACTTCTGCACGGTAACCTACACCAACTAACTCTAACTTAATTTCGTATCCTTTCGATACGCCTTCCACCATGTTATTGATCAAAGAGCGGTACAGTCCGTGCATTGACTTTTCGCGTTTTGATTCGCCGTTTCTTTTTACTTCGATAGTTGCATCTTCTACAGCTACCTCGATAAGCGGATCAACTTGCTGAGTCAATTCACCCAGAGGACCTTTTACGCTAACAACACTGTCGTTAACTTTTACTTCTACTCCTGCTGGTATTGAAATGGGTAATTTTCCTATTCTTGACATGACTGTTCCTCCCTATTAATACACGTAACATAAAACTTCTCCACCTACCTTAAGCTCACGAGCTTCTTTATCGGTAATTACACCTTTAGAGGTAGAGATTATTGCTATGCCTAAACCATTTAGTACACGTGGGATACTGGTTGTGTCGCAGTACTGACGTAAACCTGGTTTACTAATGCGTTCTAACGCTTTTATTGCAGATACTTTTGTTTCTGGATTGTATTTCAACGCAATTTTAATGTTACCCTGAACGCCAACACCTTCTTCAAATTTGTAGTTTAAGATGTAACCTTTTTCTTTCAAAAGTTTAGTCATCTCTTTTTTAATATTTGAAGCAGGAATGTCAACTACACGGTTTTTCGCCATAATTGCATTTCTTACCCTTGTCAGATAATCTGCTATTGGATCTGTTACTTTACTCATTTTTCAAGTTTCTTTTAACGATTACCAACTTGCCTTTTTAACTCCTGGAATCAGGCCATTTGAAGCCATTTCCCTAAAATCAATCCTGCTGATACCGAATTGGCGCATATATCCTTTCGGACGTCCGCTAAGTTTACAACGGTTGTGTAAACGTACTTTGGCGGAGTTTTTAGGAAGTTTTTGCAAACCTTCCCAGTCGCCTTCTGCTTTCAGTCGGGCACGTTTTTCGGCGTATTTCTCAACTAATTTTGCACGTTTTACTTCGCGTGCCTTCATTGATTCTTTAGCCATTACTAGTTCTTTTTAACGTTTTTAAATGGTAAACCTAATTCTTTCAACAAAGCAAAACCTTCTTCGTCGGTTTTTGCAGAAGTGACAAAGGTAATATTCATTCCGTTGATCTTGCTTACTTTATCAAGCACGATCTCGGGGAAAATAATTTGTTCCGGAACGCCAAGTGTGTAGTTTCCTCGGCCGTCCATTTTGCTTTCGATACCTTTAAAGTCGCGAATACGTGGCAGTGCCACAGCAATTAAACGATCCAAGAATTCATACATTTGGTCGCGACGCAATGTAACGCGCACGCCAATTGGCATTTTCTTTCTCAATTTGAAATTAGAGATATCCTTTTTTGACAAAGTTTGTACGGCTTTCTGGCCGGCGATCATTGTCATTTCGGTTTGGGCAACGTCGATCAGTTTTTTGTCGGCGATTGCTGCTCCAACACCCTGGTTAAGTATGATCTTTTCTAATTTCGGAACCTGCATTACAGAAGAGTAATCATACTCTTTCTTTAAAGCAGGGATTATTTCTTCCTGATATTTCTTCTTAAGAGTTGGTACGTAAGCCATTACTTAATCTCCTCTCCTGTTTTTTTCGAAATACGAACTAATTTACCTTCGTCATTCAATTTCTTTCCTACACGTGTAGCTTCACCTGTTTTAGGATCAACCAACATTAGGTTAGAAATATGCACCGGTGCTTCCTGTTCGATGATACCTCCCTGTGGCGCTGTTGCGTTAGGTTTGGTATGCTTTTTCATCATGTTAACACCTTCAACTATTGCTCTGTCGGTTTTTCTGATCACTTCCAGTACACGACCTTTTTGGCCTTTACTGTTTCCAGCGATCACAACCACAGTGTCACCTTTTTTTATGTGTAACTTTTTCTGCATTTTGAGCTCTTTTCTTATTACAATACTTCTGGTGCGAGTGAGATAATTTTCATATTCTTCTCGCGTAATTCACGTGCTACGGGCCCGAAAATACGTGTTCCACGCATTTCGCCGGCGTTGTTAAGAAGTACTACTGCGTTATCGTCGAAACGAATGTAAGAACCATCCTTACGACGGTTTTCTTTCTTCGTACGTACAACAATTGCGCGTGATACAGTACCTTTTTTCATCTCGCCTCCGGCAAGTGCACTTTTTACAGTAACCACAACAGTGTCGCCCAATGTTGCGTAACGTTTGCGTGTTCCGCCTAATACACGGATCACTAAAACTTCTTTCGCTCCACTGTTATCGGCTACCGAACATCTTGATTCTTGTTGTACCATGATTACTTAGCTCTTTCAATTATTTCAACTACTCTCCAACATTTGGTTTTACTTAAAGGACGAGTTTCCATAATCCTTACTGTATCGCCAACGTTGCATTCATTTTTCTCATCGTGCGCATGGAATTTGGTAGTTTTGTTAACGAACTTACCATAGATTGGGTGCTTCTCTTTACGTTTCTCGGCAACCACAATCGATTTATCCATTTTATCACTAACAACGACCCCGATTCTCTCTTTTCTGAGATTTCTTACTTTATTTTCCATCGTTGAATTACTTCTGATTTTCGTTTAATTCTCTTTCGCGAAGAATTGTATTCAAACGTGCGATCGTAGCTTTAGTTTCCTTCAACTTGTTAGGATTTTCAAGCGGCGATACGGCATGATTCAATCTTAGGCGAACAAGATTTTCTTTTTCAATCTGCAGACGCTCAACGATTTCGTTGTTCGCCATTTCTTTGATTTCACTTACTTTCATGATTCACCTAATTTTATTCTTCAACATAATCACGTCTAACCATAAACTTTGTTTTTACCGGTAGTTTCTGAGCGGCAAGTCTTAAAGCTTCTTTAGCTGTTTCCATAGAAACACCTTCAGCTTCAATAATAATACGACCCGGAGCTATCGGAGCAACAAATCCTTCAGGAGCACCTTTACCTTTACCCATCCTTACTTCGGCTGGCTTTTTGGTAATCGGTTTATCGGGGAATACGCGTATCCAAATTTGTCCTCGACGTTGCATATAACGTGTTACCGCAACCCTGGCAGCTTCAATCTGCCTACCGGTAAGCCACGATTCTTCCAACGACTTTATTCCAAATGAACCAAATGCTAATTGGTTTCCGCGTTGAGCGTTACCTTTCATTCGACCCTTCTGTACTCTTCTAAATTTTACTTTTCTTGGCTGTAACATCCTTTTTTAGATTGTGAGTGTTAAACCACTATTTTCTACGACGGTTACGGTTTGCACCACCACCTCTGTTTCCACCCGGACGTCCAGACTTTTGTCCAACGTTAGGTGAAAGGTCGCGATTTCCGTATACCATACCTTTACAAATCCAAACTTTAATTCCAATAAGTCCGGTTTTTGTTAATGCTTCTGCCAATGCGTAGTCAATATCTGCACGCAAAGTATGAAGCGGAGTACGGCCGTCTTTATACATTTCAGAACGAGCCATTTCTGCTCCGTTTAACCTACCTGAAACCAATACTTTGATTCCTTCGGCTCCCATTCTCATGGTTGAAGCAATGGCCATCTTAACTGCCCTGCGGTAAGCAATCTTACCCTCTAGCTGACGTGCAATGTTATTTGCAACGATCTTAGCATCAAGTTCAGGACGTTTGATCTCGAAAATGTTGATTTGAACCTCTTTTTTGGTAATCTTTTTTAATTCTTCTTTCAGTTTGTCAACTTCCTGACCGCCTTTACCAATAATAATACCAGGGCGAGAAGTATGAACGGTGATGGTGATCAGCTTCAAGGTACGCTCAATAACGATTCTTGAAATGCTGGCTTTGGCCAAACGAGCATTCAAGTATTTCCTGATCTTTTGGTCTTCAACCAGTTTGTCGCCGTAATTATCACCACCGAACCAGTTTGAATCCCATCCTTTGATGAATCCCAAACGATTTGCTATCGGATTTACTTTTTGTCCCATGAATATTAATTAAGGTTTTCTTCAACAACACTTTCTTTACTATCTACGTAAATAGTCACGTGATTCGAGCGTTTTCTGATTCGGTGTGCACGACCCTGGGGAGCCGGGCGCAAACGTTTCAAAATACGACCTGAATCTACCATGATTTGTGATACGTAAAGTTCACTTTCTTCTAAACGAACTCCTTCGTTTTTAGCCTGCCAATTGGCAATGGCTGAAAGCAGAAGTTTCTCTACCCTGCGTGATGCTTCTTTTGAAGAATACTTCAATACATCTAAGGCTTTATTAACCTCCATTCCGCGGATCATATCGGCTACAAGCCTCATTTTCCTCGGAGATGTAGGGCAGTTGCGTAAAACAGCAAAATATTGTTGTTTTTTCTCTTCTTTTCTTTTCTCAGCTGCTAGTCTTTTTCTGGCACCCATTGTACTTACTTTTTAAATATTAATGCCTATCTTTTCTTATTACCAGCATGCCCCCTGAATGTACGGGTTGGAGCAAATTCGCCCAAACGGTGTCCCACCATGTTTTCGGTGACATAAACCGGGATGAACTTGTTTCCATTATGTACTGCAATAGTGTGTCCTACAAAATCAGGAGAAATTACTGATGCTCTGGCCCAGGTTTTCACAACCGATTTTTTGTTCGATTCATTCATAGCTAAAACTTTACGTTCTAACTTGAAATCGATAAATGGGCCTTTTTTTAATGAACGACTCATAATTTATTCCTCTTTACTATTTTTTCCTACGTTCTACAATATACTTGTTGGAAGCTTTTTTCTTCGAACGGGTTTTATAACCTTTCGCAAGCAAACCTTTACGTGATCTCGGGTGTCCTCCTGAGTTTCGGCCTTCACCACCACCCATTGGGTGATCGACAGGGTTCATTACAACACCACGAACACGAGGTCTTCTTCCTAACCAACGAGAGCGACCGGCTTTACCCGATTTCTCGATGTTATGTTCTGTATTTCCAACCGTACCTACTGTAGCCCTGCAGGACGTAAGTACCATACGAGATTCGCCTGATGGCAATTTTAAAATTGCATATTTGCCATCACGTGAGGTCAATTGTGCATAAGCACCTGCACTACGTGCCATCACCCCACCCTGTCCTGGGTGAAGTTCAATGTTGTGAACCAAAGTACCAAGAGGTATTTCAGCCAGAGGAAGACAATTACCGATTTCAGGATCTGCTCCAGTACCGCTCATTACAGTTTGGCCAACTTGCAACCCGTTAGGCGCAATCATGTAACGTTTTTCGCCATCTTCGTATTTCAGAAGGGCGATACGAGCTGTACGGTTTGGATCGTACTGAATTGAATCGACAACAGCTGCAACACCGTCTTTATCGCGCATAAAGTCGATAATACGGTATTTGCGTTTATGTCCCCCACCTATATACCTCATTGTCATGCGTCCCTGGTTATTACGACCACCGGACTTTTTAATGGGCTCCAACAATGATTTTTCAGGTGTAGATGCAGTAATGGTATCAAAAGCGCCAATTACTTTGTGCCTTTGACCCGGAGTTACTGGTTTCAGTTTTCTTACTGCCATAATACTTATTAATTATATACTATTATATATTACTATAAAAGTCAATACTATCTCCTTCAACCAAAGTAACAATAGCCTTTTTATAGGCTGCTGTTTTACCGGTAATAATACCACCTTTGGTATATCTCGATTTTACTTTACCACCATAAACCATGGTGTTAACGTTCTCAACCGAAACGTTATAAAGATCTTCAACCGCTTTTTTAATCTCAGGTTTACTTGCATTGCGAGCTACCACAAAACCGTAACGGTTAAAACGTTCCGACTGGTCGGTCATTTTTTCTGTAACTAATGGTTTTACTAAAATTTCCATCTTTTTTTTATCCGTTAAAGTTTAAATGCTTCTTCAATTTTCGCAACAGATCCCTCGCAAAGCACAATCGCTTTTGCATTCAAAATCTGGTAAGTATTTAACTCTGAAGCAGTTACAACCGATACGTCTTGCAAATTTCGCGACGACAAATATATGTTATTATTTTCAGTTGGTAAAACGAAAAGTGCCTTTTTTTCAGCTATTTGCAGATTGCTCTGTAATGCTACCATCTCTTTTGTTTTTGGAGCTTCAAAATTGAAGTCTTCAACTACAACGATGCTCTTTTCGTTTGCTTTGTAAGTTAAAGCTGATTTACGGGCCAATTGCTTCACTTTTTTGTTCAGCTTGAAACCGTAGTTACGCGGACGTGGGCCAAAAATAGTACCACCACCACGGAAGATTGGCGACTTGATGCTACCGGCACGTGCTGTACCTGTACCTTTTTGTCTTTTAATCTTCTTGGTGCTACCTGCTATCTCACCACGTTCTTTACTCTTGCTAGTTCCCTGGCGTTGGTTCGCCATATATTGCTTTACGTCCAAATAAATGGCGTGGTCGCTGGGCTCAATACCGAAAATCTGGTCGTTTAAAGTGACTTTTTTTCCGGTTTCTTTTCCTTCTATATTCAGTACACTTAGTTCCATTGTTTTCTAATAATTAAGTATGAACCTTTGGCTCCAGGTACCGAACCTTTTACCACTAATACATTCTTCTCAGGAATAATTTTAACTACCTCAAGGTTTTCGATAGTAACTGTTTTTCCACCGTCTCTACCAGCCATACGCATACCTTTAAATACGCGTGAAGGCCATGAAGATGCACCGATAGAACCAGGAGCTCTCAGCCTGTTGTGCTGACCGTGTGTAGCATCATTAACACCACGGAAATTGTGACGTTTTACTACACCCTGAAAACCTTTACCTTTTGAAACTCCAACGATATCAACGTAATCTTTTTCTGCGAAAATGCTTACATCGATTTCTTGTCCGAGTTCAAACTCTTCCTGATAGGTGTTATGAAACTCTACTACTTTGCGCTTTGGTGAAACACCAGCCTTTTTAAAGTGGCCAACTTCAGCTTTAGTGGCGTGCTTGTCTTTTTTCTCGCCATAAGCTAACTGAAGCGCTTCGTAGCCGTCGGTCTCTGCCGTTTTCACTTGTGTAACCACACAAGGTCCGGCCTCAATCACAGTGCATGGGATATTTTTCCCCTCAACACTGAATACGGATGTCATTCCGATTTTTTTTCCAATAATACCAGCCATTTTTTTCGACTACTTTAAATTATCAAACTTTAATTTCTACTTCAACGCCACTTGGAAGCTCCAGCTTCATTAGTGCGTCGATTGTTTTAGCGGTTGAGCTGTAAATGTCGATCAAACGTTTGTAAGACGACAGCTGAAATTGCTCCCTCGATTTTTTATTTACGAAGGTTGAACGTAAAACAGTGAAAACTCTGCGGTGAGTAGGAAGTGGAATAGGACCACTTACTACAGCACCAGTAGTTTTTACTGTTTTAACGATTTTCTCAGCCGACTTGTCTACCAAGTTGTGATCGTACGATTTAAGCTTAATCCTGATCTTTTGACTCATAAGAGAAAATTGTTATAAATTATTTTAATAAATCAACTTTTCCATTACAATCTGCCAATACTTTCTCAGCAAGGCTACGTGGAACTTCTGCATAATGGCTGAATTCCATTGATGAAGTAGCACGACCCGAAGAAAGTGTACGCAATACGGTTACGTAACCGAATTGTTCTGACAGTGGAACTTTTGCTTCGATTACTTTTGCGTTACCCTTGCTATCCATGCTTGCAACTTCGCCACGACGACGGTTGAGGTCGGCAATAATATCACCCATGTACTCTTCAGGAGTAACGATCTCAACATTCATAATTGGCTCAAGAAGCGCAGGTTTAGCTTTTGATGCTGCACTTTTAAATGCCTGACGAGCACAAATCTCGAACGATAACTGGTCTGAATCCACAGGGTGGAACGAACCGTCGAGCAATGTTACTTTCAAGCTGTCGACAGGGAAACCTGCCAACGGACCATTTGATAATGCATCTTTAAAACCTTTTTCAACTGAAGGGATAAATTCGCGAGGAATACGTCCACCTTTTACAGCATCGATAAATTCCAAACCATCTTTTCCTTCTTCAGCAGGTTCTACTTTTACAATAACATCGGCAAATTTACCACGACCACCAGTCTGTTTCTTGAATACTTCACGTAATTCAACAGATTCGGTAATTGCTTCTTTATAGGCAACCTGTGGTGCTCCCTGGTTACATTCAACTTTGAACTCACGTTTCAAACGGTCGATCAAAATTTCGAGGTGAAGCTCACCCATACCACGGATTACAGTCTGACCTGAATCTTCGTCGGTATTTACAACGAATGTAGGATCTTCTTCAGCCAGTTTCGCCAATCCGTTTCCAAGTTTGTCAACGTCTTTTTGCGACTTAGGCTCAATTGCAATACCAATTACCGGCTCAGGGAAGTCCATGCTTTCCAGAACAACCGGATTTTTAATATCACCCAGCGTATCACCTGTACGGATATCTTTAAAACCTACTGCAGCACAAATATCTCCAGCTGAAATAGAGTCTTTTGGATTTTGTTTATTAGAGTGCATCTGGAACAAACGCGAGATACGCTCTTTTTTACCTGTACGTGAGTTGTAAACAGTATCACCGGCATTCAGCGTACCTGAGTACACACGAATAAATGCCAAACGACCTACGAATGGGTCGGTAGCAATTTTAAATGCTAATGCAGCCAAAGGCTCATCTGCATCAGGGTGACGTACAACATCAGCGTCAGTTAACGGGTTTTTACCAGTAATTTCCTCTTTATCAAGCGGCGATGGTAAGAACTCACAAACAGCATCCAGCAAACGCTGAACACCTTTATTTTTAAATGCTGATCCACACATCATTGGAATGATTACTCCTTCCAAAGTTGCTTTACGGATAACAGCCAACATCTCTTCTTTCGTAATTGAATCCGGATCTTCGAAGTAACGCTCTAAAATTGCGTCATCTACTTCTGCTACTGATTCAACTAAGTTTTCTTTCCACTCTTCAGCTTGTTCAACTAAATCAGCAGGAATTTCATCAAGAACATACTTTGTTCCCATTGCACCGTCGTCTTCCCAGCGGATAGCTTTCATTTCTACAAGGTCGATTACCCCTTCGAAACTTTCTTCTGATCCAATAGGAATTTGCATTGGCACCGGGTTAGCACCTAATTTTTCTTTAATCTCGTTGTAAACGTTAAAGAAATCGGCACCCTGACGATCCATTTTGTTTACGAATGCAATACGGGGAACGCCGTATTTTTCGGCCTGACGCCATACTGTTTCAGACTGAGCTTCTACACCACCAACGGCACAGAATAACGCTACAGTTCCGTCCAAAATTCTCAGCGAACGTTCAACCTCAACAGTGAAGTCAACGTGTCCCGGAGTATCAATAATATTTACTTTGTGCTCAATATCATTGTGTTTCCAGAATGTAGTAGTTGCAGCCGAAGTAATTGTAATACCTCTTTCCTGCTCTTGTTCCATCCAGTCCATGGTAGCAGCACCATCGTGCACCTCACCAATACGGTGAGTCAACCCTGTATAAAACAGAATACGCTCTGTTACAGTGGTTTTTCCGGCGTCGATGTGCGCCATAATACCAATGTTTCTGGTATATTTCAGATCTTGTTTAGCCATTTTTTAAACCTATTTTCTATTACCAATTTTACTAAACTATGATTCTAGAATCTGAAGTGTGCGAATGCACGGTTAGCTTCGGCCATTCTGTGTGTATCTTCTTTTCTCTTGTAAGCTCCACCTTCTTCGTTGAAAGCAGCGATGATCTCAGCTGATAATTTATCGGCCATAGATCTTCCCGAACGTTTACGGGCAAACAAAATCATGTTTTTGATACTGATAGCGGTTTTTCTTTCCGGACGAACTTCCATTGGCACCTGGAAAGTAGCACCACCTACACGGCGACTCTTAACCTCAACATTTGGAGTAATGTTCTCCAATGCTTTTTTCCAAACTTCAAGAGGTGATTGTTCTGCATCTTTCATGCGTTTCTCTACCATATCCATGGCTTCGTAAAACACTGAATATGCTGTTGATTTTTTACCATCAACCATAAGGTCGTTTACAAACCTTGTTACTAAAGTGTCGTTGAATTTTGGATCCGGTAAAAGGATCCTCTTCTTTGGTTTCGACTTTCTCATTTTAAAACTTTTTAGTGTTATTCAAATCGGCTGCCCTAAGGCGGTCTTCAGTTCATCTCCGGAAGACATTAGAGAGAATTCCTTACTCAACCAAACCACTGCAAATAACGTAGTTAATTACTCTTTTTTACTTTCTTATTTTTTCGGTCTTTTAGCACCATATTTCGAACGACGTTGTAAACGTCCTTCAACACCCGCAGTATCCAATGCACCGCGAATTAAGTGATAACGTACACCCGGAAGGTCTTTTACCCTACCTCCACGTACAAGCACAATTGAGTGCTCCTGAAGGTTGTGGCCCTCACCAGGAATGTAAGCATTCACCTCTTTACCATTGGTTAACCTAACCCTTGCAACTTTACGCATTGCCGAGTTTGGTTTCTTTGGCGTAGTGGTATAAACACGAACACATACTCCACGACGTTGTGGGCATGAATCTAAAGCCGGAGATTTACTTTTCTCAACTTTAGTTTGTCTTCCTTTTCTAACTAACTGTTGAATAGTTGGCATAACTACCTGTTTTTTATATAGTTAATAATCATTATCCAAAATGGACTGCAAAATTATGCAAAAATCCTTAATTATCAATCGTTTCGAGACGAAAAAGCGCACTTTTCCCCTAAAAACGGCTCGCAAAAGTACGAATTATTATTAAAGTACAATAGATTTCTACCTTTTTTTTGAAATAATTAAGATTGAAATGGATTGAGGGAGAGAAGATTGAAGTTGGATGCGGAAAGTCAAAAACTCAAAAGAAAGGTTTGCAGAAACTCAGAGAAAAACAGGCAATAGGCAAACAACAATTGGCAACTTATTTTGCCTATCGCATTTTGCCAACTGTGGCTGTAAACTGTTTACTGCTTTATCCGTTCTTTCCACAGTGATTTTAATGGATTAAAAATTCGCTGAATCAAACGCAGATCCTCTGTAATAATTTCGGCCTGCCCCATTAACTGGCTTTGCATTTGCAGCTTGTTATCGTAGTTTGTTACCAAACCATTAGGGAAAGTGATCTCAACCATATAAAAACTATCTTCGGGCACCAACGAAACACTTTTTACTTTACCACGCACCAAACCATATTCCATGTACGGATAATTGTCGAATTTCACATTTACATCAAGCCCTTCTTTTACTTTTCCCGATCCACGAACAGGCAATTCTACTTTCCCGACTACCTCGCCTACATCTTCGGGCACAATGGTTAAAACACGGTCGCCCTCAGTAATATTCTGATTTTCGGCATAAAACTTATTAAACGTTACTACCCCATCAATTGGCGATCGCAACACATAAGTAAGGAACCAATTGCTTGCCTGGCTTTTCAAATTATTAAAAGCCTCAATCAGGGCCGATTCGTATTGAATTTTAAAATCGCGATATTCCTTTTCGTTTTCAATAATTTTCTGATCCAGTTCGCTGATACCCATTTGGCGCTCTGCCAGAGTTGAACGTATACCGTCGAGTTCCGATTTTTTACTCAACATCTCCGATTCGGCCTGTTCCAAAACTGTTGACGAAACCACCTCGCCAGCCAGTAATTTTTTCTGACGTTCGTAATTGCGTTGTTTAATCTGATATTCTTTATCAACGGCCACTTTTTGCTCCCAAAGGCGATCGTATAAAATCCGGGCGTTTTTCAATTGCTCCTTATACGACTCCTCTTTTAATATATAATAGTTGCGTTGGTAAAACTCATTCAGCTCCTCGTAGCGGGTTAAAAACTGCGAATAATACTCCTGAACAGCACCCAACTGCAGACTTTTATTAAAACGCTGCGAAACAGAAAAATTGAGCGTATCAAAAGCGGGCTGAACAGTACTTATCATCTGCTCCAACTCAAGCACATCGGTATAATCTGCCGGATTTTCAATTAAAGCGATTGTTTGCCCGGCTGTTACATGATCTTTATCGTCAACAAATAGTTTATCGATTTTACCTGTTGCACGGGCAACTAATGTAGCCGGTGGATTTTCGGTAGTCACGACAATATTCGAGCGCAAAATATCAGGGTAATAAAATATAAAGCTAAAAATAATGATCAGCGAAAAGATGGCAACAAACACAAGAATCCCGTATCGCACAATGCGCGATGGAACTCCGCCAAGTATCTCCTGTACTTCGCCGGAACGTAACTCTATTTTTTGCTTCTCGTCAGACACTGAATCTATATATTTTGTTTTGGTCTAATTACTTACTTTGTTCTATTGCCAAATTGCGCTATTGTTAAATTGTTCTATTGCCAAATTGCTTCCGGCAACTTAGTACTTCAATTTTTCGTTAGTATAGTTTATTAGATTGTAGATCTCCTTTCTCAAACTATCGAGCGTTTGAAAATAATCGATGCCATCTTGAGTCGAAATCAACTCTCTTGCTGAAGACTTTTTTATCCAGTCTCCTACTTCTTCAAGCGACCCCATACTTATCCTGTAAAAACGAACTTTATCCTTTTTTGAATAACGTCCAAAACCTTCCGCAATATTAGCAGAAATTGAATCAACTGCTTTTACCAATTGTTTTCCAACTGTATCTTTCGCAAAATAATCCCACGTCAAAACCACGTTCCAAATCTCATTGGAAAATTCAAAAGCCTTTGTGTAGGCACTTATCTTTTCTAATGTTAGATATTCTTTTGCCATAACTTACAATTGTTCAGTTTCTCAATACAACAATTATTCAATTCAACAATTTAGCAGTTCTTCAATTTTTTAGTTTCCCAACTCCAACTGATTTTTTACCAGTTGATAATATTTTCCTTGTTTTGCAATCAGCTCTTCGTGCGTGCCGCGCTCAACAATTTCACCTGTTTCGAGTACTATAATCTGATCGGCATTTTTTACCGTACTTAAACGGTGTGCCACAACAACCACTGTTTTACCGGCCGAGAACTTGTCCATGTTTTCCATGATCATTTTCTCGTTGTTGGCATCAAGCGCATTGGTTGCTTCATCAAAAAACAGGTACTCCGGCGATTTATAAATAGCCCGGGCAATCAGTATTCGTTGTTTCTGCCCCTGGCTCAAACCAACGCCTTCCTGGCCTATTTTTGTATTATAGCTTAACGGCAATGCCTCAATATACTCCTGAATATTGGCCATCTTTACCGCATTCAACAAACGTTCCTGGTCAATCATTTCATCATTCACTACAATATTTTTTGCAATGCTGTCGGAAAATATAAAACCATCCTGCATTACCACGCCACAGTTGTCGCGCCACATTTGCGGCGAATAATTTGCCAATCGCGTTCCACCTATTTTAATATCGCCGGCAATCGGCGGGTAAAAACCGAGTAACAATTTTATTAATGTGGTTTTTCCACTACCGCTGGTTCCCACAATTGCAGTAGTTTTCTTTTCCGGAATCTCGAGATTAATATTATTTAAAACCTTTGGCGAACGCGGACCTTCATACTGAAAAACCAAATCGTTAACCGATATCCCCTTATTTTCAGGCAGATTTCTCACATACGACTTACCTGCTTCACTCTCATCTTTTTTCTCATGTATCTCTGCCAGCCGCTCCAAACTGATCTTGGCATCCTGCGCTGTGTGCATAAAATTAATCAATTGGCGCAATGGTGTATTTAGCTGCCCTATTATATATTGTATAGCCAGCATCATACCAAGGGTTAATTCGCCATTCACCACCGCCGTAGCAGAAATAATTATAATAAGAATGTTTTTTGTTTCATTTATAAATACCGAACCCGCATCCTGGTACTGCTGCAGCGAAAGACTTTTCACACTCACTTTAAAAAGTCCGGCCTGAACACGCTCCCACTCCCAGCGCTTTTGCTTTTCGTAGTTGTTCAGTTTAATCTCCTGCATTCCGTTAATGATCTGGATAAGTTTACTCTGATTTTCAGAAAGTTTACTAAAACGCTTGAAATCGAGCTCGCGCCGGCGTTTCATAAAAACATAGATCCAGACAAAATACAGAGCCGATCCCACAATGAAAATCAAAAACACGGTCCAGCTGTAAATGGCAAGCACAATGGCAAATACCACCAAACTAAAAACCGAGAACAACACCCCGATTGACTGTGCCGTAAGAAAGCGCTCAATCCGGTCATGATCTTCAATTCGCTGCAAAATGTCGCCGATCATTTTTGAGTCGAAAAAGCCCAGCGGCAATTTCATCAACTTGATCAGGAAATCGGAAATAATAGATATATTAATACGTGTACTGATATGCAGCAAAATCCACGAACGTATAAACTCAACCGACATCCGGCTGATGAATAACACCAGTTGCGCGATAAGTACCAGGTAAATAAAACCGATATCCTGGTTATTGATACCAATATCAACTACACTTTGTGTTAAAAACGGCAATACCAGTTGAATACAGCTTCCTAAAAAGAATCCGAGAATTAACTGAATTACAAGTTTCCTGTAGGGCTTCAGGTAATTAAATACAAACTGAAATCCGGTACGTTTTACTTTGTCGTCTTCGCTTTGGTAAAACTCGGGTGTTGGCTGCAAAAGCAGACAAATTCCTTTTTCTTCTCCTCCCGAAACTGTTGATATCCATTTTTCGCAAAACTCCTTCTCCGAATATTCAATGCGACCGAATTCAGGATCGGCAACATAAACTTTGCCTTTCTTAAACTGATAAACAACTACAAAATGCTCCTGCCCCCAATGTACAATACACGGTAGCGGCGCTTCATCCTTTAGTTGTTGAAAGGTAATTTTCACACCCATCGAGCGCATTCCGATCGCTTCAGCAGCATCGCTGATTCCCAGCAACGACACCCCTTCACGGGTGATGTATGAGTTTTCACGAAGAAATTCGGTGGTGTAATGTTTCCCGTAATATTTGGCTACCATACGCAAACACGTGGGGCCGCAATCCATTGCATCAAATTGTTGATAAAACGGGAACTTTGACATAACTTTCTTTTGATGCGGAAAGATAGAAAAAATTCTCAATGCTCCCGCCAGTATTGACGATTTGATACTAACAGAGTTATCAGCATACAAGATCCGGGAGCTACGGTTTTTGTTTTTATTCGTTGCTATAAAGTTGGTTACAATAATTAATTATATTTGCTAACGCTCAACATAATTAGTTTCAGAATGCACCTCAAAATTCGAATTTCTTTATTCATGCTTTTTTGCCTGCCTGTATTTGCACTGGCCCAACAGCCAAAATACGACATTCAGGTTGTTAGCTGTATTGAATCGCTGGTTCCGAGCGGCCTGGGAAGATCACGAATGATTTCGCCGGTTGTGGAAGTAAATTACCAGGATTTTACCTCGCAACAAACGGCTGCAAAAAACGACAAAAACAAAAGTAAACGAAGTGAAATACGCATTAAGGAATATGAAGAAACCAAGTTATTGAACTTCTACAACGAAGGAGGAATCCGGTTCCAGAACATTGCCTCGAATGATGCGTTGATAACATCGAAAATTAACGAAATGCTGTCCAACGGATGGGAGCTGTTTGATGTGAAAACCGGTGTCGAAAGCAAAATGGCCAATGCCAGTGTGAAGAAAGAAATCTTCAAGGCACTGATTAATGACGATAGCGAAAGTGCGAATGATCCGAACGGATTATTTCTTACACGATATTATTTCAGAAAAGAAATTAAAGAATAAGGATTCGTCATTCAGAACAAGTTATAAATCACAAAAACAAATACAAAATGAAACAAGCACTCATGTTCATCCTTTTGGCGATATTTTTATCGCCGGCAGCTAACGGACAGGAAACTCCGCAATACGAGGTAAAAATAATTACCACTATCGAATCGATCATTCCAAGTGGCGTTGGCCGTTCGCGTTTAATTTCTACCGATCACGAAGTGGATTACAAAGAGTTTACCACACGGCAAACAGCCGAAAACGGCGACAGAAACAAAAGCGACCGCGAAGAAATTCGTATTAAGGATTACGACGAAACAAAGCTGCTCAACTTTTTTAATGTTGGAGGCATCCGTTTTCAGAACATTGCTTCGAACGATGCACTGTTAACCTCTAAAATTAACGATATGATGAGCCAGGGCTGGGAACTGGCTTTTGTAAATACCGGTGTTGAAAGTTACGGCGGTGCTGATGACACCAATGGTATTTTTATTACACGTTATATCTTTAAACGCCAGAAAACAGAAGAAACGCCTTCGCTTCAGGATACAATCCCGGAATAAAACAATACAAAAAAACACAATAGTATTACTGTATAAAAAGTTGATTCTATTGTGTTTTTTATAATCTCACAAAACTCTGCAACTCCCCAATATCATAACAGAATAAAGATCAGATAAATTAAAGCAGGAAGAAATCCAAGCAACGATATTCACCTTGCCGAATTCTGAAATCGTTCTTTCTCGCTTAAATAATAATATAGTGCAACCGGCAGCAATGCAATCACCATACTTATTCCAAAAAAATCGAAAAATGCCCCCTTTTCAGTTAGAAAACGAAATTGGTGCGTTCCTTCCCTAAAATAAAAAATGGCAGCAGAAATAACGGCTGAAACAAGAATAATTACCACCGGATAAATACGGCAACAAAGTTTATTTTTTTGCATAGCGCAAGATAATTATAAAGTTTTTGAACGGTACAACTTAAACGCCATATTCTAACTCAGTTGGAACAAATGACGACATAAGATTGAAAAGTTATTATATTGCAAATTGAAAATAAGCATTCATGAAGATTCTGATTATAGAAGACGAAATAGCTTTATCCGACGCCATTTTTCAGTACCTGACCGATGAAGGTTATGTGTGCGAAACTGCCTACGATTACAACACGGCGGCCGAAAATATTGAAATTCATTTTTACGATTGCATTTTGGTAGATATTAATTTGCCGGGCGGCAGCGGGCTCGACCTTATCCGGCAGGTAAAAAAGGACAATAAAAAAATGGGGATCATTATTATTTCGGCGCGCGATTCGGTGGAAAACAGAATTGAAGGACTCGAAATTGGTGCTGATAATTACCTCACAAAACCTTTTCACCTGGCCGAATTAAATGCCCACTTAAAATCGATTAACCGGCGAATAAATTTCGATGGCGACAATCATATTCTGGTCAACGAAATAAAGATTCTTCCTGATTCGCACCAGGTTTTTGTAAACGACAATGAGTTGCAACTCACCAAAAAAGAGTACGAACTGCTTCAGTTTTTTGTGGCCAACAAAAACAAGGTAATTACCAAAACCGGTTTGGCGCAACATCTTTGGGGCGATTACATGGACATTGCCGATTCGTACGATTTTATATACGGCCATATTAAAAACCTGCGCAAAAAGCTCATAAAAAAAGGATGTGCCGATTATATTAAAACCATATACGGCGTTGGTTATAAATTTGATTTATCCCAGGAATAAAAGGCAAAGCCAGAAAGAAAAATAATGAAACTACTTACCAAAATAAGTCTCAATTTCCTCTCCATTTCGCTTTTCATTTTTCTGGTAGGGCTAATTGCTTTTTATTTTTTACTCCGACAGCAAGTAAATCAAAACATTAATGTTGAGTTACAAAAACGGCAAACCAGTATTCTGAACGAATTAAAATCCGCACACTCGGCTGCTACCACACCGACCGATTTTGAAAAAAAGGTTGAAATAACTCCGATTCCTGCTAACCAAACTCCGTTTGAAGGTTATTCTGATACGCTAATTGTGAACAATGAAACAGGCGCTTACACCGCTTACCGTCAACTGCAGTTTGTTTCGGAGATTGGCGGACAAAAATACCTGGTAAGAATCTTTAAATCGCACGCCGAAACCGACAACCTGATGGTACGCATTATTTTATCGATGACATTGCTGGTTGTTGCCCTAATTGTAGGACTTTTGGTGCTAAACCGGCACATTTCGCAAAAAACGCTAAAATCGTTTTACGACACCATCAACAAAATAAAAAAATACGACCTGAACACCCACGAAGATTTTCAGTTGAAAGAAAGCGACATCAAGGAATTTAACGAGCTAAACAAGGTTTTAACTTCGATGACCGAGCGCATAAAAGACGACTATTATAACCTGAAGGAATACACTGAAAATGCCTCGCACGAGCTGCAGACTCCCATTGCCGTAATTATTTCAAAAATGGAGCTTTTGCTGCAGTCGGATTGTATGCAGGAGAAAGAACTAAAAACAATTAGTGACGCGTACGAAGCTTCCAACAAACTTTCGCGCCTGACCAATACCTTGCTGTTGCTTTCTAAAATCGGCAACCGTCAATTTCCGGAAGTCAAAAAAATTGATCTAACACAAATTATAGACACACAACTTTCATTCCTTGAAGATGTTATCGAAAGCAAAAAGATTTCGGTGGAATGCCCCGACAAAGCATATTTTGTTGAAATGAATCCGTACCTGGCCGATATCCTGATTTCCAACTTGTTAAAAAATGCCATCCGCCACAATCATAAAAACGGTTCTATTTCAATATCCACAACGGAAACGCAACTAACGATTGCCAACAGCGGTGAAAAAATAGAGGGAAACGCCGACGATATTTTCAAAAGATTTTACAAATCATCCTCCTCCGACAGTTCAGTTGGATTGGGGCTTGCCATTGTTCAGAAAATATGCGAAGTTTCGGGTTTTAAGGCCCTTTATTCCTATGAGAATAATCTGCACAATTTTAGCATTATTTTTAACCCGGAAACAAAGAATTTTGAAGGTTAAATCTCAAAACAACCACACCGCTTAATCTCTTGTTTTTCTGACACATTAACACAACACTTACAAGCCTTTGTTCAATACCCCTCCAAATCTGGTTTTTTCTACAGATTTTCTACAGATTGTTTTAATAGTATTGTTTCAAAATCGAGACTTAATCAATTCATTCATGATAGGATTACTTGGATTAAACCACAAAACTGCTCCGATAAAAGTTCGCGAAAAATTCGTTTTTTGCGAAGAAGATGTGAAGCGTTTTGTGCCGCAATTAATCGACGCAGGTATTAACGGTGCAATCGTTGTTTCGACATGCAACCGTACCGAAATATATTTTGACTACCCGGAAAAAGACATTTTTGACTGTACATCAACATTGGCAAAAATGCTTTTTGACTGGAGGAAAGCGGATAAAAGTGTGGGAGCACATTTTTACCATAAATTTCAGGACGAAGCTTCGCAACATTTATTCCGTGTAGCATCGGGCCTCGACTCGATGGCGCTGGGCGAATACCAGATTGTTGGCCAGCTAAAAGATGCTTTTGCCATTGCCGACAAATATGAGCTGCACACTCCAACTCTAATTCGCCTGTTTAACAAGGCTTTTGAGGCCGGTAAAAAAGTTAGAACAGAAACTGCACTCTCAAAAGGAGCCGTTTCGATTAGTTACGCTGCCGTTGAACTGGCTAACAAAAAACTGCACAATCTTAGTTCGCATCCAACATTGTTACTTGGAGCTGGTCAAACAGGTGAACTCACACTGCAAAACCTGCTGAAAAAAGGATGCAACAAGTTCACCATTATTAACCGTACCGCAGAAAAAGCGCAGGAACTGGCAAAACGCTACAAGGGTGTGGCCAGAGAATTTTCGGAACTGCAAAATGAACTGGTTCACAACGACATTGTAGTTACATCAACCGCATCGAAAAAGCCACTTATTACAAAAGAAATGGTGGAACAGGTAATGATTGAAAGACAACACAAACCAATGTTTTTTGTCGATCTTTCGGTACCACATAACGTTGCACCGAACGTAGCAGAAATAGAAAATGTTTTTGTTAACGATATCGATGATTTAAATGCCGTTGTCGATAAAACATTTGACATTCGTAAGGGTGAAATTGAAAAAGCAGAAGCTATCATTGCCGAGTTTGTTACCGATTTTAGCGACTGGCAACACACCCGTAATCTGACTCCGACTTTCCAAAGCATCAGCGATAATTTCAAGAAAATAAATGAAGCCGAACTCGAAGGTTTTATCAAACGACAGTCGAAAGACAACACAGATGAAGCTTCGATGTATGCCGATCATATTACCAATAAATTTATCCGCCTGATGATTAAAAACGTTAAATCGATCACCGATAACGGGCGTAAAAAAGAATACATCGAACTCGTTAACGATCTGTTCAAGCTCGCTCCATGAAACATATAATTCGCATTGGTACACGAGGCAGCAAACTTGCTTTATATCAAGCTTATAGGGTAAAAGATGAACTAACACCAAAATTCCCTGAAAAGCAATTTGAGATTGTCGTTATAAAAACAAAAGGCGACAAAATTCTGGATGTGCCGTTGTCAAAAATCGGCGATAAAGGACTTTTTACCAAAGAGCTGGAAGTGGCCATGTTCAACGACGAAATCGACATGGCCGTGCACAGTTTAAAAGACCTTCCCACTATTTTTCCTGAAGGAACAAAACTGGGCGCTGTGCTGGAGAGAGGCACCGTTAACGATGCACTGGTCAGCAAAGATCACTTAAAACTTTCGGAATTAACTTCGGAGCATACCATTGCCACCTCAAGTTTACGACGTAAAGCTCAATTGTTACGTTTGAATCCCGACTTTAATATTGTAGAAATCAGGGGAAATGTAAACACCCGCATCCGCAAAATGAATGAAGGTTATTGCGATGCTATGATCATGGCAGGTGCGGGATTACAACGCCTCGAAATGGATGAAGCGATCACCGAAATTCTGGATCCGGAAACAATGATTCCGGCTTGCGGACAAGGTGCCATTGCCATCGAAATAAAGGACAACGATCCGGAGATTGAAGCAATTATAGCACAAATCAATCACACGGAAACGATGATAACAAGTTCATCAGAACGTGTGTTTCTGAACACGCTGGAAGGCGGTTGCCAGATTCCGGTGGGAAGTACTTGTAAGGTTGAAGGTGATCAGGTAAAGATAACTGGTTTTGTTGCCAGCATCGACGGAAGTAAATTTTTGAAAGAAACAGCAAGCGGGCCGGTTGAAGATGCCAATGAATTGGCGAGAAACCTGGCCAATAAATTATTTAATGCCGGCGGAAAAGAAATTCTTGATGCAATCCGCACAGAGAATTTACCTGTTACAAAAACGGAACTTCCGCTAAAAGACAAGGTGATTATTTCTACACGTCCGACCGAAATTCACGATGATCTTCCTGAGCTGCTTACAAAAGCAGGAGCTTCGGTTGTTTCGCTGCCAATGATTCAAATCGAACAGACACAACTGACTGCTGCAGAAGAACAATCTTTACAAAATCTCGATCAGTTTCAGTGGATTATTTTCACCAGCAAAAATGGCGTTGTTAGTTTCTTCAAACAACTTATCGAAACATTAGGCAATACCACTTTGCCCAACAATATAAAGATTGCGGTAATCGGTAAAAACACTGCAGCAGAACTGGATTATTACGGTTATGCACCGTATTTTACGGCAAGCGAGAACTCATCTGACGGCCTACTAAAGGAATTAGCAGAGAAGCACAACCTGCAAAACCAAAATATTTTGCTGGCTCTTGGTAACCTGGCTGGTGATAAACTGGAAACAGAATTATCAAAAACAAATTCAGTTACCCGCATAAATACTTATCAAACAGTAAAACCATCGTGTGCCGACTCAAAAATATTAGATGCAATTGCGAATGACAACTATGATTTGATCGTATTCACAAGTCCGTCAACGTTTAACAATTTCTGCCACTTTTATGGCACTGAAAATATTTCATGTGTGAAAATGGCCAGCATTGGTGAAACAACTTCGAAAGCTATCCGACAAGGTGGTTCCGAGCCACTGGTTACGGCAGAAAATTCAAATGCCGAAGGACTTTACAAAGCAATAATTGACTATTATCAAACCAAATAAAACTACACTATATGATGTTTCCTGAAACAAGATTAAGAAGATTAAGATACAATTCGGTTTTACGCGACATGGTAACCGAAACAAAACTATCAGTTGACGATTTGGTGATGCCACTTTTTGTTTGTGCCGGAACCAACGTTCGCAACCCGATCAGCTCGATGCCGGGCAACTTTCAATTATCAGTTGAAAACCTGGTTGAGGAATGTAAAGAGGTTGTGGCATCAGGAGTGAAAGCGGTTCTTTTGTTTGGTATTCCTGCCGAAAAAGACGAAGACGGAACTGTTGCCTGTCAGCACAACGGAATTGTTCAGCAAGCCATTCGTGCCATAAAAGCTGAACTTCCGAATTTGTATATCATTGCCGATGTGTGTAATTGCGAATACACCACACACGGACACTGCGGAACCATAATTGATGGCGATGTGGATAACGATACCACACTTGAAACACTGGCTGCACAATCGGTTTCTTTGGCGGAAGCCGGTGCCGATATGATCGCTCCGAGCGATATGATGGACGGTCGTGTTGGACGAATCCGTGAAGCATTGGACGAAAACAAATTCGAGAAAATTCCGATCATGGCTTATTCGGCGAAATATGCATCGGGTTTTTACGGGCCATTCCGTGAAGCTGCGGAAAGTGCACCAAAATTTGGCAACCGTGCCACTTATCAAATGAATCCGGCCAACTCAGACGAAGCCATGCGCGAGGTAGAACTCGACATTGCAGAAGGTGCCGACATTGTTATGGTAAAACCGGCGCTCTCTTTCCTCGATATTATTTACCGTGTAAAAACCGAATTCAAAATGCCAACAGCAGCCTATAATGTTAGTGGCGAATTCTCGATGCTAAAAGCAGCTGCAGAGAAAGATTGGATCGACGGGCCGCGTGTGATGATGGAAATTCTTACATCGATAAAAAGAGCCGGTGCCGATATTATTATTACGTATTCAGCTGTTGAGGCAGCGAAAATTTTGAATGGAATAAAAGGATAGAACATGCAGTTTTCAAAAAGTATAGAAGCATTTCAGCAAGCTCAGCAAAGTATTCCGGGAGGCGTAAATTCTCCGGTTCGGGCTTTTAAAAGTGTTAATCTAAATCCGGTATTCATCGATTGTGCCAAAGGCTCAACAGTCGTAGATATTGACGGTAACCAATACACTGATTTTGTATCGTCGTGGGGACCACTGATTTTTGGTCATGCCCACCCTGAAATTGTGTCGGCTATTAACGAAGCCGCGCAAAAAGGAACCAGTTACGGTGCTCCTACCTTGTACGAAACAGAAATGGCAGAGCTGATCGTTGAGATGGTGCCTTCGATAGAAAAGGTGCGCATGGTGAACTCGGGAACCGAGGCTACAATGAGCGCCATTCGTTTGGCACGTGGGTACACAGGCCGCGAGAAAATTGTAAAGTTCGTGGGTAATTACCACGGTCACGGCGACAGTTTCCTCATCAAAGCAGGCTCAGGGGCCATTACTTTGGGATTACCTGATAGCCCGGGCGTAACTGCCGGAAATGCAAAAGATACCTTGCTGGCTAATTACAACGATTTGGCTTCGGTAGAACAACTTTTCAGTGAAGAAGGAGAAAATATTGCTGCAATTATTGTTGAACCGGTTGCCGGAAACATGGGTGTTGTTCTTCCTGAAAAAGGATTTTTGGGAGGCCTACGCGAAATCGCCACAAAAAATGGCGCACTGCTAATTTTTGACGAGGTGATCACCGGATTCCGATTGGCCAAAGGTGGTGCACAGGAATACTTTAATGTAATGCCTGATATTACCACGCTCGGAAAAATCATTGGCGGAGGTTTGCCGGTTGGCGCTTACGGTGGTAAAAAAGAAATTATGGATCAACTGGCACCAAACGGCCCGATTTACCAGGCAGGAACCCTGTCGGGAAATCCGTTGGCAATGGCGGCCGGAAGCACCATGCTGAAACTGATCAAGAACACGGCAGACTTCTACCCTGAGCTGGAGCAAAAAGCTAAAAAGCTGGAAGAAGGAATTCGCAACAACCTGAAAGAAACAGGTATCAAAGCAGTGTTGAACCGTGTTGGATCGATGATGACCTTGTTTTTTACCAATGAAGAAAAAGTGAGCTCGTACGAAGAAGCAATGAGTGCAGATACTGCACGTTATGCAGAATATTTTAAACTCTCGCTGGAGAGCGGCATGTACATCGCGCCGTCGCAGTTTGAATGTTTGTTTGTTTCGTATGTACACACCGATGAAGACATCGACAATATCATCAACGCCAATTTAAACGCCTTAAAACAATTAGCTTAGGAAGAGAGATTGAAAGAAGATCGATTAAAGATTGATTGTAGATTGATGCGGATTAACTCAATCTTATCAATCCATTCAATCATATCAATCTACACAGTTGGAGATATTTTCCAGATAGTTACACAAATTTTGTTGATAAGAAAGAAATACCAAAATAGATGGAAAAAGGAATATTTATAAAAACACTTGAAGGGCAAAAAACGGAACGACCACCGGTGTGGTTTATGCGTCAGGCGGGAAGAGTTTTGCCGTCGTACCTTGAAATGCGAAAACAGTACAGCTTTAAGGAACTGATGCGCGATCCGGAACTGGCAGCCAAAGTTACATTGCTACCGGTATACGATTTGGGCGTTGACGCAGCCATTCTTTTTTCCGACATTCTTGTAATTCCCGAGGCAATGGGAATGGAATTGACATTCACCGATTCGGGGCCACGGTTTGCAACTGCTTTGAAAGATCTTGACGATCCGATGTCACTAATCAATCCTGACGCTACAAAACTGGAATACATTTATGATGTTATCGATAAAATTCAGGAAACCAAACCGGCGGATTTCCCACTGATCGGTTTTTGCGGAGCTCCGTTTACCACGCTTTGCTACATGGTGCAGGGGTTGGGAACAAACCACACATTCCCTGATGCGGTTTCGCTGTTGTATAAAGACAAAAAACTTGCAAAACAACTGCTAGGTGCCATTACCGATTTGTCGATTGAGTACGCATTAAACCAGGTAAAACACGGCATTGCAGCTTTTCAGATTTTTGAAACGCACGCCGGACTTATCCCTGCTGATTTATACATGGAGTTGATTATGCCGTTTGTACGGAAAATATCAGCGGCAGTAATGGAAACAAGCACCCCAACTATTTTCTTACCAAAAGGGTTGGGAACCGGGTTAAAACAATTACAACCCGGCGATGCCGACTTTATCAGTGTCGACTGGCAGGTGCCAATTAAAGAAGCACGCGAAATGATCCCGGCAGACATGGGAATTCAGGGAAATCTTGACCCGCGTATTTTGTTTGCCGACCAGGAAGTTATTGAAGCAAAATTGCAGGAATACCTTTCGTTTGGAGCAGAAGAAGACAAATGGATTTTTAATGTGGGACATGGATTTGTTCCCGGCATTCCGGTTGAAAATGCTAAATTCGTTGTCGACTGGATCAAAAGTGCAAACTGGAACGGTTGATTGACGAATAATAAGAAAGGCTAAGCCAATGTAAACCGGAAAATGAAACTGAATATTCTTCAGAGGGTTTGAAGGATTTGAGCGTTTGAATTGGTTTGAAATTGGTTTGAAATGGTTTGAGAATTTGAAAATTGTAAATGTAAACTAAGACTGAATACTGAAAATGATGAATCTGAGCGCCATAATCACATCCGACGTAGTAAAAATAATACACGACATTGTTAGTGTATCATTTTTACTTCTTGCGGTGACGTTAATTTACCGCTCGGTTCGTGGAATAAAAAACCACCTCCCCTACGCAAAAACCGACAAGTATGTTGCCATTGCTTTTATTGTGGCATTGTATCTGCAACTTATTTTGGGGCTGATAATGTTTACGAATCTGGGGTCAGGTTTCGATTTTCAGTACATCCCCGACGAAAGCAACAATATGGTGGCAAAAAGATTATGGCCCGTAGAACACATTGTTCTTATGTTGTTCGCTCTTTTTATTGCCAACCTCGGGTTAATATCTTCATTTCTGACAAAGCAGAGTCGTAGCCGATTTATAAAAATCCTCGTTTACTACTCTGTTTCGGTTGTTCTTATTGCGATTTCGTTGTTATCGATTTACGCTTAACAGTAGCTTATCAATTTGCCATTTGCCAAACTATCTTTTGAAACCCATAAAAGTTTAAATCTCCTGCCGGAGGCCTTCATTTTTGCCTTAATGCAAAAACGAAGCAAAAAAATCAAGGCTGCTTTTGATCTTTATCCTCCGTTTCATAAAACCTAAATTCGGACGGGTGATCTCCTCAATTCTTCGGAGCTTCCCGCTCTCATTAAGGTTTCATTTCACCTCCTGACAAAGACCAAAAGAGGCCGTTCCACTAATGAAACGCCTTTTTAAAATTCAATATATTTCTACAAATAATAGGTGGCGCTGCAATTCTAGTTCTCCCTAAACCTACAGAGCAATGAAACTGGTGCGGGCTCGTCAAAAATCCGTCAGTCGGGCTAACCCACAACATTGAAAAAACGCAAAGGTTATTTTTTGACAAGATTTTTGGTTCCTTTTCATCGACTGGAATTGAGCAAAGCGAAATCGTGAACACCTCATGTTTCTATTTCTGTGAACAAAAGGAACTGCCCGTCTGGCATGAAGACAAAAGAAACTAAAATAATCTGGCCACGAAGTTTTTTGAGTACTGCAAAACAGCAACGAACATTAAATTGCTATATCAACATTCCATTCGTAGGTAAATCAAAGCCGGCGTTTTTACAGGTGTTTCACTATTCAAAGAAACCATTTCTTCCAATGTTCCTTTAAACTTCTCTGCATCCCACCGGCCGGAACGTGAAACAATTGTAGTCTGAATACATTCGCGGTGAACGGCATCCAGTGCTTCGTAGATTTCCTCCAGTACTTTCGTGCCCATGTAAATCACAGCGGTTCCGCGGTTTTCCAGAATACTTACCAACTGTTTTACGCTGAGTAATTTCCCGGCCACATCGCGCCCTGAAAGCAGGTGCAGCGAGTTGCTTCCCCGCCGGTCGGTTAACGGAATACCAAATTCTGCCGACGCCGCATTAAACGCCGAAATGCCCGGCACCACTTCAAAAGGAATATTCTTTTCCTGCAGATACGAGGTTTCTTCCGCTCCCCGGCTAAAAATCATTGGATCTCCCGATTTCACACGCACCACCACTTTCCCCTGTTTTGCGTGCTTTTCAATTTTGTGGTGGATGGAGTTTTGCCGCTCCGTTACATCAACGCCATCGCCGGCACGTTTACCCACAAAAATAAGTTCTGCATTCTCCGGGAAAAGCGCCCGAACATCGCGCGAAATCAAGGCATCGTATAAAATCACATCTGCCTCTTTAATACAATTGTGCGCTTTCACTGTGAGTAAATCTGCCGGCCCGGGGCCCGCTCCTACAATATAAACTTTTCCCAACTGTTCCATTGCTAAATTCTGTAGGCCCACTCTTCCACTTCTTTTAAGTAGTCCATCGGACTTTGATACGCGAACTTATAATCCAGCGCCTCAATAAGTTTGTCGCTGTTAATCACCTTGTAGCTCCCTTTGTCTTTTGAAAACACCGGAATTGGCAGATCACTGATTTTTGCAGCTTTTGCATAAAACTCATTACGTCCGGGATGCTCAGGGCTCGATGCATTAAACACCTCGCCCCAAATATTTTTCTCAATAATTTGAGTGATGATATTTATGCAATCGTCGCGGTGAATCAAATTTACGGGTGCATCAAAAACCGGTGTATTTTTGCCTTGTACAAAACGTGCCGGATTGCGGTCATATCCGATCAAACCACCGAAACGAATTACCGTAGTTTGAAATGCCGGATTATCCAGCAACAGTTTTTCCGCTTTTAACAAAGCTCGCCCACTGGCTTTTTCCGGCGTTCCCTCATCGCCTTCTTTTACTTCTGCATTTTTCGATTCGTACACCGATGTTGAAGAAATAAAAAGAACTTTTTTAATGTTCAGCTCCTCAACTTTGGCAATCACCTGCTCAATTTTCTTTGGGTATGAGTCCTCCACACAATCGGTTCGCGTTGGCGGAATGCTGATAATAAGCACATCGGTATTGAAAAAACTATTGTAATCCACCGTCAGCGATTGCGCTTTGGCTTTCACATAAAATGCACTAATTCCACTTACCTCAAGCCGGTTGTAACTTTGCGTTGACGCCACCGATCCTTTAACTTTCCAGCCTTTTCGGAGCAATGATCTTCCCAACGCTGTTCCAAGCCATCCGCAACCTAATATCGATACTGTTGTTCTCATGTTTGTTTGCTTTTTAAGTTTTGATTTCTACCTGTTACTAATGGAATTAGTGCTTAAAATCCTTGCCTTCTTTAATTTCCTCCACGTAATTATTGCGGATCACAAAGTCGCCAAAATGCTCACCATCCTCACGGTTTGCTGCAAAATCGGCAATGATCGGACGTAGCTCGTTCAGTATCTCTTCCTCGTTGATGGTTTGTTTGTAGAGCGTGTTCAAACGCGATCCGTTAAAACTTCCACCAAGGTATAAATTGTAATAGCCAGGCGATTTTCCGATCAGGCCAATTTCGGCCAGGTAAGGACGCCCGCAACCATTGGGGCAGCCGGTCATACGAATTACAATCTCTTCTTTGCCCAGCTTGTGTTCATTCAGAATCGCTTCAATTTTCGATACCAAATCAGGCAGGTAACGTTCAGCTTCGGCAAATGCCAGCGGGCAGGTTGGTAAAGCAACACAAGCAATTGAATTTTTTCGTAAGCCGGAAATATCTTCAGGAGGCACGCCATAAGTTTTTAGCAAAGCATCAACCTGGTTTTTCACTTTTGTGCTCACTCCCGAAATGATCAGGTTCTGATTTCCGGTAAGGATAATATCGCCGTCGATCACTTTTGATACCTCACGAAGAGCAGTTTTTAGTTTGTATTCTCCCCGGTCAAGCACGCGGCCGCCTTCTACAAAATATGTGAGGTGCCACTTTTTGTCGCTGCCTTTTATCCAGCCAAAATCATCTCCGTTTCGGTCTAAAACATATTCGCGTTCCGGCTCCAATTCATACCCAAGGTACTTTGTCAGTTCAGCAACAAATTCCTCAACTCCCATTCTGTCGATGGTGTATTTTAAACGGGCCTGTTTCCTGTCTTTACGGTTACCGTTATCACGTTGTACCAGAACCACTTTCTCTGCAACATCAATAATTTGATCTGGGGTACAAAAACCAATTACAGTTCCTGTTCTCGGATAAGTTTCGGGTTTCCCGAATGTAGTTCCCAAACCACCGCCAACAGCAACATTGTAGCCAACAATTTTGTCGTTTTCAACAATGGCAATAAAACCCAAATCCTGCGAAAAAACATCACAATCATTATGTGGTGGAATTACAATCCCAATTTTAAATTTTCGTGGCAGGTAACGGTTTCCGTACAACGGTTCCACTTCCTCTTTACTGTCGGCCACCAGTTTTTTATCCAGCCAGATTTCGTGGTAAGCACCTGTTTTGGGCAAAAGATGCTCGCTGATATTTTTAGCTGTCTCAATCACTTCGGCATGAAACGATGACTGCGCCGGATTGGCATGGCTCATCACGTTACGGTTTACATCGCCACACGCAGCTATGGTGTCCATCAAATGGTCGTTCATTTCTTTAATGGTGGCCTTCAGATTGCGCTTCAGCACACCGTGCAACTGAAATGTTTGCCTTGTTGTCAATTTCAAAGTACCATTGGCATATTTTTCCGACAGCTCGTCCATTGCCAGCCATTGCCCTGGCGTAAATCTTCCGCCGGGCATACGCAACCGTATCAGAAAAGAAAAGGCAGGTTCCAGCTTTTGTCGCTTTCGCTCTTTGTCAATATCGCGGTTCCACTGCTGATAAATACCATGGAATTTCGAGATTTGCGTGTCTCCATCCGATATGGCCCCGGTAATCGGATCGGCCAGACTTTCGGTTAAGGTTCCCCGTAAATAGTTACTATCGTATTTGAGCTTTTCAACTTCTGAAAGCTCCTGCCAGTTAATATTTTCACTCATAATTTTTGGGTTATAGTTTCAGGAGCGACTACATGAAGGTAGTTGCAGTCGCTCCTGCTATTTTTATTTATCCCGATGAACTTTATTCTCGGGATTAGTTCGACTAATAACTTTTAATGCGTTACACTTTTAAAAGTTGAGTCTCACTAATAAACATCGGTTTGGAAACGCTTTTCACGTTTCAAATTTTTCACATATTTTTCGGCTTGTTCCTCGCTGATTCCACCCTGAGTTTGAATGATATCAAGCAAAGCCTTGTTTACATCTTTGGCCATGTATTTCATGTCGCCACACAAATACAAGTGGGCACCGTTTTCCAGCCAGTCGAACACTTCCTTTTGCTGCTCTTTTAGTTTGTGCTGCACATAAACTTTTTCTTCCTGGTCGCGACTAAAAGCCACATCAATTTTGGTTAGTACTTCGTTCTTTAAGAGCTTTTGCCACTCGGTTTGGTACAGGAAATCGGAGCTAAAACGACGGTCGCCAAAAAACAACCACGACTCGCCTTTAATTCCCAGACTCTCGCGATGTTGCATAAATGCGCGATATGGGGCCACACCCGTTCCGGCACCAACCATGATAATTTTCGATCCGTTGGCCGGTAATTTGAACGACGGATTTTTATCGATATAAATCGGTATTTGCTCATCAATCTCAATGCTATCGGCGAGGTGCGACGAACATGCTCCGTTTCGTTTGCGGTTTTTACGCTCGTAACGCACAACCGAAACGGTTACGTGAACTTCTTCACCCACACTTTCCATGCTTGATGAAATAGAATACAAACGTGGCGGAATAGGACGTAAAACCTCAACCAGTTTGCGCGCGTTCCACTCGAAAGGGTAATCTTCCAGCAAGTCGAGCACATCGTGGCCATACAAATATTCATCCAGTGCCTCATCGTCGGCAAGCAACTTGGCCAGTTCGGCATTCTTTGTTTTCTCCTGGTATTTGTTCAGCAAATCAAAAGTCAATATTGTAATTTCAAGGTGATGCGACAAAGCCTCCTTTATGCTCATCTCGTCTTCACCAACATCAACTTTCTGTTCCGGATCAAATCCCGTAAAAGCCAGAATATCTTCTACTAAAGCTTCAGGGTTTTTGGTGAAAATCCCTAACGAATCGCCCGGTTCGTATTCCAGACCTGATCCTTCCAACGAAAGTTCAACATGGTACACTTCCTTGTCGGAATCGCTTCCGGTAATCCGAACTTTCTCCAGCACTGTTGCCATATATGGATTTGACTTTGAGAACTCCTCTCCAAAACCGCCTGCTGTTGCTGCTGATCCACCGGCTGCGATTGGCTCCGGAGTTTCCACTGGTGTTAGATTCAGCAGTAAGTTATTCATCCACATTTCTGAGGGCTGCTCGTAATCCACATCGCATTTTACGGCTGGTGTTATACGGTAACCACCCAGGTTTTTTAATGCCACATCAATTTCTTCGCCGGTTTTACAAAAATGTTTGTAGGTTTTATCACCCAATGCCAGCACCGAATAGTTTACCCCCTCGAGCTTAGGCGCACGCGGCCCGGTTACATATTTGTAAAAATCTTCAGCCATATCCGGCGGATCGCCTTCGCCATGCGTACTAACAACTATCGCTACATTGTCTTCCTCGTGCAGCTTTTTATAATTGTAATCGTACAAACTCAAAACCTGGACATTAATTCCTTTAAACGAAGCTTTCTCTCCTAATTTTTCGGCCAGTCCCTGCGAGTGTCCGGTTTCAGTACCATATAAAATGGTAAGATTAATCGAACTTTGTGGTGCCGGAGCAGCTGCACTTACAGTTGTTCCTGCTGCAGCTGGCACTTCAATTCCTCCAAGGGCTGCCAATCGCCCCTCAAAATAACCATTTAACCAAACAGTCTGCTCTTTATTCAAGCCTTCAACCAACTGGCTTAAAGCACTTAACTGTGCATCATTTAATGGATTTGCTTTTAAACTCATTTTTGATTTTTAATTACGAGATTGAATTGAACGCATCCAACTCAATCTTCAAGTTGCAACTTATCTTTTATTAAATTTCTTATTCTAATCGATTCATAAACATTCTCGCCATTCGAGCTCACCGCCACCGAAATTTTTCCATGCCGGTAGATAGCAGGTGAAACAAACTGACAGCGATCTGGTTTATCATGAATGTTAACTAATACCTTTTCTTCGCGGCAGTCTTTTTCAATTTGCCGGTCGAGCTCTTCGTTATTCGAGCAGGAATAAAGCATTAAATAGTCTTTTAAATATTTTTTGTGGTACGGCGCTTCTATGTATTTCAGCCCGCTGTTCTTTATTTCATCGCATACATCAATGGCCAGTATCTCAACTTCGGCGTTGTGGCGCTGCAAGATCTTTAGCTTGCTGTAAGCACTTTGTCCGCCACCAACAATCAGTATTTTCTGGTTGGCAATATCAATTGCAATCGGTAAAAAATTCTTGTCTGCCATACTGTTTAAATTTCGTATTCAATTGGTGTATGTTTAACCCTTCCGAAGCTGATTTTGTTCCATGCCCGCTCATGAAAAAAGTACAAAGCCATTTTTGTAAACAACTCGACGCCGCCAATGGTAACGGCAAAATTTATATCGCCCACCACAAACCAGGAGATCAGAATTGTATCGATGGTGCCAATCGTACGCCACGAAATCGTTTTAACGATACTCCTTCTTTTCCTCTCAACTGTATTTCCATTTTCTTTTGCCATACGCCATATCCCTGTTTAAACTATCATTCTGTCATCTGAATCTTTCTAAAAAAAAAGCCCTTCTGCAAATACAGAAGAGCCTTTCAAATCGAGTAATATTTTCAATCTATGGTCAGTTCCTCTGCACAACAATAACATCACAACACATACACATCATACATGTCATTTTCATCATTGTTATTTTAGAGAAAGTATTAACCATTGCGCTTTAAAATTATTTCTATGTGACTTATATCACACTGTGCAAATGTAAACGAAAATTTCAGACAAAAAAGAATTTTAATCACTAATTTTTATTTGTTCTAAATTAATTAACAAAGCTACAAGGCGCTGAAACCCGGAAAAACAGCCCACATGTTTTTTAATTGACATATTTGTTATGCTATTCTGATAATTAGCTACAGCCCCTTATTTATAATGATTTCAGACTATAACATTTATTAACAAAAGTGCTTAAAAAGCTGTATTGATGCATATTAACAACGCACCGAAAGAAGGGCCGGATTATATATTTTTTCCTCCTGATTTTTACCTCTTGATTGTTAATTAATTATTACTATTTTTGATGACCTCGCTTCAAAACGATGAAGAAAACGAGTATAAACAAATCAATAAAACTTATATACTATGAAAGTTTACAAAACCGATGAAGTTCGGAACATTGCTCTAATTGGTAATGCCGGCAGTGGGAAAACCACCCTTGCAGAAGCTATGCTGTTCGAGGGTGGAATTATAAAACGTAAAGGTGATGTTGGTTCGAAGAATACAGTATCCGACTACAACCCGATAGAGCAGGATTATGGCAATTCTGTTTTCTCAACCCTGATGCATACCGAATACAACGGAAAAAAAATAAATATAATGGACACCCCGGGGATGGACGATCTTTGCGGAGGTGTTGTTTCGTCGTTAAGTGTTACAGCGCTTGGTTTGCTAACGGTTAACGCATCAAACGGCATTGAGGCCGGCACCGAAGCCGCTGCCCGTCATGCCGACAACGCACACACGCCACTTGTTGTGGTTTTTAATCAGCTCGATCACGAAAACTCAAATTACGATAGCACACTTGATCAGTGCAAAACTACTTTTGGTAATAAAACTACCATAGTTCAATACCCTGTTGATGCAGGAACAGGATTTTCGGCTATTATCGATGTACTTAAAATGAAAATGTACACCTACAAAGACGATAGCGGCAAACCTGAAATTTCCGATATTCCTGAATCGGAAATGGAAAAAGCAGAAGAACTGCACAACGAACTGGTTGAAAAAGCTGCCGAAAACGAAGAAGCTTTAATGGAGCTTTATTTCGATAAAGGAACACTTACCGAAGATGAAATGCGCAAAGGTATTAAGCTGGGAATGCTCGACCTTACGCTTTTGCCTGTATTCTGCACCTGTGCCAAGAAAAGCATTGGCGTTGGCCGTTTAATGGAATTTATTACCAACATTGCACCGACACCTAAAGAAAAGAAAATGGGTAAAATTGTTGCCGGAAAAGAGGTAACAATGGATGCTTCGCAACCACCAAGCCTTTTTGTTTTCAAAACGGCTGTTGAGCCTCACGTTGGTGAGATCACCTATTTCAAAGTAATGTCGGGGGTTGTTAAAGAAGGTTTAGACCTTATCAACTCGAAAACCGGAAACAAAGAACGTTTATCGCAGGTATTTGTACCCGATGGTAAAAGCCGCGAAAAAGTGGACGAGCTTCACGCAGGCGACCTGGGATGTACCGTTAAACTGAAAGAAACACGATTTAACCAAACCCTGGCAGCCAAAGAAATCGGAACTGCATTTGCTCCGATTGTATTCCCTACGCCGCGTCATACTGTAGCTGCGAAAGCAGTTAACGATTCCGACGACGAGAAAGTAGGTGAAATTTTAAGTAAGATCAAATACGAAGATCCAACCTACGTAATTGAGTACTCGAAAGAATTAAAACAACAACTGATACACGCACAGGGCGAATACCACCTTAACGTATTAAAATGGTATTTCGACCACGTTCACAAAGTAGAGGTGGAATACCTGAAACCAAAAATTCCGTATCGCGAAACCATTACCAAACCTGCTCAGGCCGATTACCGCCACAAAAAACAATCGGGTGGTGCCGGACAATTTGGAGAGGTACACATGATTATTGAACCTTACGAAGAAGGTGCTGCGCCTAAAACCATGTTTAAATTTGGCGATAAGGAACAAAAGATCTCAGTTCGTGCGGTTGAAGAACACAAATTGGACTGGGGTGGAAAACTGGTATTTGTTAACAGTATTGTTGGAGGATCGATCGACGCCCGTTTTTTACCGGCTATTCTGAAAGGAATTATGGAAAAAATCGAGGAAGGCCCGCTTACCGGTTCGTATGCCCGCGATATTATCGTTTACATTTACGACGGTAAAATGCACCCGGTTGACTCGAACGAAATTTCGTTTAAACTGGCCGGACGTAATGCCTTTAGCATGGCCTTTAAAAATGCCGGTCCTAAAATTCTGGAGCCAATTTTAAATCTTGAAGTTTGGGTACCGTCAGACCGCATGGGTGATGCTATGAGTGACCTGCAGGGACGTCGTGCCATGATTATGGGTATGGGCTCGGAAAAAGGCATGGAGAAAATCACTGCCAAAGTACCGCAAAAAGAAATGTACAAATACACCACCTCGCTGAGTTCGATTACCGGTGGAAGAGGCGTGTTTAGTATAAGTTTCGACGGATACGAAAAAGTACCTTCGGATGTACAGGAAGAACTGCTGAAAGCTTACGAAGCCGAGCAGGAAGAAGAATAGACCATTTTCTAATCCATTTTACTATAACTAATAAATCCCGGTTCGTTTTTAACGAATCGGGGTTTTGTTTTTATGTCCGACCGAATCAAATTCCCTTACCGCAGCCATGCAACATGCTCCCGCAACATTTTTTTCAACTATTACATTGCCGCTACAAGCCTTCCACAACTTTTTCTTGTATGCCGCAGCCGTGTGGCGAGGTCGCCACAAAAATTTCACCCGTGCTACAGCCGTGTAACAGGCTTTCTACAATATTTTTTGTACGTTACAGCCCTGCAACAGGCGAGCAACAACATTTTTTCCTAATTACAATACTGCGACAAGCCTTCCACAATATTTTTTTGCATGCTGCAACATTGCGACATGCCTTCCACAACCTTTTTTCGTATATCGCAGCCGTGCGGCATGGTCGCCAGCAAAATTTCTTTCTTATTACAGCCGTGCAACACGCGAGCCACAACATTTTTTTGCTTGCCGCAGCGCTGCAACAAACCAGCCACAACTTTTGCTGAGCAATTACACGAATGCAGGAAGCCTAAAATCAGCGAGTTACAAAGACTGCAAAATTAAGAAACTATCGGGAAGCTGCTTACAGTAAGGCTTAAGGGCTAAACCAATAAAAAAAAAGGACCCGATTCGTTTTTGCACCAACCGATACGGATCGAATCCTAATGAACTAAACTTATGTTGTTATCTATTTAATGCTAACTTTAAACTTCCGATAAAAACCAAAACGCATTGAATATGCGCCCTATTAAAATACATACGCAAAAAGCACAGCTACAAGATCAAATTAACGCGACACCACACCCCCTACAAGACTATCAAACTTTGGAGATTATAAGGAGCAAGCAATGAAAAAACGGATATTCATAATCACCCTAATTCTCATTCCTTTTATGACTAAAGGACAGGAGGCAGAATGGCTATCAAACAAAGATTCGATTTTTACATCAACATCTTCACAACATTTCAATCTATACACTTTTAAAGGACATCTTGGCACTCAAACAAGATTAGATTTACTGAAGAAAAGAGAAATAGCATACCACGAGATTTCCGATTTTTTTGAGATAGAAACAGATGTATCGGTCAATATTTTTCTTTTCGAGAATGAGGAAATAAAGTATAATCTTACCGGGCACAAAGGTTTTGGATGGGGATTTGATAATAATATTACTGAGGTATTTAATGGTTCAGTGCAGATGGATCCATATCACGAATTGTCGCATGTTATAGGATACACACTTAATCAACCTCCTGCGTTGATTGATGAAGGCACTGCAGTATACCTATCCCAGCAATTGGGAGACAAAGCTTTTTCAAGATTAATTGGCTACCCAACAAAAAGTACAAATGAAATTCTTTTAATGCTTAGCAAAAAGGACGGATTAAAAAGTATCTCAACTCTTTTTTCATATGATGAATTTGGCAATTCGAACAATGCTACTTTAGACTACTGCCAAGCAGCATCTTTTGTTGAATTTCTAACCAGGGAGTTTGGCAAACAGAAATTCCTGGAATTATTTAAATCATTATCATTCACAAAAAGTACAGAAACTGAAATGATATTTGAAAGAATTTATCACCTGGAGATGAATCAAATCGAAAATAAATGGAGAAAACAAATAAGGGCTAACAATTAAAACCTACCTCAACCTTGCACCAACAAAAAAGTCCTGCACCGAAAACAGTGCAGGACTTTTTTATAATATATTTTGTATTCTCTGTTAGTAATCAATTACGATTTTATCGAACCCTTTTTTAGCTCCAGGCGGGTTTGATGCAATTCCATATTCATTTTGGTGTAACGCTCCAGTGCATTCTTTTTATGCGTTTCGTATTCCTCTTTTAACTCATCGTAATCTTTTTTGGTACGGCGCGTAACAGAAAGACTTCGTTTGTATAAAAGAAAAACAAAACCGGCCAATACCAAAACTCCGGCAATAAGCAAATACATAGTTACCGAATAAACATTCTTATCCAATTTCATCCCTAAAACCACGATTGAATTCTGCAATTTCAAACTCTCATCAAGCTGCTCCTGCAGGTTATTCATTTGTGCATCTTTCGAGCCTATTTCGCTGTTTAGATTTCGGATCTGTGTGTTTTTCTGCTCCACACTTTTCTCCAACACACCAATGGTATCGGTAAGTGCGTTGTAGAAATCATCCAACTGATCTTCTTTCAAAAAATAAGATCCATTCCAGAAATTAAGGTTCTCTTTAAAAACTTCGTATTGGCTGGGCAATGATTGTTCCTGTTTCCAGGCATTTACATCCTTTTTGGCGAAGGAATTAAAAACAACAAAAACCAATACAACTACAGCAAATATCCTTTTCATATAACAAACAATTTTCGATTTAATGGTCGGACCTTCAATGGCCCATTATCTGTAATAAATTCAATAACTATTCAACGTAACGCAGAATCCCTACACTTGTTATTCAACTGTAAAGATAAATACGGGAAGTACACATACCATATACACTCCGTGAATATACGCACAATATAATAAAGGTTTGCCTGAGGAAGCAAATATAAGGAATAGAAATAAACTAATACCAACCTGAAGTTTAAAATTTTTCAGGATTCGCAATGCAGGATTAAAACAAAATATAATAGCCGGCAAAATAATGAATAGGCTCATGTAGGCTATTTATGGGCAATTGGTTTGGTAATTTTTAACGAATGCTATAACTTGCAGGAAACCAAAAAACTACTGCCATGCAAATTAGCTACAGTCAACCACTTTCTGCAGGTTGGGATCGCATGAAAAAAGCCTTGTTCCAACCCTTCGACATTAACAAATGGATGAAAGTAGGATTTACAGCCTGGCTGGCCGGGCTAACCGATTGCGGCGGCGGTAGCGGATCGGGAAACAGCACCGGGAACAATGCCAACTGGGACGAGTTTTTCAGTTTCCCGCAAACGGCCTGGGACTGGCTGCTCGATAACCCGGTTTGGGCCAACCTTATTCTTGTAGGGCTGGTTATTCTGTTTCTTATCATCTCGGTGGTTATTTGGGTAAGTTCGCGTGGAAGATTTATGTTTCTGGATAATGTTGCGCACAACAAAGCCGAGATAAGCAAACCCTGGCACGACTTCCGAAAACAGGGAAACTCTCTTTTTATTTTTCAATTCTTTTGGGGCTGGTTCGCTTTTGCCGTGTTTGTATTAATTGCCGCCTACTGTTTTGTTACCGGTAAAGATTTATACCTTACACATGCTCCCAAGGCGGTTATTTTCGCCGGAATTACACAAATGATACTGCTGTTTATCGGCTACCTGATTGTGTTTGGATACATATCGCTGTTTCTGAAAGACTTTGTGGTGCCCATCATGTACAAACACCATGTTGGAGTATTAAAGGGCTGGGGCAAATTTCTGTTACTGTTTGGAAGAAGGGCATTGCCATTTATCCTTTACGGGCTGTTTATTTTTGTATTGGGAATTGCAGTTGGCATTGCCATTATTTTCTTTGCACTGATTACCTGCTGCATAGGTTTGCTGCTTATTGCCATCCCCTATATTGGAGCGGTAATATTATTGCCAATAAGTTATACGTTCAGAGCCTTTAGCATCGAGTTTTTGGCACAGTTTGGCGACGAATACAATGTATTTCCACCGGCAGTAGAACTCGCTAACGACAGGAATGAAATTAGCAGGGAGTAGATTAAAATTTTCTGAATTATATCCTCTCTATTGCCGCTACCTTCAATGAAGGAAAAGGATGGGTATAATAAATCTAATTTGAAATTTTAGCCTCTAATCTTTTTCGCGAAACAGATGAACAAATCCGTGTTTCTTGCGCTTTTCGCCATCGCGGCCGGTTCCTACAACATCGTAGAAATAAACTCCCGGGCTGGCATAACGCCCTCCAATTCTTCCGTCCCAAACGGTTTCGGTCCAGGTATCCTCAAAACCACGCACATCGCCACTTTTCCAGTAATGAACACGCCTACCCCAACGGTTAAAGATGCTGATCTCTAAACTTTGCATCGATTGAAATTGAACAACAAACTCATCGTTAACACCATCACCATTTGGAGTAAATACATTAGGGATAGCAATATCCGAAGAGTCCACCACAATATAATCATCCATATAAACGGTATCAGCGCAAGTTAAAGTATCGGAAAGATGTTTCGAAACCAGCCGAACCATGTAAGTCCCTGAGTTTTCGTAGGTATAAACAGGTGCATCGTCGTAAGCTACAAAATCGATACTGTCAACCGGATTTCCGGTTCCGTCCGAATCCGCTTTTATAGCATTTAAATCGCGGTAGAAATACCATTCGTAATAACCCGGTGTTCCATTTTCAGAGTTATTCGAGAAAGTAACCTCAAGCGGCGCTTCACCTTCCATCGGGCTAGCAGTAAAACTGGCTTTGGTAACAATCGTTTCATACGCAACTGTTGCCTGTGCATCGCAGCCAAATTTATCGTAAACACGCAAAGTGTAGTTTGTATTTTCTGCTGGCGGATCATAGACGGTTAAGTTAATTACCGAAGCAATGCGGTTGCCATCTTCGAGCCACTCTACCTGCACATCTTTATTCACAAAAAGTGGCGCGTTGTTGCTTAAATCGTAATACGTCAGCACGGCCGAGTTCAATTCTCCATTCATCACAAAATGTTCGCAGTCTGAAACAGCAAGCTCTCCGCCGGCATACATCCAGTTGTTAAAAACCCAGGCACGGTCGATTTCGGTAGTTGTTCCCTGCGTAATGCTTATCCGGTAGCAACCATCGGCCAAACCAGTTATTTGCGACGAAGAAGCGTCGGTAGTTTCCTGGAATTCTTCATTAAAAGTTCCGCTTGTTTCATCATACTTTTCCCACAACCACGTTTTTGTTCCTGCCAGTGCAGTAGTGGCGGTTAAAGCACCAACTTCCGCCGAAGAATCGTTACTACAGAAAATAAAAATGTCGTCGGTTTCCGGAAATACCGGGTATTGTGTTACATCTGTGGCATCGGCTCCGGGCGAAGATATTTGTGCCTGTAGAGCGTAAAAAGAAAATACCAGAATAGTTACAATAAAAAGACTTCGCTTCATAAATTATTGCTCTTTAAGATACAATATTAACGTATAAATTTCATTTAATTGCGTGTTATTCCAATTGTTTTTCAACGTAAAGCTTACGCGAAACGGCGAAATTACAATGGCCAATCATCGGTGTTATACGCAAAAATAGTGAACCGCATTCGAAATACCGAGGCCTTCAATAATTCCGTTAAGAAATTAAACCGAGCTTTTGATTCGCAAACTCCCAAAAGCTCTTTAATTTTCTATCGGCATTAACTCCCGAATTTTCGGGATAATCTCAAAGTCTCGCCAAGGCTTACTTTGAAATACAACTGGTATAATTTGTTAATAAAACACCGGCAATAAGGGAAAGATTCCACCCGACATCATTAATTTTGCAGGCAGAACAACCTGCCGCGTCGGTTGTTGTTTTACTACGATTGAATGCTGAATGTTTTACTGCGCCCCACACAAACCAGGAAATCATTCAAAACAATCAATATTTTATATTTGCAAGCAGAAAAAAGAAATCTATAGTGTTCGATTATCTTCAAAATTTAAATGAGGCCCAACGAGAGGCTGTTCTTCGTACCGAAGGACCTGCACTGGTTATTGCAGGCGCCGGATCGGGGAAAACGCGTGTTTTAACGTACCGTATTGCCAATTTGCTGAAACAGGGCGCCAAGCCGTCAAGCATTTTATCGCTGACTTTTACCAATAAGGCAGCCCGCGAAATGAAAGAACGTATTGCCAGCGTGGTAGGCGAAAATACCGCCCGCTACCTGTGGATGGGTACTTTCCACAGTATATTTGCGCGGATACTGCGCTTTGAACACGAAACCATCGGCTACCCGGCAAACTTTACCATTTACGACAGTGCCGACAGTAAAAGTTTGATAAAAACGATCATCAAAAGTTTTCAGCTCGACGATAAAATATACAAACCGGGAGTGGTTGCCAGCCGTATTTCGATGGCAAAAAACAACCTGATTACGCCCAATGCTTACGAAAATTCAGCCGAAATTCGCAGCGCCGATAAAAGCATGCGTATGCCACAAATTGCGCAGATCTATAAAGAATATGCCAAACGCTGCTTACTTTCAGGAGCTATGGATTTTGACGATCTGCTGCTGAAAACAAACGTACTGTTTCGCGATCATCCCGAGGTGCTGAAAAAATACCAGGAGCGTTTTGGGTACGTAATGGTTGACGAGTACCAGGATACCAACTACTCGCAATACCTGATTGTAAAAAAACTGGCTGCAGCACACAAAAATATCTGTGTGGTGGGCGACGATGCGCAAAGTATCTACTCGTTTCGTGGTGCGCGTATCGAAAATATTCTGAATTTTAAATCGGACTACCCCGAGCATAAAGTGTTTAAGCTGGAGCAGAATTACCGCTCAACACAAACCATTGTAAACGCTGCCAACAGCATAATTGCCAAAAACAAAAGGCAAATTCCGAAAAAGGTATTTTCTGAAAACGCCACCGGCAAACCCATAAAATTGATTTCGGCGCTAACCGATAACGAAGAAGGTTTTTTGGTTGCACAGGAAATTGCCCAATCGCAACTGCGCGATCATTACAAGTACGAAGACTTTGCGATTTTGTATCGTACCAATATGCAGTCGAGGATTTTTGAGGAATCGTTGCGCAAAAGAAATATTCCGTACAAAATTTACGGCGGCTTAAGTTTCTATCAGCGTAAAGAAATTAAAGACCTCATCTCCTATTTCCGAATGACGATAAACCCGGCCGATAACGAAGCGCTAAAACGTATTATCAATTATCCGGCGCGCGGAATTGGGGCCACTACCCTTGCAAAGCTGGAGGCTGCTGCAATTAATAACGAAACATCCATTTGGAAGATCGTTAGCGATTTGCCAACGGTTAACCATGCCAATTTGAATAAAGGAACCGCTGGTAAAATTCTGCATTTTGTGGGATTAATTCAGAGGTTTATGCAACTGTCGCAAGACAGCGATGCTTTTGATACGGCCAAAACCATTGCCGAACAAACCGGTATTCTGAAAGAATTGTATAACGACAAGTCGCCCGAAGGGTTGAGCCGCCACGAAAACATACAGGAATTATTGAATGGTATCCAGGAATTTAGCATCAACGCCAAAGAAACCGGCGAACCGGAAAAACTGGAAAACTACCTGGAAGATGTGGCTCTGCTCACCGATCAGGACAACGAAAAGGAAGAAGACCGCGATAAAGTGACGCTGATGACTGTGCACTCATCGAAAGGACTGGAATTTAAAAATGTGTTTGTTGTAGGGATGGAAGAGAACCTTTTCCCTTCGAACCAAAATGGCGACAATAAACCTGAAACGCTGGAAGAAGAACGCCGGCTGTTTTACGTGGCACTAACCCGCGCCGAAGAAAACGCATGGTTCTCGTATGCCAACCAGCGCTACCGTTGGGGAAATCTTGATTTTTGTACGCCAAGTCGGTTTCTCGAAGAAATTGATGAGCAGTTTCTCGATACTTCGGCAATCGCTGCAAGCTCCTCTCCTACACGCCGGGCTCAGAGTAACGATGACATTCAGCCCGAACGTTATCACCAAAATCCTATTCGCCGTCAGCCACCCGGAGCATTTAAAACACCCGAGTCGCAAAACTTTTTTAATAGAAAACTCGTTTCGTTAAAGGAAAGCAGCAGAGCACAAAATACTTTTCAGGGCGATGCACCGGAAAAAATACAAACCGGGATGGTGGTAGAGCACCAACGTTTTGGCGAAGGAAAAGTAATTAATATTGAAGGCGTTGCACCAAATATAAAAGCTACCGTGTTTTTTAAATCGGGTACACAGAAGCAGTTACTGCTAAAATTCGCCAAACTAAAAATTAAGGGATAAGAGTAACGAGAAGCGAACCACGAGTTTCGAGGATCTAGTATCCAGAATCGAGGATCTAGTATCAAAAAAACGAACTAAAAAATAAAACTTCGGGATTTATCGGGAAATGATTAGTTTTGTAACATCATTTCGCAAATAAATCCAATTTACTTGAAAGTTAGATTTTTAGCATTAAACATTTACAGATGGATTATAATACCAAGAGAAAAAAAATGGCCCTTCCTGAATATGGAAGAAATATACAAAACATGGTTGATTACCTGATGACCATTGAAGACCGCGAAAAACGAAACAAATCGGCACAAACGGTTATCGATGTAATGGGCAACCTTTTCCCTCATTTACGCGATGTTCAGGAATTCAGACACAAACTCTGGGATCACCTGGCCATTATGTCCGATTTTCAATTGGACATTGATTACCCTTACGATCCGCCAACGCCGGAATCATTAAAAGAACGCCCCAATACGGTACCATACACCAAACACCGCATAAAGCACAAACACTACGGCCGCACCATGGAGCTTTTGATTCAGGAAGCCGATAACTTTGAAGGTGAAGAGCGTGACATCATTATTGAACAACTGGCCAACCACATGAAAAAATCGTACCTCGCGTGGAATAAAGATGCCGTTGAGGACCACATGATTTTTAGCGATCTGGAAGAAATGTCGCGTGGAAAATTAAAAGTACCTGAGGGAACTCAACTGGCCGACTCCAAAACACTGGTTAGTGCTCCAAAGAAGAAAAAAGTAAAAAAGAAAAAATAGGTAATACGCTATAATATCACACCCCATGTCGACTTTCAAAATTGAAGGTGGTTTTAAGTTAAAAGGAGACCTTGAGCCGCAAGGAGCAAAAAACGAGGCGCTTCAAATAATATGTGCCACCCTGTTAACTGCCGAACAAACAACCATCGAGAATATTCCTGAAATTCGGGATGTGCTGAAATTAATCGAGATTCTGAAAGGATTGGGGGTTCAGGTGGCTCGTCTGGCCAAAGGCAAATATAGTTTCGACGCCTCCAAAGTAGACATCAATTTTCTGAAAACTGAGGAATACGCCCAGCAAGCCGCGGTACTGCGTGGTTCGATAATGATAATTGGCCCACTGTTGGCCCGCTTCGGACAAGGTTTTATTCCGCAACCGGGTGGTGATAAAATTGGGCGTCGCAGAGTTGATACTCACTTTATTGGCTTGCAAAAACTGGGTGCCCGTTTTGATTTCGACCGCGAAAACAAATGGTACTCCGTTTCAACCGAAAAACTTACCGGAGCTTATATGTTGCTCGACGAGGCTTCAGTTACAGGAACAGCAAACATTGTAATGGCTGCCGTTTTAGCCGAGGGAACCACAACAATTTACAACGCAGCCTGCGAACCTTATCTGCAACAACTTTGCAAAATGCTGGTTTCAATGGGTGCCAAAATTGAAGGAATTGGTTCCAACCTGCTTTCCATCGAAGGTGTTTCCTTGTTATCAGGATGCACACACCGCATTCTTCCCGATATGATTGAAGTGGGTAGTTTTATTGGACTCGCTGCCATGACTGCTTCCGAAATCAACATCAAAAATGTGGGTATTGAGCATCTTGGAATTATTCCCGAATCATTTCGCCGCCTGGGAATTAACGTTGAACAAAATGGCGACGATCTGCTGATTAAGGACACCGAACATTACGAAATAGATTCGTATATCGATGGATCGATAATGACCATTTCGGATGCGCCCTGGCCAGGACTCACTCCCGACTTATTAAGTGTTTTCCTTGTAGTGGCCACACAAGCCAAAGGAAGTGTGCTTATTCATCAGAAAATGTTTGAAAGCCGTTTATTCTTTGTGGATAAACTAATCGATATGGGTGCGCAAATTATTCTTTGCGATCCGCACCGTGCCACCGTAATTGGCCTCGACCGAAAAAATACCTTACGTGCCACAAAAATGGTATCGCCCGATATTCGTGCAGGTATTGCACTGTTAATCGCGGCCATGTCGGCTAAAGGAATCAGTACTATCGATAACATCGAACAGATCGACCGCGGTTACGAAAATATCGATGGCCGTTTAAATGCCCTTGGCGCTCACATTTCAAGAATGTAAACGCGATGTTAAAACTTTATCCGAAGCTTTGTGTTACTACTTAAAATTCTATATTTGAACTTTTTAGAAATAACAATACGCAAAAGATGAAAAGATTTATTTTACTGGCAGCGATCATTTTTATGGGCACAACTTTTATTAATGCCCAGGAACTTGGTTTAAACATTGGTAACAAAGCACCCGAACTGATTGGAAAAGGACCAAATGGTGAAACCATAAAATTATCCGACTTAAAAGGCAAAGTTGTGTTGATTGATTTTTGGGCAGCATGGTGTGGTCCGTGTCGCCGCGAAAACCCAACTGTTGTTGCCAACTACCAAAAATACAGAGACGCTAAATTTACCGTTGGCAAAGGATTCACCGTTTTTGGTGTGTCGCTCGACGACTCGCCCGAAAGATGGAAAGCAGCCATTGAACAAGACGGTCTGGAATGGCCAAATCATATTTGCGATTTCCAAAAATGGAACTCAAAATACCGTATGATTTACCAGGTTCGCGGAATTCCCGATAACTACTTAATTGATGAAAACGGGGTAATTATTGCCAAAAAACTTCGTGGCCCGTCACTCGACGCTGCTCTACACAAAATTCTAAGAGAAGAGCTGTAGACACTACTTTAAAAATAGTATAAATCGTTCAAATTGGCACTCGGAATCAGATTCGGGTGCCAATTTGTCGTTTATATTTGCATGGCAAAATTTTTGCTATGTCAGCGTAGCATAAAAAAGGCTTACAGTTAATTATTTATACTGAAAATTTAGGTAAAATGGCAGAAGAAAAAGTAAACAAGGAAACAGAAGAAGAAAAAGATATTGCAGCTCAGGTTGAAGATGCTGCAGCCGAAAAGGAAGAAAAAGCGGACGATAAAAAAGACAAGAAGAAAAAATCGAAAAAAGATAAGAAGGAAGAACAGTTGGAAGAATTGGGCCAAAAACTTCAGGAGCTTCAGGACAAACACCTGCGTTTGCAAGCTGAGTTTGACAACTTCAGAAGAAGAACGATGAAAGAAAAAGCCGACCTGATTAAAACGGGTGGCGAGTCGGTTATCGTTAATATTCTCCCTGTTATCGACGATTTTGAGCGTGCGCTTGATTCGATGAAACACCTAGAGGACGAAGATGCAGGCAAACACGGAACAGCCCTGATATACAAGAAATTTCAGGAGTTCCTGAAACAAAACAACGTAAAAGAAATTGAAGCTCAGCATGCTGATTTTGACGTTGACCTGCACGAAGCCATTACAAAAATTCCGGCGCCAAGCGAAGAATTAAAAGGTAAAGTAGTTGATGTAATTCAAAAAGGTTATTGCTTAAACGAAAAGGTAATCCGGTTTGCCAAAGTTGTAATCGGAGAATAAAAATTCAGAGGAGGAAGAATGGCAAAAAGAGATTATTACGAGGTATTGGGAGTTGGCAAAAGTGCTTCTGCTGAGGAAATAAAAAAAGCTTATCGTAAAAAGGCTATCCAATATCACCCGGACAAAAACCCGGATGACAAGGAAGCTGAAGAGAAATTTAAAGAAGCAGCCGAAGCCTACGAAGTACTTAGCAATCCGGAGAAAAAACAACGTTACGATCAGTTCGGCCATGCCGGAATGAGCGGCGCTGCCGGTGGTGGCGGTTTTAGCGGAGGCGGTTTCTCTGACATTGAAGATATCTTCTCGGCTTTTGGCGACATTTTTGGCGGACATTTTGGCGGATTCGGTGGATTTAGCGGCGGCAGTGGCCGAAGCAGAGGTGGCCGGAGAGTGAGCCGGGGTTCCGATTTGCGCGTTAAAGTAAGGCTGAACCTCCAGGAAATTGTTAACGGTGTTGAGAAAAAGATAAAAGTAAAAAAATACGTAGCCTGCCAGCATTGTAGCGGAACCGGAGCTAAAAACGGCTCATCGTATTCCACTTGCGGAACTTGTGGTGGCGCAGGTCAGGTAACACGTGTTCAGAATACTTTACTGGGGCAAATGCAAACCACTTCGGCTTGTCCAACCTGTCAGGGCGAAGGGAAAATGATCACCGACAAATGTAATCACTGTGCCGGCGAAGGAGTTGTTCGCGAGGAAGAAGTGATTAACATCAAAATTCCGGCTGGCGTTGGCGAAGGCATGCAGCTGAATGTTTCGGGAAAAGGAAACACCGGACGACGTGGCGGTATAAACGGCGACTTGCTGGTGGTTATTACCGAAGCTGAAGACGAGGAATTGGTTCGCGACGGAAACAACCTGATCTACAACCTTTTCTTATCGTTCCCGGAAATTACGCTGGGTACCACAGCCGAAATCCCAACCGTTGACGGAAAAGTGAAAGTTAAAATTGAGCCCGGTACTCAACCCGAAAAAATACTTCGCTTACGCGGAAAAGGTATTCCCGATGTAAACGGTTACGGACGCGGCGATTTGTTGGTTCGTGTGCATGTTTGGATACCTAAAAAACTCAGCAACGAAGAAAAACGTGCTTTGGAAAAACTTCAGGACTCGCCTGGGTTTCAGGGTGGACCTTCAGCACAGGAAAGATCATTCTTTCAGAAAATGAAAGACATGTTCGAGTAAAAAGATATAGTAACCATAAAACGAAAAAAGATTCCTAACTGAATGGGAATCTTTTTTTGTTTCCGGAAATGTGATTTAATGAAGGAGAACGGAAAACATTTTAATCAGAAAATTTCAGACAAAATCCGTATTTCATTGATTTTTTTTGCAGAAATGCGGCACAACATTAAATTTGCTGAAATTGAACTACTAATACCGATTAGCAATTGAATGAAGCCTAAAATTCGTTTTTCTCTTAAAGCCTTTTCAATTGCCTATCGGCATTAACCATTATAATCTCAAAACTTCGCTTAAGACTCAGTTTGAAAAACAATTGGTAAAACATGGAAGATTTTTATACACGATACAATTTTCTTGAACCCGAATTACAGGAAGAAATTCTGCAGGTTGCCGTAAGAAAAAAATTTGCTCAGCACGAAACCTTAATTCGTGAAGGTCAGTTTATTTCCAGTTTCCCAATGGTATTGAAAGGACTGATACGCGTTTCGCGCACCAGCGAGGCCGGTAACGAATTACTGCTTTATTACCTGCAGGCTGACGAAGTTTGTGCCATGTCGTTAACCTGTTGCATGGCCCGCCAAATTAGCGAAGTTAATGCCATTGCCGAAGTGGATACCGAGGTGCTTATGATTCCTGTGGAAATGCTGGATGCCTGGACAAGCAAATATCCCCTGTGGAAACAATATGTGATGCAAACTTTTCAAAACAGGTTTCGCGAATTAATCAATACACTTGATGCGGTTGCCTTTTTAAAACTCGATGAGCGTTTAGTCAAATTTTTTATCGACCGACACAAAAAATCGGGCATTCAGACTTATTCCGGCACACATCAGGATCTGGCTCTTCAACTCAATTCATCACGCGAAGTGATCTCGCGTCTTTTAAAAAAGCTGGAAAAAAACGGAAAAGTTTCACTTTCACGAAATTTTATTGATTTTTCTGGCCTTTTGTGACTTACATTACATACCCATTTGTATTCTATTATTTTATTTGCAGGTATTAAATCTAAAGACATAATAGTTCATAACTATTGTTTCATAATTTTTTGGGTTATAAAATCGGTTAGTAGTTGAAGGTTGATGAGCCAGGCTGGAGAGTCTGGCTTTTTTTTTGCTTTATCCTAAACAAAATCTGCCATTTCAAATTCTTACTCCCGCGCTCCCATTTTCATATATCATTCTTTAAAACGTATAAGACTTCAATTCAGAATAAAATTCTGATGTACTTTCTGGTTTTATTCATTAATGTTAATTTCATATTGATAATTAATCCCCGAAATCCCTTATAATTTATAGATATAATGCTGATATTTGTCATTAAAATATATGCTACCCAATATTTTGCAGTTTTGGATAGTGTTATCAGCTACAGAGAATATCAATTAAAAAACAAGCTACATGTTTAAAATTCAAACTCTGAATAAAATTGACCCCGATGGTCTTAAACTATTCCCACTTGACAATTATGAGATTGCAAGCGAGCTTCCAAATCCGGATGCGATTGTTTTGCGCAGTTTTAAAATGCATGATGTTGAAATTCCATCGTCGGTAAAAGCTGTTGCAAGAGCCGGAGCGGGTGTAAATAATATTCCAATCGAAAAATGCACCGAAAAAGGAATTGTGGTTTTTAATACACCGGGAGCTAACGCCAACGGAGTAAAAGAGGCCGTAATTGCCGGAATGCTTATGGCTTCGCGCGATTATATTGGAGCAGCAAACTGGGCGAAAACATTAATCGGACAGGGTGATGCAGTTCCATCGTTGGTTGAACAGGGTAAAAAGAACTTTGCCGGAGAAGAAATAAAAGGTAAAACACTGGCCGTAATAGGTTTGGGAGCCATTGGTGTTTTGGCAGCAAATGCTGCGTCGGCACTGCGTATGAACGTTATTGGTTACGACCCATACATGTCGGTAAAACACGCACTGAAACTGAGCCGCGAGGTAAAAGTGGTTGAAGGTATACAGGTGTTGTTGCAACAAGCCGATTTTATTACCATCAACATTCCGTTGTTACCCGATACAAAAGGCTACATTAACAAAGACAAATTTGCCATGATGAAAGATGGTGTTAAAATTCTGAACTTTGCACGTGGTGGTCTGGTAGATCACGCCGATTTAAAAGTGGCTATCGAGTCGGGTAAAGTGGGCAAATATATTACCGATTTCCCTGATGAAGAGTGCCTGAAACTGGATAACGTAATTTCAATCCCTCACCTGGGCGCTTCTACAAAAGAATCGGAAACCAACTGTGCCATTATGGCCGTTGAACAAATGCGCGATTACCTGGAGAATGGTAACATTAAAAACTCGGTGAATTTCCCTGCTGCCGAACTGGAGCGCAACGGAGGAAGCCGTATTTTGATTGCCAACCGCAATGTTCCGAATATGGTAAGCCAGATTTCAACTGTTTTGGCTGCCGAAGGATTGAACATTGATAATATGCTGAATAAAAAACGCGACGATATTGCGTATAACATTATAGATGTTGACGCTGAAAAGATCAACGACAGCGTAAAAGAAAAACTGTTAGCTATCGATGGCATCTTTATGGTTCGTTTGATTAATTCATAAAGCGTAACAGTTTAAAGAAATATTTCACAAAAAGGAGAATCAGGGTTATATCTGGTTCTCCTTTTTTTATGCCAGCAACTGCATCGGGCTCATTGCTAAATTATTATTAATAACAAGCAAACCCGCTTTCCAAGTCCCTCTTTTTTACTATTTTTGGCGTTCCTGTCCTGCCTAAAGTAAATTGAAAAAAATTACAAAAAAATGAGTAAAAGTATTGAAGTTAAAGCAGCTGATAATGTTCGTATTCTGGCTGCCGCAATGGTTGAAAAAGCAAATTCGGGCCACCCTGGCGGAGCAATGGGCGGAGCAGATTTTGTAAACATCCTTTATTCTGAATTCCTTAATTACGATCCATCGGACATGACATGGGCAAACCGCGACCGTTTTTTCCTCGATCCGGGCCATATGTCTCCAATGCTTTACGGAATTTTATCGTTGGCAGGTTTTTACAGCATGGAAGATGTTGCCAATTTCCGTCAGTGGGGAAGCGTAACTCCGGGACACCCCGAAGTTGACGTTGAGCGTGGTGTTGAAAATACATCAGGTCCACTCGGACAAGGCCATGTTATGGCAGTTGGTGCAGCCATTGCCGAGCGCTTTTTGGTAGCTCGTTTTGGCGAGTGGATGGCGCACAAAACATATACTTTCATCTCTGATGGTGGTATTCAGGAAGAAATTTCGCAGGGTGCGGGTAGAATTGCCGGTCACCTGGGATTGAGCAACCTGATCATGTTCTACGATTCAAACGACATTCAGCTGTCGACAGAAACCGACGAGGTGACTACTGAAGACACTGAAATGAAATATAAAGCCTGGGGTTGGAATGTGGTTACTATTGCCGGTAACGACGCCGATGCCATTCGTAAAGCTTTAAAAAATGCACAGGAAGAAACTGAAAAACCAACCCTGATTATTGGTAAAACAATTATGGGTAAAGGTGCTATTACTGAAGATGGTGCAAATTTCGAGCGTCAGTGTTCAACTCACGGTCAGCCATTATCGGGTGCCGGTGCATCGTTTGCAAAAACAATTGCGAATTTGGGTGGCGATCCTGAAAATCCATTCGTAATTTTCGATGATGTAAAAGAATACTACGAAAAACGTAAAGCAGCGTTGATTGAAGCTGCAGCAGCAAAAAAGGCTGAGCAGGCAAAATGGGAAGCTGCAAATCCTGAACTGGCAGCAAAACTAAAAGCTTTCTTCTCAAACGAAATTCCGGAAATCGATTACAGCAAAATTGAGCAAAAAGCAGGTATCGCAACACGTGGTGCTTCTGCAACTGTTCTTTCGGTGTTTGCCAAGGAGGTTGAAAACATGATCGTGTCGTCTGCCGACCTTTCAAACTCGGATAAAACGGATGGTTTCCTAAAAAATACAACATCGTTTAAAAAAGGTGATTTTAGCGGACAATTCCTGCAGGCAGGTGTTTGCGAGCTTACAATGGCCGTAATTATGAACGGTATGGCATTGCACGGTGGAGTGATTCCGGCATGTGGTACTTTCTTCGTATTTAGCGATTACCAAAAACCAGCGGCACGTCTTGCTGCACTGCAGGAACTACCGGTTAAATACATATGGACACACGATGCATTCCGTGTGGGAGAAGATGGTCCTACTCACCAGCCGGTTGAGCAGGAAGCACAAATCCGCCTGTTGGAAAAATTGCAAAACCACAGTCACAAAAACTCAATGTTGGTATTGCGTCCTGCCGATGGTAACGAAACTACCGTTGCTTGGAAAATGGCTATGGAAAATACAGATACTCCAACAGCACTTATTTTGTCACGCCAGGGAATTAAAGACGTTACTACATACGAAACAGCACAGGGAGCTACAAAAGGTGCGTACATCCTTCAGGATTGCGAAGGTACACCTGATGTAATTCTGTTGGCAAGCGGTTCGGAAGTAAGTACTTTGGTTGACGGTGCCGAATTATTGGCCAAAGACGGTGTTAAAAGCCGTATCGTTTCTGTTCCTTCTGAAGGTTTGTTCCGCACACAAAGTGCCGAATACCAAAAAGAAGTTCTTCCTGCAGGAGTTACTAAATTTGGTTTAACCGCCGGATTGCCTGTAACACTTGAAGGACTGGTTGGAATGGACGGAAAAGTGTTTGGTCTTGGATCATTTGGATTCTCTGCTCCGGCCGGAGTATTGGATGTAAAACTGGGTTATACCGGCGAAAATGTATACAACCAGGTAAAAGAATTATTGGCATAAGAACAATATCCTTATAAATCAAAAGGTGCATCTTTACGATGCACCTTTTTTTGTATCCTCTTGATTTTTATATAAGAAAGTGTTCCTCAATTTTACTATATTAGCACATTAAGGTGAATGGAATTGTGCTCATTTCAAGTGTAACCATAGAAAATAAGGGATGACAAATCAGGCCGATCAAAAAATTGCACACCTCCAAACCATAATCACCGCCATACGAAAAATTCAGCATTTAATCATTTCCGGAAAAGATCCGGAAACCATATTGGAAAAAACCTGTGAAATTTTAGTCGATACTCGTGGTTATTATTTTGCGTGGATTACCCTTTTCGATGAAAAGCGAAATACAAAATTTTTTACGGGAGCAGGCGCTATTTCAGTTATCAGCAATATCAGGAATCAGGCTACATCAAAAGGCTTTCCCGATCAGCTTTGGCAAACACTTTCTAATACACCGGAAACCGTACATTCCGGGTTACCCGGCGAATTTCTGATAGACCTTGACACTACTGAATGGACGCCGTTTCTTGCAGAGATAAAAGATGATCAACAAACCTTAGGCATATTGTGCGTGGCTATGCCTGCAACCGACAGTAAACACCAGGTAGAAGAAGCCGGCTTAGATGATCTGGCACAAGGTCTGGCTTTTGCATTAACAAAATTCAAACAGCACAACGAATTAAAAGCCAACGAACTCCGCTATAAAAACTTGGTAGATTCCTTAAACGACGGTGTTCTTATTATTCAAGACGAGATTACCAAATTTGTTAACCAGTCGCTTTGCAGGCTAACCGGCTACACCGAGAAAGAAATACTCGAAAACCCATTTATTACACTGGTTGCCCCCGAGGAGCGGGAACTGGTAATACAATTGTACACTAATTTTGTTACCGGAAAATCATCGCAAACGCATTATGATTCGGCAGCTGTAACAAAATCGGGAGAAACTTTCTCGGTTGAAGTAACAATTACCCATACGATTTTTGATGATAAGCCGGCAATTATGGTGATCCTCCATGATAATTCCGAGTTAAAAAAATCACTGGAGCAAATAAAGGAAAGTGAAGAATATTTTCGTTTCCTTTCGGATTCGGCTTTTGAAGGAATAATTATACACGATAACGGTGTTATTCTTGACGTAAATGCTACACTGCTTAACATTACAGGCTACTCGCGCGAAGAAATTATTGGCAAAAACCTACTTGCACAGTTTATTGACATAAAAGACCATGATAAAATATACAATAGGATAAATAGCGAGGTCGTAAAACCTTATGTTCTTAAGGCCTTTAAAAAAGATGGAACCTATAGACATGTTGAAATTGAGGCACGTGAAATACAATACAAAGGCAAAAAAGCACGAATTGCTGCTGTACGCGATATTTCAGAACGTTATCAGTTGCAGGAAGAAATAAGAAAAGGCCGGGAAAGGTTGAATCGCATTCTCGACAACCTTCCGGGTGTAGCCTATAACAGTCAGAATAATACCGACTGGACGATGAATTTTGTTAGCCGGGGAAGCTCCCTGCTTTTCGGCTACGCCCCCGAAGAACTTACAAACGAAACAAATGTAAAATATACAGATCTCATCCATCCCGACGACAAAGTACGCGTAAGAGAAACCATTCAGAAAGCGATTGATAAAGACGAATCGTTTGAAGTAGAATACCGGGTATATAACAAACAAAACCAGATAAAATGGGTTTGGGAACGCGGAAAGGCATTCAATGTAAATAACGACTTTTATCTTGAAGGTTTTATAAGCGATATTACCAAGCGTAAAAAGCTTGAGATAGCAAATGAGCTATTTTTAAAAGCCATTGAAGCGAGCCCGGTCAGCATTATTATAACCGATAAACAAGGAATTATTGAATACGTTAATCCTTTTTTTGAAAACTTAACCGGCTATACAAAATCAGAGGTAATCGGAAAAAGTCCACGTTTTCTGACTTCAGGAAATCACTCCGAAGAATTCTATCAAAACCTGCAACAAACCATTCAATCAGGCCAAATCTGGCATGGCGAAATCCGCAACCACAAAAAGAGCGGCGAAAACTACTGGGAGCAAATCGTTATTTCTCCTATTTATAACAACCAGGGAGAAATTACACACTTTGTATCGGTTGGCGAAGACATTACCGAAAAGAAACAAACTCTGAAAGAACTGCAGCGCGCCAAAGAAGAAGCAGAGCACAACGAGGCCCGTTTTAAAGCCTTGCACAATGCCTCGTTTGGAGGAATAGCTATTCACGACAAAGGAATAATTCTGGATTGCAACGAAGGATTAAGCCGAATTACTGGATATTCGTATGAAGAGCTGAAAGGAATGGATGGCTTGCTATTAATTGCTGAGGACTCCCGAAAACTGGTTAGACAGAATATTGAACAACAATACGAAGAACCATACGAGGCTTTTGGGATTCGGAAAAATGGAAAAAGATATCCAATACGAATTGAAGGAAGGATGATTCCGTATAACAATAAACTGGTTCGCGTAGTAGAATTCAGAGATATTACCGAACAAAAGGAAATTGAAAAAGAACTGGTTCGGGCCAAAGAAAATGCCGAACAAAGCGATAAGTTAAAATCTTCTTTCCTGGCCAATATGAGTCACGAAATAAGAACACCGATGAACGGCATTTTAGGATTTACCGAATTGCTTAGAGACCAGGAATTATCGCTCCAACAACGAACTGATTTTATCGATGTAATTCAGAGCAGCGGGGAAAGAATGCTTAATACAATAAACGATATAATTGATATTTCTAAAATTGAATCGGGGATGGTTATTGCACATATGCAGGACATAAACCTACCGGCATTGATAAAAGAGCTTTACATTTTCTTCGAGCAATCGATGAAACTGAAAGGCATTACTTTTAAACTGAACGAAAACAATGGTAATCCGGTAATGCTTTTACACACCGATCCCGATAAACTTAATTCAATTCTTACCAACCTCATTCGTAACGCCTATAAATTCACCTCATCTGGCACCATCGAGTTTGGATACACAACCAGCAAGAACCACATTAACTTTTTTGTAAAAGATACCGGTGTTGGAATACCGAAGGAAAGACAACAGGCAATTTTCGAGCGATTTGTGCAAGCCGATATTGCAGACTCGCGGGTTTTCGAAGGTTCAGGACTGGGCCTTGCCATTACAAAATCGTACACCGAAATGTTAAACGGTACAATCAGCCTTGAATCGGAAGTAGGGAAAGGAACTACCTTCTATGTTTCGCTGCCTATGCAGGCAACAATCAATTCACAACAAACCACGCCTTCTGAATTACAACTGATTGACAATGTTTTACAACAAAATAAGTTAAAAATATTAATTGCTGAAGATGACACCATATCGATAGAACTGCTAAAACTTCTGGTTCGCGATATCGCGTCGGAGATACTCGTTGCCAATAACGGGAAAAAAGCAGTTGAAATGGCCCGGAATACCCCTGACATAAACCTGATTTTGATGGATATTAAAATGCCGGTTATTGATGGGTATTCAGCAACAAAAATGATAAGAGAGTTCAACACATCAGTGAAGATAATCGCTCAATCAGCATTTGCCCAGTCAGAGGACATAGAAAAGGCACGGGCCGCCGGTTGCGATGATTTTGTTTCAAAACCAATTAACAGGAAACTATTGATTGAAACAATCAACGCGCTGTTTCTGAACGATTAAAACTCAGCATCAATCTACTGATTAACAGACAACAAAGAGTTCACATCCTGCAACCTTACTCAGGTATTTTCTTATGGTTGATTACACGTCAACTTTAATACCGCATTTTTAACCGGAACCAACCTCCTCTTCCTCTCTCCCGTTTACATTAACTATCCGAACATTTTCTGAAGAAGTATCACCTATTCCCTAATCTCATAATTATCTCCTCAAAGGTATTAACTCATGGCAAAAGATTATTAATACGTTCTAAATACTACCCTGTAAAAGGTTATCATTCAATTTTTTCGCTATATTACGGAACGCCTTTTCAACTAAAAGACAGAACCAAAATGATCAACCGGGATGAATCGAAAATAGAATCTTTTCAGCGTATTATCGATACCTTAAAAGCCATTAACAAAATCATTGTTGATGAAAAAGAAATAGATTCGCTTCTAAAAAAAACATGTGAGGTACTCACCCAAATCAGGGGATATTCGTTCTGTTGGATTGGGCTTTTTGATCAGAACAATAAGCTACACCAAATTGAAAGCTCGCACCACATTGCCGGATTTGAAAAATTAAAAGAACAAATATTAAACGGTAAACTTCCCGCCAATCTCACAAAAGCCATCAAAAACCAGGAGTTCTTACAAATTGACTCACCTGATAATATTTGCCCGGTTGACAATAAGGGCCAGGAAAATCGCTCTTTTATCGCGCCCATATCGATCGATAATAAACAACAGGGTATACTGTGTGCTTCTGTGCCCCTTGCGTATGCGCAACTGCTAAAGGAAGCCGAAAATTATGTCGATATTGCAACCAGCATTGGATTTGCAATAAATGCCATTACTGAAAAAAAAGATATGGCCTGGCTACTGGCCACATCACCCCATGGAATAATTACATTCGATCACGATTTAACGGTTGTAGGGATTAACAACAGGTTTTGCGAACTCTTTAATTGTACAGAAAAAGATATTTTAGGAAAAAATATCGCCGATTTGGTAACAAATAACCTGAACGAAAATACACATGAGAGTGCTTTTGTTGGTCTAAAACAGATTACCCGGGGTGATGACATTCGAGACATGAAATTTGTATTGGGTGAAAAAATATTCCGCATTGAAACGCAACAATACGATTTAAAGAATTATCGAATTGCCCGTATAAAAGACATTACCAAAGAGCAGACGGAAAAAATTGAACTCGAGAAAAGTGAAAAAAAATATAAAAATCTTGTAGAAGGACTGAACGATGCCCTGTTTATACTGCAGGATGGAGTGGTTAAGTTTGTAAACAAGTCGCTGTGTAAGATATCGGGCTACACCAAAAAAGAATTGTTAAACACACCTTATACTAAATTCATCGCCCCGTCGGAGCTAAAGAAAATTAAAGATAAACACGCCAAACGTCTTCAGGGCGAAAGAGTAAAACACATATATCAATCAAAGGCAATACATAAAAATGGCGAAGAAATTCCTGTTGAAGTAACCATAATTCAGGTTGAATACGAAGAAAGACCAGCCTACCAGATACTATTGCACGACATTACTACAAGGCAAAATACCTTACAACAGCTTAAGGAAAGCGAAGAACGATTCCGCTTTTTGGCAGAGTCGGCTTTTGAAGGAATACTTATACACAAAAACGGAGATATTGTTGATGTAAACGATGCATTTCTTGACCTATCGGGTTATTCAAAAGATGAGATTGTGGGCCGCAATATTTTCGAGTACATGTATTCCGAGCAAGATGTAAAACGTTTAAAAAAACAGGTAAAAAATCGCAAAAACAGTCCGTACACGCTCAAGGGATACAAAAAATCGGGAGAACCCGTTTACATGGAAATAGAAAGTAAAACGATCCAGTACAACGGCGAAGAAGTTAAAATTGCAGGAATAAGAAATATTACCGAACGACAACTGCTAAACGAAAAACTGAACGAAACCAAAAACAGGCTCAACAACCTGCTTAACAATTTGCCCGGTATGGTTTACACCTGCTACAATCGCAAAAACTGGGAAATGCTGTTTATGAGCGAAGGATGTATTGCATTAACCGGTTATACTCCAAACGAGTTTATTAATAATCCGGAGTTGGACTATAACGATATAATCCACCCCGGTTTCCGCAATGAAGTTTGGGATAAAGTTCAGGAGGCAATAAAATACGATTCGGCTTTTGAAATAGAGTACAAAATAATTTGTAAGAACAAAGAAGAAAAATGGGTATGGGAACGTGGCCGAAAAGCTATTCAAAATAATGAGGAGGTACTTGAAGGATTTATATCAGATATTACCGAGCGTAAAAATGCCACCAATTCAGTTCTTCAATCACAAGCGAAATACCGAACACTTTTTAAAGCTATTAACGATGCTGTTATTATTCAGGATTACGAAAAAGAAACCCATCCGATAATAGAAGTAAATAACCGCGCCTGCAAATTATACGGTTATAGCCGCGAAGAATTGCTATCAAAAACAATTAAAGACTTAGATCATTCATTACACTCCTCGTACGAAAATACCTCAGAACAGATCTATGAAACGATCCACCAAAAAGCCAACGGCTCAGCAATTCCGGTAGATATAAAGTCCAGTATCTTCCAAATTGGTAACAAACGCATGATAATGTCGCTGATTCGCGATACCAGCTTACGTAAAGAAGCCGAAAAAAAATTATCCGATTCGGAACATTTGTTGGATCAAATTCTGCAAAGCATCCCGAGCGGTTTTGTAATGATCGACGAAAACAGAACTATTAGAAGGGTAAACGATCAGACCTGCAAAATTACAGGCTTTAGCCAGGAAGAACTGGAAGGTCAAAAATGCTCTGTTATATGCGTAAAGAAAGATCTTTTAAAAGAGTGTCCGGTATGTTTCAGTGGCAAAGAAGCGTACAATGGAATTGACACTTATATAAAATGCAAGAACCGCTCAAAAACAGCAGTTTTAAAAAATATACAAACGATAGAAATTAACGGCGAGAAATTCATTCTCGAAAGTTTTCAGGATATAACCAAACTAAAAATAGCAGAACAACAATTAATAAAAGCCCGAAACCAGGCGCAGGAAAGCGAACAGAAATTTTCGTCTTTTATGGAATCATTACCCGGATTTGCCTATATAAAAGACCTCGGGAAGAATTATGTGTACGTAAACAGTTATATGAAACACAACCTGAACGCCGGCGATTGGATTGGAAAAAACACAAAAGATGTAATGAATTCGGAAATTGCAGATCGTTTAGTAGAAAACGACGAAAAGGCATTTTCGCTGGGACGACTGAAATACGAAATAAAATATCCGGTGCATGGTAAAGGGATTCGCGATTTTTTGACCTATAAATTTACCATTGGCAACGACAAAAAGTTACTCGGAGGAATATCCCTGGACATTACAGAGCGAAAAAGCCTGGAAAGCAGGAACGCCATGCTGTCGAAAGCCGTTGAAGCCAGTCCTGTTAGCATTGTTATTACCGATATTAACGGAGATATCGAGTATGTAAATCCTTTCTTTGAAGAAAAAACAGGATATAAATTGCAGGAAGTTCTTTTTGAAAATCCACGTATTTTGAAATCGGGCAAACAAACAAAAGAGTTTTATGCCGACATGTGGAAAACAATTGTAGCAGGAAAAGTATGGCGCGGTGAATTCCATAACAAAAAGAAAAACGGAGAAGAGTTTTGGGAAAAAGTGATTATAACTCCACTGGTTAACGACGAAAAAAAGGTTGAACACTTCATTGCCATAAAAGAAGATATTACACACCAAAAACAAATGCTCACCGACTTACGGCTGGCGAAAGAAAAAGCTGAAGAAAGTGACAAGCTTAAATCTGCATTTCTGGCTAATATGAGCCATGAAATAAGAACGCCAATGAATGGAATTATGGGATTTACCGAATTACTAAAAGATCCTAACCTCAGCGGAGAACAACAGCATGAGTTTATCTCTATTATACAAAAAAGTGGCGATCGCATGTTATCCACTATTAACGACATAATCGATATTTCAAAAATAGAGTCGGGGCTGGTTTCTGTCGATCTGTCAACCTTCGAACTAAACTCCTTTTTAAACGAAATCAGACTTTTCTTTAATCCGGAAACAGCACAAAAAAAGCTTTATCTGGAGTTTATAAACAGCAACGATTCGGTTTCGCACAAAATAAATTCCGATGCAGTAAAACTAAACAGCATACTAACCAATCTGATTAAAAATGCGATCAAATTTACAAACAAAGGAGGCATAACATTTGGCTATCAATTTGTAAACAGTTCGATACAATTTATTGTAAAAGATACCGGCGTTGGCATTCCCAAAGACCGGCAGCAAGCCATTTTTGATCGGTTTGTACAGGCTGATTTTGCAGATTCACGAGTATACGAAGGTTCGGGTTTGGGGCTATCCATCACAAAATCATACACCGAAATGCTGGGAGGTTCTATTAGTCTTGAGTCAGAAGAAAACAAGGGAACAACCTTTTTCGTTACTTTCCCCTATCACCAACCATTAGCTGACACTTTTTCTGCAGGGAATGAGGAAACTGAGCTCAAATCAGTGTCGGGTAATTTAAAAATGTTAATAGCCGAAGACGATCCGGTTTCGGTTGAATTACTTAAGATGATTCTGCCAAAAACCAGTAAAGAAATCCTTGTAGCCGGAAACGGAAAAGAGGCCGTTGATGCGGTTAAAGCCAATCCTGATATTGATTTAATATTAATGGATATAAGAATGCCTATAATGGATGGCCTGGAAGCTATTGAACAGATACGAAAATTTAATAAGGATGTGAAAATTATTGCACAAACTGCCTTTGCTCAGGAACAAGACATTCTAAAAGCTTTTAATGCCGGATGCAATAATTACATATCGAAACCTATAAATGCCAAGAATCTGGGATTGATAATCAACAATCTTTTCTGATTTTGAAGTAGGAAACAACAAAATAAAAAGGCGTATCCGTGACCGGATACGCCTTTTTCAATAGTATCTTTTAACACTCTATTTTATAAGTGCCAACGATTGTTTTGCAATCTCCAACTCTTCGTTGGTAGGAATAATAAGAACTTTAACTTTTGCGCCGTCCACGTTAATTTCGTGAACATCACCTTTGCGGTTCTTATCTTTTTCTTCGTCCCAGGTAATGCCAAGGTAATCCATATCCTCGCAAACCATCTCGCGAACCGTAGTTTTGTTTTCCCCTACCCCGGCAGTAAATACAATGGCATCAATCCCATTCATTGCAGCGGTATAGCTTCCAATATATTGCTTAATGCGGTAGGCATACATTTCCAAAGCCAAAATTGCCACCGGGTCGCCTTCTCTCTGACATTTTTCAATATCACGCATGTCGGTAAGTTCGGTTAAGCCTTTCATTCCACTTTCTTTGTTTAGCAGATCTGAAATCTCTTCAACCGAAAATCCTTTTTGTTGCGCCAGGTAGAAAATAATTGCCGGGTCGATGTCGCCCGAGCGGGTACCCATAATCAATCCGCTTAACGGCCCCATTCCCATGGTGGTATCAATACAGGCACCAGCTTTAACAGCTGCCATTGAAGCACCGTTACCAATGTGAATGGTTATTATTTTTGCATCAGGATTTCCTAAATACTCAATCGCTTTTTCTGAAACAAATTTGTGCGAAGTTCCGTGGAAACCATATTTACGGATACGCAATTCGCGGTAAAATTTCTCAGGAATAGCATAACGATAGGCTTTTTCCGGAATACTTTGATGAAAAGCAGTATCAAAAACACCAACCTGTTTTGCATTTGGAAATACTTTTTCAGCCACTTCCACGCCAATCAGGTTAGCCGGATTGTGTAGTGGAGCCAATGGGAACAATTCTTTTACTTTGGCCTTTACCTCATCGGTAATCTCAACCGTTTTGGTAAAAGTTTCGCCACCATGTACCAAACGGTGACCAACAGCCTGAATTTCTGACGGATCGCTGATAACACCAACTTTTTCGTCAGTAAGCAATTCAGCAACTCGCTTTAAACCAACTCCATGATCGGGAATCGGGAATTCTTCAACGGTCTTTTCTTCCGAACCGTTAAGGAATGTTTTGTGTTTGATCAGTCCCATCTCCAGACCGATCCGTTCTACAATACCACTCGACAAAGGCATCTCGGTGTTCATATCAATCAACTGATACTTAATAGACGAGCTACCTGCATTAATTACTAAAATATTCATTTTAAATTATATCAATTAAAGTTTTTTGGTAACAGGCAAACCCTTAACGCTACGTGTTAACCTGTTATCGTAAAAAGTATGAATTTACTTTTAAAACCCTTCCTGAGCCTGAATAGCTGTAATTACAACGGTATTAAAAATATCGTCGACTGTACAACCACGGCTAAGGTCGTTAACCGGTTTGTTTAATCCCTGTAACATTGGGCCAATTGCCAGTGCTCCGGTTTCGCGCTGGATGGCTTTATATGTATTGTTTCCTGTGTTCAAATCGGGGAAAATAAGCACGTTGGCCTGCCCTGCCACTTGCGAATCGGGCATTTTGCTTTTCCCTACACTCGGATCAACAGCAGCATCGTACTGAATAGGTCCTTCAATTTTCAGATCAGGACGTGCAGCAATAGCAATCTCAGTAGCACTGCGAACTTTATCAACCTCAACACCTGAACCTGATGTACCCGACGAATACGACAACAATGCCACTTTCGGATCGATACCAAAAGCAATTGCCGAATCGGCCGAGGTAACTGCAATCTCAGCGAGTTGCTCAGCAGTAGGACTTACGTTTACAGCGCAATCGCCCATTACCGAAACATGGTCGTCGAGACACATAAAGAACACCGATGAAACGGTTTTAACACCCGGCTTGGTTTTTACAAACTGAAGTGCCGGAATAATGGTGTGTGCTGTAGTATGTGCAGCACCTGAAACCATACCGTCGGCATGCCCTTTGTAAACCATCATTGTTCCGAAATACGAAACGTCGGCCATGGCATCGCGGGCCATATCTTCAGGTATATTTTTGTGTTTACGCAGTTCGTGGTAAGTTTTCCAGTAGTCTTCGTAATACTCCGACTCTACCGGATCGATGATTTTAATATTACCATTGATTTTCACACCGATCTCGGTAGCTTTGGTAATAATTTCATCGCGTCTGCCCAAAAGAGTAATATCAACCACTCCCTGATCAACCAAACTTGAAGCAGCCTGTAAAATACGAGGGTCGGTACCTTCGGGTAAAACAATATGTTGTTTTTTCGATTTGGCTTTTGCCACCAGGTTATACTGAAACATATGCGGTGTTACCACATCGGTTTTGAAACTTCTGAATTTGTCGATCAGGAAGTCGGTGTCCACATATTTTTCGAAAGTAGAAATGCTTAAATCGATTTTACGTGGTAAGCCCGGGTGCAATTTTGGTTTTACATCCGATATTTTTTTGGCTGCAGTAAACGTAACATCGTCAACCAAAATAATAGGAACAATATTTGGTAAACCTTCAATCAGCCTTACAATTTGCGGTTCGAGAGCAATACCTCCGGTAACCACAATACCGGCAATGCTCGGGTAATTTGCCGATGCATTGGCTTGCAGAGCCGCCAAAATAATATCAGAGCGGTCGCCCGGAGTAATGATCAGGCTGTTCTCCTCTACCCTGTCGAGGTAGTTGCGCAGCTGCATAGCGCCAACATCGTAGCGGTCGGCCTGTTTGCACAACAGGTTTTCGCCAAACAGTACGGTACCCCCCAATTCGTCGTTAATTTCTTTTATGGTAGGGCTGCCCAGTTTTTTAATTTCCGGAATGATCTCAATCGAAGTGTCGGCAGGTACTACCTTGCTCAGCTCTTCACGCATTATATCGCAATTTCCGGGTTCAACACGGTTCATAACAACCGACTGCACCACAACATCTCTTTCGGCAAATGATTTAATAGCCAGGTCGATATTGGCAATGGCACTACCCATGTTTCTATCTTTTGCCGAGCTAACCAAAATGGTAGGAATCGATAGGTTTTTGGCAAACTCAATATTCAGATCCAACTCAAAAGTAACACCCTTATTGTCGAAATCCGAACCTTCAACCACAACCACATCAAACTTCTCTTTTAGCTGTTTGTAGCGATCGATAATCTGATCAATCAAACGCGCTTCCTGCCCCATGTTTTTGTACTTAACAACCTGCGACATGGTAAAACCATAAGCGTCTTTGTACTCCATATCGAGGTTAAAATACGATATCATGGTTTCGATGTGATTATCGTGAACTCCCTTTGGATAATCGTTAATGATTGGCCGGAAATACCCGACCTTTGTTACTTTTGAAAGTAATACTTTTAAAACACCCAGCGTAACAAGCGATCTTCCTGTGTTACTTTCGGTGTTTGTGATATAAATTCCAGTTTTCATTCAAAAATTTTAAAAACTCTGTATATTAATTATTTTCTAATGTAACGAACACCATTGGGTTATTTGATGAATCGTCCAGGTTGCGTTGAATAGTTGGCAAAAGTATAAAAGAAATTTTCTTGTCACCCAGCAGTTGTCTTAATTAACTGTTAACAGCGCAAAATTTCACATTTCGTTGAAATTAACACCTGACAATCATCATATTGACAAAAACTGTGACTTGGATAGTATCCGGCCAGAACTGTTACTCACAGGAAGATTGTTTCCTAAATATCAGCGAAATGATTATTTTTCAATCATGAAACTGATCTGCACTTTTCTCTTTTCCGGCTTTCTGTTTTTGAACGGTTATGCCCAAAAAGAAGAGAACAAAACTGCAACCGGGAAAAACGCTTTTATTGAAAAACACAAACAACAACTGGCCGTAAAACTTTCGTTTACCAACAACACCGAATTTTTTCAGATTTACCAGCAAAACCAGGGGTACACCATAAAACCAAACACCTCGATAAAAACCAACCTGATTTTTAGTTACCGGGCTTTTTTGTTTGGAATTGGATACAGCCCCAGATTTATTCCCGGAAACGACGATGAGCAGCAAAAAGGCAGGTCTAAAATATTCTGGACAGGAACAAACGTAAATCTGCCACACTGGAAACAACACCTGGAATACACCAAAATAAAAGGCTTCTATTTTCACAGCAGCTCGAACCTTTTGCAAAGCGGAAGCAAGGATGCCAACTACACAAAATTGCCCGATTTAAATTACACCCGTATTTCGGGTTACACCGCCTATAAATTGAATCCGAATTTCTCGTTTTCTGCTATCGAAACACAAACCGAAAGACAGCTAAAAAGTGCAGGAAGCCTTGTTCCAACTTTTGTTTACAGGTATTATATTATTGATGACAAAAAGGAACTTTCACCAAATAACAGCTCGCAAAAGAGTAATAACCTTTCGCTTAGCCTTCAATTGGGCTACTTTTATACCTGGGTGGTAAACAAAAGCTTTTTTGTATCGGCAGGTGCTGCAACAGGCGGAGGCATAATTCACACCAACCTTGAAACCCGCTTTTATACAACCCGCTACAAAACAATTACTAATTATGCCGTTTTCAGAGCAAAAGCAATGCTTGCTGCGGGGTATAATGCCGACCGGTTTTTTACAGGAATACAATTAACGGGTAATCTTGAAGAATACAAACAACAAAAAACAACTGCTACTTTAAACGAGAATTTTCAGTTTCAGCTTTATGCCGGGTACCGCTTTGATGCGCCAAAATTCCTTCGTAGTATTTTCATTGAATAAAAGGCATTTTCCGCTCAGATTCGCGTACTAAAACTCATAATAAACTCCGGTGTAAAAACCAATCCGGTACGGACGATAATTAACATCGGGGTTCGAGTTTATCGAAGAAAGGTAATAATTCAGGCGAGGCTCCAGCGCAAACGAGAAGTGTTTCCCCAATGCATAATTAACTCCAACCCCAAGTGTTCCCGAGAAATTGAGCGTTGAAATATCGGCAGTACTTCCAATGTTTTGCACACCGTAACTATTATCGAGATAGGCATTGTTGCCAATTACAAATCCGGCGTTAATTCCACCAAGCAGTTCTATACCTATTTTTTTGTCGAGCAAGCTATAACGCAAATACAGCGGAACTTCCACAAATTCGAATACCTGCGAGAACTCACCATCAGAGTACAGTCGTTGTGCCGTAACATCGTTTGAGTTTTCAAGGTTTGCCGAAATATTGGCTCCCCGTGGTGTACTTTTCATTTCAATAACACCGGCTGTACTGTTCATGGCAATTCCGCCCTCGCTTCTTCCGGTTTGCACCAGATTTGAAAAGCCCGTATTCATTCCATCGTATGCTGCATCGGGTGCTGCCCCATAAAGCATGTCTTTGTCTGATGCAAACAGGTTAAATGAGTTATCAGCTTTTTGGCCGTCCTTCGCATAATAGATTCCACTCTCAACACGCAGGCGTTTACCGGTTTTGTACTGCACCGAAATACCACCGCCAATATTACTTCCGCCATTATCGCTTTCATAAGTCATATTTTGGGCATACGAATCGTTATGGCTGGCCGAGTGCGACGAATATCCCGGAGAAACCTGGGCTCCGATAATCCATCCGTGCTCCTGCTGTTTTTGTTCGTTTAAGTTTCGCAGGTTGGCCGCAATCAGCATTTCATCGGCAGTAAAACGTTCTTCAATTTTTGTTTCATTACTCTTTTCTACTAATGAAACATTGGATTGATTTGCTGTAAACATGGCCTCAATACGCTCTAACAAGCTGTAGCTTTCAACTGAACGTGTAGCTATAAACTGTTCGGAATCAGACTTGTTTTGCTCAGCAGCACGTTCGCCTTCTGCCAGCATTCTGGTTTCCGATATTGTTTTGTTCGTTTTCGTATCTATTGCATTTATATCCTGCGCTCCGGCCAGTTGGTCAACTTCTATTTCAATACCTTTATCTTGTGGCAAAACTGCAGGTTCCTGCGTTTTTTCGGGTGCCGGTTGTTGCTCAGCCATAGTTGGCTCTTCAATAACAGTTTTTCCGCTAAAGTACCACCCGGCAATAAAGGCCAGTACAACAACTGCCGCTGCCGATATCCAGCCGGCATAAACCATACGGCGCTTTTTCCGCTGCCCATCGAGTTGCGACTGAATACTATCCCAAACATGCGACGGTGGCGCAGCCGAAAAACCATCAAGCTTTTCTCGGATCGAATCGTCAATATTTAGTTTTTTACTCATCCGGCTGTATAATTACTTGTTTTCTCAATATCTCCATAAAGTTCTTTTACCCGGCGTTTCAAAATATCTCTGGCGCGTGCCAGGTTCGATTTTGATGTGCCCACGGTAATTTTCATCTCTTCACTAATTTCCTGGTGGTTCATTCCTTCAATTACAAAAAGGTTAAAAACCATCCGGTAACGAGGTGGTAGCTGCTGTATTACTGCAATTAATTCTTTTGCTGAAATTCCGGCCAGAATATCATCCGACACATTTTGTCCCTCGTAAATACTTACATCCTCCACCGGATGCATAACATGCTGTTTCCTGAATTTCTCTAACGAAACATTTACCATTATCCTCCTTATCCACCCTTCCAAAGAACCTTCGTGCCTAAAGCGGCCAATATTCTGAAATACCTTTATAAAACCTTCCTGCAGGTTATCTTCGGCTTCGGTACTATCTTTGGCATAGCGCAAACAAACCCCAAACATTTTTGGTGCAAATAGTTGGTATAATTGTTCCTGTGCACGTTTATTTCCCGAAGCACAACCGTTTATTATTTTTTTCAGGTCTTCCAAAATTTTTCGCAAATAACACCCAAAAGTACTGATAAAAACGAATTGGCTTTCATCTTTCTTTTGGCATCTGCTGTAACTGTCAGTTCTCTCAAGCTAAAATCACTGGTTAGATGTGTGCTATGTTGAAAAGGTTGCGTTGGGTTGGAAAATCTTTATGCAAGCCAATAATTTTGTTGCTATTTATTTTCGCACTAGGCGGAATGGACGAAAAAAATCATAAAAATGCTCCCCGACACGTGTCGGCATGAAAATAAACTATAGAATTTCATCTCGACGGCTGTCGGAATGAAAATCAGCGGTCAGTTTTTATCCTGACAGCTGTTGAGTAATTAAAAAATCATCAGAATGCTGCTCGACACACGTCGACATGAAAAAAAATCATTGAATTTCATCTCGACGGCCGTCGGAATGAAAATTAGCGGTCAGTTTTTATCCCGAAAGCTGTCGAGTAATAAAAAAGCTAGCAGAATGCAGCTCTACACGCGTCGGCAAGAAAAACGGCAATGAACTACCCAATGAAGAGTAAACCAGGTCTCCCGATGGCTGCGCATCGGGATCAGTTCGACTGTATAATTTCAGTTCTCCGTCTGCTGACGGATTCTGAAATTAGAGTCTCACTGATTTAACATTTGTTACGCAACCTTAACTTGCCTAAACACATCTATAATGTAAATTTGTTAAACTTTATTATGAGAACTTCATTTCCGAAAAAGACACGGATACCATCCTATTTATGGGAACTGTTAAAAACCCTAAAAGTGAAGAATAAAGTGAAATAAACGCAAACGACCTGCGTTATACATAAAATAAAAAAGCCATGAAACGATTAATCGGAATACTATCTGTATTTCTTATTGTATTTACCAGTTGCCAGGATGATGAACTGATGTCGTTTGACGCAAAAGGTACCGTAATTGATTATGCCGGCGCCGGCGATTGTGGTTTCATCATCGAGCTCGATAACGGCCGCAAAGTTCAGCCCTTGTACTACCCCGATGATTTTACGTTTTCGCAGGGACAACGTGTGCTGATTTCTTACACCGAACTTAATAACGTTTATATAAGCTGCGACCAGGGCGTACCTTGCGAGGTTACCTACGCCGAAGAATTGTCGTGCTCGCCCTATGTTGACCTTTATTTTGAGAATTACGACAGTCTGGCCCGCGACCCTGTGCATTTGCTCGAAGCCTACATGGATGGCGATTGCCTGTATTTTAAACTATCGTACAGCGGAGGTTGTGTAGATCACACCATTGATTTGGCGCGGATGCATCCGTGGACAGCCAGCAGCTCAACGGTTCCTACTTTTGAGATCAGGCACAATGCCAACGGCGATTTGTGCGAAGCCTGGTTTACCCGCGAGTTCCGTTTCGACATGTCGGATTTAAAAGCCGAAGGGAAAACCGAATTTGTACTTACCGCCAAACTTATCGGCGACGAAGTGTTCAACAAAATATTTCAGCTAGATTAGGTATTCCACTAATTTTGCTGCTTAGTTAGTTCTCCAAAGGGTTGGTTGTTAAACCAGCCCTTTATTTTTTTACATCACGTTAGTTTTTGTGTAACGCTATTTCAGGACGAGACCTATTTCTAATAAAAAGCGGGGAACATAAAATGCTCCCCGCTTTTGCGTTATATCGTTCTTGGTTTAAAAAATGCTGTATGAAATACCTGCCGACAAACTAATGGTAGTTTTTGCATAAGTTTCATCATAGCTTCCGATACCTGGATGTGTAAACGTTACGGTATCATCCTGGTAGAAAGTATTTGAAACACCGGCGTCGAAAGTTAGTTTATCGGTAATGTTCCACATAATTCCGCCGCCCAAGGTATGCGATGAGTTGCTGTAACTAAAATCACTTTGGTACTGAGGTGTTACACCATTTTTCGAGCGCAAACCACCAACACTAAATGCAAAATTATCGGCTACATTAAACTGCAAACCCAGCGCCAGCTCGGTGTAGTTACCTTTAATATCGCGGTGTACCTTCTGTCCTAAAGTAGAATAACGAATATTGTTACCGTAATTAACATCTCTATCGAAATACATATTGAATGAAAGTTGTGCTTCCAGCCAACCCAAACCACGATAACCTACACCCCCTGCCAAAATTGCAGGAATATCATTCGATGATTCAGCTCCGTCAGGAAATAAGCCCATATCGTCAACGTCGGTTTCGTTTTCCAAAGTCAATTTGGTTTCAAACTCGTATTTTACGGCAAATGTCCAGTCATCGGTTGGCGAAATGTTAAAACCAATAATCGGGGTAAAACCCATTCCTTTTTGTTTGGTTTTTACTTCTTTATCACCCAGCTGCGAAGCTGTTCCGGTAAGAGTTTGCGCAGTACCGCTTAATGTTTGTGCGGTTGACGCAAAAGCCGGTGCTGCTTGTACATATGCACCGTTTATCTGGTTCAGGTTCATAGCCGAAATTTGTTCCGGTGAAAGTCCCATTAATTGCAAACCGGCCTCAATTTGTCCCTGCTGTACAGGATCCATTTGTCCTGCACCTACCAATTGAGCTAATGTATAATTACCTGCAACAGGAAGTATTGGCGCTAATGCTTCCGGCACATTTGCCAAAGCGTTTAAATTTGCTGCCATTGTGCTTACCTGAGTAGATGCTCCGTTTAACCAGGCAGCCGCATTCACTCCATTTAGCTGAATATTACGGATTGCTCCTTCGTACTTGTTTGTTGACGGCACTATACGCAAACCTCCATAAAACGAGAATTTATCATGAGGCGCATAGGATGCCCCTACCTGAATTCCCCAAAATGTTGAAGAAGCCTCCAAAGCCATTTCCAGATCGTAACTGTTTACTGCCAGTGCAGGGTCAACCTGTCCCAGCGCGGCCAATTGACCTGGAATCAGTGAAAAAGGTACTTCAAGTGTTGGAATACCCGATGAAAACTCGGCTGTTCCACCACCACCTACCGGACCAACTCCTAATGAAAAGGCCCAGTTATTTTTTTTGTAAACAGCATAAACATCAGGAAAAACAGGAATTGTAGTTTCTCCTTCGTAATGTCCTGAATTTAATGTAGGAAACTGAGTATCAATATCGCGGGTCTGAAAAATTGTTTGGCTGTAAAAAGCAAAATACCAGCCATCTTCCATTTTTACCAGTCCTGCGGGGTTATAGAAAACAGCATCAATTTCTAAAGCTGCATTTCGCGACAACATACGAATGTATTGCGCACTTTGGTTGTAGTTAGTTAATAAACCTCCTGCAAAAGCAAGCTGAAGCAGCATAGAAAATGCCACTAGCAATGTCAGTTTTTTCATTTATTTCAAGTTTTTATTAAAGAATTTTTCCCTTTATTTAACAATAGTATTCCGAGAAATTTACGGTTACTGTAGTTGATGCCTGAGCGGCAAATTTAAAACTAATTCTGAAATACAAAAACTTCACGATTGATTTTCAGCTTTTTATGGTTTTTTAGAACAATTTCGTCATTTATTCGACACTTATTGTACAAAAAACCCGAAGTTAAATACCTCGGGCTCTTTATTTTATAGTTTTTCTATTTTTTAAATATGTATCACCTCGTCGTAAGCAGCAGCTGCGGCTTCCATCACTGCCTCGCTCATTGTTGGGTGCGGATGAATGGTTTTAATCAACTCGTGTCCGGTGATCTCAAGCTTCTTGGCAACTACCATTTCGGCAATCATTTCGGTAACATTTCCACCGATCATATGTGCACCAAGTAACTCGCCGTACTTCGCATCGAAAATCAATTTAACAAAACCATCTTTTTGTCCGGCAGCACTTGCTTTTCCACTGGCCGAGTAAGGGAATTTACCCACTTTAATTTCGTAACCCGCTTCTTTAGCTTTTGCCTCGGTTAATCCAACCGAAGAAACCTCAGGGCTGGTGTAAGTACATCCCGGAATATTTCCGTAATCGATCGGCTCAGGATTTAATCCTGCAATTTTTTCAACACAGGTAATACCTTCGGCCGAAGCAACGTGAGCCAATGCCGGTCCGGCAACAATATCGCCAATGGCGTATACCCCGTCAACGTTGGTTTTGTAGTATTCGTCAACTTTTACACGGCCATTATCGGTTTCAACACCCATTTCTTCCAATCCAATATTTTCAGTATTTGGAGCAATACCAACTGCCGAAAGAACAATGTCAGCTTCAACCACTTCTTCGCCTTTTTTGGTTTTAATGGTTACTTTGCACTTATCGCCCGAAGTATTCACGCTCTCAACCGACGAACCGGTCATCACTTTCATTTTCGATTTTTTGAAATTACGTTCCAGCTGTTTGGCAACATCGGCATCTTCGTTAGGCACCAGTGTTGGCATAAACTCAACCAGTGTTACTTTGGTTCCGATGGTGTGGTAGAAATAGGCAAACTCGCTACCAATAGCACCCGATCCAACAACAACCATACTTTCAGGCTGCTTATCGAGCGTAAGTGCTTTGCGGTAACCGATAATCTTCTCACCATCCTGTGGCAGATTTGGCAATTCGCGCGAGCGGGCGCCTGTAGCCAGAATAATGTGTTTAGCAGTGTACGACGATTTTTTGCCTTTGTCGTCGGTAACTTCAACGGTATTTTTTCCGGCTAATTTTCCCCAGCCAAAAATCGATTCCACTTTATTTTTCTTAAACAAGAACTGAATTCCCTTGCTCATTCCGTCGGCAACATCGCGGCTACGCTTAACCATGGCACCAAAATCGGGTTTCACTTCTCCTTCAATGGCTACACCATAATCGGCAGCGTGGATAGCATACTCAAAAGCCTGTGCACTTTTTAGCAACGACTTTGTAGGAATACATCCCCAGTTTAAACAAATTCCGCCCAGGTTTTCTTTTTCAACCACGGCAACTTTTAATCCGAGCTGCGACGCACGAATTGCTGCTACGTATCCTCCTGGTCCGCTACCTATCACTATTACATCGTAATTCATTGTATTTTGAAATTTATTGATATTTGATTTATGTAAGTAACACCTTACCTACAGAAAGGTTCTAACAAATTTACTTCTTTTAAGATGGATTTGAAAGTGTTAACTACATGAAAGATCTCATAAAACAAAGCAGGCAAAAGGATAGAATAATTCCATTTTTTGCCTGCTTTATTACCAATACGAACTATTTAAGATATTAACAGCTCCGTTTATTTTAATTTTGAATACGTATTCAATAACTCGGTGGCTGCAACAAACGAACTCATCTGATCGGTAAGCACATAATTTTCGAGCATTTTCAATTTCGTTTTAATCTCGGGATGATCGTAAAAGTTTCGTTTCAATTGCTCTTCAATGGTTTCGTACATCCAGTATGTAGCTTGTTCGTTTCGTTTTTGGTAAAAATATCCGTTATCAACCGTTTGTTTCCGGTAGTTTTCAATCTGTTCCCAAATGGTCTCAATTCCGGTTTTCTTGTAGGCCGAACAGGTAACTACGTTGGCAGCCCAACCCGAATCTTTGGCCGGAAATAGATGAATGGCATTCCGATATTGCGCTTTGGCCATTTCGGCTTTTTCAATGTTGCTGCCATCAGCTTTGTTAATGGTAATCAGGTCGGCCATTTCCATAATTCCGCGTTTTATACCCTGGAGTTCGTCGCCCGCTCCGGCCAACATTAGCAACAAAAAGAAATCGGTCATGGAATGAACAGCGGTTTCGCTTTGCCCCACCCCAACGGTTTCAATAAAAATATTGTTGTAGCCGGCCGCTTCGCATAAAATAATGGTTTCGCGGGTTTTTCGTGCAACACCTCCCAACGAGCCTGCCGATGGACTGGGACGAATGTAAGCATTCCTATCGCTGGCCAATTCTTCCATACGCGTTTTGTCGCCCAAAATACTTCCTTTGGTGCGTTCGCTGCTGGGGTCGATGGCGAGCACAGCAAGCTTTTCGCCTTTGTTCGTAAGATATTTTCCGAGTGCTTCAATAAAGGTACTTTTCCCAACACCCGGCACTCCGGTTATTCCAATTCGAACCGAATTACCACTGTGTGGCAAACACTTTTGTATAATTTGTTGCGCCAGTTGCTGATGTGCTGATTTTGAGCTCTCGACCAAAGTTACAGCTTTACTAAGCAGTGTGATATCGCCTTTTAAAATGCCGTCAACATACTCGTCAACCGACAGTAATTTTCTATTCTTTTTCAAAAAACGCTGAACCGAATCGTTGTTAACCATATCCGGTTTTTCCACTCCTGCATTAACTATCAACCCTTTGTACTGTGGGTCGTTTTCTATATGGTGTTTATCCTTTTCTGACATCCGAATAAAATTTATCGTTCAAAAGTACAGCAAAAAAGAAGGTGCTGCAAGTTTCGCCTGCAACACCTTCTGAAATATTGACTTTAAATAAACTTAGCCTGCATTAGGTACAACAATCTGGCTTGAAATGCGCAGTGTTGAAGTTGGTGTTTTTGGATCGTTGGTAATAACCGTGATCGATTTACTTTGACGGCCACGTTTTCCGCGCGAGTCGAAAGTAACTTTAATTGGCGCTGTTTCGCCGGCTGCGATTACACTTTTCGATGGAGCAACAGCAGTACATCCGCACGACGAACGAACTCGTCTGATGATCAAATCGGTTTTACCATTATTGGTTAAAGTAAAAGTATGTTCCTTTTTGTCGCCCTGGTTCATTTCGCCAAAATCGTATGATGTTTCGTTGAAATCAGCCACAGGAGCTTTTGCCAACTCTTCTGCTGAAAGGTGCGAGAAATCTTCTTCGATTGTTGCACTCACTCCCACAGAATTTTTGTAGTCGTTACTTCCGTTTAACGACAAGTAAATTCGGTGCGATGCAAATCCGTAAGTGTCGGCAGCATCCGAATCGTAGGTAACAATCAGATTACCCCTTCCGTTTGCCGGAATAGTTGCCGGTTCAACTTTGGCCTCAAGGTGCTTTGGAACGGTACGGAAACCTACTTCAACCGGTTTATCGGTATCGTTTACCAATTCCAGTTCTTTGGTTACTTTTTCTCCTTTTGTAATTTTTGCATACGACAGGTAGTTTGATTTTACCCTAAGATCTCCAATTTTTCTTGGATATTGCTCTGCCAGTGTTTTTTCGCGTGGCTCAACTTTTCCGTTAATTCTTAAAATAACAGTACGGTTCTCGGCATTTGAGCTAACAGTTACCGATTTATTGAATGACCCCGGACGGTTTTTAGGATCATAACTAACATCGATACTTCCACTTCCACCAGGAGCAACAGGTTCACGCGTCCATTTTGGAGTTGTACAACCACACGATGCACGAACATTTGACAGCACCAGTGGCGCGTCGCCCTTGTTTGTAAACTTAAAAGTTGTTTTTTGCACTCCATCTGACTCTTTAAACGAACCAAAATCGTATGCCTCTTTGTCAAAAACAATTTTTGCTTGTCCCTGGCCCATCGCTGTATTAACAGCAATCACCAGTGCAAAAACTGCTAATAGTTGTAAAATGCTTTTCATAATTTATTGATTAAATTTGTCTTTTCTTGAAATCTATAAAACAAATGTATTGATGCTTGGCTAGTTTCGCTGTTAACTGAATTCAATTATTTGTTAATGAGTTGTTAACTAAAGCCGGCAAACAAAAAAATATATAGCTTAGCTATTCAATAAAAATCCATGCAAGGTAAAGCACTTAAATACATTATAATGCTGGCAACTGTGTCGATAGTTGGCGTATTTTTGGTGCAGTTTGCTTTTATACGCAGTTCCTATAATCTTTCAGAAACACAATTTCAGGAAAGTGCAAGTGTGGCGTTAAAAGAAGTTGCCTGGCAGGTTATGCTGGCAACCGGAACCACTGAAACCTTTGATAGTATTACTCCGGTTGAAGTGATTTCGAACAACACCTACCTAGTGAATGTTGGTGTGGCCATTGACAAAGAACTGCTAAAACAACACCTTACCACCCAGCTAAAAAGGCACGATATATATTACGATTATGAATTTTCGATATACAGCCCCATACAGGAGCAAATGGACGAAAGCACGCTTGTGCATATCGACGAAAACGAGGAGCCATCGGATTTTGATTTTCCGCTAAATGAGGAATACACCAATTATTTTGGCATTCATTTTCCCGACCGGTCGCCCTATTTCTTAAACCAACTCTCCATATGGTATTTTTTAACCGCCTTGTTAATGCTGGTCATCTTTTTCTTTGGATATACCCTGTGGGTTATCATCCGCCAAAGGCAATTATCCGAGATTCAGAAAAACTTTATTAACAACCTCACCCACGAATTAAAAACACCTATTTCGTCGATAGCGCTTGCAGCAAACGTAATTAACGACAAAAAGATTTTGAAATCGCCCGACCGCCTGTTTAATTACACCCACATTATACAGGAACAAACAATACGGCTGTCGAACAATGTTGAAAAAGTGCTTAACTTAGCATCGATCGAGAAAAGCCGGATTCTGCTTAACCTGGAGAAGGTAGATCTCACCGCGTTCTTACAAGAAGCCAGTGATCATTTTCGGGAATCGAAAGCCGGACAGAATGCAAAAGTTGAAATCAAAACCAAAATCAGTGACTGTACCATTCTGGCCGATCGTTTCCACTTTGCCAACCTGGTATCGAACATTCTTGAAAATGCAGCAAAATACTGCGATAAAAAGCCGGTAATTGAGATTGAACTCCTGCAAAAGCAAAATAGTTATGAGCTTAATTTTATCGACAACGGCATAGGGATTCCGCGCGAACACCGGAAGCGGATTTTTAAAAAGTTCTACCGGATTCCTACCGGCAATGTGCACAACGTAAAAGGTTTCGGGCTTGGACTCGACTACGTGTACAAAATTGTAAAAACACATAACTGGAAAATAAAAGTAAACGATAATCCAAAAGGGGGAAGTATTTTTAGCCTAACCATTCCAACGTAAATTATGAGCAGCAATTCATTTAAAATATTATTGGTTGAAGACGACGAGGCGCTTCGTTTTATAGTAAAAGATAATTTAGCGGAGCACGGCTACGATGTTGAAGTAGCGGCCGATGGCGAAATTGCACTAGAACTTTTCGGGCAAAACAGCTTCGACCTGATTGTGCTTGATGTTATGCTACCAAAAATTGATGGTTTTCAGGTGGCCGAAACCATACGTAAAACCAACGACCAGGTACCGATTATCTTTTTAACGGCCCGTAGTATGACCGAAGATAAAATTACCGGGCTTACCATAGGTGGCGACGATTACATACCCAAGCCGTTTAGCATGGAAGAGCTGCTTTTAAAAATCAAGATATTTTTAAAAAGAAGCCAGTCGCAACCAATCGATACTGAATCGTCGAGCGTTTTAAAAATCGGGAAGTTCGATTTTCATTTCGACGATCTTTCGCTAACATCCAACGGAGACACCCGCAACCTTACACTAAAAGAGGCTGAACTGATTCGCTTTTTTGCCAAAAATGCCAACAAGGTACTTAGCCGCAACGAGATCCTGGAAAACGTTTGGGGTTCCGACGATTATTTTCTGGGACGCAGCCTCGATGTTTTTATCTCGCGCCTGAGGAAATATTTTAAAGCCGATCCTTCGGTAAAAATCATTAACCTGCATGGTATTGGATTCCGGTTCTCGGTAAAAAAGGATAAATAGAAAAATTGTGAGCGGCTAAACTAGGCAGCACAACTGCATTCTAAAGCTTTCAGAACACTTTTATTGAAAAAGAATAGTAAGCGCTGAAAAAATGCTTTTCTTTGCGCAGATAAAATACTGATTAATAGAAATAAACACACAAGGTGTATTTTTACAGAAAAAAGTGTTTAACTTTTTGGAAGAATTAAAAAAAGCACTATTTTTGCAGTCCGAAAATTCTGAATAGAAACAAGTAAAACTTTATAGAAATGAAACGTACATTTCAACCATCGAATAGAAAAAGAAAGAATAAGCACGGCTTTAGAGAAAGAATGTCGACTGCAAACGGTCGTAAAGTATTAAAAGCCCGTAGAGCAAAAGGTAGAAAAAAACTTAGCGTCTCAGACGAGCCAAGACATAAGAGATAATTAACTAATTATCTTGTTACATTTTGCGGGAAGGTAAAGAATTCAGTTCTTTACCTTTTCGTGTTTATGCATGTTTATAAAGCGGCTTCTCCAAACCAAACTCCCAATATCATTTTATTCCACATTTGAAATTTGTTTAACGCCGAAATCCTTTCATCATACTTTTTTTGACTTATTTTTGTTCTCTTAAATAAGTACTGTACAAAAAAAATGAGTTTAGGAAAATTTATCACCAGCCGTGCTTTTGTAAAGCACCTGTTAATTGCTATCGGACTTGTGGCACTTCTCTTTTTTATAACACTGAGAGGTTTAAAACTTTACACCCAACATGGAATTTCCTATCCGGTTCCAGCATTAACAGGTTTGAGTATGGATGAAGCTACTGCCAGCGCCGAAGCCAATAAGCTGCGCGTAGAGGTAATCGATTCGGTTTACAACAAAAATTTTGAGCCGGGCACTGTGGTCGACCAATTGCCACTGGCCAATTCACATGTAAAAGAAAACCGAGTGATCCGCGTGACCATAAACTCAAACGAGCCCGAAAAAGTTGTTCTGCCGCGTTTAACCGACATTTCTTTCCGTCAGGCACAGGTACTTATCGAAAGCACCGGATTACAGGTGGGAATTATTTCTTACCAGCCATCGGAATATAACGACCTGGTGTTAAAATCGTTACAGGATTCGGTTGAAATTTATGAAGGCGATAAAATCGTTAAAGGTTCAGCTATTGATCTGGTTGTAGGCCGAAGCCAGGGAAATATGCAAACAACTTTACCTAAGCTCACAGGCTTTTCACTGGATGAAGCAAAGTCGACCATTACCGACGCCATGCTAAATATGGGCGCTGTTATTTACGACGAAACTGCAGAAACTGCCGAAGACTCGGCCAGTGCAAGAATATGGAAACAACAACCAAATCCGCAATTTACAAAACAGGTAAATCTGGGTTCATCAGTTGATATCTGGTTAACCACCGACACTACAATTATTAACCAGGCTTACGAAAGAAATTTTTAATAATGGAAGATTACAATCAGGAAAACGAAGAACTGGAAGAGAACGGGCTATACGAACATTACCGTTTATCAGTCGATCCGGGGCAATCTCCCCTGCGCATCGATAAATTTCTTTCGAACAGATTAGACAATGCCTCGCGAAGTCGCATTCAGGCTGCTGCCGATGCGGGAAATATTCTGGTGGACGGAAAACCCGTAAAACCCAATTACAAGATTAAACCCAACGAGGAGATATTGATCGTAATGGATTTTCCAAGGCGCGAGCTAAAGATCATCCCCGAAGATATTCCGCTCGATATTGTTTACGAAGACGACCAGCTGATCGTGATAAATAAACCACCGGGACTTGTAGTACATCCCGGACATGGCAACTATACCGGAACTTTGGTAAACGCATTGGCCTGGTATTTCCGTGATCTTCCGTTGTTTAACAGTGAAGATCCGCGGCCGGGACTGGTTCACCGGATCGACAAGGACACATCGGGACTGCTGGTGGTTGCCAAAACCGAACTGGCAAAAAATAAACTGGCGCTACAGTTTTTCGAGAAAACCACTGAGCGTCGTTATCATGCACTGGTTTGGGGAAGTGTAAAAGAAGATGAAGGTACCATAACCGGGCACATTGGTCGCAGCCTGAAAAACAGGCAGGTTTTTACCGTATTCCCTGAAGAAGATCATGGAAAACATGCCGTTACGCATTACAAAGTGCTGCGCCGCATTGGTTATGTTACACTGGTAGAATGCCGCCTTGAAACCGGGCGCACACACCAGATAAGGGTGCACATGAAGCACATTAACCACACGCTGTTTAACGATAGCAACTACGGTGGCGATCAGATTTTGCGTGGCACCACATTCAGTAAATACAGGCAGTTTGTACAAAACTGTTTTAAAGTGTTGCCCCGCCAGGCGCTGCATGCCAAAACACTCGGATTTATTCATCCAACAACAGGAGAAAAAATGTTATTCAATTCGGAACTGCCTGAAGACATGGCTACCGCAATTGATAAATGGGAAAATTATATAGCAAACAGAAATGAGTAAGATCAACAAACCCAACATAGCCGTAATTGCCGGAGGCGATTCGTCGGAATTTGTAGTATCCGTAAAAAGCGGAGCAAACGTTTTAAAAGCTATCGATAGCGAGAAATTCACCCCGTGGTTAGTTCAAATGCAGGGATTAAACTGGGAAGTTTTTCAGAATGAAGTGAAAATTGCCGATATCGACAAATCGGATTTTAGTTTTACCATAAACAACGAAAAGATAAAATTCGATTTTGCCTACATCACAATTCACGGAACACCAGGTGAAGACGGGATTTTACAAGCTTATTTCGAATTACTGAAAGTTCCCTACTCCAGCTGCAACGTTCATGCGTCGTCGCTTACTTTTAACAAGTGGTTTTGTAACAACTACCTGCGCTCGCACGGCATAAAAATGGCCATTTCGAAGAAATTCACAAAAGGCGAAGCTATTGATGCCGAAACTATTGTTAAAGACCTTGGACTGCCCATTTTCGTAAAACCAAATGCCGGAGGTTCAAGCTTTGGAATTACCAAAGTTAAAGAAACCGGCGAAGTAAAAGCCGCCATTGAAAAGGCATGGCAAGAAAGCGACGAAGCGTTGGTGGAACAATTTATCGACGGACACGAGTTTACCTGTGGCGCCGTTCGCCTGAAGGGTGAAAAAGTGGTTTTCCCGATTACCGAAGTAATTCCGCAAAATGAGTTTTTTGATTTCGAAGCAAAATACACGCCGGGAGCTACACAGGAAATTACCCCTGCAAGGTTACCCGAACCGCTTTTCAAAAAGTGCCAGGAGCTCACTTCTAAGATTTACGACTTATGCGAATGTTCCGGAATCGTTCGAATTGACTTCATTTTGCAGGGCGACGAATTCTATTTCCTTGAGGTTAATACTACGCCCGGAATGACTGCTACCAGCTTTATTCCGCAACAAATCAGGGCAATGGGAAGCACGCTTAAAGACATTATCACTCAAATCATTGAGGGAAAATTAGGATAGAAAACTATCAACAATTGTGAATAGCGCTGGTTGATAATAGAGCGCTTAATATCTTGTATCAGGCAAGGTAAATTTCTATTTTTGACATCCGCTACTACTAACGGAGCGGTAAATTTTATATGCACACAGAAACAATATGGCACAACGAAAGAAAACCAATCAACAACAAAACACGATAGAGCAAATCAACGCCCAATACGGACAATTACCACCTCAGGCAGTTGATGTTGAGGAAGCTGTGCTTGGAGCACTAATGCTTGAGCGCGACGCTTATGTTACGGTTGCCGATACTATTGATTCAAACAGTTTTTACAAAGAAGAACACCGAAAAATATTCGATGCAATTAAAACCCTTTCGGGAAAGGAAAAGCCTGTCGATCTGTTAATGGTAACACAGGAGTTAAAAGACCGTAACCAGCTTGACGAAGTTGGCGGACCAGGTTACATTACCCAGCTCACCCGCCGTGTTGCTTCGGCTGCACACATCGAATTTCACGCACGTATTATTGCGCAAAAATTTATGCAGCGTGAATTGATTCGTGTTTCTTCCGAAATCCAGACAAAAGCATACGACGATACCATCGATGTAGACGACCTGATCGATTTTTCAGAATCGGCATTGTTCCAGGTATCCGAAGGAAATATAAAGAAAGAGACCGTACCGATTAAACCCATCCTGAACCAGGCAGTGCTGCAAATTGAGGCTGCACGTAGCAAGCCCGACGGATTAAGTGGTGTACCATCAGGATTTACTGCGGTAGACCGGATTACATCGGGCTGGGAACGCTCGGCACTGGTTATTCTGGCTGCACGTCCTGCAATGGGTAAAACAGCCTTCGTGTTATCGATGGCCCGAAACATGGCTGTTGATCACCGTCAGGCAGTTGCTATTTTCTCGCTCGAGATGTCGTCGCTACAGTTGGTAAACCGTTTAATTTCGGCTGAGTCGGAATTAGGGGGTGAAAAAATTAAGACAGGGAAACTGGAAGATTACGAATGGGCTCAGCTCAACCAGCGAATTAAAACGCTTGACGAAGCACCTATTTTTATCGATGATACACCTGCCCTTTCGATTTTTGAATTCAGAGCAAAATGCCGCCGTTTAAAAATGCAGCACGATGTTGACATTATCATTGTCGATTACCTGCAGCTGATGACAGCCGGTACCGATACGCGCGGAAGTCGTGAACAGGAAGTAAGTATGATCTCGCGATCGCTGAAAGCCATTGCAAAGGAGCTGGACGTGCCGATTATCGCCCTGTCGCAGTTGAGCCGTGCTGTTGAATCGCGTGAAGGCAAACGTCCGCAGCTGTCCGATCTTCGTGAATCGGGAGCGATTGAGCAGGATGCCGATATCGTGTGTTTTATCCACCGTCCGGAATACTTTGGTATTACCGAAGATGAATCGGGTAACTCGCTGCTGGGAATTGCTGAGTTGATCATTGCAAAACACCGTAACGGTGCCACTGCCGATGTTCCGCTGCGTTTCCAGAAAGAAATGGCTCGCTTCTCCGATCTCGATCCGCAATTCGATTCGGGAGATTTCTCGCAAGAGGTCCAAACTTTTGGCTCCTCAATGAATGAAGACGATGACAACCTGGCGGCCGGAATGACAACAAACAGCGGATTCGACAGTCAGCACTCCTCAACCAGCGACGCTCCGTTTTAGGAAGGATTAAGGATGAATGCAGAATGATGAATATAGAATGTTGATTAACGATTGCAGATTTGAGATTAAAAAATACATGTAAAACATGAAACCACTTCCGAAATCAAAATTCGTTAATCATCATTCGCAAATCATATGAACCAATTGCCTGTTTTACTGTAATAATACAAAAACAACATGCGCACACTCATAAAAATATTCCTTTTGCCGGTACTGCTCTTCATGGCATTGCATGCCGGAGCCGTTTCGCTGCTCGTTCCTATGGACGAAATGCAAAAGGATCACCTGAAATCGTACGGCATTGCCTATTGGGTGCTGGAACAGGATATTGAGGTAAAATGGCTGCTTAACTACCGCGGAGGCAGTTTTTTAATGCAGCACTACCCCGAGATTGAAAATGAGTGTGTCATTCGTGGTGTTAGTTTCGAAGTGATCAGCGATGCGCAGGCTTCTGGAATTTTAAATGAAATTGCCCAGCCCGATATGAATCAGGATGCCGTGGCAATGAATAAAGCGCCGAAAATTGCGGTGTATTCGCCACCCAACAAACAACCGTGGGACGATGCTGTTACCATGGTATTAACCTACGCTGAAATTAACTACGATATTATTTACGACGAAGAAATACTAAACGGCAACCTGAAAGATTACGACTGGCTGCACCTGCACCACGAAGATTTTACGGGGCAGTTTGGTAAATTCTGGCGCTCGTACCAGCACATGCCCTGGTACCAGGAGGAAGTGAGCATTAACAAACAGCTGGCTCAAAAACTGGGTTTTATGAAGGTGTCGGAAATGAAATCGTTTGTTACACGCGAAATACAGAAATACGTGCAGAATGGCGGTTTCCTGTTTGCCATGTGTGCCGCTACCGATACGTACGATATTTCGCTGGCAGCAGTGGGTGTTGATATTTGTGAAAACATGTTTGATGGCGACCCGATGGAAGCCAACGTTGATGAAAAGCTCGATTTCCACAACACCTTTGCTTTTGAGAATTTTAAGCTGGAAAAAAGCCCGTATGTGTACGAGTTTTCGAATATTGATGCTACCGACCACCGACATGTTGCCCGCGAAAACGATTACTTTACCCTGTTCGATTTTTCGGCCAAGTGGGACCCGATACCCACCATGCTTTGCCAAAACCACCGTAACCTGATTAAAGGTTTTATGGGGCAAACAACAGCGTACCGCAAAGAAGTGCTAAAATCGAATGTGCTGGTATTGGGTGAAAACAAACCGGCCAACGAAGCACGTTATATTCATGGCGAGAAAGGTAAAGGATTCTGGACATTTTACGGTGGACACGATCCCGAAGACTACCGCCACCTGATTGGAGACCCGCCAACCGACCTGAGCCTGCACCCCAACTCACCGGGTTATAGGCTGATTTTAAATAATGTGTTGTTTCCGGCAGCTAAGAAGAAGAAGCGGAAGACCTAAACAATACGATAAAACCTAAGCAACGCCTTGGATCAGAACATTAAAACAAAAATATACGATGTAGGATTAGTATAAGCTATTAACATACTTAACAAGCTTAATTAAATCCGATTGATTGTTGAACTTAATCCTATTTTGTTTTATAAAAGATTTAACCTGTGATTTATATTTACTATCAATATATTTCAAGAAACTCCCTTTTGAATTCATTAGAAAACCTGAACCATCCTGAAATCTTGCAACATAACTGGTTTTATCTACATAATAGTACTCTTTTGTTCCGCTCCCCCCCTGATAATTAGGAGTAAAACTATCAAATTTTAAATCCTTTCTCTGTTTTTCATACAAAGAGAGTTTTCCTTCTAAAAGCAATTGAAAAAAACCGTTATATTTTCGTTCTGCATCTGTTCTCATCAGCGGATCAAAAATAAATACCTTATTGTCGTACCAGATTTGATTCAGCTTGTATGGTTGATTCAGAATCAAGGTATCCGAATCCTGAATTACTTCAAATGCATCACTTGCAATATTGTAACGCATCAGTACTTCATCCGATTTTGCGCCATCTTTTAATTCAAGAATACCTGGCAAAAATTCTTCATTCAAATAGGGAGTACCATTAACTGGAATTTTATTCTTTTGGGAATAATTGTGTGTTGTAATACCATCAACAACTTCACGCGACTGTCGTTGAGCTCCCCTTGGAACAGCAACTGTTTTCAGATCTTGTGCAAAAGAAGTTATACTTAAAATAGTAACTACAATTAATAAACTTACATTTTTCATTTGAACACTATTTAATTTGGAAATATTGGCAATTAACATGTTGTTTAATTTAGTAAAAATCTAATGAAAAATAGCCAGTGAGAATTTAAAAGTATCTCACTGGCTTTATTCTTAATACAAAAGATATTTTATTTAACTACTGCATATTTAAATCGGCAGTTAGATAAGGAATACCTCCTAAATATGAATTGTAGGTTTTGGCCAGACCACTTTCATCACCAGGATAATAAATATCATACTCAAGAATGATTTTGGGCTTATCTCCACAATTTTCCCATTTACCAGTACCTGCGATTTCATAATCATATGCAGCACCCTCGTAATCTGTTGTGAAAAAATATTGTCTGGGAATGTCGATCGTACCATTTCCATTTATTTTCATGGTGAAATTCCCTCCAGAGGTTACAGTTTCTGCCCAAAAATCAACGATAAAACCAACACCAAGACCGGCCGAAAATTCCAGATCACTTCCATTAACAGACGCTGTAATACTAGCTCCTGAAGTATAATCTCCTTGTCCATCAGTTCCTGAATATGCTCCAACAAGATCAGCTGCACCATTTTCAAGAGGGCAAAATGCTAACCTGGTTAGATCATACGTCAATTTTGTACCATTTTCACTTGGCGAATTATTATCACCAGCATCCAGGTTTAAAACCAGTTTTAAGGTTTCACCCGCAGGCATATTAGTGGTTATCGTTTTAAATGTAACTGAGCCTGAAGTTTCACCCGCAGGAATTGTAATATTACTGGCAGACATCTCGTACATACTCGATTCTATTGTAGTTGACGGATCAACAGCAAAGCTAACTGCAATATCCTGAGACTGAGGCAAACCCATTAATGAAACAGCAATAGTAGTTTCAATGTCGATTAGTTCTCCCTCTTCAGTAACACCTGACTCTAGATTTTGTGCAGCATCAATAAACTGTACATAGAAAGGAGCACCGGCATCTGGTTCTGTAGTTAAGGCATCAAAATTAGTTTCTACTTCCTCGCAGGAAAAAAACAATGCCCCGGAAATAATTACCGTCAATAAAATTTTAAAAATATTTTTCATGATTTCTTCTTTTAATGATTAAAACATGGCATTTTATTTATCCCACCACAGTTTGTCACTAATGGTAACAGAAGGTACATTGTCTCCATTATAGTCCATTTCGTTTTGCGAATATGGGAAACGGGTTGGAATTGCAGACAACACAGCATCGGGATGCATTTCTAAAACAGGCAAACCTGTTCTTCTATAGTCAGCATAAGCCTGATTGGTACCAAATGTTGCAATATACTTTTCTTTCATAATTAGTTCCAATGAAAGTGTCTGGCTTCCCAAATTGGTATCAAACCAATCCTGGTCCCAATCACCAGCTACTCGTTCAACGGAAGCTTTTACACCTGCCTCAAATGCAGCTTCTGCTTCTGTTGTATGCCCCAGCTGGAAATGCGCTTCTGCTTCAATAAATTTCAATTCAGCATATGACATCATTACAGTTGAAACTTCAGCTCCTGCAATATATTCACCAAGCTTAGAGGCTGACTCATCCTGTGAACCAATAATACAACCTCTGTACTCTTCATTGTCATCTTTTTCAGCGTAAAATGGTAATCTAGGATCATCCTGTGCCTCTAACAAATCAACAAATGTTGAAGCCATACGAACATCACCACGTTGTTCCATAAACTGAAACATTGGGTTATGGTTAGCCGACTCCCATGGTACTTCCAAATTATCCGCATTTGATGTAAAACCATTTGCCGCTGCCGCAAGCGCTGCAGTGTAAGCTGCATTACCATTTACCCCTGAGAGTTGCAATGTATGACGTGCTTTAATTGAGTAGGCTGCTTTTTTCCACAAATCAACATCTCCACCATAAATTACGTCTCCGTCAACATCCACAGCATTTTCAGCAGAACTCAAATCAGCGATAGCATTATCCAGAATTACATTTAAAGTGTCATATATTTCTTCCTGCGTATCAAATGCAGGTGTCAGTACGTTTTCGTTACCTCTAAATCCTTCACTAAATGGCATGTCACCCCAAAAATCAGTTGCAACACCCAATGTTGCACCAATGATAACCTTAGCTACACCAGCATTGTGAGGAGAATAGCTGCCTTCTGTATTTTCTGCAACATTAACTAAGAGCTTACCATTCATGAAAATTTCTGTGTAAATTGAGTTCCATGTATTGTTAACATCTGCTGGCAACAACTGATACCTGGCAATAGTATGTCCCTGACGTGCAACTCCATCAATTTGCTGCATCCAAAGGTTTGTTGTTCCAACCAAATCAAAACCTGCTAAAAGATAACCGTATGATTGCTCAATTGCAGGCAACATTAATTTCATTGGTACTTCAGCAGGCGCATCCGGATCGATATTCAGATCAGTATCTATCCATTTTTCGCAGGAAGCAACTGATAGCAAAAGCATCATTGCCAATCCCGCTGTCTTCAAAATATTTGTGTATTTTTTCATGTTTACTTATTTTTTTTGGTGATAATTAAAAGGTAACTTTTATACCAACCGTATATGTTTTGGTACCCGGGTTGTTAAAGTAATCCATACCGCGTGCATTGGAAGCACCTAACAAGTTTGTTTCCGGATCAACACCAGTATATGGAGTAAACAACAACAGGTTTTTACCGCTAACATAGATCATGGCATTACTTAGGAAAGTATTTTTAACAGGCAGATCGTAACTGAATGTTACGTCGCGGAGCCTTACCCAACCTGCTTTTTCCATTGCGGCAACTGATGGGCCACCACCAAAGTTACTTCCATTTCCTTCGAACCAATTCTCATCAAGAACCACGGGAGTTACGTTGCTTTTTCCAGAGCTTACCGGATTGCCATTTCCATCAACATGACCATATACACCATCAAAAACAACGATGTTTTCAGCCGGAGTAAGATCAAAGTCGATTGTACCTTCCGGAGTATAGTACACTTCTCGGTTTTCTGTGCGTTTATGAGTACCAAAGTAATTCATCGCGAAAGCCGTACCGTTGTACATCATACCACCTTTTTTAATATCGACAAGGAAGCTTAAAGAAAGGTTTTTATAAGTAAAAGTATTGGTTACGTTTGCAGTCCAATCCGGGTTTGTATTTCCAATAGGAACCATTGAACGTGTATCAGGGAATGGGTAGCCATCACGTAAATTATCTGTTGGATCATCATTAACTAAAATCTTTCCTTCCGGATCCCTGTACCAGTCATTTCCGAAGATACTTCCATACTCTTCTCCAACAACAGCTCTTACCTGAGGAACTGTAAAACCACCTAAGAAGATATTATCTACACCATCAGCAAGTTTTGTTACTGTGTTTTTCATTTTAGTAAAGTTTGCCAGGATGTCCCACTGGAAACTGTTTGATTTTACAATGGCTGCGTCAATGCTAATTTCTATACCTTTCGATTCCATTGAAGCAGCATTTTTATAAACAGAAGAGAAACCGGTTGAACGTGCAATTGGTACAGACATTAAAAGATCTTTGTTCTGGTTCTCAAAATAAGAAACATCGAATCCTAAACGTCCAAACATACGTGCCTCTAAACCAATTTCCCATGAGTCCATTGTTTCATGCTTCAAATCAGGGTTACCTAAACCTGAACCAACCTGAAAACCAGTTTGTCCCTGATAAGGGAATCCTGCTCCATTTGTCCAACCATCGCCTGTTCCGGCACTGTAGTAATAATTTGTTGTATTGTACGCACCTGCAATGTTTGCAGTTCTGGCTGCAGATGCCCGTAACTTACCAAAATCAAGAAAGCTACCATCAAATGCGCTCAATTCGGTGAATACAAAACCTAAACTAACAGAAGGATAGAAAGCTGAAAGATTTTCTTTAGGCATCGTTGTTGACCAGTCGTTACGACCTGTAATACCTAAATACAACATATCATTCCACGCAACATGTATGTCACCAAAAATTGCTGCTGTTCTGTAATTAGAAGTTCCAGAACTTACAACCGCATTCGCTGAGTTTGATAATTGATAAAATCTTTCAATTTCAAGACCTTCAGCAGTACCTGATATGTTTTTGCTAAATGTTTCATACATATTGTGTCCAAGAGTTGCTTTGATATTGAATGATTCGCCAATATCTTTTTGGAAATTCAACAATAAGTCTGAATTTAGAATACCTGAATAATTCATATATTCTTGTATATAACCGCTAGGATAAGCTCTTGAATTATTCGCGAATTTATCTTGAAATCTTCTGCTGTACCAGTCAACACCACCGGTATAAGATAAACTCAAATAATCTGTAAAGCGAATATTTAAATTTCCACTTCCTGTAAAACGATTTACATTTTCGTCAAATGCAATGTTATTAGCTGTCCAATAAGGGTTATCATAACCGCCACCGTTTCTGTAATTTCGTTGTGTACCGTCCGGGAATTCGTAACCGGCACTATTATCAAAAGTAGTTGCAGTTCTAACCAAACCAAGCATAACTCCCGATACGTTTGAACCTTTCTGGATCTGAGTTGCGACTGAGTTTGTATACGCAAAGTCCGTTCCTATTGTCACTTTTTCATGCAATTTAGTAGTTGCATTCAAACGCATTGTCAACCTCTTATAAACGTTGTTTGGAATTATACCTTCCTGGTTAAGGTGAGATATAGAGAAATAATAACTTCCCATTTCTCCGCCATTGCTAATATTCAAACGGTTATTGGTTGTCAAACCTGTTTGGAAAAATGCATATTGATCATACGCTTCAGCAGGTACACCATTTCCGGTTCCTTTAGGAACAAGTCTTCCTTTTGGATCCCATTTGTAATCGGTATCTCCGTCGTATTCTAATTCCGAAATTTTTGGGCCATAAGATGCAGCATTACCACCAATCCAATTTCCGTTATTACCCTGTGCCCACATCGATTGGCGCTCAGGAACCTGAGAAATCTGATCGAAACTCATCGATGAGTGAAATTCGATTTTCTTTTTTTGGACATTTTTACCACTTTTAGTGGTTATAACAAGAGCTCCGTTGGCAGCTCTCAACCCGTAAAGTGCAGTTGCGGCACCACCTTTTAATACAGTTACAGACTCAATATCGTCAGGGTTAATGTCAATAGAACGGCTTGAGGTTGTAACACCTCCAACACCGCCACTTCCACCACCTGAAATAACAGGCATACCATTTACAACAAATAATGGTTGGTTATTTCCGGTTATCGAAGCAGCTCCCCTGATGGTTATGTAAGTAGAAGCACCAGCGTCACCTGCCGAACTTGTAATCTGAACCCCGGAAGTTTGTCCGGCAAGCGAATTAACAATATCTGCATTAGGCTTAGTAGATAATTCTTCAGAGTTAACCTGCTGAACGTTGTATCCTAAACCTTTTCTCTCTTGAGAAATACCCATTGCAGTAACAACAACTTCGTCAATTCCTAAAACGTCAGCTTCCATTGTTACACTAAAATTGGTTTTAGTTCCTATTTCCACTTCAAGAACCTTCATCCCAACAAAACTGAATATAAGTGTCTTCGCGTCTTGAGGAACCTTAAATTCGAAATCACCATCAATAGTTGTGATTGTTCCAAGAGTTGTCCCTTTTACGGCAACCGAAACTCCGGGAATTGGCATGCCATCCTCAGCAGCGGTAACCTTACCGGTTAACGTCTTTGTTTGAGCATTTGCTACCAAATTACCCATGAAAAGGAGAATCGATAAAAAAATCGCAATTTTTTTCATAGAAATAATTTTTAGTTTTTAATTAAAGTGCTATAAAAATTGTTTTTAGCATTTTTTTCATATTAGAGAGAAACCGGGAGGATTTAAGATTCTACGAAGGGTAATTGTGAGTAAATGTAGAGTGAGTACCTCCCGGTTATATCTTTCTATTATTTTCAATATTGTTTCACGAATAGTGACTCTTGTCTTTAAAACGTAATCTTTCCTATACCCTTCCATTCAGGAAAATTTTATAAGATTAAAAAGTGAATTTTATTGTTAATTAAGATTGTCTACATTAACCTGTAACTTTCACTAGTTGTTAAATTTTTTAACAATTAACCAAACTAGCACACCTCCCTCATATTGTCCTTCAATAAAGAGCTACTTCGGTTTATTACAACATCTAAACGCAGATCTGTTTAGAATTTCAGAGCGTAATCCGTACTTTTAAATTAAAAAATTGAAAGATTGTTAACCACTACAGGTTAAGTTGTAAATTTTTTGGTTCATAGAAACAGTCTTTAAGTAATATTTAAACAGCATTTAATTTTGTAATTATTCAACGGATTCCCCCAAATCCACTTTGCTTGACAATTACGCGTTACATAAAAGTAATTTATTATACTTTCAATATTACAAATATTAATATTTCTTTTGAGTTTTTAAAGAATTTGTAAGTTTTTTTTGTGTTTTCTTATCGTTTTGACACAATACCCTTTTTCAACTCTCCTCTGCAGAAAAAACATAATACCATATCTTGCTAAATATCAATTTTTTACACAATTCGCTAATTGACCAATGATCAATATTTCATAAACTATGTTTTTGATGTATTAAGATAAAATAAAAAGAAGGTTTTCAGGCTCTTCACACCTCTTAAACAGTTTTCTAAATATTTGTTTACGAGGATGATCTCAACTTTAAAGATTACATCCAACCGACCTGAACCTGCGTCCAACTCTCCGCGTTATTGGCTGAACATAAGTAATATGTTATTTCAGGCGGCTAAAAAGAAGAAACAAAATACTTAACGGTACAGTTAGAATCTGGGTTAACAATTAATCTACAACAGTAAAGTATTCAATACTTGTCTCTAATTGGTTTTTATCATTTGTTCCGGTAATCACAATTATAAACTCGCCAGCCACATCTCCGGTGTGAAATGTAAATAAATTCTTTTCTTCCGGCTCCATACTAAAGTCAGGTTTCCAAAAAAGACTGCTTCTTCGATCAGGAATTCTTTTCTCATACTGATCTTCCAATTCAGACACTGAACTGTTGAACATTCTATAATCAACAAAATGACTGGAGCTTCCAAGATTGATATCCGCAAACTTCCCTTCTTTTGAAATCAAGCTAATAACTCCCCCATAGGTAAAGTTACCATACACGTATGGTTGATTAATAATTTCGATGCTTTTTATCTTGTCCGGTGGAATATTGAGAATCTCGTTGATATTATTAACCGAAATCATATCGATTAGCACAAGCGGTTCATTGTTACGTAATTCGGGATTTTGGCCTTGTACCCTTAATATTTTTTGGCCATCAACTTTACGCACTGACACCAGTGTAACCAATTCTCTGAAATAATCATCAAGTGTAGGCAGATCGATATAATCATCCAGTTCGATCAATTGATTCGGCTCCCCATAGAATTTTCCCCTGGTAACATACTCCTCCTTCATTGACCGGATTGGCTGACTGTTGTATAAATATTGTACCTGACTATTAAAGCTAAGTTTTTGTAATATACTTCTGTCTGTTGAATCCGGCATGAAAGGCAGTGCCGGTAAATTAATTTTCTGTGTTGAAAAATCGTTATCAACCAAAACAATTGCCTTTTCGTTTTTCAATCCGGTGCCTGCCGAAATGAGTAGTTCATATTCTCCCCTAAGTTCGGGTAAGTTAAAATAAACAGAACCATTTTCAGTTGACAGGGCACTGCGCATTTCCGGTTGATCTTTCATTATAGTAAGAAATACCTGATGGAAAGGCAATGATACCGAATCGTTAATACTCACAACTTTCCCCGTAAGAGCGAGTGATCTCGTTTCAGGAATAAAACCGCTCTCAGGATCTGCAGATACGGTACTAATTTGGATATTTTGCGGATTATAAAGCTCTTTTTTTACGACAGCCACAACACAGTCCGAATATCGTTTTGGAACACTTAAGCTTACATTTACTTTTTCGCGTTTGTTGTACTGGTGTTTATCAAGTGTTATGGTCACCGGCATTTTGTTCTGTTGAATGGTATAATCTGGATTACCTTCTTCTCCGATAGTATTTTGCTCAACCATCTCATCAAAAGGATTAACAATGGTTAGTACTTTATAGAAAAAAAATTCGGCCGGATAGTTTCGCATCCACCTGGTGTAGGCCCTTAAAAAATAATTGCCGGTTAATGTTTTTCGAGGGACAAACAGAATCCCTGAAGCCCCTTTATCGTTATAATTAAATTTCTGTTGCACCAACGCTGCTCCATATTGGTCCACTATTTCAACGTACAATACATTGCTCCAATCAGCACTTCGTAAAGGATTACCGGAGCAATTGAATGCTTTAAAACGAATGACTTCATTCACACAATAAACATCCCGGTCGGTAACAACACTCAATTTTTCAACAAATAAATCAGTAGTACCATCTCCATGCTGCGCCAGCGTGCTCTGTGAAAGAAAATTACAGAAGAATGCGCAACTCAGGAAACATATTATTTTAAAGTACCTCATTACTACTTATATTATGAAACTTACTATTCAAAAAAAATCGGCTTTGTTGTAACTCCGCCCTTTAACCTGCAATCAATACATTCAGGAAATAACCACCCCAAAGCAGCACCTTCATCGTCGTTGTAACGCAATAAATACAAAGGTCTTGGTTCTTCCGGAAATCCCATTTCTATTTTTATTGGAGAACAGTCTTTTAGAAGGCTAAAACTCAAATCGTCAACATCCTTTAAAACAATACGTTTTTCGCTAACACCGGTCACACTAAAATATCCCAGTACTGTTTCGCCGGGGCTTGATATACATTTCAGGTTTCCCTGAACTGCAGCAGGTTGTTTGCTAAACATATCAGAATCTTCCTTATTGTTCTTTTTTAATCTTTCCCAAAACCGATACTCATCCTGGCTTATTGCATATTGCTCAACCAAAAGGCTGTAATTATATTTTAAACGTTGCGTTCGGTCACTCACAAAACACAAAGGGAAGTCGGAGAAACGATTCCCGGACACACCCTGTGTAGACAATATGTTTATATCGTTAATTGTTTTTGTTGAATAACAGGTAAATACCGAGTAATCAACAGGAACCTCCTGCATATTGCCCTGTTCATCAAGAAATAACTGAATAGGATAAGAAGAGTGGTATTCAAATGTTTCCACCAGTTTCCATCGGTAATAGTCACTATATTCAGGGCCCGTATTAAGGTCAATATAAAACTGCAGTCCTTCAACCGGGACAATATCCTCAGCCGTTTCATAAACCTTGTAGCGATACGAAATAGAATCGATGGGTGGTGCTACTGGCATTTCTTCAAAACTACTCTCGTATTGTTTGCCCTTCCAACTTGTAACATTTAGCTTAAACCGGCTTCCTGGTGTTAAGTCTTCTTTGTCAATTACCCCTAAGTAAACGCCTTTGCGACTTTCCGATTCAGAGAAGCTATAAATATTTCCGTGTTCGTCACTCACCTCCACAATACATCCCGACATGGGTAAAAAGACACCGGAATCAGGAGATACCGACGATGAAACAATAACTTCCTGTACGTCTCGCCCATCGCTTATCATTCCTTCAATTACCATCTTTGGCTCAAAATCGTCATGGGCATCATAATAGTACCTTTCGATGCAGGAGCCAAGCATCAAAATCATAAACAATATGCCTGGTATTTTTTTAATTGTTTGCATAGTTTCCAAGTTTCCAATTCCATGAAAGTGTAAAAACAGGCACCCCAATTACGGAATATTTATACCCGTTAATCACTCCGTTTTCCGATTTAAAGAACACCGTATTTGCATTTTTTCTACCCGTTAAATTATAAACACTTGCCACCCAATAAGAATGAAATCGTTTTTTACGCTTAAGATTTCCTTCCATCTTTAGCGATAAATCCATCCTGAAATAATCGGGGATACGATAACTATTACGTTTTGAATAATCGACAAATGGCTGGCCACCAATATAATACACTCCCTCTGGAAGCGTTATGGGGCGCCCCGTATTATAAGCCCAATTCGATGATACTGAAAATCGTTTATTGAATTTATAGTTTAGAATAGCATTTAACACATGCGGCTTATCGTAGTTCGAAGGGTATTCTTCTCCATAATTAATATCTTCAAAATCATTCTCACCATCAACGGTTATAAGCGACCGCGAATAGGTATAACTCAACCATCCATTTAAACGTCCTCGATCTTTTTCGATCATAAACTCGGCACCATAAGCACGTTGTTTCCCTTGCAGAATATGGGACTCAACATAGGGTGTCGATAAAAAATCAGCGCCATCTTTATACTCCACAATATGGTTTGCCTTTTTGTAGTACACTTCGCTGGAAAAAGAAATACCGGACAAGCCAAATTCATGAAAATAGCCTGTTGATAATTGTAACGAATTTGGAGGCGTGATATGCGAATCTACCAGTTTCCACTGATCATACGGTGCAATAGAAACTGTATTGCTTAACAAAAAAAGATACTGTCGCATTTGCGTTAAAGAAACTTTTATGGAATTATGGCTTCGCAACTGATAATCTAGCGCGAGCCTCAATTCCGGGCCGGAAAAACTTTGAATTCGTTCATTTTTCCCGTAAACAAGTGAATCACTCACGTACATTGGCTCCAAAGGCGCGCCTGGTGTATAATTTAAAACGGTTTTGGGTCCCAACACCTGAAAGAAGCTATAACGAAATCCCATGTACAATGCCAAACGACTGCTAATTTGCAGATTATCATCAAGAAACATTGCCGATTCGAGTCCTCTTTCCGAATCAAGGTCGAGCTCCTGCTTTACCGAGGTATCTCCATAAGGCATAATCCTTCCCCGGTTTAGATCGTACATTTTCGCTTCCGTTCCAAATTTTAAATGATGATTTTCATTTGGTATCCAATCAAAAATTGCTTTCAGTTCGTAATGACCTAATTCGTATTTGTGACTATACGAATTTGCCGGTAAAGTTTTGTCGATTGTTGAAAACCTGTACCAACTACCCAAAGCAATTACATCGGCCTTTAATTTGTTGTTAAAACGATTAGTATAATTAATAGCTCCTCCGCTATTACTGTAATTAAATTCGGTAATTTCGTTCAGAGTAAAATCGTCGTTGCTGTTGTAGGCAAACAAAGATAACTGGTTATTATGGGCTAGCTTAAAGTTCAAAGAACCGGCAAAATCATAAAACGATGCAGCGCTGTTATTAAGTTCCGGCTCATCCAGTTGTTTTAGTATCCAATCCGAGTAAGACGAGCGAGCACTTAGCATAAGAGACACCTTTTGTTTTACGATTGGTGTTTCAATCGAAGCCTGTGCCGAAACCGGACTCACGCCACCCTGCATAAAAAACTGATCATCATTCCCTTTTCTGGTTTCAATATTAAAAACCGAGGAAAGTCTGCCACCATAATTCGCCGGTACATGACCTTTATATACGTTAAAATTATCGATAATATCAGAATTTACAGAAGAGAAAAAACCAAATAGGTGCGTGCTATTGTATATCGGGACATTATTAACATAGAACAGGTTTTGATCAGCATTTCCGCCTCGTACGTTTATACCTCCCGATCCTTCTCCCACACTAACAATACCAGGAAGCATTTGGGCAATTTGCAATACGTTTTTTTCGCCCATCAACGTAGGCAGCTCTTTAATACTGCTAATATTTACCATCTCAAGACCTGCTCTTGCCCCCCGCTCTGCAATTTCATCGGCTTGAACCAACACCTCCATTATTGAGATCAGATCCTCCTCCATTTCAAAATTGAAACTACCATCCGAAATGACTTTCAAATTACATTTGGCCTCCTTTTTCCCCATACACTTAAACGTAACCGAATAAGTGCCTGGCCTGAGGTAAAAAACACATTCCCCTTCATCGTTGCTCGCTGCTCCTATATTTATAGAAGGAATAAATATAGTTGCCCCCACCAAAGGTTCGCCCGACTTTTCATCAGTAATAAACGCCTTTATTTCGCACTGCTTTCGGGGTTTGCTTTTTTCGGGGGTCCCTACAACAATTGTTTTAATGTATTCCGGATCCCTGCGTTTTAAAAATCGGTCGTTCTGCGACGAAACATCTTGCTCAACATGTGTTTGTTCCCCTGACGAAATTGAATAATCGGGTAATACCTGTACAAATTCCTTGTTTGGTAAAACAATAACTGAATTATTCGAAGTAATCACATATTTTAGACCGACAGGTAGCAACAACTCATCTAAAACTGCTGAAATTGATGATTGCCTGAAAGTATTATTCACCTCAACAGACTTTACCCATTCTTCCTTAAAATAGAACCTGTAACGTGTTGTTTCTTCTATTCGCTGAACAAATTCTGTAAAAGACATTTGCAGAAATGTGCCCGAAACCAGATCGTCTTTTGGGTTTTGAGCAAAACTAAATACTGAGAACAGCAAAAATATGTTGAGTAAAAGGTATTTCATATTAAGGATTGAATTTCGCACAAAAGGCGAGCAAATTTTGCAGGTCAACATCAGACAGGTCTTTAAAACGAATAGAATGTTTAGTAATATATTTTTTTATTTCGGGATGATCAGGCTTTTCAAAACATTGTAAGAAACTCTTCCTGTTATAAAATTTGGTTATCGTTACTCCGTCATACAAATAGAAATCTGTATGTGTTTTATTGTATTGAAATCCGGAAGCAGATTGCACATTGTTCGCCACCTTCAACACTTTTCTCCAACCTTTAAAACATTTAATCCGGTTATCGTAAATAAGCTGTACAAAACGTGGGAGTATATCCTTGTTGTGTGCCGGTACAAAAATCAGGTTATCGGTGTAAACCGAATCAATGGCCGACACATTAAGAACCAGTCGCTTAACACCTCCATTATAATCGGTATACGTTAAAATAAAATCCTGTTTTTCAATATTGTAATTTAACAGCTGCTTAGAAAACTTCTTCCCGTTAATTACCAAATCGGCTTCGAATGGCTTTTCTGACCGCCAAAACGGATGACCGTGATGCCCTATGTAATACGGAAATTCTGTTTGTCCATTGTGCAATAGAACATCCAAACCATACAATTCGTCGTATGCCTTTCGTGTAGAATCGATTATACCATTTTGGGCACAAGAAGAAGAATAAATAAAACAAATGCAGAAAAAAATAACTAGTCGCATAATGTTGTCAGGGATACGTTTGGTCGTAAAATTAACCTTTTAAAAATGATAAAAAAATAGCCAGGATGACACCTGGCTATTTTAGTATATTATGTCATGTAATTACCAACTTGTGTTAATTAACATCCCACCATAATTTCGAGTAAATAACATCACCGTTGCTTAATGCATCAGCAGCTACTTTTCTGTTTGCACCGTTCAGCGTTTGTTCCTGAGCCGGGTATCTCATTCGGTAAGGCAGATCATCTACTTCCTCAACAAGTGGTGTAAATACTTTATCCAACCAAGTGTCGGCAGTTGGGTCGTAAACGCTGTATTCCGAATAAGGCTGAATTAAAGTTTTAGGATATCCTGTGCGGCGGTAATTCATCCATGCAGTATGACCTTGCATATACAAGGCGATGTAGTTTTGCGTAAGCACAGTTTCCATACTTGCAGCAGGTACTGCAGCAATGTAAGCATCAATATCAGCATCCGCAACACCCCATTTTTCCATAGAAGCGCGAATACCTTTTTCGTACCAGGTTTGATCCCAACCATTTATTTCACTCTGAATGAAACATACTTCAGCATATTCCATTAATGTTTCAGCATAGTTAGGCGTTTCAATAATGGCAGTTCCCGGTAAAGATTCAATGCTAAAGGTAGCAGCATCAGCAGAACTTTCAGAAATGAACATACCAACATAATCGCCGTTTTTGTTTTTCTGAGCGTATTTATGAATCCTTGGATCCATAATACCCTGGAATGGGTTAGGATTAGCTCCTGTGGTTACATCAGTGTGCGAATGATCAACCAAATTCTCGCCTTTTAACAGTGTTATAAAACTGTGTCCTACTGCAAAGTCACTACGGTTATCAACATTCCATGCTCTGTACATAGGAGAAGCATTTTTATCGCTTGACTCATATTCAAACATGGCATTATCAGCGTTTGAAGTAAATACACCCGAAGCAATTGCATCATTGATGTGAGTTGATGCCAGCGATGAATTAACTCCACTAATTTTATTGGCAATTCTTAAACGTAACGATTGTGCGAATTTTTCCCACTTGGCAACATCTCCATTGAATACATTGTCACCAGCGATACCTGGTTTGCTTGCATCCAGTTGATCAGCAGCTTCGTCCAGTTCATTAAGAATATCCTCAATTATTTTTGCTTGTGTTGCATAAACCGGGCTTAAAACGGTTTCGTCATCGCCATAACCGGCCACACGTAAAGCCTGGAAATCGGGATCATCAGAACCATAAGAATAGTAAGGAATATCTCCCCAGGTGTCTACCATTAGGTTAAATAACCAAGCTAACATGATACGGCATGTTGCAATCTGGTTTTGGTTATCACCCGATGCAGCAGCTGCAGCTTTGGTAGTTTCATCTTCGTTTAAACGAATAATTTCTCTGAAGTTCTCTGCAACTTCGTAGAAAGTATTTTGCGTCTGACGCATTGACTCTCTGTAAACATAGCGATCTTCATCACCATATTCCGATTGTTGCCAAAACTGCATGGTAGCATAAGTGAATCGTCCGGAAAACCAGGTATCCTGAGTGGCATCCACCACTCTCTTCATATTGTTATTAAACAGCGCAGCTGTAGGCACACTACTCGGTGCATTTGGATTATCCATATAATCCACATCACACGCCACCATGAATAGTATCAGGCTAAATGCTATTAGTGTTTTTAAATTTCTCATTTTCAATAATTTTTAAAGTCTAAAAGTTTAATTTCAAGTTAATACCATAAGTTCGGAACATTGGTTGTAAACCTCCTTCTAAACCTTGAACGTTTCCTGAACCATTAGCAGCCATTTCCGGATCGAAACCATCTTTAGCCAAGCCCCAGGTAAATAAATTTTTACCGTAAACTGAAATTCTTGCGTTATTTACGATCCCTTTAAACAAACTTTTAGGAATATTATAACCTAAAGTTACTTCTCTTAATTTAATATAGTCTGCATCGAATATCGACTGTGCACTAGGATAACCAAATCCATGGTAATGTCTTTGTGCCCATCCGGCTCCAGAAACGTATTTTTCGTTAGGCGCAGTATTCGTAACGGTGTAAGTACCATCATCATTCCAGGTAACGTCTCCGGTTACACCTTCTAATTTGATACCACCGCCATCGGCAACAGCGTCGCGAATTTCATTTCCTTTATCGTTAACACCTGCAGTTTCAGCATACATACCTGAGTACATACCCCACATGTGAGAAAGCGAGTAGAAAATTCCTCCTTTACGGATGTCGATTAAGAAATCCAAATCGAAGTCTTTGTATGTAAATCCGTTACGGATACCCAATGTATAATCAGGAAGTACCGAACCAATTGGAACAAGATCAGGTGTTGACTCATAGTATCCGTTTGAACCAATTACTTTGTTACCTGCATCGTCATAAATGAAGTCGGTTCCCCATAAAGTTCCATAGGTATCTCCTTTACTGGCTCTTAAGAATACACCACCGAATGGAGCTCTTTGAATATCGAGAGACAGAAGTTCGTTTTCTCCTTCTCCGTACAATTTCTCCATCGTATTATTCACTTTTGTGTAGTTGAACATCATGTTCCACTCAAAATCTTTAGTACGAACCGGAGTAACTCCCAATGCAATCTCGATACCTTTGTTGGTCATCTCACCTGCATTAATGTATTTAGAAGCATAACCTGTAGCCTGCGATACTTGCAGTGGCATAATTTGGTCAAAAGTGGTGTTATCAAAATAAGTGGCACTTAGGTCTATGCGGTTATTAAATAAGTTCAAATCCACACCCACTTCTTTTGATCGTGTAGTTTCTGATCTTAAACTTTCATTTAACAGATCATCCGGTACAAATACACGTGGTGTATTCATAAAGGCACCATCAGTATTATAACTGTATGTCGCATAAACATTGTAAGGATCGGTATCGTTACCAACTTCAGCCCAACCCAGACGAACTTTACCCATGTTTAACCACTCCACACCTTCCAACAATTCAGAGAATACGAAACTACCTGAAACTGAAGGATAGCTATATTTGTTATTGTCGGCTGGCAAAGTTGAAGACCAGTCTGTACGATATGTAGCTTCAACAAATACCATATTGCGGAATCCAACAGAAATTTGACCGAATACAGAATTTACCTCTTTTTCGTCGGTAATGTCGTTTATCAAAGCAGGATCAACCGAGTTTAACAGGTTGTACACTCCAGGAACAACCAATCCACCAGAAGATTCACCACGCAAGAAATCGTAGCGTAATTGTCTTTTGTTTACACCGGCTAATCCCGAAATATCGAAGTCATTAATTTTTTTCGAGTAAGTTAAAACACCTTCGTAGTTAAACTCTGAGTTTTCACGAACGGCTTCGTAATAACGTGGAGTAGCTTGACCGCCTACTGCTGTTCTTTCGCGAATGGTGAAATTATAGTAGTCACCATATACGCTACCTTTCAGAAGTAAGTTTTCAATAATTTCGTAAGAAGCTGAAACTCTTCCGTAAAAACGGTTACGTGCATCATCCGAATAGTTTTCGTAAGCCGTCCAATAAGGGTTATCTGAATATTTTGCATGTGGATCAGTAAACGACTTTCTGTTCCAGGTAATCATTTCACCTGTTGATGTTTTGTAGTTTTTAAGTCTTTCGAAATCCAACTGACGCTGTCCCCACTGGAAGAATTTCTGACCAACAGAATTGTCACCATATCCTACCTCTGGACGCCCCATGGCTTTTGTGTTCACATAAGTCATACTACCATCTATTGATAACTTATCAGTTAGATTGGCATTGGCAGAAACTTTAAAGTCGTGCTTGTTTTGAGTCGCGTTGGGCATCGTACCGTTTACATCAGTGTATTTGTAAGCAATACGTAATCCATAATCCTCGCCTGTTTTATTAATACCAATAGAAGTAGTAGAAGTAACACCGGTTTCCCAGAAGTCCTCCACATCGTTTGCCGGAGCAACCCATGGACGAGTTTCTTTAACCGAACCATCTTCGTTGAATCCGTCCCAGTGTACAACACTGATATTTGGATTGTAACGTGGTCCCCATGATTCGTCAACCTGATATTGCGGATGTAAATATGTAGTTCCACCAACGGTTACTTGCTCGAAACCGTTAACACCACCATCTTCATCAGAAATAATAGCACCACCACCATATTTGCGTTGCATGTCTGGGATAGTAGCTACACTTTCGAAACCCACATTCTGACTGAAATCAACAGAAAAACCTTTTTTCCCTTTACCGGCACTTTTTGTTGTAATTAAAACCACACCGTTTGCTGCACGAGAACCATACAAGGCAGCTGCAGCACCTTTAAGTACCGAAATATCTTGAATTTCGTCAGGGTTTATATCATTCAACATGTTACCATAGTCGATACCACCACCACCAGAGGCAGCACCTGCGCCATTGTAGTTTGAGTTATCCATAGGAATACCATCAATAATAAATAATGGCTGGTTTTCCTGAGTAATTGAGTTGGCACCGCGAATAAGGATACGGCTTGAACCTCCCATGTTGGTAGAAGAAGCAACCTGAACACCGGCAACACGACCTGACAACGCACTTACCGCATCAGTTTGTTGTACTTTATTCAGTTGTTCTCCGTCAACTTCCTGCGCAGAATAACCTAATGCTTTTTTCTCACGCGAAATACCCAAGGCAGTAACAACAACCTCATCAACACCAATTGACTGAGGCTCAAGTGCTACAGAAACATTAGAAACACCTTCAATACTCACTTCCTGAGTTAACATCCCAACAAAACTGAACATTAAAGTTTGAACATCCTCAGGTACTCTCAGCTCAAACACTCCATCAATATTAGTGACAGTTCCAAGCGTTGTACCTTTTGCAGAAACCGAAACTCCTGGTATTGGCATATCATCCTCAGTAGAAGTAACAGTACCTGTTACTGTCCGCGTTTGAGCATTGACTACCAAATTACCCATGAAAAGGAGAATCGATAAAAAAATCGCAATTTTTTTCATAGAAATAATTTTAAGTTATTAATTAAAGTGCATAAAAATTGTTTTTACCTTTTTTTATTCATGTTTAAGAAAAACCGGGAGGATTTAAGATTCTACGAAGGGTAATTGTGAGTAAATGTAGAGTGAGTACCTCCCGGTCATATCTTTTCACCAGATCAACTTTTGTTTCAACTCTGATATCTCCTATCTTCAAAAAGTAATTTTTCCTATTCCCTTCCATTCAGAAAAATTTATATAAGATTAGAAAGCTTTTTTCTTTATTATAGTCTCTTTGTCCAACTGCAAAACCCGACTAATTGTTAATTTTTTTAACAGTTAGCCAATTTCACAAACGTATTCAACCACATTTTTCACCTCGACTCGCGAGTTACGTCAATGCAGAACACCAATCGGCAACTAATTATTGAACCGATTTAGATAGAACCTGAAATCTTGATTTAAGATAAAATGAATGATACCCCCCTTCATAGAAACTCTTTTAAGTAATAATTAAACAGCATTTAATATTGTAATTACTGAAAGGATTCCCCCAAATCCTTATATCCAGCATTACCACTCACAATACAGAACTTTTAATTCTTCTTTGACAATTACAAATATTAAAAGAAGATTTGATTTTTTAAAGAAACTGTAAGTTTATTTTCAAATTGACTGTCAAATAGATTATAACTGAATTGTAAAACAACAACTAAAAACACAGCAGATACACACATATATACCTATGTATATGGCAATTACAAAATCACATATCCAACTTATGATCTTTTTTCTAAATATATGATTTTTGTCATGTATTCAATAAACAAAAGAAAAGCCGGTAAGAAAACTTACCGGCCGCTCTTTAATTAATAACCTAAAGGCCCTCAACAGGGTCAATAAGTGTTTTAAATATTATTTATCCCACCAAATGCGGGTTTCCATAACATCTTCTCCCTGACGAGCAACAGCTGCTCTTACATTTTCTTCGTTCAGGTCGTACTCGTTTTGCGTATATGCACGACGACGGGGAATGTCTCTGCCTTCAGCAGCAGCTGGCGCAGGAGTCAATTCAGGATAATCCAAACGTCTCCACTCCGACCATGCTTCTGAGCCATCCATATAAAGACTAACCCATTTTTGTTCACCAATCGACTTTTTGTAGTTTGTACCGTCGTAAGCTACTTCTGGCTGTGCCAGATAAGTATCGATGTCAGCCGTTTCTACACCCCAGAATTCCATACTGGCAGTAATTGCATCTTCATAAATTTCGGCCGCATCATCAGTGATCCAACCTCTCGCAGCAGCTTCTGCTTTGATAAACAATAACTCTGAGTAAGTCATTAAAATACCGGGACTATCAGCACTACGAACAGCAATACCAGGGAACGAGATTTGCGCATTGGTTATACTTCCAGCATCTGCAGCTGACAAACCATAAGGCATACCTACAATCGTTCCTGTTTCGGGAGCTTCATCGGCATAAATAGGTAAACGAGGATCGTTTAGTGCCGCCATATAATCGGCTAAAGTTTCGCTAATAGCATAGTCAGTTCTTTCCAGATAATGGTCGTAGTATGGATTCCAGTTTGCAGCATCTGCCAGATAAGTATACAAAGCATTATCGTCGTTGCTTGCAAAACCACCTGCCAAACCAGATGTAACAGCGCTTTGTGCTGCAGCGGCATCCACCTCTGTCATACGAATTCCCACACGGGCTTTTAACGAATTAGCAAATTTCTTCCAGGCAGCCATGTCGCCACCAAAAATGATATCGCCTTCCATACCGGCTGCGCTTTCATTAATCTGAGCCGCAGCTTCAGTCAATTCAGTAACAAAACTGGCATAAATTGCATCCTGCGTGTCGTAAACCGGCTGAAATGCTTCGGCACCTTTTAAGGCATCGCTGTATGGAATTTCGCCCCACATATCGGTAATCAACTGAAACGTATACACTTTAAGAATACGAGCAACGGCAAGCTGGTTGGCATTGGCTCCTGATGCAGCAGCATCATTCATGGTAGCCTCATCTGTATTTAACTCAATTATCTTCTGCAAATCAGCTAAAGGGCTGTAGTAATAAGCATTAAAGCTGGCTTCTGCTGTTTCGTAACGCGAAGTATTGGTATACTGTGTTTCAGACCACAGCTGCGAATACAGCAGACAGGTAGTATTAAAACGTTGCGACAGAATTTGACGCTGCGCCTGAGTCATAAGGTATGCAGTTGGCACACTTGTTACTTTGTTCGGATCGGTGTTGATCTCTTCGAAATCTTTGGTACACCCCACCATCAAGCTAACAAAAAGCAGGGCTAAAACTGATCTCATTATATATCTCTTCATAATATCTTCTTATTAACTTTTACAATTTTACATTTACACTGAATCCCATAGTGCGGGTACTTGGGTGCTGACCATTTTCAAAACCCTGGATGTTACCCGAACCGTAAGCAGCTTCCGGATCGATGTTCGGAGCATTTTTATGAAGTATCGCCAGGTTACGACCTACTAGTGATACGCTAACTCCGCTAATAAAGCTGTTTGCGAATAATTTACTTGGCAAAGTATAACCAACTTTAACTTCGCGCAGTTTGATAAAACTTGCATCGTGTAAGTAATACTCTCTTCTGGTTCTTAGATGCTGCCAGTAATCAACCGATTCAATATAAACATCGTTAGGTGTTCCATCTTCTTTCACACCAACAGCAAGGTAACCACCACCTTCGCTTACAGGATCCCTTTGCGGATTTCCTTTAGCGTTCAGTCCGGCAGTTTCGGCCAACAAACCAGAGTAATTTCCGTAACGGTTAGTTACCGAGTACAACTGACCACCTTTCTGGAAATCAATCAAAGCACTTAACATTACACCTTTGTAAGTAAATGTATTGGTAACACCACCGGTCCAATCTGGCAAGTATGAACCATAAGTTTGGTTAGTAGCTCTCTTATAGTACCCATCTTCATCAACGATACGTTGGCCGGTTTCATCGTCGTAAACAAAACCATCAGTAATCCATGTACCGTAAGTTTCTCCTACACGAGCGTTAATAGAAGGTCCCCAGGCAGCTAACTGATAGTTATCAAGGCCTGCAGCCAACTCTTCAACCTTGTTGGTATTTTTTGCCCAGTTGGCAACAATATCCCATGTAAATTCTTTGTCGATTGCACGACCGTTCAGCATAACTTCCCAACCTTTATTGGTCATTAATCCGGCATTTACAACTGTTGAGTTATATCCTGAAGTACTTGCTACATCAAGGTCAAGAATCTGGTCTTCCGACTGAATATCGTAGTAAGTTACATCTAAACCTAAACGGCTGTTAAAGAAAGCCATTTCAACACCAAACTCGGTAGTTGTAATAGTCTCTGGTTTAAGAGCAGCGTTATTTAAGTTATTAGGTACTGCATATGCAGGATAACTTCCGTAGTTATTAGCCGAGCCATAAGTTACGGCCAACTGATATGGATCGGTATCGTTACCCACCTGCGACCAACTTGCTCTAACTTTTCCTAAAGAAAGGATAGATTTGTCTTCGATTAGTTCTGAGAAAAGGAATGTACCGGTTACCGAAGGATACAAATAGGAATTGTCTCCATCAGGCAGTGTTGAAGACCAGTCGTTACGTAACGACAGATCAACATATACCATGTTTTTATAACCAATTGTTGCACTTCCGTATACCGAGTTTACAACTTTTTTCGATTTGTAATCAGTTATAGAAGGACGGTCGATAGAGGCATCAACATTAAAGAAGTTAGGCACACTTAAACCACCATTAGTACTGGCTGTATTGTTGTAATACATGCGAATACGTTTGTTGGCACCCAGGTTGGCATCCAATGTGATATCCGAACCAATTTCTTTTGTATAAGTCGCCAAAAACTCGTAGTTGTTATCTTCCAACTGGCGAACTTCTTCTTTATACCATGCCTGAGGAATTGAACCTGAAGCAATTCTTTCCTGACGACGGTCGGTATAGAAATCGGTACGTGCCCATCCCTGAACTGATAATCCGGGAAGCACATCGTATTTTAACGACACATTACCAAATACACGTTGTCTTTCCATTTGTGCAGGACTCTCGTTCAACACCCAGTATGGGTTTTCCCAGTATAAAGGACGAAGATTTGTTGGAGAGCTAATATTCCACGTGCGGTCAATACCATCAGCGGTTTTATAGTTTTTCAGATTATCCATATCCAGTTGACGCTGGAACCATTGGTTAAAACTGGTAACTACGTTACCGGCATTGTTACCATATCCTTGTCCCGGAATACCTTCGTTGGTTAAGGAAACATAGTTTACACTTGCCGAAGCTGTTAACTTATCAGTTAATTTTGAGCTTCCATTAAAGGAAATGGTATTCTTTTTCAATTCAGAAGTTGGCAAAGTACCTGATTGACGGAAGTCGGTAAACGACAAACGGAAAAGTGTTCCATCGCCACCACCTTCTAAGGCAATGTTATTGTTTGTGGTAACACCTGTTTCATAAAAATCTTTTATGTTATCAGGATGAGCCACAAACGGAGTCATTTTTCCGTAGTTTGGATCATCCGGATACCAGCTGTACCACTGACGCACCAACTGACCGTCCATGCGTGGTCCCCAGCTTTCGTCGGCTGCATAGTTTACAATTGGCTCACCGGTTGGCTCATAAATATCAAATGTCTGTTTGTAACCACCACCATATTCGTTTTGATAATCAGGTAACAAGGCAACGGTTGAAACATTTACGCCCGAAGTGATAGAAACACCAATACCTTTACGTTTAGTACCTTTTTTGGTCGTAATAAGAATTACACCGTTGGCCGCACGCGAGCCATAAAGCGCAGCAGCGTTCGCACCTTTTAACACGGTCATCGACTCAATATCTTCAGGGTTGATATCGGCTGAAGCGTTACCAAAGTCGATACCACCATCTCCCGATTGCGTATTGGTAGAGTTAAAGTTAGAGTTATCAATCGGAGTACCATCCACAATAAACAATGGCTGGTTGTTACCCGAAATTGAGTTCACACCACGAATAATAATACGCGATGAACCTCCAACACTACCAGGCGATCCGGTAACCTGCACTCCGGCAACTTTACCCGAAAGCGAGTTTACAATGTTTGCATCTTTTACTGCTGCCACATCATCGCCGGTAAGCGATTGCGATGAATAACCCAACGATTTCTTTTCGCGGGTAATACCAAGGGCAGTAACTACTACTTCGTCGATACCTACAAGGTCGGGCTCCATTACAATTGTATAGTCCGATCCTTCGCCCAATTCAACGGTTTGTGTTTTCATTCCCACAAAACTGGCTACCAAAGCCTTTCCATCTTGCGGAACTTTCAAATTAAAAACTCCGTCAATATCAGTTACGGTACCAAGGGTTGTCCCTGCTACAGAAACAGAAACTCCCGGAATGGGCAGGTTATCCTCGCTCGATGTAACCGTACCGGTAACGATCTTGGTCTGAGCATTTACCACCGTCACTCCCAGCAAAACCAGAAATGACATAATAAGCGCGATTTTTTTCATAGAAAACAATTTTAGATTAATATTAAAAACTAGATTTGAAACTCTTTGGATACTACTTCAATACCACACAGGCTAAAGGGTCTACCATTTAGCCCGTGTGTAATTGAAATAATTTTTCTTTCATTAAGAGTATAGGATGTAACCTCCCCTGATAAAAACATTTTAAGCATTAATTAAACAGCGTTTTGATATTTTTCGTTTTTGAAAATGAAAATCAAATTCCCCCAAATTTGTTCCTGTAAAATTTTAAATCAACAGAAAACTTTCATTTTCAAGCCTCAATTCAACTGCTCAAATATTCACATTTTATTCATCCTGAACAACCTTATGATGTCCCAACGACACTTTTTATCTCTTTTTGCTACTTTTTTCTAACTTTTTTTTACATATAAACCAAAAAAAGGAAAACTCAAACTATTCATTTTTAACTTCTTGTAAAAGTTACATATACATTTTAATGCATATTAAATAAATGTTAACAGGATTCCTCTTTTTAAGATATTTTCACACTAATAGACACCACCACGCATCATACTTCCATTTTTTTATCACTTCTTATGACATTTGGAGCACAAATACTATGTAAATGACAGGTAAAATGGAATGGGTAATTAGTAAATGTTAATGGAATCAATAATGGATTTCACGATAGACAGGGCCATCGATTCAACCAATAAATACCAGTACAGAAATAAAAACGATTGTGTTTGTCACTACAAAACCTCAGTTAATTCCTTCAGTGAATCGATAATTTTCAGATTATTAACCAATGTATGTACCGGCTGATTTAAACGATTATAATAAACCGCATCAATACCAAAGTTAGCCGCTCCGCATATATCAACTTCCCAATCATCGCCAATCATTAAACTGTTTTTCTTTTTGGCATTGGATGATTTAATGGCGTGTTCAAATATTCCCCGACCGGGTTTTGGTATTTTTATTTCTTCCGAAATAAATACCTTTTCGAAGTAGTTTTGAAGTCCGGCTTGTTTTAACTTCTCGTGTTGAACTTCTTTAAAACCATTGGTTATTATAAATAAACGATAGCCTTTTGACCTTGCATAATCAAGAACTTCCCTTGCTCCGTCAATCAGATGCGAGTGTTTGGGCATTTCCTTTAAATACATGTCGTTCATCACTAACGCATCAATCGTATCTATATCTAATGAATCAAAAGTTAATTGAAACCGCTGCCGGGTAAGTTCCTTTTTTGTTACCTCTTTTCTGCGATAAGCCAACCAAAGTTCATCATTATTACGACAGTACTCATCAAAAAACACATCAAATTTCACGCTACCCTTATCCAGCTTAAGCAACTCATAAGTCTTCAGCATAGCACATCTGGAGTTGGTTTTAAAATCCCACAAAGTATTGTCCAGGTCAAAAAAAAGATGCGTGTATTTTTTCCTCATCGCTATTGTTCAAGGTAATTTGTGTGAAGGATTTGTCAATTTTGTTTCCCTTCAACAACAATCACTATTTCGCCTTTGGGAGGATGCTCCGTGTAGTATACTTGTAGCTCAGTAACTGTTCCCCGTTTCACCTCCTCGAACATTTTACTTAGCTCGCGGCAAACGCAGGCTTTTCGGTCGGGGCCAAAAAATTCGGCAAACTGGCCAAGCGCTTTTACCAAACGATAGGGCGATTCGTAAAGCACAACGGTTCGCGGCTCTTCCGCCAAAATTTTCAAACGGGTCTGACGGCCTTTTTTCTGAGGCAAAAATCCTTCGAAAACAAATTTATCCGTGGGCAAACCCGAAACCGCCAAAGCCGGAATTAATGCTGTTGCACCGGGCAAACATTCCACTTTCACGTTTTTTTCCACGCAAGCCCGTACCAACAAAAAACCGGGATCCGAAATAGCAGGAGTTCCGGCATCGGAAATTAAAGCTACCGTATTTCCCTGTTCAATTTTTGAAACGATTGAGCTGGTGGTTTTATGCTCATTGAATTTATGATGTGCAAGCAGTTTCTTATCTATCTCGAGGTGTTTTAAAAGTTTTGATGACACACGTGTATCTTCCGCCAAGATTATATCGGCCGTTTTTAAAACCTCAACTGCCCGCAGCGTGATATCCTGCAGATTACCAATGGGCGTTGGTACGAGTATTAATTTTGCTTCGTTATCCATTGGGGAACCGGCGCTTTACAAGGTTTACAAATTTCAGGCTGGTTTCGTTCTTTTTCCACTTAAAATTCTCTTGCAAATAAGCTACTGCCTCCTGAATATTGCCCAAATTATCGAGATCAACAACCGTTTTTGCAAAGGTTTCGGCGTTGCCGCTAAACAGCTCCCGAATATATTGGTAGCGGTCGTTTATACCGATAGCAGCCTGTATACTTTTTACCGGACTGTTTGATATTTTATATTCCAGCTTTTTATCACCATTTCCGCTAAGCAAATCGTTAACCGATTTTTCGGAAATAACACGGTCGCCAATTCGGTTACTAATCACAACAGGTTCGGGCTCTTCTTCCGGCTCGCTTTTCTGATGCGGCTCTTTTTCGCTTACAGGCTCTTCATCTATTTCCTCAGCTATTGTTTCTTCCTCCGAAGTTTCTTCTTCAGCTTCAGTCGTAACACTTTCCTGCTCTTCCACTTCGTCAGCTACAACCGTTTCCTCTTCTTCAACTGATTTTTGTTCGTCCTCTTCAGGTTCTCCTTCTGGCGAATTAATTTCCTCTTTTTGTACAACTGTTTCCGGCTTACTTTCTTCCTGCTTTAACTCCTCTTCAAAGTCCGACAAAGCAGCTAAACTCTCCTTTTCTTCCTCGGAGAGCCGAACTTGTGACTGTACTGAATTATTGGCGTTCACAGTTTCTGCCTCTGTAACAACTTTCGTTGCAGCAGGACCTGTTACTATCGTTTTTTGCGACGGTACATCTTTTCCGCCTAACAGCTGAATAATGTGTTTTGCTCCATTGAAACGTGTGCGAATAAATTCGATTTCCAGTTCATCGAATCCTTCGGTACCTTTTTCGGCAAACAATTCTTCTATCTCCGAAATATCTTTTAGCAGAAATTTAAATAACTTATTATTGTCCATTCATCCAAGCTTTTAACGCGATGTTGGTAAATTAATCGAGCTTTACAGTGCCCAAACAAGCCTGTAAATTTTATTTTTGTAAAAGTAGTAAATAAAAATACCCTGTAATAGTATTACCAAAAAGAGTAACGTTAAATGTTTATTGAAAGAGATATAAACAGCCATAAAAAAGTTGGCACCATTGAAGTTGTTGCCGGATCGATGTTTTCGGGAAAGACCGAAGAATTGATAAGGCGGCTGAAACGTGCTAAAATTGCCAAACAAAAGGTGGAGATTTTCAAGCCGATGGTTGATGTTCGTTACTCGGAAACGGAGGTGGTTTCGCATGACGAAAATGCAATCCACTCAACTCCGGTTGAAAACTCGGCCAATATTTTGTTGCTGGCCGGAGATGTTGATGTTATTGGTATTGATGAAGCCCAGTTTTTCGACAAAGGGTTGATAAATGTGGTAACCCAGTTGGCCAATATGGGTATTCGCGTAATTGTGGCCGGTCTGGACATGGATTTTAAAGGCGAACCTTTTGGTCCGATTCCAGGACTGATGGCCGTTGCCGATTACATTACCAAAGTACATGCTATTTGCGTTCGATGCGGAAGCATCGCACAATTCTCTCATCGCCTTTCGGAAAAAGAGCAAGTGGTTCTGCTGGGCGAAAAAGATATTTACGAACCACTCTGCCGACGCTGTTACAACAAAGCACATAAGGAATAATGATCAACCTGACGGCAAAACAAATAAGCGCCGCAGTAAATGGTGAGTTTTTCGCTTCCTCATCATTTCAGGATTTTACTGTTTCTGAAATTATTACCGACAGCCGGACATTCTTTGGCGGAACGAACGTTGCTTTTTTTGCCTTGTCGGGTCCCGTTTTTAACGGACATAATTACATCGCCCAACTTCGTAAAAAAGGCGTACTGCTATTTATCGTTTCCGACAAAAATGTTATCGATGACAAAGCCGGCTACATTTTGGTAAAGGACACGGTTTTTGCACTTCAGCAACTCGCGGCTTATAACCGCAGCCGGTTTTCGCAGCCCGTTATTGGAATTACCGGCAGCAACGGGAAAACTATCATTAAAGAATGGCTATACGATCTGCTTGCAGCTGAACTGAAGATTATACGAAGCCCGAAAAGCTACAACTCTCAGGTGGGTGTTCCCTTATCGGCATTGTTAATTGATGAGCAATACGACCTTGCAATTTTAGAAGCAGGAATTTCAGAGCCGGGAGAAATGCAGAAGCTTGCACGAATCGTTCGGCCCGAAATTGGAATATTGACCAACATTGGTGATGCTCACCAGGAAAATTTTCACTCGCTGGAGGAGAAACTGCTCGAGAAATTAAAACTGTTTACAGGCGCAAAAAAACTGGTATTTCGGTCTGATCGCTTCTATTCAAAAAACATCACAGAGTTTTGTTCGCAAAATAATATTGACCCCATGAACTGGTCGTTGGAGAACGATAACGCGGCTATTCAGTTTAAAAGCAAAATAAAATCGGCTAGCACTGAAATTGAGGTAAGAATTAATGATAATTGTTATTTGTTTTCAATCCCATTCACCGATGAATCGGCACTTGAAAATGCCTGTCATTGTTTTACTACGCTAATTGCTTTGGAGAAAGATCCAAAAGATTTTCTGAAGCAATTCCGCAAACTGCAACCGGTGGCTATGCGCCTCGAAATTAAACAAGGAATAAACAATTGTTTGCTTATTAACGACTATTACAATTCGGACTTGAATTCGTTGAGTATTGCACTATCGGTGCTGAAACAACAAGCAGCCAAAAGCCATTTGTTTAAGCATGTAATTTTATCTGATATTCAGCAAACAGGTATTGAAACGACAGAACTTTATTCGAAGGTAAACCAGCTTTTACAGGAATGGGGAATTAACAAACTCACCGGAATTGGCAAAGACCTATATCAACACCAGCATATTTTTCAGCTGGAAAGCGAGTTTTATACCGATCGCAGTGAGTTTGAAAAACGCTTTGTGCGAAGCAATTATTCATCGTCGGCTATTTTATTAAAAGGTGCGCGGCAATTTGAACTGGAGAAAATATCAGCGCTACTTCAACAGAAAGCACATCAAACGGTGCTTGAAATAAACCTGAATGCACTGGTTCATAACCTTAATTCTTTCCGAAAATTGTTGCTCCCGGAAACAAAACTCATGGTGATGGTAAAAGCTTTTTCATATGGCAGCGGCGATGTGGAAATTGCGCAACTTTTGCAGCACCAAAATGTAGATTACCTGGCAGTTGCTGTGGCCGACGAAGGCGTTCATCTACGAAATGCAGGCATCACTATTCCAATTGTGGTGATGAATCCCGAACACGACAGTTTTCAGAATATTATTGATTTTAACCTGGAACCAAATATCTACAGCTTCCAATTATTACAAGAATTTGTAAAGGCTTTGGAAGAATTTGGTTTAAGCAACTTCCCCATTCACATAAAAATCGACACAGGCATGAACCGTCTTGGCCTGAAAACGGAAAAAGAAGTTGAAGAAGTACTTACATTTATCAAAAACAATAAGCACATAAAAGTCAAATCTGTTTTTTCACACCTTGCCGGAAGCGACGAACCGGAACTTGATGAATTTACTCAGGAACAGTTCACGCGATTTGCAGATTTATCGGCCCGGATTGAAAATGCCTTTGACTATAAAATCGACAGACATATTTTAAACTCGGCCGGCATAGAACGTTTTCCCGATCAGCAAATGAATATGGTACGACTGGGAATTGGGCTTTACGGCATTTCGCAAACCGGATTAGCGTTGCAGCAAATCAGTACCCTGAAAACCACTGTTTCGCAGGTTAAAACCGTAAACACAAACGAAACTGTTGGGTACAACCGAAAAGGAAAAATTAAGCAACAAAGCCGGGTAGCCATTGTTCCAATGGGCTATGCCGACGGAATAAACCGCCGACTGGGCAACGGTTTAGGCAGCGCTTTTGTAAACGGACAAGAAGCAAGAATAATCGGTAATATCTGTATGGACATGCTGATGCTCGATGTTACCAACCTGGAAGTTAATCCGGGCGACAAGGTTGAAATTTTTGGGCCAAATATTTCCATTTCGAAGATGGCCCAGTTACTTGAAACTATTCCTTATGAAATTTTAACAGGGATCTCGCAACGCGTGAAAAGGGTGTATCTACAGGAATAAAAAAATGCCACCTGATTTCTCAAGTGGCACTCGCAATATTTTTATAAAAACTGTTAACCTAATTTACTGATACGCTCCAGGCGGGTGGTATCCAAAATCCGAATCTTTCTGCCATCGATAGCAATTACTTTTTCGTTGGCAAAAGTTGATAAAGTACGAATCGCATTTGATGTGGTCATATTCGAAAGGTTGGCAATATCCTCGCGCGACAAGAATGCTTTTAATGTTGTACCGTCGTTTTCGAAACCGTACTTATCTTTCAATAGAATCAGCGATTCCGCCAAACGACCTCGAATATGTTTTTGTGTTAAAGTTACAGTTCGGGCATTGGAGAAACCCAGTTCTTTCGAAAGTTTACTGATAATCTTAAATGAAAAATCAGGGTTTTTTAAGGCACGTTCAAAAATGAAATCAGGATCGATGGTACAAACGAGCGACTCTTCAAGAGTTACCGCCGAGCCGTTGTGTGTTTCCTCGGCAAGCAAAGCGCGGTAACCGATCAATCCAAGCGGTTTTGTCATGCGAATAATCTGCTCTCTTCCACCTACGCCTTCTTTAAAAATCTTAACCTTTCCATCAATCAAAACCAAAAATCCATTCGGCTTATCTCCTTCTTTGTAAATAAATTCATTCTTTTTGTACTGCGAAAGAGAAATATGGTGTTGCAAGTCGTCTTTATCTTCCTGCCCCAACAAGTAAAAAATTGATTTCTGATTGTCAACCAGGTCTCGAAGTCCAATATCTGAATTTAACATATACCCGTCTGTATGTTTTACAGCATCAAAGCTAAAAAAAATTGTTAAAATTGATTCTTTTTTAACGTTTATTTTACCTCAAAACGGAATAATATCATCAACAATTGGGCTGAAAACGGTTGATAAAAAATTCACATGGCTAGTAACGGGCAACCAGCGGCATTTTTCGTCCGAAGCCAAAAGCTTTTGAACTTACTCTTAAAATCGGAGCTGCCTGAAAACGTTTATATTCATTCATGTTCACCATTCTTATCACTCTTCGAACCACTGCCTCGTCATAACCCAAAGCGGCGATTTCTTTTGGTGATTTATTCAGTTCGATGTAGTTGAAAAGCATATCGTCAAGCGCTTCATATTCCGGCAATGAATCGGTATCTTTCTGATCAGGGCGTAATTCTGCTGATGGTGGTTTTACAATGGTATTCTCCGGAATTATCTCGCCGTCTTTATTCATAAACCGCGATAATTTAAACACATCCAGTTTGTAAACATCGCCCAACACAGCCAGGCCGCCGTTCATATCGCCGTAGAGTGTACCATAACCAACAGCACACTCGCTTTTGTTTGTTGTGTTTAACAGTATATGGCCAAATTTATTCGAAATCGCCATCATATAAATTCCGCGGGCACGGGCCTGAATATTTTCTTCAGTAACATCGGGCGAGCGGCCTTCGAATAGTGGAGAAAGTGCCGATTCAAACTGATCAACTGCCGATTGAATATTCACCACATCGTAACGAATTCCCAGATTTTCGGCCAGCTCGCGGGCATCGTTTACACTATGGTCCGACGAATATTTTGATGGCATTAACAACACGCGCACATTTTCGGCACCCAAAGCACGAACGGCAAGTACAACTGTAACTGCCGAGTCAATTCCGCCCGACAAACCCAGCGTAGTCTGTTTAAAACCCATCTTTTTAAAATAATCGCGAATGCCCAATACCAGTGCATCGTGTATTTTTTCGATGTAATCAACTTTTGGTTGCAGCGCTTTTTCACCCAGTGAGGTTGTATCCAGCACAAGACAGTCTTCCTCAAAATATTTCAGCTCTTTTACAATCTCACCGCTGGCATCGATATAAACCGATCCGCCATCAAAAACCAACTCGGTTTGTGCACCCACCTGGTTACAATACAAAATTGGAATGCCGTATTTTTTTGCTTTTGTTATCAATACATTCTTGCGCCAGCCTTCCTGATTGTACGAAAATGGCGATGCCGAAAGGTTGACCACAAAATCGGGTTTTAGCTTTGCCAGCTCCTCCATTGGCGATATCGAATAGAGCTTATCCTTACCAAACTCGTTGGCCGTTGGTTGCTCGTCCCACAGGTCTTCACAAATGGTAACGGCAATCTTTTCGCCTTTGTATTCAACCAAACTAAACTCGCGGTTCGGCTCAAAGTGGCGGTATTCATCAAAAATATCGTAGGTAGGCAGCAGCGTTTTGTTGTGGCTGCTTTTAATTTCGCCATCGGCCAGAAACAGTGCCGTGTTAAAAAGCGTTTTACCACGCTCGTGCTGGTTTATTCGAGGTGCACCAACCAAAGCAGCAATACCGTGGCAGTGTTTAGCTATTTCGGCAACAGCATCATCGGCTTTTGCAATAAACTCCTTCTTCTCCAGTAAATCGTGCGGGTAATAACCGGTTACCGACAATTCGGAAAAAACAACCAAATCAACATCCTCTTGTTTCAGACGTTTGATCTCTGCAATAATCTTCGACGCATTTCCTTCAAAATCGCCGATGGTATAATTTAACTGAGCCAGTGCAACTTTCATTTTTCTATATTAGCCGGAAGACCGAAGTGCGAAATCCGAAGTTTGTTTAAATAGAATGACGATTGCAAATCTCCAATTTTTAGTTCAGTTTTGCAATAAATAAGAAGTGTAAGCGTAATGATTTAAATTTCTTGTAAAATGAAGTGGACAAAAGCAGTGGTTTTTATGGGCGTTATTGCCCTGATTTTCTTTTCATGTAAACGAAATCCCTTAAAAGTAAACATCTCTGATATTGAAAAAGAAGTAGAAGTGGTTCGGTTTGGCGAGCAACTTTTTAATCTTGAAGGGAAAGACACGCTGGAAACAATAACGGAACTGAGCAACGCTTACCCCGACTTTTTTAATTTGTACACTTATCGCGTTATACAGGTGGGCGGCATTGGCGACGACGATTTTGCAGCAATGATAAGCCTGTTTTTAAACGACTCGCTTATTCAGGACGTAAAACTAAAAACCGACTCGGTGTTCCCCAGCCTGGTAAAACTGGAAAAAGGCCTGACAAAAGCATTTAAGTATTACAGCTACCATTTCCCGGAGAAAGAATTACCAACCATATACACTTATATTTCGGGATTTAACCAATCGGTGGTTACGGCCGAAAATATTATCGGTATCAGCCTCGACAAATATCTGGGGCGCGATTGCAAGTACTACGAGCAATTACAAACTACGCCTCAGTATAAAGCACAAAACATGCACAAAGACAAGATTTTGTCGGACGTGGCTTTTGCTTGGGCAATTACCGAATTTGAGCACGAAGACCGCGCGACCAATTTGCTGGGCAATATGGTTGAAAAAGGGAAATTGATGTACCTGGTTGACGCCATGCTGCCCGATATGGAAGACTCGTTAAAGATTGGCTACACCACACAACAACTGGAGTGGTGCCAAATGAACGAGCCGCAAATGTGGACTTACCTTATTGAACACGAATTGCTGTACAACAGCAAACGGATGAATATTATCCGCTACATTAACCCGGCACCATCAACCAGTGGCTTTCCGCTCGACTCGCCCGGAAGAACAGGCGTGTGGATTGGCTGGCAGATTGTACGCCAGTACATGAAAAAACACCCTGAAGTTACATTGCCTGAATTAATGGCCAATTACGATTTTCAGCAGATTTTGAACGATTCGGGGTATAATCCGGAGTGATTAGCTGCGAGCTACCATACATAGCAGACTGTCATCCTGAGCGGAGTCGAAGGATGGTTTTGGTTAGGCATTGCTCACTGGCCATTCGCCATTGGATTATGAATTTGATATCGCAAAAACCAGAAATTAACATTACCCCTTTGGCTGTAGCCATTTCCCCTCGCGAGGGAAAAGTTCTACAAAGCGAAGTAAGAAGGTTTGATGAAAAGCCGAACCTATATTCAGTGCTCGCTCCCTTTACGAGCTACCCTTTATACACATCTTTTTCTTATTTAAATTTCGTCCGGGAGTACCAATTAGCTTCGATCATTTTCTTTCGCCGGACGATTCAAATCATATCATCATGACCCAGGGCGACGTAATTCGTTGAATTACTTTGCCCTGGGCTTAAATATTAAGCACTTTCAGCGCTTATTCTTTTAATCAAATAAAATATCGGGCTGAAAGTCCGTATTAATTCAGCCCCGGGCAAACTCCCGATTCATCGGGAAAGTGCCGCCCGGGGTTAATGAGAAGTAATAACAAAGGCGCAAATAGAAAAGTCAATTGAAAATGAAACCTAGCATGCGCCTCATTTAGAATTCCTCTTACAGAAATTATTAGAAAAATATTTGTGTATAAAGGGTAGCTTTAAGAGGAGGTCCTGACAAGATAAGGGGTAAAGATTAGAAATGAATGTGTTCTGCACTGGAAATTGAACTGACTTGCTTCTTATTCATACAGACTCCTGAATCATTCTGACCTACTCCATAATCATTCTGACCTTGGTCATAATAATTATGACCCACTCCATAGTTATTATCCCATAGGAAATATCTATCATGAAGCGCTCCATAATTATTTTGACCTATTCCATATTCATTCTACCCCTGGTCATAATAGATATGTCCCACTCCATAGTTATTATCCCATAGGACATATCAATTATGGAGTACTCCAAAACGGGTGTATTCAAATATTTACATACAATATTGGAATTTGATCATCATTTATTGGTATTAGCCTCCTATCAGTGCCAGCTTGTAGCTTGTGGCTAATGACTGTTTGTTTGAAACCAGCAGCTAAAAAACAAAAAAGCCCGGCAGAAAAACTACCGGGCCTATCGTTATCAGCTAAAAAGCTTAATAATTCATTTCTTTAATTTTGATGTTGCGGAACCAAACATCGTCGCCGTGGTCTTGCAATGCAATAACACCTTCTTTGGCAACATTTGCCCAGTCAGGATTTAATCCCGGGAATTTCGATCCGGCTACCAGCTCTTTCCAGTCATCAGTCCACAGGTGGTACTCAACAACAGTTTCTCCATTTTGCTTGTGCACAACAGTACCTTTGTAGCAAATAATTTCAACTGTATTCCATTCGCCTGCAGGTTTTGCATTTTGTGGTTTTGCAGGAATCAGGTCGTACAACGAACCGGCTTTGCGGTTACCATCTTTTCCTAACAAAGCATCAGGGTGACGCTCATTGTCTAACACCTGCATTTCAGGAGCCGTTTTATAAATAGGCCATCCTTCGTGCTCTTTTCCTAAGTAAAAAATACCTGAGTTTCCACCTTCAGCAATTTTCCATTCCAGTTTCAAATGAAAGTTCGAATACTCTTTGGTAGTGATAATATCGCCACCATCACGCGATCCGGCTTCACCCTGACCTGATTTTTTACAGTGTAAAGTTCCGTCAACAATTTGCCATCCTGTTGGAAAATGGTCTTTATTGTTACCACGCCATCCTTCGCTGGTTTTGCCATCAAAAAGCAATACCCAACCTTCTTCTTTTTCTTTTTTTGTTAATTGATTTAAACCGGCCGAACCTCCTGTTTTTGTACTCTTACACGAGATAGAAAACACAAAGGCAGTAGCCATTAAAAGTGAAAAAAACTTTCTCATTTCTATTACATTTAATTGGTTAAAGATTAAAATGCCATTTTTCAAACGACGTGCGAATGTACAAAAATAGTTAGAACGTTATTTTACCACGTATAAAAAAGAAATCATGAAATACTGTATTTAACGGGCTTTTAACGTCGGTTTTATAAAGTTCTTTTGTAAATTCGGTTAATTAAAAGATTAAGTTGATTAAAAATTAGTTGATATGAGTACTTCAGCAAAGCCAAAGAGAATTGGTATTTTGACTGCAGGGGGCGATTGTCCGGGACTGAATGCAGCAATAAGGGGCGTTGGAAAAACAGCGATAGTTGAATACGGAATGGAGGTGTTGGGCTTTAATGCCGGCTACTCAGGTTTAATAAACGGCGATTACATCGAGTTGAAAGAATCGGCACTCTCGGGCATTCTTACGCTTGGCGGAACCATTCTTGGAACCTCGCGCGAAAAGCCCTACAAAGGGAATAAAAACGGAAAAGATGCAGAGGACAAACCTCACAAAATAATGAAGAACTATAAAAAACTGGGCCTCGATGCTTTAGTTTGTATAGGTGGTAACGGAACCATGAAAACTGCAAGCCTTTTGGCACAGGAAGGCATGAATGTGGTTGGAATTCCGAAAACCATTGATAACGATGTTTGGGGTACCGATGTAACTTTTGGTTTCGACTCGGCTGTGCAAATTGCCACCGACGCCATCGACCGTTTGCACACCACTGCCAACTCGCACCAGCGCGTGATGATTATTGAAATTATGGGACACCATGCCGGCTGGCTGGCTTTGTACTCAGGACTTGCAGGTGGTGGCGACATAATTTTACTTCCTGAACTGGAGTACAACATCCGTTCGGTTTGCAAAAAAATTGAGAGCCGTTATGAAAGCAATAAACCTTACTCAATTGTTGTTGTTGCCGAAGGTATCGACCACCCGAAAGAGGTATCGGCAGCAACACATATTGCACAGGCTATTCAAACCTACACCAATATTGAAACCCGCGAAACAGTTTTGGGCTACATTCAACGCGGTGGCTCACCAACTCCGATGGACCGGATTCTGGCTACGCGCTACGGAGCTTTTGCTGCCCAATGTATTGCCAACGAAAGTTTTGGCACTATGGTAGCCATAAAAAACAACGAACTCACTACAGTTCCACTTGAGGAGGTAGGTGGCAAACTGCGACTGGTTGAACCGAATTTAGGACTAATTGAAAAAGCCCGAAAAATGGGAGTTTCGTTTGGCGACGAGTACCTTTAAGAAGGATAAAAGATGAACGATTAAGGATAAAAAGGGAAAGCCGGTTTGAATCAAACCGGCTTTCCTTTTTTTAACATCGTTCTCCAACAACAATAAAATCCTACCCATCCTCTTATCCTTCCCTTAAAAAAGGAAGGACGATTGTTTTGTGATTAACCGCAAATTTTCACCAGTTATTTACCAGTGTATTTACTTATAAAAGGCTATCGTCTTTCCCTTCTGCGAAGGGAGAGATAAGAGAGAGGGTAATGGTCGTTCAACGATCCATCCTCTTTATATCAGCCAGAGCCATTGAATCTTTTATATTGGCAAATGCAATACTTTCTTCGTTTCGAAAAAGGGTTCTTCGAAAAATTGCGACAGATCTTGTAGAAATATTCGTTTTCCGAAAGGTTTAACTTCTGCAGTAAGATCGCCGCCTTTTAAATAAATAACTCCGTTAGGTAACGCGTTTTGTTGTTTCCTCGAGATATTTGTTCTGATCCACTTTACAAAATCGGGCAAACGTGTAACGGCGCGGCTCACTACAAAATCGTACTTTTCTTTTAGATCTTCGGCACGAACCTGATCGGCACGCACATTTTTTAATCCCAACGATTCAGCAACCCCGTTTACCACTTTTATCTTTTTCCCGATCGAATCAACCAGGTGAAACTGTACCTCAGGAAACATAATTGCCAGCGGAATTCCAGGGAAACCGCCGCCGGTGCCTACATCCAGTACTTTTGTTTTATCGTTGAAGCGAATAAACTTGGCGATACCTAACGAATGCAACACATGACGCTCGTAAAATTCAGAAAAATCTTTTCTGGAGATCACATTTATTTGTGCATTCCAATCGGCATACAACGGCTCCAATTGTTTAAACTGTTCGATTTGGGTTTCGGTTAAGTGGGGAAAATACTTTAGAATTAAATCCATACAAAAGTTAATCTTTTCGTCCGATCTCGGTGCTTTCAATCATTTTAAACAGCATTTCGCGAGCTCTGAAAAGCTGTGCTTTAACTGTTCCGAGCGGCAAATCTAACTCTTTTGCGATTTCTTCGTACGAAAACTCTCTGAAATAACGAAGTTCGACCAGAATTTGATAACGCGGCTTTAACTTTCGCACCACGCGCCGCAATAAAATGGCCTTTTGCTGACGGATCAGCTTTTCTTCCGGATCAGGATCTTTCGACCGAAGTTTTATGGTTTCGCTGTTATCATCCTGCCCGTTGTTTTCAATGGGCACGTGCACTCCTTTTTTCTTTCGTAAAAAATCGATGCAATTGTTCGATGCAATTTTAAACAACCAGGTGCTGAATGCGTAAGTTGGCGAGTATTGGTGAAGACTTTTAAATGCCTTTCCGAATGCTTCAAGTGTCAGGTCTTCGGCATCGCTGCGGTTATTCACCATTTTAAGCAGCATAAAATAAATGGCGTCTTTGTAGCGGTTTAACAATCGGGCAAAAGCTTTATCATCGCCGGCTAACGCTGCTTTTACAAGCTCGTAGTCCTGCCGTGCTTTTTCCGATAGTATTACCCCCTGTTTTTCCATTTGTGATTCTGACTTTGCCTGTTAAAGCTCCACCTGAAAAAAAGTTTATAAAAAGGCATTATAAAACTGAACACTAACGAAGTTATGAATAATTTACGTTCATTCAAACGATTCTGCAATATTTTTATGATAACCATGAAAACCAGCAACTTAACCACTACCAGCACTGCAATAATGGGCCATAGCTTGAATGCAACCAGCAAAACCACTGCAACAGAAAGTGGATAAAACAACTGTGTTAACCTGTCGAGTAGCAAAACAAACTGTTTCCATTTACTCAGATGCTTCTCAATACGCATGCTTTTTCGAACCAAATCTTTAAACTCTGAAAGGCCGGCAGCAACCTGTTTGGTAAGAATGCTCTTGTCATTAAAACAGAACTTAACATTCTTTTTTCGGATAAAACGGTTTATTACCAGCTCAAGGTTGGCATAAGGTTCCTGCACTTTAAGGCCAAAACCGCCCAGTTTAAAGTATTCTGCTCTTTTAAACGCCACATTTTCCTCGTTATAAACAAAGGCTAATCCGTTTAGCGAGTACGATGCACTTCTCACCTGTTGAAAGAAATTCTCGATGCGGTAAAATTTATTAAACCGGTTGTTGTTGGCTGCAACAGTGGTATAAGCTACTTTTACAAGTACCTGATCGGTCACGGTTTTACCTATTTCGTTCAACCAATCCTGCGATGGATTTTGTGCACTTACCGGGTACAACAATACCCAATCCTTTTCGGCCGATTTTAAGGCAATATTTTGTGCTAGTTTTTCTGAATAGCGTGTTTCCTGGCTCAGCGAAGAAAGCTTCATGCGCTGGTAACGCTGCTTTAACAATCCCAGTACCGACAAAGTATTGTCCTGCGAATAGTCGTCGATAACCACAACTTCCATATCCGGATTTTCCAAATTCAGCAGTCGCGGTAAAGTTTCGCGGCAATTTTCTTCTTCATTTCGCACTACCATTAACACCGATAGCGGTGCTTTTTCCGTAGCAAATGGTTTTGTTTTCATTTTAACAAGCACCCGCAGCGGGAAAAAAAGCAAATACAAAAGCCGCAACAGCCACAATAAAGCAACCGCCACAACCACCACCAACTGTATAGTTGTTAATGCATTAAAAGTATCCAACAGCTCCCGGATCATAAAAAGAAGAAAATTCGGTATTAAAAACTAAGCAATAGTAGCAAAATTACCCATACCAATTTCTTTTGAGCGTTCGATTTTGTTTACAGTAATTAGTTTTTATTAACAGCCTCTGGCGGGTTTATAATAAGTTCAATTCGGGTGAAATAGCTATATTTGCCACGCAATTTTACACAAATGCAATTCGAATTACAGAAAACAACAGATAACTCACGTGCCCGGGCCGGTGTAATTACTACCGACCACGGCACAATTGAAACGCCAATATTTATGCCGGTTGGAACAGCCGGATCGGTAAAAGGAATTCACACCCGCGATATAAAAGAGGATATTAATGCCCAGATTATATTGGGGAATACCTACCATTTGTATTTACGCCCCGGAATTGATGTGATTGAAAAAGCAGGTGGTCTGCACAAATTCAATCGCTGGGACCGCCCTATTTTAACCGACAGCGGAGGTTTCCAGGTTTTTTCGCTGGGCGATATCCGCAAACTCAGTGAAGAGGGGGCGCGTTTTCAGTCGCATATAGATGGATCGTACCATATGTTTACGCCCGAAAATGTGATGGATATTCAGCGTACCATTGGCGCCGATATTATTATGGCTTTTGATGAGTGTACTCCGGGTGATGCCGATTACAATTATGCAAAAAAATCGCTTGAGCTGACTCAACGCTGGTTGGAGCGCTGTTTTAAACAGTTTAACAGTACCGAACCAAAATATGGTTATTCGCAAACTTTGTTCCCCATTGTTCAGGGAAATACTTTTACCGATTTGCGAAAAGCTGCTGTTGCCAATGTAAAAACCTTTGATGCCGATGGTTATGCCATCGGAGGTTTGTCGGTTGGAGAAACGGAGCAGGAAATGTATGAAATGACGGAAGTTTGCACTGCCGATCTTCCTGAAAATAAACCGCGTTATTTGATGGGCGTTGGAACACCGGTAAATATTCTGGAAGGTATTCACCGGGGAATTGACATGTTTGATTGTGTGATGCCCACCCGAAACGGACGCAACGGCATGTTGTTTACCAGCGAAGGAATCATAAACATCCGCAATAAAAAATGGGAAAACGACCACTCTCCTATTGATGAAAACGGAACATCGTTTGTCGACCAGTATTCAAAAGCTTATCTTCGTCACCTTATAATTTCGAACGAAATGCTTGGCGCGCAAATTGCAAGTCAGCATAACCTGGCATTTTACCTCTGGCTGGTAAAAACAGCCCGCCAGAAAATACAAAGCGGCGATTTTGTAAGCTGGAAAAACGAAATGGTATTAAAACTAAAAGAAAGACTGTAGAAAAACATGAAGTGGTATAAAACAATAGATTTTTACATTTCGAAAAAGTTCCTGGGAACTTTCTTTTATGCCATTGGTCTGATTTTAAGTATCGCCATTGTTTTCGATATTTCTGAAAACCTCGACGAATTTCTTTCGAAGGAAATTCCAATTAAGGATATTGTTTTTGACTATTACATGAACTTTATCCCCTATTTTGCCAACCTGTTCAGTCCGCTGTTTACCTTTATCGCGGTAATTTACTTTACCTCGAAAATGACCTACAATACCGAGATTATTGCCATTTTAAGCAACGGTGTTTCCTATAGCCGGTTAATGCGGCCTTACCTGGTTTCGGCACTTGTAATTGCACTGTTTTCGTTTATGCTGGGCAACTATGTTATTCCGCCCGCCAATAGAATCATGAATAATTTCAGGCACAATTATATCAGAAGTAAGTCGGTGGGTGTTGAAAGAAATATTCATCGGCAAATTGAGCCCGGCACCTATATTTATATGCAAAGTTTTAATGCCAACAATGTAGGCATGCGGTTTACTTTAGAGCGTTTTGAAGATTCTGAACTGAAGGAAAAACTCACCGCTCAAAACATTCGCTGGGACAAGGAAACCGGTAAGTGGGTAATTAATTCGTACTGGAAAAGGAACATTTTTGAAGATCATGAGACTTTCGAGAAAGGTTACCGCATGGACACCACTCTAAATATGGTACCAGGCGATTTTCAACGCCTGAGCAACGAAATGGAAACCTATACCACTCCGGCACTTCTGAAAGAAATTAAATTAATGAAGATGCGCGGAGTAAACACGATAGAATGGGAAATTGAAAAACATAAACGCATTGCGAATCCGTTTGCAGCATTTATTTTAACACTTATTGGCGCCGGATTGGCATCGCGTAAAGTAAAAGGAGGACTGGGCCTGCACATCGGGCTGGGGCTGCTTCTGGCTTTCTCATACATTCTGTTTATGCAAATTTCAACCGTATTTGCCGTTAGTGGAACCGTACCAATAATGTTTGCCATCTGGCTTCCGAATCTGATATATGCCGTACTTGCATTGTTCGTTTACCGTTGGGCAGCCCGATAGGAAATGGAGACTTAACAATGGATGCCAAATAGTGACCAAACGACTTCTGCCATCTCACAAATCCTGCAATTTTTCAAACATCCAATACAATAATTCGAAGGGTTTGAACCTATGTTGGTTAATTTCCGTAGTACATGAATACATTAGCCCATGGCAATTAAAAAAAATTATAATTTTGCCCACGCTAAATAAAAATAACACCGGTCTGCTACCGGGAAATTTATAACTAAAAAAATACTTTATGTCACTAAGAAGTAACGTACTCGATCTTCGTAAAAGAAAGAAAGAAGTACAAAAAGGTGGTGGAGATAAAGCCATTGAGAAACAGGTAAAAATGGGTAAGCTCACAGCCCGTGAACGTATCCTGGCCTTGTTAGATAAAAACTCATTTCACGAATACGACTTATTTGTAGAGCACGCCGCCAAAGATTTTGGCATGGAAGGTAAAACCTTACATGGAGACGGTGTTATTATCGGTACCGGTACGATATACGACAAACCGGTTTGTATTTTTGCCCAGGACTTTACCGTTGCCGGTGGTTCTTTGGGTTTGATGCACGCGCGTAAAATCACTAAAATTATGGACCATGCCTTGAAAATGCGTGTTCCGTTAATTGGTATTAACGACTCGGGTGGTGCACGTATCCAGGAAGGTGTTAACTCACTGGCCGGTTACGGAGAGATTTTCTTCCGTAACACACTGGCTTCAGGTGTTATTCCACAAATCTCGGTAATTCTTGGCCCTTGCGCCGGGGGAGCGGTTTATTCGCCTGCACTTACCGACTTTGTCTTTGTGGTAGAAAACATTTCAAAAATGTTTATTACCGGACCATCAGTGGTTAAATCAGTTTTAGGTGAAGAAGTTTCGATGGAAGAACTAGGTGGTGCCAAAGTACACGCCGAAGTTACCGGAAATGCTCATTTCTATGCCGAAACTGAAATGGAGTGTTTTGATCAGATAAAAACACTGATCAGCTTTATTCCACGTAGTAACCTGAAAAAAGCATTGGCACATAAACCTAAAGCTCCGTTAAAAGGAGTTAAGGTTGAAGATATTGTTCCAGCGGATCCAAGAATTCCTTACGATATGCGCGATGTACTAAAAAGCATCACCGATGGTTCTGAATTCTTTGAGGTTATGGAGCGTTTTGCGCCAAACATCATCGTTGGTTTTGGTCGCATGAATGGCGAAACTGTTGGTTTTGTTGCCAACCAGCCAATGGTACTTGCGGGAGTGCTTGATATTGACAGCTCGGACAAAGCGGCTCGTTTTATCCGTTACTGCGATGCTTTCAACATTCCTATTGTTACTATGGAAGACCTGCCGGGCTACCTGCCGGGAGTTGACCAGGAGCATGCCGGAGTAATTCGTCACGGTGCAAAAATTCTTTATGCATACAGCGAAGCTACAGTTCCAAAAATAACCGTTATTGTGCGCAAAGCTTATGGTGGTGGTTACATTGCCATGAACTCGCGTCACCTGCGTGCCGACTTTGTTTTTGCATGGCCAACAGCCGAAATCGCAGTTATGGGACCGGAAGGTGCTGCGAACATCGTTTTCCGTAAAGAAATTGCTGAAGCCGAGAATCCGGAAGAAATGCGCCAACAAAAAATCGAGGAGTACAAAGAGAAGTTTGCCAATCCTTATGTGGCTGCTGCACAGGGTTATATCGACGAGGTAATCGAGCCAAGCGAAACACGTGCGCGCATATTGCATGCACTGCAGGTTTCTGAAAACAAGAGCGCTTCGATGCCAGCTAAAAAGCATGGAATTCCTCCGTTTTAAACCACTAAACGAATTGCATTATGGCAGAAGAAAAAGAGCTTAAAAACCTTGTTATTCAAGGGGCTGTTTACAAAACAACCTATACCAAAAGGTTTGAGAACAGGGTTAAATATGTAACTCCGGATCCGAATGAACTTTATTCATTTATTCCGGGTACAATCATCGATCTTTTTGTGAAAACGAAACAAAAGGTGAAAGAAGGAGAAACACTTCTACTACTTGAGGCCATGAAAATGGAAAACCAGGTAAGAATGCCTTTTGATGGAGAGATTGTAAAAATTCACGTTAAAAAGGGCGAGGTTATTCCTAACCGCCATTTAATGATTGAAATTAAACCGACAAAATAATCCAACTTAGTTCGAAATATTAAAAACCGCGCAAGCTTCTTGCGCGGTTTTTTTGTGTCATTTTTTTGGATACAAAAAAGGGCTGCCTTTCGGCAACCCTCAAAAATCCAAATAAAACTAATCGCGTTTTCTATTTATCTACAAATTCCAAACTTTTTCATTAATCATCCATTCCTCAAGGCTTAACTGTCCTTCTGTTTCCGCTATTTCGGTTGGTGCTACTTCCCATGCAACTTCGTCAGTCATCCATGCTTCCAACTCCAAATTGGCTTCTGTGGTATTGGCTGCCCAATCGATTGAAGTAGACCATACATCGCTGTTTGTCATCCAGTTTTCAAGATTCAGCGACTCTTCCTGCGCTTCAACAAAATTCGTTACGTCTGAAGTGCTCCAAATCGCGTCGTTTGTCATCCAGCTTTCAAGGTTTAACGATGCTTCAACAATGTTCTCATGGCCCGAGGCTTTTGTTACTTTCTCTGTTGCAATAGCTGTTCCTACTGTAAAAATGACGGCTATTATAAGTGCAACTGTTTTTAAATTAAATCTAGTTTTCATGTTTTCTGTTTTTAACTGTTTTCTTACTAATTGTTTGTTTTCAAATGCCTTCGTAAAGGACTTTTTTGTTTTCTTGTTTTCAGTTAATATGACTATTAACGAGTACAAAGGTTACATCTCGTTTTGTTAAAAAGAATAAAAAAAATGTTAATGAGTTCTTAAGGTCGGTAAACGTCCGGGGCTATCGGTAAATAAAAATACCTTTAGGTAGGAATCTATCCAGATTTGTCGGTAAATGGCGAAAGATACCAAACACTGCCGAGCCACTTCCCGACATGGAAGCGTATACCGCGCCTGCTTCGTAAAGATTTTCCTTTAGCTTTTCAATCTCGGGGAACTGCGGAAATACGCTTTTTTCGAAATCGTTTTTCACCACCGTTTTCCAATCTTCAATGGGAAGCCGGTCAATTTCCAGCAGGTTAAAATCGGGCTTTGTTGGAATGATATTCCGGTAGGCCTGTGGTGTACTTACCGAAATTGGAGGTTTAACGATTACGATTTCGTAAGCCGACAAATCAAGATTTACCGGTTTAAACTGATCGCCAATACCGTGTGCAAAAGTGGGTTTGTTTTGAATGAAAAACGGACAATCGGCACCAATCCGGGCAGCGTAATTTTCCAACTGGCTTGTTGCTATTCCCAGCTCAAAATAATCGTTCAGCATTTTTAAAGCAAAAGCTGCGTCGGCCGATCCACCACCAAGTCCTGCTCCAAACGGAATTACTTTGTGTAAATGCATTTTTACCGGCGAAAGGTGAAAATCTCCGGCAAGCAAAGAATAAGCTTTGTAAACAAGGTTATTTTCCGCTGTGGAATCAATCTCAATTCCTGATGAAGAAAAAGCTGTTTCTTCCGCTTCGATCACTTCCAAAGCATCCGATAATTTTACCGGGTAGAAAATCGTTTCCAGGTTGTGGTAACCATCCGGTCGTTTCTCCACAACATTCAGCCCGATATTAATTTTAGCATTGGGAAATGTGATCATGCAGCAAAAATAAAAAAGCCGCCTGAAAATTCAGACGGCTTTCAACATTTATCTAAAGATTTATTTTTTTAGTCAGCAAAAGCTTCGTATTCCTCCGGCGAACCGCAGGTACAAATCAGGTTACGATCGCCCCAGGCATTATCAACACGGCCAACCGGCACCCAGTATTTGTTTTCGCGCACCCAATCCAGCGGATAAGCAGCTTTCTCGCGGCCATAAGCGTGTGTCCATTCATCGGCACAAACGCTCTGGGCTGTGTGAGGTGCATTTTTAAGCACGTTGTCCGCTTTATCGGCAACACCGTTCTCCACTTCTTTCACCTCTTCGAAAATCGAGTTCAACGCGCTGATAAAACGATCCAGCTCATCTTTCGATTCACTTTCTGTAGGCTCGATCATTAAAGTACCGTGAACCGGAAACGACAGCGTTGGCGCATGGAAACCATAATCCATTAAACGCTTCGCAATGTCTTCTTCAGTAATTCCGGCAGACGCCTTCAGGTGACGGCACTCCAAAATCAATTCGTGCGCTACGCGACCGTTTTCGCCGGTATATAAAATTCCGTAATTATCTTTTAATGCGGTTGCAATATAGTTTGCATTTAAAATGGCGATTTTTGTGGCTTCTGTAAGCCCTTCAGCGCCCATCATTTTAATGTAACCGTATGTAATCGGCAATACCGAAGCACTTCCCCACGGAGCTGCAGAAACCGCTGTAATTCCCACGTGGCCGTTATTCATAATCGGGTGCGATGGCAGGAATTCTACCAGATGACTTGCAACTCCAATCGGGCCAACACCCGGTCCACCACCACCATGAGGAATCGCAAATGTTTTATGCAGGTTAAGGTGGCACACATCGGCACCAATCAATCGAGGATTGGTTAATCCAACCTGGGCGTTCATATTCGCACCGTCCATATAAACCTGACCTCCATTTTCGTGAATCACCTCGCACATTTCAATAATTGAGGCTTCGAAAACACCGTGTGTTGACGGATAAGTTACCATAAACGCCGAAAGCCTGTCTTTATGCAGTTCGGCTTTGGCACGCAGGTCGTCCATATCGACATTCCCTTTTTCGTCGCATTTTACCACAACCACTTTGGTACCCGCCATTACCGCACTTGCCGGGTTGGTTCCGTGTGCAGATGAAGGAATAATCACCACATCGCGCTGATCCTCTCCTCTGCTTTTGTGGTATTCCTGAATTACCATCAAACCGGCATACTCGCCTGCAGCACCCGAGTTAGGTTGCAAACTTACATCGGCCATTCCGGTAATCTCAGCCAAATCGCGGCGCAGTTCTTCCATCATTTCCTGGTAACCGCGAGCCTGGTTTTTCGGAACAAAGGGATGTAAACCGTTAAATTCGATCCAGCTTAACGGTAACATTTCCGTAGCTGCATTCAGTTTCATGGTACACGATCCCAATGAAATCATCGATTGTGTAAGCGAAATATCTTTTTTTGCCAGGCGTTTAATGTAACGAACCATTTCTGTTTCCGAGCGGTATTTATTAAACACCTCCTCGGTCATAAATTTAGAAGTTCGTTTAAACGCGGCATCAATTTCAAATCCTTCAGGATATTCTTCGGCCACCTGCCATTTTTTGTTGGCAGCTTTTGCAAACACTTCAATGATCCAGCCAATATCCTGCGGGTTGGTGGTTTCGTCGATACTGATACCCACATCGCCATTATCGAAATAGCGGAAGTTCATTTCCAGCTCGTGCGATAACCACTCAATATCTTCGCGCATTACATGTTTTGGTAGCGCAAAACGTATGGTGTCAAAAAAGTTTTTATTGATTTGAGTATAACCCAGCTTTTCAATTTCAATGGCAAGGAATGCAGCGATATTGTGAATACGCTCAGCAATTCCGATAATACCTTCAGGACCATGATAAACACCAAAGAAACCGGCCATAATTGCCAGTAGCGCCTGTGCTGTACAAATATTCGATGTTGCTTTTTCGCGCTTAATGTGTTGCTCGCGGGTTTGCAGTGCCATACGAAGCGCCCGGTTTCCGTGCATATCTTTGGTTACACCTATAATACGGCCAGGCATATTTCTTTTAAACTCCTCGCGTGCTGCAAAAAATGCGGCATGCGGTCCGCCATAACCCATTGGTACACCAAAACGCTGCGAGTTACCGAATACAATATCGGCACCCCACTCTCCCGGAGGAGTTAAAATGGCCAATGACATCAAATCGGCAGCAACTGCCACTTTTATTTCTTTTTCGTGCGCTTTTTTAACCAGCCCGGCATAATCGCTGATTTCACCATCAGAGTTAGGATATTGAACGATTACACCAAATACATTCTCATCAAAATTAAATTCGTCTTTAGGCTGGATTTTCAATTCGAATCCCAGCGGCAGTGCACGGGTTTTTAATACATCGTGCGTTTGTGGCCACATCTTTTCATCCACCAAAATGGTATTTACATCGTCTTTCACCATTTTCCGCGATCTCAGGTTGGCCATCATTACCATCGCTTCGGCAGCTGCTGTAGCCTCATCAAGCAACGACGCATTGGCAATGTCCATACCTGTTAAACCACAAACCATGGTTTGGAAGTTTAACAGTGCCTCCAGTCGTCCCTGCGAAATCTCGGCCTGGTATGGTGTGTAAGAAGTATACCACACCGGATTTTCGAGCACATTACGCAAAACCACTGCCGGAGTAATGGTATCGTAATATCCCATTCCGATGTAAGTATTGAATACTTTATTTTTTGATGCCAGCTCGAGAATACGACGGAAGTACTTTCTTTCCGACAATCCTTCCTTCATTTTTAAAGGCTGTTGTAACCTGATGTTTGAAGGAACTGTTTGTTCCAGTAATTCCTCCATCGACGAAACACCAACAAATTCAAGCATTTCGGCAATTTCTGCTCCTCGTGGGCCAATGTGGCGGGTGACAAATCTATCCTGAGACATTCGAAATATTTATTTATAGTGAATTTTTCTGCAAGTATATAAACTGAACGGATTTTAAAACATGACTTTAAACAATTTTAAAGCGTTTAGTTTCAGGTTAAAAACGGATTATTCTCTTTTTCAAATCCAAGTGTCGTCTCCGGGCCGTGGCCACAGTACACTTTTGTATCGTTTGGAAGTGGAAAAAGTTTTTCTTTAATATTGGTTATCAGGGTATCAAAATCGCCTCCGGGCAGATCAGTTCGTCCGATGCTGCCATAAAATATTACATCGCCGGCAATTAACAGCTTGTCGTTTTTACTGTAAAAAACTACATGCCCGGGAGCGTGTCCCGGAACGTGAATAACTTCTAGGTCAGCTTTGCCAAACTTAATCGTCTGTCCCTCTTCAATAAATTCATCGATGGGTTTTACCGGCTGCATTTCGAAATTATACATTTTCCCCTGATCAACAGCCCGATCGACCCAAAAAGCATCGTCGGCATGTGCCAAAAACGGAATTTTGTATTCATCGCGAATAAAATCAACACCCATAATATGGTCGAAATGGCAGTGCGTATTAATTATTTTTACCGGTTTCAGCTCGTTTCTTTCAATGTAATATTTTACTTCGTCCTGCTCTTCTCCGTAATAAAACCCGGGGTCGATAAGTACACATTCTTTTGTTTCTTCGTCGCTTAAAACCAGGCTATTCTGGCTCAGTGGGTTTACTACAAACTTTTTAACTTTTATCATTTATCAGAAATTTACGGTTCCTTTTAAGAGAGGAACAAAAACAAAGCCTCCATGTTTTTTCATTTTGAAATCATTTTCACCGATACGCACAATTTCGCACATATCCTGGTGTTTATCGCTACCCACCGGCACAACGAGTTTCCCTCCTATTTTCAGCTGCATTTTTAATTCGGGCGGCACCAGTGGAGCGCCTGCTGTTACCAGAATTTTATCGAAAGGTGCAAAATCGGGCAATCCTTTATAACCGTCGCCAAAAAAGCAGGCCGGTTTATAACCTATCGACGGTAAGAACTTATGTGTTTTGGTGTACAACTCTTTTTGTCGTTCGATGGTAAAAACCTTGGCTCCCATTTCAACCAAAACGGCTGCCTGGTAACCCGATCCGGTTCCAACTTCCAATATTTTTTCGCCTTTTTTCACATCAAGCAGCTGGGTTTGAAAACCCACTGTATAGGGTTGCGAAATGGTTTGTCCGGCACCAATGGGAAATGCCTGATCTTTGTATGCAAAATTTATAAAACCACTGTCCATAAACAAATGGCGCGGCACATTGCCAATAGCCTCCAAAACCGATGGATTTCGGATCCCTTTCACTTTCAGGCCTTCAACCAAACGTTTGCGCAGGCCTTTATGTCGCGATGTTTCGTTTATCATTTTTATGTTGCTATAGTCACAAAATTAATCGAATATACTTACCATCGACAGTTGCTACACATAATGAATATTAACATTTAACGTTGATAAATTAACACCTGCTCTAATAAAAGATGTTGAGCTGTATTCTATATTTGCATTTAAATTCATTTTAAATAGCGCACTATGCTGAATGTTGGATTAATCGGGAACACTAAAATTCTTGAGCCATTTGTACTGGAGATCAAGAAAAATGCCCAAATCAATATTATTGGGAAAGCATCTGTTGGATCGAGCGCAGAGCTCACCGGTTTTCATTATTCCATCCCGGAATTTAACCGGGTTGAATTAATTGAACGTGCCGATTTGATCATCATGGACAACTCAACGCCCATGCCGTTTAAATTCATGCGCGATATTATAAAAAAATCGAAACACATATTTTGTGCTGAATATCCTGATCTTACCATCGATGAGTGTACTGAGTTGAATAAGCTTATCAATGAATCGCGCTCGGTGGTGCAGGTTACCAATCCGTATTTTTTCTCACCAGCCATTCAGTGGGCAAACAAAAACATTAAAACACCGGCTTTTATCGATTATTCCAATTTCGAGGAAGATGTAACCAAAAAGAAATCGCTGTATCCCATGTTGTTAATGCTGCTGAAGCTTACGGGCATTTCTCCGAAAAAGATTGGCGCGGTAACTTTCCCGGGATATAACAACTCGAAATTCACCAACGTTCGGCTTGAATTTGGCGATGCCTCGGTGGTTAACCTGAATTTTGGAAAACTGGAATCGCTGAAGAATTTTAAAGTCAGAATTTATTCCGACAACCAGTTTGCTACATTCAACTTCAGTAAAGAAAAGTTTTTATCGGACAACAAAACCATTGAATTTGCTGATGACTGTATGGTGAATCAACTCGATATTTTTATTCAGACGATTGAAGGAAAGATTAAAAAAATATCGACACTGGATGATTATTTAATTGCTATGCACGTGGCCCAAAAGATTAACAAAAAGATCGCACAGTTTTCTATTCATTAATAGCAACAAAAAACTACTTTTACAGCAACAATTTGCGCTACAGGCCGTTTGAATATTGACACAATAAACGACCTGACTTAATCACTTGTTAATGAATAAATCGCGGCAAACAGCCAAATATTTATTTTTCGATTTTTTTGCTGCAGCACTTGCCTGGGCTGCTTTTTTTGTGTACCGAAAAGAAATTATTGAACCCCAGTATTTTAACGGCTGGGATGTTCCGTTTGAACTCACGCCGCAGTTCTATTTAGGCTTGATCATCATCCCTGCTTTTTGGATTACCTTTTATTACATTGTTGGTTTTTATAACAATATTTATCGCCGGTCGCGACTGTTGGAACTGGGGCAAACCTTCTTTACCTCGGTAGTTGGAGTCGTGATCATTTTCTTTGCCTTTTTACTTGACGACTGGATTGGGTCGTATAAAAACTACTACAACCTGGTGTTCACGCTGTTCGGATTACATTTTTCGCTCACCTATATTTTCCGCCTGATACTGACCACACAAACCATTCATAAAATACACCAGCGCAAAATTGGCTTTAACACGCTAATTATTGGGAGTAACGAGAAAGCGCTAACGGTGTATAACGAAATGCTGAACCAGTTTAGGCCGGCCGGAAATAAGTTTGTTGGTTTTATTGAATTGGATGAGAACAGCGACTCTGTTTTAGGCAAGCAACTGCCTATGCTTGGCCATATAAAAGACATTCTCAACATTCTTGATAAAGAGCAAATTGAAGAAGTTATTCTGGCACTGGAAACAAGCGAGCACGATAAACTAAGTGAAATACTTACGATTATTGAAAACAGGCAAATTACTATTTGGGGAATTCCCGATTTGTATGATTTGCTTTCGGGCATTACAAAAGCCAATACCATTTTTGGTAGTCCGCTTATAAAGATCAGCAACGGATTAATGCCCGGCTGGCAGGAAAATATGAAACGTCTGTTGGATGTTTTATTCTCCATTATCGCACTCATCCTGTTTTTCCCTGTATTTATTGTGCTGGCGATTATCATTAAAACAACATCAAAAGGGCCTATTATTTACAAACAAGAACGCATAGGCCGATACGGAAAACCATTTTATATTTACAAGTTGCGAAGTATGGTTGACGGAGCAGAAAATGGCTCGCCAGCCTTGTCGTCGGAAAACGATACACGGATAACGCCAATTGGTCGTTTTCTTCGGAAAACACATCTCGATGAAATTCCACAGTTTTTTAATGTAATAATGGGAACCATGTCGTTGGTAGGACCACGTCCCGAGCGAGAATACTACATTAAACAAATAATTAAGCGGGCGCCGCATTACACCCATTTACATAAACTGCGTCCGGGAATAACTTCTTGGGGGCAGGTAAAATGTGGTTATGCATCGAATATTGATGAAATGCTGGAACGCTTAACCTACGACATGATGTACCTTAAAAACATTTCGTTGTACATTGATTTTAAAATCCTGATTTACACCATTCTGGTTAGTATAAAAGGCAATGGAAAGTAAAACTTTTCAGTCGCAGTTACCAGTCGCAGTTATCAGTATCAGTTTTCAGTATCAGTTTTCAGTATCCAGAATCAAGAACCTAGTATTAAGAATCCACTATCCAGTTAAGCATTCTCGCATTAAAGCATTCTATCATTCAGAATTCCGCATCGCGCTCCACCCGTGCAACTCGTAACTTGTACTTTTTATACCATTTTTCTTTTCCCAGTTTTTGTGCCTGCAAATGTTTGGCATTGTTTTTCCAGTTTTTAATCGCTTCCAGGCTTTCCCAGTACGAAACGGTTATTCCCAGCCCGTCACGAGCTGATTCTTCTCCCAAAAATCCGGGCTGTTGTTGAGCAAGCTCCAACATTTGTTGCGCCATTTCTGCATAACCTTCATCAATAGTGGTGCGCTGTGTGGTAAAAATCACTGCGAAGTATGGTGGTTTTGGTGTATTGGCAATCATTTTAACTCGAATGTTTTTATTGGCCTGTATTCGGGGCCGGTTTGTTTTAATATGCTCTGAAATAATATTATTTCTTTCACTTCAATTTTCTGGTATTCAGCCATAGGCATTTCATCTAACAGAGAGAAAAACCGGGATCTGTTTTCAACCGATTTTATGCGGCCCAAGGTTAAGTGTGGCCTGAAAGCTTTTTGCTCGCTATCGAAACCACAGAAAGACACCTGCTCCTCGATTTCCGGCACCAATTGCAACAACTCCTCCGATTCGTTGAGTTTAATAAACAAAACACGCGGCTGGTTTTTGCTTTTAAAATAACCCGTTCCTTTTAGGGTGAGTTCAAATTTCGGTTTTTCAGAAAATAACTCCTCCAACCGATCGACCAATTCATACAGTTGTCCGCGTGTTGTGTTGCCGATAAAACGCAGGGTTAAATGAAAACTTTCAGTATCAACCCAGTTTATCCGGTCGCTGGAAAACTGGTTTTTTAAAAGTTGCAGCAGTTTCAGGACATTCTCATTGGGAGTTATTTTTATGGCGATAAAAGTTCTGATGTGGTCTCGCATGCTACAAATATCCCAGTTCAATTAATGTTACAATCTCTTCCAGCACCTGGTCTTCTTCATCAGGATCGTAACCGGCTTTTAAATCATTTCGGAAAAGTTTGGCAATTCCCTGCCAAAACGTGGCGCTAAATCCGCCCCTGAAATCTTTTATCAAACTATACGGCGTTCGCTCCGTTTCACGATTTATCAGTTTCAATAAAATCCGTCCATCCGAAATCGACCAAGTTTTCAGTTCATTTTTGTGTTTGTCCAGCAGTTCTTTTTCTAACTGCTTCATCAATTTTCGCTGTTCTTTTCGTTCTTCCAAAGCATAGTACTCAGGCTCATACTTTTTCAGCAGTTCCCGCGCTTCTACGGCCAGCGGGTAAACCTTTTTTACTTTTTGTATGTAACGCGTATACCGGCGGTATTCACGTTTGTTTTTAAATTCACGATCAGGAAAAACGGGTATCTCTTTAATATTCTTAAAAATAATAGTATCTCCATCCTGAACATAGCCCAGATTTATCTCCGAAGAATCGTTTTCCTGGGCTTCGGCCAGCCACGCTCCCATCATCAAAATCAATATAAAAACAAACCTCCTCATCAAAACATTTTTAGCAACATAAAAGTAGAACGAAACGAGTATAACAAAAAGTCTGTCAGAATACACATAGTATGAGATATTTTTTTCACACATCGGTGAATGAATATAATCTTGCGAGTTACATCTGTTGCAAAAAAAATAAACAATTATAAACAGATGAAATAATCGTTATTCAATTACAGACCATACAAAGTTTATATCTTTGGTTCCGAAAACAAAAGATTATACGCGATTATGCAAACATCGGTTCATTCAGAAATTGGCCAACTGGAAGGCGTAATTATCCACACCCCGGGTTCGGAAGTTGAAAACATGACTCCGGCAAATGCCGAACGTGCACTGTATAGCGACATTTTAAATTTATCGATTGCCTCAACCGAATATGCCCAGTTTGAAGGCGTGCTTAAAAAAGTATCGAAGGTTTTCCAGGTAAAAGAGCTGCTGGCCGACATACTGGCTATTGAAGATGTAAAAGAAAAACTGCTGAAAGAAATCTGCATGACCGAATACATCGATTCATGCCAGCAAATGCTGGAAACCGATGCGAAAAAACTGGCAAAAATGCTAATTGAAGGTGTGGTGCTGGAGAAAAACAATCTTACCAATTACCTGAGCAACGAACGTTTTTTGCTGCGGCCTTTACACAACCTGTTTTTCACGCGCGACTCGGCGATGGCAATGAACGACAATATGCTTATTGGCAAAATGGCCAACCCTGTTCGCGAGCGGGAATCGCTTATCATGGAGGCTATTTACAAATATCACCCTGGTATTGAAAGCCATGTTTTAAACCCGGCTAAACCGGAGGCGAACATTATGGTGAACCGAAAATCGATGGTAGAAGGTGGCGATGTACAAATTGCCCGCGACGATATTTTTGTAATCGGTACCGGTGTACGAACCAGTACGCAGGGAATTGATTTTATCATCGAAAACATTAAAAAGCAGAAAAAAGAAAAACAACATATTATCGTTCAGGAGCTGCCTGAAACACCCGAGTCGTTTATTCACCTCGACATGGTTTTTACTTTTCTGAATACCGATGAATGTATGGTTTATCCGCCCGTAATTTTTGGGATGAGCCGCTATAAAACCATACACATTGAAATTGAAAATGGTGAGGTAAGCCGTATTGAAGAAATGCCCAACCTGCCAAAAGCGTTAAAAAAGCTGGGCATGGATTTAAAACCGATTTCGTGTGGTGGCAACAGCGACGAGTGGATTCAGGAGCGCGAACAGTGGCACAGCGGTGCTAACTTTCTGGCTTTTGCACCGGGAAAAATAATCGGCTACCAGCGTAACGTACACACCATTGAGGAGCTAAACAAAAACGGCTACGAGGTAATTGCGGCCACCGATATTATTTCGGAAAAAATAGCGGTTGATGATTACAAAAAATGTGTGATAACCATTGCCGGATCGGAACTGGCACGCGGTGGTGGCGGTGCACGTTGTATGTCGCAACCATTCAGACGAGCAGCAGTGAACTGGTAGAATCACATTGAAACAAAAAAATTTATGCGCAAACTCAGAAATATAGAACTTGGCCGTTTAAGCGTTGAGGAATACAAACAATCGACTAAATCACCCATTGTTGTGGTGCTTGATAATATTCGAAGTTGTAACAACATTGGCTCAGTGTTTCGCACGTCGGATGCCTTGTTGATTAATAAAATTTACCTGTGTGGAATTACAGCTACACCTCCCAATAACGAAATCAGGAAAACCGCCCTTGATGCCGAAAAATCGGTTGACTGGGAATATTTTGAGCACACCGAAGAAGTGGTGAAGAAATTACAGGAGGAAGGGTTTAAGGTTTATGCCATTGAACAGGTGGAAAACAGTATTATGCTGCCCGATTATCAACCGGCCGAAAATGAAAAAGTTGCACTGGTTTTTGGCAACGAAGTAAAAGGAGTAAAACAAAGTGTGGTGAATCTATGCGATGGCAGTATTGAAATTCCGCAATACGGAACCAAACATTCTTTCAATATTTCGGTAAGCGCCGGAATTGTTTTGTGGGATATTTTTCAGAAAATAAAGTGACTACTGATTGATAGCCCGACTTCGAGTCAGACCATCAATTTCCAATATTTCAAACATTTTCCTTATTTTTAAGGGAAACTAAAATATTCCCAAATGGCTGACTCGCAAAATATGCCCGAAGAATTTCTTCAATACATATGGCAAAACAAACTTTTTACAACAAATCATATAAAAACGGTTGAAGGCGACCGGCTTGAGATTATCGACCAGGGACGAAAAAATACCGACTCCGGTCCCGATTTTTTTAATGCAAAGATCAAATTGGACGAAACTACGTGGGCCGGTAATATCGAAATCCATAAATCAGCTTCCGACTGGCAAAAACATGAACATACCAACGACAAAGCCTACGACAATGTTATTTTGCACGTGGTTGAAACGGTCGACACAACAATCACCCGAAGTAATGGAGAGCTTATTCCAACGTTGATTTTGAACTACCCGGAACAACTAAAGCACAATTATCAGAATCTGATTAATGCACAAACCTGGATCGCCTGCGAAAATCAGTTTCATAAAGTTGACCCGATACTACTGCAACTGGGTTTTAACCGGCTGATGATTGAACGGCTGGAAACAAAAACACAAGCCATTGTTGAGCTGCTGGAGCAAAATAATAACAACTGGGAAGAGACATTTTTTCAACTACTGGCACGCATGTTTGGTTTTAAAGTTAATGCAGTGCCCTTTGAATTACTGGCCAAGTCGCTCTCTATTCATACGCTGCTTAAACACAAAAACAGCCTCTTTCAATTGGAAGCCTTGTTGTTCGGGAATTCAGGATTACTAAACCAGCAATTGTTGGGCGACGAGTATTTTATACGGCTTCGCGATGAATATTCTTTTCTGTACAAAAAATACAAGTTAAAAGGAATAGAAGGCCATTTGTGGAAATTTATGCGCTTGCGACCACCTAATTTCCCTACTATTCGTATTTCACAACTGGCGGCACTTATTTATCAAACAGAAGGGCTGTTTTCAAAAGTTCTGGAAATTGAAACCATCGAAGAATTAAAAAAGCTGTTCAAGGTTAAAGCATCCGAATACTGGGATACACACTACAACTTTAATAAACCATCGAAAAACACTCAACCTAAGGAACTGGGTGACACGGCAGCCCACATTCTGATTATCAATATTATCGTTCCGTTTTTGTTTGTTTATGGCGAAAAACAAAACAAACACCATTTGAAAAACCGAGCGCTCGGGTTTCTCGAAAATCTTCCGGCCGAAAATAATTCCATCATTTCAAAATGGGCAAAACTGGGTGTTCAGGCGCGCTCTGCTTTTGATTCGCAAGCTTTACTTCAACTAAAAAACTATTACTGTGAATCAAAAAAATGTTTAAATTGCCAATTAGGGGTGAAATTAGTTTCATCAGTATAAAATCAGGACGACTAACATGCTAACAAGTAGCCAACAGTATAATAAATTTCAGGCGGTTTCGAGCAAAACCGTTAAAATCGGGATAGGTCTGCTTCTCTCGATTTTAATTTTTGGCTCAGCGGGGTATTATTACATCGAGGGAATGAACCTGCTCGACAGTGTGTACATGACCGTGATTACCATTTCCACCGTTGGTTTTAAAGAGGTTGGTTCGCATCCTTTAACTCCCGATGGAAAAATATTTACCATTGGTTTAATTATTATGAGTCTGGGTAGTTTGGCCTATGTAGGCTCGAATATGGCACGTTTTGTTTTCGACGGAGAATTGGCTAACTATATAAAAACGTACAGGGTGGATAAGAAAATTGCAAAATTAAAAGACCACGTAATTATTGTGGGATATGGCCGTAATGGCGAACAGGCAGCCATGGAACTGGCCGAAAACAATGTTGAGTTTGTTATTCTCGACAAACGCGATAACGTTATTTCGAGAATACGTGAAAACCCTAATTTGTTATACATTAAGGGCGATGCAACCCATGAAGAAACGCTGGAGCAAGCGGGAATTAACCGGGCAAGAGCATTAATTGCCACCACTCCAAACGATGCCGATAACGTTTTTGTGGTACTTACCGCCCGAAGCATGAATCCGGGACTTACCGTTATCAGCCGCGCTTCGGAACTGGAAAGCCAGATGAAATTAAAACGCGCCGGTGCCACCAATGTAATTATGCCTGAACGTATTGGAGGTCAGCGAATGGCAAAGCTGGTTCACCAACCCGATGTTGTTGAGTTTATCGAATATATTTTGCTGCAAAAATCGCAGGATGTTACGCTGGAAGAAGTAGCATGTAAAAACCTGGCGCAGCGGTTTGTCGGCAAATCAATTGCTGAGCTCAGGGTTCGCGAAACAACAGGAGCCAACATTATTGGAATAAAAATTAGCGGAGCCCGTTACGTTTTTAATCCCGATCCGCAAATGATACTTTCGCGAAACGATCAGCTTTTTGTTTTGGGAAATCCAACCCAGATTAAACGCCTGAAAGAAGTAATGCAAAGCGAAGTCAACTTAAAAAAATAACTATGTTCAAGTTGAAATATCTGTCTTTCTCGTTTATCGCATTATTTAGTTTTGTTTGTTTTCTGAAAGTTGAAGCCCAGATAACTCAGTTCCGTGGCCCAAACCGCGATGGTATTTTCCCTGAAAAAGGTTTGCTAAAACAATGGCCCGAAAATGGTCCGAAAACGTTGTGGGTTGCCGAAAACCTGGGCAAAAGTAATGCTTCGACTATTGCTACAGAAAACAGAATTTACACCACCGGAAATATCGATTCGCTGGAATATGTGAGCTGCCTCGATTTGCAGGGAAAAATTCTTTGGCAAAAACCGTATGGCAAAGCATGGAAAAATTCTTTTCCCGAAGCACGTTGCACACCAACGCTGGAAGAGAACCGTTTGTACCTGCTATCAGGAATGGACCAAATGGCGTGCTTACATGCGCAAACCGGTGAAACAATTTGGAAAGTTGATTTACATGAAAAATATCAAAGCGACTGGGATATGTTTGGAGTTTCCGAATCGCCACTTTTGGTAGATGATAAAATAATTGCATCGATTGGTGGCGAAACAGCGATGGTTGTGGCACTTGATAAAATGACCGGAGAACTGGTTTGGAAATCGGAATCGATGCATGCAAAACGTTCAAACATTACACCCGCCCTGATTGAACATTGTGGTAAAAAATACATTATTACGGCCAACCAAACGCATGTTGTTAGCCTGAGTGCCGAATCCGGAGAAATTATGTGGAGTTTTCAGCATAATTACCTTAGCGAAAATGGAGATAATACAACCATTTTAACCAATGTTCCAACGTACCACGATAGTTGTTTGTGGATTACAAGCGGTTGGGATGTGAAATCGTCGATGCTACAAATCGCTCCCGACGGGAAATCAGTTTCCGAAAAATTTGCCGATCAAACGTTTGATAATGCCAACCACGGAGTTGTGCTGATTGATGGTTTTCTTTACGGCTCGAACTTTACTGGCCGACAAAGCGGAAAGTGGGTGTGCATGAACTGGGACACCGGCGAAATTGTGTGGATTGCCGATTTTCACAATAAAGGACCGATAATATCAGCCGATGATATGTTATACCTTTGCGACGAAAAACGAGGCAACATGGCACTGGTAAAAGCAAGCCCGAAAACGTTTGAACTGATTAGTGAATTCAAAATAAAATATGGTTCAGGGCCATACTGGTCGAGGCCGGCAATTTATAACGGAATGCTTTTGGTGAGACATGGCGAAGTGCTGGTAGCATACGACATTCGGGAAAATATTTAACTTTATCCCCCGTTTTTTTATAATCCTGACAACAGCAAAATACAATTTTGTATTTTTATGTCTTTGTTTTATGAAAAAGATCAAATTTGAATACCGTATCACTTTACTCTACCTCCTTATCGGTGGACTTTGGATCATTTTCTCCGATCGGTTTCTACTATCGGTAACCAGTAACCAGGAAATTCTGACCAAATTTCAAACCTATAAAGGGTGGTTTTATGTGGCTGCTACCGCTGTACTTTTGCTGTTACTATTAAAATCGCACCTCCGGAAATTAAGGAAGGCGGAAGCCGAGGCGAAAAAAAGCAACGCTTTAAAAACAGCTTTTCTACAAAACATTTCGCACGAGATCAGAACTCCGATGAATAGCATAGTTGGCTTTTCTGATATTCTGAACACCCAGGAGTTTAATGAGCAAGAAGTAAATCAGTACCTGGCCATCATTCGAAACAGCTCAAATCAATTGTTGTATATCGTTAATCAACTGCTTGATATTTCAATGATTGAATCAGGAAATGTAATAGTATTCAACAACACTTTTACCCTGAACAATATGATCGATGAAATAGATGCAGCTTTTAAACCCACTGTAAAGGATTCGATAAAATTTGTAGCGAAAAAAGGCTTGAGTGATGAAAAAAGTCACATTGTTACTGATGCCGGAAAACTTCGGCAGGTAATTATGAATTTGCTCAATAACGCCAATAAATATACGGAAGCAGGCACCATAAAATTAAGCTATACGCTTGAGAATAATATGTTGAAGTTTACTGTCGAAGACTCTGGCATTGGCATTGCCCCCGAAAAACGGCAATACATCTTTAAACGTTTTCAAAAGGCACATAACGAACATAAAGAGTTTTACGATGGTGTTGGCCTTGGACTATCGATCTGTAAAGGTAACATCGATTTGCTAAAAGGAGATATTGGCTTTACTTCTACCATTGGAAAAGGTTCCGTGTTCTATTTTCGTATTCCATACTCACCGGCTTCGCGGTAAATAAATCGGATCTACCAAAGAAATTCTATTAACATAGTTTAGTTTTTTTTCAGTAACCTTAAAACAAGTAATTCCGACCTTTGTGCTGAAAACTAAACAAAAATGAAGTCAATAACCATTCTGTTAGCCATTACCTGTTGTATTAATGCGTATGCGCAAGACTCACCCACCTTTATCATCGAAGGAAAAACGGTAAACACTAATGGGCTTCCAATTGCCGATGTATATGTAATCAACCCCAGAACGTTAGAAAAAGACATTACAAGAGCCAACGGTGTTTTTAAACTAACCGTAAGCGCCCAGGACTCGCTGATATTCTCGCACATCTCCTATTTTCGGATATCGGTTAAGGTGTATAATTTGATGCAGAATCCGATCGTTAAAATGGAATCAGAAGACGTGCAGATTCCCGAGGTAGTGGTTAGTCCCGAGCAAAAAACCGACTCGGAACGCGCCCAGGAAAACCTCAATTTTTTAGGCGACTACAAACCGCTTAAATACAACAAAATGAAACCGGAGAGCGATCCAACCACAACGATAATGACCGAACACAACCGCTTGATGCGAACGGAAGCTGGCTCGATCAGTTTTTTACCAATTTTGGGAGTTCCGCTGAAAGCAATCGACAAGGCGGTACAAAAACGAAAAAGACGCAAAATGTACCAAACAGATTATTATTCTACCCGAAAAGTGATAAAACCACCAATAGAGGAAAAAGAAGAAGAACCGGGTGAAGACAATTAACCTTCCGGCTCGGCATCAAATCGTTCGATAAAGTCGGTCGACAGTACCCGGAACTCCGTTCTACGATTAATTCCACGTGCAATTTCCTGCTGTGCTTCGGGCAATTTCAGAATAAACTCTTCTGTCAGTTCATCGCCACGTTTTAAGAAATCGTACTGATTAGCTAATTTTCGAGTTACTGTTTTTGGCCAGGTTTCGCCATAACCTTTCGCTACCAAACGATTAGGGTTTATTCCCTTTTCAATCAGGTAATCCACCACACTTTGTGCACGTTTTTGCGACAGGTCGAAGTTAAACTGCTCGCTGCCAACATAATCGGTGTGCGCCATCAACTCAATGGTAATGGTTGGGTTAAAAACCAATATCTGAACCAGGGTATCGAGTGCTGTTTTCGAGCTTTCCAGCAATTCCCAGCTGCCAAACTCGTAATTAATATTATCAACTTTTATCGGCGCATCGGTTGGAGTGAGGTTCATGGTAAAGCGAAAATCTTTACTGTCCTCCAGTCCAATGGTATTTACTGCTGCTTTATCGCGCAAAAATCCGTCTTTAAACGCTGCAAAAACATATTCTGTTTCAGGTTTCAGTTTCATTTTAAACTTACCGCCACGGGCACGAATTTTCATGTTGGTACCGTCAGTTCCGATCACACGCATAGTTGATCCATCCAGATGCGATGCCGTTTCTTTATTAAAAACGTCTATTTCAATCTGGTAAACTTTCGGAGGAACTACAAATGAATAAATATCATCGCCACGCGATCCTTTGCGGTTCGAAGTGAACATTCCTTTGTTTTCGCCGGTTACAAATGCAATTCCAAAATCGTCGGAAGGCGAATTCATTGGTGAGCCCATATTTTCAATCACCAAAATTCCATCGTCGTTTTTGTAGGCATGAAAAAGATCGAAACCTCCCTGCCCGATGTGGCCGTTCGAAGCAAAATAAAGATCTCCGTTATCGCGCACAAAAGGGAACATTTCATCAGCCGATGTATTTACGGTGGGGCCTAAATTTACCGGTCTTCCAAAAGATCCACCATCAACCGTTGCCTTCCAAATGTCTTTTCCGCCCTGTCCTCCGGGCATGTCAGACACAAAATAGATCTCTGTTCCATCGGGGTTAAGCGCAGGGTGTGCGGCAATAATACTGTCGCCAACAATTTGTAATTTTATTGGACTTGACCACGAACCACGCGACTGCGAAGTGGAGTATAATTCGGCACCCAGGGGCTCTGACTTGTCGTAACGGCAGCGCGTAAATATCATTTCCTCGCCACTTGAACTTAAGGTAACAGCACCTTCTTCATCGCCGGTGTTAATAATCATACTCTCGTCCAGCAACCTGGGTTTTTCCCATTTCTGCCTTTGAATGCCAAAAGTTGCCCGATAAATATCGGTGTATTTTTGGCCGGTAATCATACTTTCTTTTTTACCGGTAGAGGCTTCTCGCGATGAAGTAAAATAGATCTCGTTATCGCGGCCTCCAACAAAAACGGGGGAAAAATCGCTCTCGCGAGAGTTAATTTCTTTTATAGGATTGATGATGTGCCTTGTGGGATTGGCCACCCATTCCTGTGTTTTTTGCATGGCCTCAACACCATCTAAAGCACGCTGGTCGCCCGGAACCGCCTCGAGATAGGTACGGTAGGTTTCGTAAGCCTCTTCGTATTTTTGTGTAATACGCAACATATCAGCATAATGCAGCAGCGCTTCTTTATCATCAAATCCCAAACGAATGGCAAATTTGTAATTCTGGGCAGCGTAATCATACAATCCGATTGCCCGGTAACATTCTGCTAACTGATATGCGTATTCAATTCTTTTCTCTCGGTTCTTTTCCTTTTTTCTGGCCTTACGGTATTTTTCAATGGCTTTGTAATATTCACCAATATCCTGCGACAATGTAGCATCGCGTCCGTATCTGGCCGAACCGCAACCACTTAAAAATATGATTATAACACCAAAAACAGCTAGTTTAACCTGCTTCATACCCATTCAATTTCGGGGAATAAAAGTAAAATTTTTTTACCGACTATTTCCAATAATATCGTTTAGTCTTTTATCTAACGAATTATTAGTTGCTTAAGTATACAGCAACAAAAAAAGACTTCCTGAAAATCAGAAAGTCTTTTATGTAGTGTTGTAAACATCTTTTTATCGAACAAAAAGCAGCTCGCGGTACTTTGGTAACGGCCATTTTTCGTTGTCAACAATCAATTCAAGTCGGTCGATATGGTCGCGAATTTCATCCAGGTACGGACGCACTTCTTTGTCGTATTCTTTTGATCTTTCAACCACATCTTCCACCTTATTTGCTTTGGCACGTGCGGCAATCATTTCTTTGCGTTTTGCTTTAATCGCGGAAATATGGCCTCCTACTTCCCTGATCAGGTCTAAACGGCCACCGGCCAGCGATAAGAATTCCTCCTCAGGAAATACTTCTTTCAGGTTTTTCACATTTTCGAGCAACATGGTTTGATACTCCACTGCCGTTGGCACAATGTGGTTAATGGCAATATCGGCAAGAACACGCGATTCAATCTGCACCTTCATAATGAATTTCTCGTATTCAACCTCTACCCTGCCTTCCAATTCGGATTTGTTGAAAATGCCATTACGGTTGAACAGGTCGATACACTCTTCGCGCATATAGGCCGCCAAAGAATCCGGCACATTTCCAATATTGGTTAAACCTCTTTTTTCGGCTTCTTTTACCCATTCTTCGCTGTAACCATCTCCGTTAAAACGAATTGGTTTTGTATCGATGATCAGCGTTTTCAATACCTGGAAGATCGCCTCATCTTTTTTCACTCCTTTTTCAATCAGGGTATCTACCTCAATTTTAAACTTCTTCAGCTGATCGGCAACTGCGGTGTTCAACACAATTAAAGCAGAAGCGTTGTTAGCCATCGATCCTACAGCACGGAACTCAAAGCGGTTTCCGGTAAAAGCAAATGGCGATGTGCGGTTTCGGTCGGTATTGTCGAGAATAATTTCAGGGATACGACCGATATTCAGTTTTAAAGCAGTTTTTTCATCCGGAGTCATTTTACGGTCAACCACTGCTTCTTCCATTAAATCGAGCATAGCCGAAACTTCTGATCCAAGGAATACAGAAATGATTGACGGAGGAGCTTCATTGGCTCCCAATCGGTGTTGGTTCGACGCGGTTAAGATACTGGCGCGCAGCAAATCCTGGTTATCGTAAACCGCTTTTAATGTATTTATTACAAACGTTAAAAACTGCAGATTCGATTTTGGATTTTTACCCGGCGAATACAAATTCACTCCGGTATCGGTTGATAACGACCAGTTGTTGTGTTTTCCCGATCCGTTAATTCCCGCAAATGGTTTTTCGTGGAAAAGAATGCGGAATTTATGACGACGGGCAATTTTCTGCATAATGTCCATGCACAGCTGGTTATGGTCGTTGGCCAGGTTGGCCTCTTCGTAAATCGGGGCCAGCTCAAACTGGTTTGGAGCCACCTCATTATGGCGAGTTTTTACCGGAATACCCAGTTTGTAGGCTTCATTCTCAACATCCTGCATAAACTTGTTTACGCGCGTTGGTATAGATGAGAAATAGTGGTCATCCAGTTGCTGATCTTTTGATGACGCGTGGCCCATTAGCGTACGTCCGGTTAACATCAGGTCGGGACGCGCCATAAACAAAGCCTCATCAATCAGGAAATATTCCTGTTCCCATCCCAGGTTTGCCTGAACACGGGTAACGTTTTTATCGAAATACTGGCACACGCTGGTAGCCGCTTTGTCGATTGTATTTAAAGCACGCAACAAAGGTGTTTTATAATCGAGCGCCTCGCCGGTATACGAAATAAAAATGGTAGGAATTGTAAGTGTAGTTTCGCTTATAAATGCCGGAGACGATGGGTCCCAGGCCGTGTAACCACGAGCTTCGAAAGTCTGGCGTATTCCACCACTCGGGAACGATGAAGCGTCAGGTTCCTGCTGTGCCAGCAATTTGCCCGAGAATGACTCAATCACCCCTCCATCGGCACCATGTACAATAAAGGCATCGTGCTTTTCGGCCGTACCATCCGTTAACGGATGAAACCAGTGCGTGTAGTGCGTTGCACCGTTTTCAATTGCCCAGGCTTTCATACCCTGAGCTACCTGGTCGGCCATTTTACGGTCAACCGTAGTTCCTCTTTCAACCGCATCGGTTACTGCTTTGTAGGCCTCGCGCGACAAATATTTTTTCATTTTCGACTGATCGAAGACCAACATGCCATAGTAGTCCGAAACCAGGTTTTCTTCGCGTTCGATTTCTACCGGCTTACGGTTAAGCACTTCATCAAGTGCCTTAAATCTAAATTGTGCCATGATTAAATTTATTTAAGTCTGTTTTTTGTCTGTCCTCAAAAATAATATTTTCCATCCTCAGTCCTGACATTTATCATGCTTAAACTTCATTTTTTAAGAAATTATTTACCCGAGCCTAACACAACAAGGGGTTATTCTGGAAATTTTCTACTTTTTTAGCAAAACGACATACTAAAACCACAACCTTAACAAACGAAAGTTATAATGACGATATTTGTTATTTCCTCAAACATCGTTTATTTTAAATTCAAATTTGATGCTAGCAATGGATAAGCAAGAGATACTGACCAAAATAAAAGAACGAAATTTCACTAAAATAAAGTTTGCCGTAGCCGATATTGACGGGATTTTGCGGGGCAAATACATTCATAAAGACAAGTTTTTAAATGCCCTGGAAAACGGGTTGGGATTTTGTGATGTGATTTTTGGCTGGGACTGTGCCGACAAGTGTTACGAAAACAGCCAGATTACGGGCTGGCACACCGGTTACCCCGATGCCAAAGCCAGTATTGCCACCGAAACTTACCGCCAGATTCCGTGGGAAGACAACACTCCTTTTTTATTAGGCGATTTTAGCAACGACCCAAAATATGCAGAGGCCGCTTGTTCGCGAAGTTTGTTAAAACGTATTGCCGCCCAAAGCGAGGAAATGGGTTTTATACCTATCTTTTCGCAAGAGTTTGAGTGGTTTAATTTTCTGGGCACGCCCAACGAAATTGCCGAAGCCGGTTATAAAGATATGCAGCCGATAACTCCGGGAATGTTTGGTTATTCAATTTTAAGAACTTCGCTGAACCAGCCTTATTTTAACGACCTTTTCGAGTTGCTTCAGCAGTTTGACATTCCGCTTGAAGGCATGCACACCGAAACCGGCCCCGGCGTTATGGAGGCTACGGTTATTCATGACGAAATTCTGGCTGCGGCCGACAAAGCCTTGCTGTTTAAATCGGCGGTAAAAGAAGTGGCCTACAAACATAATTTTATGGCTACGTTTATGGTCAAATGGAATGAAAATCTACCGGGTTGCGGTGGGCACATCCACCAAAGTTTGTGGGATTTAGATAAAAAGAAGAATTTGTTTTTGGATGCGAATTCGACTGATGGAATGAGCTCAACCATGCAACATTATATTGCCGGGCTATTAAAATGTTTGCCTGAAATACTGCCACTATTTGCGCCTAACCCAAACAGTTACAAACGTCTGAGCGGCGGCGACTGGGCTCCCCGTACACTTACCTGGGGTATCGACAACCGTACTTGTGCAGTTCGCGCCATTCCGGGAAGCGAGAAATCTACCCGCATTGAATTACGGGTTCCGGGATCGGACACCAACGCCTATCTGGCCCTTGGAGCCTCGCTGGCCGCCGGACTTTACGGCATAAAAAACAAACTACCACTGGAAATTGCTCCGACCAAAGGAAATGGTTACCTGGAAACAGGCAATGGTATGTTGCCCGATTCGCTGGAAAAAGCCACAAAAAAAATGGCAGAATCGGAAATTGCCAACGAATTGTTTGGCGAAGCATTCGTAAAATATTTCACGCTAACCCGCGAATGGGAATGCCAACAGGTTGACAACAACGATCCACAGTGGGAGCTAAAAAGGTATTTCGAAATAATTTAAAACAACACGAAGGCTGCAAGGCAAAACCAACTAACTTTGAAAAAAAGAAGAAAGAGATGATGCAGAGACTGGATTATGGAGAGATAATCAAACTTGCCTGGAAAGAATTTGATGGGGAACGACACGAGATAAAAGGTGTTTTTGATGTTAGCGCAAAGGTTTCCACCAATCATGTATACAAAATATCGTTTTATAAACGCGAACCGGTTTTTGCAAAAATTTCGGAATACGGCAATTTTGAAGACTTTAGGGAAGACCACATTATTATAAACAACCTGGCCAACAACCTCGAGTACCCGTATCAAATGTTTTTGGCACAATCGCTGGTAAAACGCAACGAACTGTATATTTACCGTTACCACGAACGCGAGCGCAGTGCCTGGGTGGTATTTTACAATCCTATTCAAATTCGAAATAAACTACCCCGCCGCCTGGAAGAAAGACACATAAAAAAACTGGGCCGCGAGCTGGCTCGTTTTCACAAAGCGTGCACAAACGTCTCGAACCAGTTGCCACATTCCTCGAAAAACGTAATTACTGACATTCAGAAACTGAAACGCTCGATCCACAAGAGCGAAATACAGATGGAAGAGTCGCACAAGGATTTGATTCTGCGCCATGCTGATTATTTTTTGGGGAATGCCGACCGCGTGAATTACAACACCGAAATTGAAACCATACCTGTTTTGGTTGACTGGAACATTGGTAATTTTTCGATTACCGGCGACGGAAAGTTTTATTCGCGCTGGGATTACGACTGGTTCCGCATGTCGTCGCGCGTAATGGACTTTTACTTTTTTAGCCGAGTGGTTTCCGATGTTGGCGACCGCACCGTTTTCAGTTACAAAGTGGATACTTTAATGGAAGACCGCTTTATGCTGTTTCTGAAAGAATACCACAGAATTTTTCCGTTAACTCCACCCGAAGTGCATTTGATTAAAGAAGTTTACCGCTTTTTTATTTTGAACTATGTTATTAAAGACGGGCCATACTTTTTCAGAAAATACTATTCAACCAAACTGATTAAGGAAGCCTACGAAACTTATTTCCCTGCCATGGAAGCCAAATACCGGGTAGAGAAGATTTTGAAAACATTAAAACTCTGATGCTGTACTAATATGAGAACAAAAAGTTTTAGAAGTGTAGTGAAAAACTACCGGGCGGTGTTTTTTGATGCCTTTGGTGTATTAAAAAATCATTCGGGACTGATTGAGGGAGTAGGAAACACTTTCAAATATCTGGAATCGAAGGGAATTCCGTATTACGTATTAACAAACGACTCATCAAGAAGTCCTCAGGAACTATCGAACTGGTATCAGAAAAGAGGTCTGACTTCTATTACCACCGATAAAATTTTATCATCGGGAATGCTGGCCATGGAGTTCTTTAAAACAAAACTGGCCAACGGTAAAGCAGTGGCTTACCTCGGAACAAAAGATTCGGCCCACTACCTGGAAACAGCGGGGCAAAAAACAGTTCCCATAAGCGATGTAGACCTGAACGATCTGGAACACATAAAATCGTTTGCTTTTCTCGACGACGAAGGATTCGACTGGAACAAGGATATCGATAAAACCATCAACCTGCTGCGCCACAAAAACATGACCGTTATTGTAGCAAATACCGACATTAACTACCCGGTAAATAAAAACGATATTTCGGTGGCCATTGGCGGGCTGGCCGACCTGGTAGAACAAATTCTGGGAAAGAAATTTATACGTTTCGGGAAACCCGATGCACAAATGTTCCTGCTGGCCTACGAACGTGCGATGATGGATGTGCCCAACATTAAAAGAAACGAGATTTTAATGGTTGGCGACACGCTTTATACCGACATTATTGGCGGAAACAAATTCGGACTCGACACTGCGCTTGTTCTATCCGGAAATACCTTGCCGGATAACGCGAATATTAAAATTATTAGTTCGGGAATTATCCCGACTTACGTTTGCGACTCGGCAGTTATTGAACCGTAACAAGCTTTTGGATGCTGGATACTTGATACTTGATACTGTAAACTGAGACTGAGACTGAGACTTGAGACTGGATACTCAATACTTCTGATATTTGATCCTGAGAACTGTGACTGAAAACTGAGACGGTAAAATTAGACTGATGTTGGTTGCTTGCATACTAAAAGCCCATAGCTCTTTTAGTACTTTTGACTTTCAACTTTTGCCTTTTGCCTTCAACATTTTGCAGCCACCGCTTTCAGGGCATGAATCAGCAATTGATCTTTTTCCTTGCCTTTTGATGCAATTCGGATGTGTTTATCATCGAGCCCGATTTTGTTGGAACAATCGCGCACGTACACGCCAAAATTCTGCAGCAATTTCATTTGCAAATCGTAAGCAGTCATTGCAAAATTTATTTTCAGCAGAATAAAATTACTGTTCGTAGGGTAAATCTCATATCCTTCAATCTCACAAAGTGCCTCGTGCAGTTCCCGAACATCGGAAATAACATGTTTGCGGGCCTTGTGGTATTCAACATCGGTATCTTTTAGCTGCGTTAAAAAGTACTCGGCCAGCGTGTTTATATTCCAAACGGGCAATGCATTTCTAATTTGTTGCAGGTAATATTCGTTGGCGGTGCAGCAATAGCCCAAGCGCAAGCCCGGCACACCGCAATGTTTACTCATGCTGCGTACAATTACCAAATTCTGAAACTGCTCAACCACAGGCATGAGGCTTGGAATTTCTTCACCCGCAAAATCGATAAACGACTCATCAAGCAACACCAGTTTCAGGTGCTTCATACGGTTTAAAAACCCGGTTATTTTTTCAATTGAAAGCAACTGCCCGGTAGGATTTCCGGGATTGATAATCAAAGCAGATGATAGTTTTTCCTCCAACAACCAATCGGCATATTCTTCCAAATCCAACTGATATTGATTGTCGGCAGGTAACTGAAACAGTTTCACCTTTTCCAGGTTTTGCACCTTTTCGATGTATTCGCTGAAAGTGGGAACGGGAATTCCCATATCTTCAACAAAGTTGTTTTGAATAATCGTAATCAGCTCGGTGGCACCATTTCCTAAAACAAGGTATTCGGGTTTTATGTGTAAAACGACAGCCAAGCCCTGTTGCGCAAGTTTTGGATTACTCGATGGGTATGCTTTTAGCACTTCAGGTAGTTTATCCTGAAGCCGACGTATTAATGCTTCTCCGGGGAAATAAGGATTTTCAATGAAACAAAAATCCACCACATCAGCCAGCTGTTCTTCTCCAACAATATCAACTAACGATGGCGAATGCGAAGTTTCTTCGAATAAGTGATGTTTTATTTCAATTTGTTTCCTGAACATGGCTATTACTATTAGGGCATTACGATTTGTGGCGACAAATTTGAGCAAAAAAAAACTGCCCTACAATAAGGACAGTTTCTTTTTTATTTTGCAAATATGTCTTAGATTTTTGCAGCATGAACAGTTTTAATAATTCTTGCTCCAATTTTATAAGGATCACCATTTGATGCAGGACGACGGTCTTCCAAACGACCTTTCCAGCCATCCTCAACAGTTCCAACAGGAATACGGATAGAAGCACCACGGTCAGAAACACCATAGCTGAAATCAGTGATGGCAGCAGTTTCGTGCTTACCAGTTAAACGCTGATCGTTGTATGCACCGTACACGTCGATATGCTCTTTAATGTTTTTACCGAACTCTTCGCAAATTGCATTGAATACTTTTTCGTCGCCACAAGTTCTCATTAAACCGTTAGAGAAGTTAGCGTGCATACCTGAACCGTTCCAGTCAAGTTCTTTTCCAAGTGGTTTTGGATGCCACTCAACATCAACACCATATTTTTCAGCAGTACGCTCCAAAAGGAAACGAGCCATCCAGATTTGGTCACCAGCATTGTGTGCACCTTTAGCAAAAATCTGGAATTCCCACTGTCCGGCAGCTACCTCAGCGTTAATACCTTCAACGTTCAAACCGGCTTCCAAACAAATATCAAAATGCTCTTCAACAATCTGACGACCGAAAGCTTTAGAACCACCTACACCACAGTAGTAAGGTCCTTGTGGCTCAGGAAAACCTCCTGCAGGGAAACCTAAAGGCAAACGAGTTTGTGGATCGTACAAGAAATACTCTTGCTCGTAACCGAACCAGAAATCTTCATCTTCTTCTTCGATATGAGCGCGACCATTGGTTTCGTGAGCAGTTCCATCAGGATTTAGAACTTCAGTTAAAACAAGGTATGCATTTTTACGGTCCGGATCAGGACAAATGAAAACAGGCTTCAAAAGAAGGTCAGAAGCACCACCACCGGCCTGGTTAGTTGATGATCCATCAAAAGACCATACAGGACAGTCTTCCAAATTACCGCTAAAATTTTCTGCTACACGCGTTTTTGCTCTAAGCTGCTGAGTTGGTACACTTCCGTCCAACCAAATGTATTCCAATTTTGATTTCATGATGTAATAAATTTTATTTAAAAATAGATTTTTTCTAACTGTCTCCCACAAAAATATGCTTAAATGAAACTTGTTGAAGCATATTTATAACAAAATGTAATAAATTAATACAAAATTTACATTGAAAATAGATTTTTGTCAAACACCCCAAATTTAACGATACCCCCAGAAAATTTCTTCATCTTTAACAAAAAATGCTCGTAATATTTACATACCCCTCTCTGATATTTGCATTTTTTCGCCATGAAGCCCCCAATTCGGATCACACCCCCGCATTTTATCAAATTTTATCAGTGCATATTGCAGATATTATTATGGAAATGTAATTTTAATCGACCAAACATTACCAATTAACAGGATAAAACGAAAAAGACATTTGACAATTAAAAACAATACATGCACTATGAAAGTTGACAGACGTGATTTTATTAAAACAAGTGGTATGTTTGCAGCGGGAAGTATGGTTTTACCTCCCTTTGTGCAATCGTGCCAAAACGTACAAATTTCAGCAGACGTGAAAAGTTATTTAGATCATTTTGAAGTGACTACCGAAATGTTGCAAAAAGTTATTGCAACAGCTATGAGTAAAGGCGGCGACTATGCCGACTTATTTTTTGAACACAAAATTTCAAACAGCCTGGCGCTTGAAGACGGGAAAGTAAACCGCGCTTACTCAAACATCGACTTCGGTGTTGGTATTCGTGTGTTAAAAGGCGACCAAACCGGTTTTGCCTACTCCGAAAACATTGCGCTCGACGATATGCTGAATGCAGCAAAAATGGCCGCTAACATTGCCAACACCAGCGCCAGCTTTAATGCTGCCGACTACAACGAGAAACTGCCCGCCAATTTCTACAAAATTTCGAAAAAGTGGGAAGATGTTTCGGTGAAAGACAAAGTGCCTTTTGTACAAAAGGTAAACGACAAAATATTCGGTCTCGACGAAAAGGTGATCAAGGTAAATGCCGGAATGAGCGACGAAAGCAGCTACGTAATGTTTTACAACTCGGAAGGACGCTTAACCTACGATTATCGGCCAATGATCAGCTTTTATGCGGTTTGTGTGATGCAGGAAGGTGAACAAATTGAGAATGCTTATGCAGCCCGATCGGTTCGTCGTGGTTTTGAGTGGCTGACTGAAGATTTGGTTGACGAACTGGCCAACGAAGCCGTTGAAAAAACCAACCTGCTGTTTAAAGCCGGAAAACCAAAAGCCGGAGAAATGCCTGTAGTTTTAGGCGCCGGAGGTTCGGGAATTTTACTACACGAAGCCATTGGCCATACTTTTGAGGCCGATTTCAATCGAAAAGGAACTTCTATTTTCAGCGACAAACTGAATAAAAAAGTTGCTGAAAGTTTCATTAATATTATCGACGATGGTACGCTGCCAAACGACCGCGGTGCCATTAACATCGACGACGAAGGAAACGACGTACAAAAAACTTACCTGGTAAAAGACGGTATTTTGAACAGCTACCTGCACGACCGGATCAGTGCCAAATATTATGGTGTTGAACCAACAGGTAACGGACGTCGCGAATCATTCCGCCACATGCCAATTCCGCGTATGCGATCAACCTACATGGAAAATGGTCCGCACACCACCGAAGAAATTTTTGCAGCAGTTGATTACGGCGTTTACGTTGATAATTTCAGCAATGGCGAGGTTAAAATCGGTGCCGGCGACTTTACCTTCTTTGTAAAATCGGGGTACATTATCGAAAACGGAAAACTCACCACTCCTATCAAGGACATTAATATTGTTGGTAACGGCCCACAGGCTCTGGCCGACATTTCGATGGCTGCCAACGACTACAAAAACGACAGCGGCACCTGGACCTGTGGAAAAGACGGACAATCGGTTCCGGTAACACTTGGCCTGCCAACTGTTTTAGTGAAAAAAATGACCGTTGGAGGAACAAATGCATAATCTCGTAGCTTAAAATTACAAGGGGAAAACAATCAATCATCCCCCTAAATCCCCCTACGAAGGGGGAAGCGCAACGAAGGAGTGCAGGGGATGAAAAAAAAGTAAAATTGATGTTTGAATCTTAAACTTAAAAACCATGACAAAAGAAGAAAAATATACATTGGCAAAATGGGCTATGAATCATGCATTGGAGAATGGAGCCCAGGAGGTAAGCGTAAACATTTCGAACAACCAAAGTAGCAGCGTCGAAGTGCGCGAAGAAAAAATTGATAAACTGGAACAGGCGCTGCAAAGCAATTTGTCTATCCGTTTGTTTGTCGACAATAAATACTCATCGCACTCCACCAGTCGCTTAAATAAAGAAGACCTGGCACGGTTTATCGAAGAAGCTATTGAAGGCACAAAATACCTTTCGGAAGATGAATTCAGAACACTGCCCAAGCCTGAATTGTATTACAAAGGCGACGGACCAGACCTGGGTTCGTTAGACAAAAATTTTGGCAGCGTTGACCCGGAAGAAAAAATACAAGTGGCTTTTGCTGCCGAAAAAGAAATCCTGGGAAGCAACGAGCGTATCATATCGGTATCAAGTAGTTATTACGATGGATTGAATGAGCGCGTGATGGTAACCAGCAATGGTTTCGAAGGCGATACCGCCAACTCGTACTTTGGAATATACACCAACGTTTCGGTAAAAGGCGATGGCGATGCCCGCCCTGAGTTTGGCTGGGGAGAAACAGCTATTAAATACAACGACCTGAAAAAAACGGGAACCGGAACCACCGCATTAAAACGTGCACTTGATAAAATCGGTGCGAAAAAGATCGAATCGGGAACCATGCCAATGATCGTTGAAAACCGTGTGGTAGGCCGCATTTTTAGTCCGCTGATGAATGCTTTGGATGGATCAGCTATTCAGCAAAAAAACTCATTCCTTATCGATAAACTCGGCGAAAAAGTAGCTTCTGAGAAGTTAACATTAACCGACGATCCGTTTATTATCGGAGGCCGTGGATCGCGCCTCTTCGACGGCGAAGGTATTGCCACCAAAAAACGTACGGTTTTTGAAAAAGGTGTTTTGAAAAGGTATTACATCGACACTTACTACGGTAAAAAACTGGAAATGGAACCCAACAGCGGATCTACCACCAACCTTGTTTTTGAAACCGGCGATAAAGACCTCGACGCATTAATTGCATCGGTGAAAAGGGGAATTTTTGTTACAGGGTTTAACGGAGGTAACAGCAACGGATCAACCGGTGATTTCTCGTATGGTATTGAAGGATTTTTAGTGGAGAACGGCGAGATTGTAAAACCGGTTACCGAAATGAACATTACCGGAAACATGAAAACCTTGTGGGCAAACATTGGAGAAATTGGTAACGATGTGCGGGATGACTCGTCATGGCGCACACCATCGATTCTCTTCAACGATGTTGACTTTAGTGGATTGTAAAAGCAACACTATAAAAAAAGAGCCGTTCTGTAAATTTCAGAACGGCTCTTTTCTTTTCTGCCCAATATTATAACTCGAATAAAACAGGGTCGCCTAAACCAATATTCTTTAATGCTGAAAGTTGCGTTTCTGCATCTCCAACAACTACATAATACATGTGTTCCGGATCGAGTAATTTCTGAGCCAGTTCTTTGTGCTGCTCAGGCGTTAACGACTTAATAAACTCTTCCTCTTGCTTTACGTAATCGAAAGGCAAATCGTAAGCACTAATATTGGTAAGCATCGAATGTAATGCTCCCAGCGTTTCGAATCCGCGGGCATTCGATTTTATCAGTGCATCTTTAGTAAACTGCAGATCGGTATCTGAAATTCCTTCGCGGTATTTTTCAATCTCGTCTTTAAAAATCTGAACCGATTCTTCAGTAGCCGTTGTACGAACGCTTGAACTTGCCTGGAAAGTTCCATAATTTTTACCTCCCGAGAAATAAGTCCGGGCTCCATACGTATAGCCTTTTTCTTCGCGCAAAATCAGGTTTACAATTCCGTTAAAACTGCCGCCCAACTTGTAATTCATTACAGTTGCCTTCTCAAAATCGTCGGAAGTGCGCGGAATGGCATTCTGGCCAATATTAATTACCGACTGTTTTGCCCCCGGAACATCAACAAAATAAATGGTTGACTTCTCCGGAAGTTTTGGCGCTGCGATTTCAGGAAATACAACATCGTGCGCTTCCCAGTTCGAGCTTAAACCTGCCAATCCGGTAACAACCCGTTCCTGATCAATTTTTCCAACCACATGCATCCGGGCCACAGATGGAGATATCGCCTTGTTGTAGAAATCTTTCAAATCATCCATGGTTATCGATTCCAGGCTTTCAACAGTGCCAGAAGTAGGCATTGCCAGAATATTATCGTCGCCATAAACCAACTTATCAAATGCCACCATTGCCAAATAATTAGGATTGGCTTCGTTGCGTTTTACATTGTTTATCATTCGCGATTTTACCAGTTCAAACTGCTCCTCATCCCAACGCGGCTGCAATAAAATCTCTTCAACAAGTGCAAGCGTTTTTTCATAGTTTCGGGTAAGACTATTTACATAAACCGAAATATTTTCAGTACCGGCCCTAACGCTGATGCTGGCACCAAGTAAATCGATTTCTTCTTCCAGTTCTTCGGGCGTTTTTGTTGCCGTACCTTCCATTAACATACTGGCCATAAAACTTGCCACTCCGGCTTTATCTGTTGGAGCCAGAATGTGACCGCCGTCAATAACAATTGAATATTGAACCAAAGGCAATTCGTTTTGCTCGATACCATAAACTTTAATGCCGTTTACTGTTTCGTCTGTCCATACTGCAGGTACCGAAATTTCAGGATCAGGTCCTTTGGCCGGTTCCACCGAGCGATCAAATTCGGTTGGTGTTTTTGCAATCACTTCTTCTTCAGCAATTGCCGACTGATCAACCTGGGTAGCCTCTAAAACATTCTCTTCAACAATACCTGCATCAACCGAATTTTCGGCAATCAAATCAACCTGTCCTTTAGGTACAAAGCTGGTTGCCAGGTAATTTTTCCCTTTTATATATTTGTCGTAAACCCGGTTGATATCCTCAATGGTTACGGCTTGAATTTTTGCAATATCTTCCTCGATAAAACCCGGCGATCCTGCAAATTCGTTATACATAGCCAACTGAAACGACTTATTCAGTACCGAACTTACGCCATTGTAAAATTGTGTTTCCAACCCGGCTTTGTGCTTCTCCAGGTCCTTCTCGGTAATTCCTTCCTCTTCAAAAAGCTGAAATGCTTCAAACACCGCGTTTTCCACTTCGGCAAGACTTGTGCTCGCATTGGCATTTACCGAAATGGTAAACTGCCCGGTCAGCTCCATTGAACGGCTGAAAACCGATGCCCGTGGTGCTAATTTTTTGTCCTTAACAATAACCCGGTAGAAAGGCGATTTTTTGCCGCTTCCGAGTACTTGTGCCAGAAATCTTAGTGCGTAAGCATCTTCGTTGTACTGCTCAACAGTTGGCCAAATCATGGTTAACTGTGGCGTTCTGGCAAAATTATCTTCGTGGTACAGCTTTTTTGTTTCGGTCAGTGTTACATTCTGAGGCTCCATGTCTTCTACTTTTTCGCCACCCGGAATTTCACCAAAATATTTCTCGAGCAATGGTTTTACATCCTCTTCCTCGAAATCGCCAGCCAAAACAATTGTGGTATTGTTGGGCACATAAAATTTCGAGTGAAATGCTTTTACATCATCAACCGACGCATTGAACAAGTCTTCCATTTCGCCAATTACGGTCCAGCTGTAAGGATGCCCTTCGGGATACAGATTTTTTGCAATTACCCACTGATTAAAACCGTAAGGACGGTTGTCGTAGGATTGACGTTTTTCATTCTGTACAACATTTTGCTGGTTGGCAAATGCCGATTTTGTTACCGTATTCTCGAGGAAACCCATTCGGTCTGATTCCATCCAAAGCACCATTTCCAATGCATTTTTCGGTACAACTTCGTAATAGATGGTCTGGTCGTTTCCGGTACCGCCATTTAATGTTCCTCCGGCCGACTGAATTTTTGAAAAGAATTCATCCTGACCAACATTTTCTGACTGCTGAAACATCATATGCTCGAACAAGTGAGCAAATCCGGTTTTACCGGGAACTTCGCGGTTTGACCCGACGTGATACATAATTGCAACTGCAACAATCGGATCTGATTTGTCCTGGTGTAAAATTACATCAAGACCATTATCCAGCTGATACTGAACGTAAGGAACCGAAAGCTTTTCATCGTTTTGTTTTGTGGTAGTGCACGCCCCCAGAAACAGTAGGAATGTCAAACTGAGACTAAGGAGAAAACTTAGTTTTTTCATGATTAAAGGTGTATTGATTTGTTTTCTACGAAGTTAGCACAAAATATAAATAATCAAAACATTGTTAAGTATCAATTTATGGGCTCAAACCTCCCGGCAACGACATAAAAAAACAGGAACCAAAACGGCTCCTGTTTTTTAATGCTACGAAAAATTACTCTATTAAACCATTGGATATTTTTTGAAAATATCCTCCGATTTCGTTAGTATATCAACATATTGTGCCCGTTGGTATGCAAACGGGTCTTTCATGCTTTTGCGCGACAGTTTTCCTCTGAAATCATCAAGTGATTTGTATCCTTTATTGTCCATCCACTTATTGATATCCATTAGAATATCAGAAACTACTGATGGCGAATTACGGTAAATAGTACTCACCATCTGAACCACATCGGCTCCGGCAAGCAGCATTTTAATTACATCGTTGGCATCGTAAATACCACGGCTAATACAAACACTTCCCTCCACATTTCCGAACAATAAGCCTGCATAACGCAAACCTACCATATGGTCTTTTGGGTTACTTAACTCCCAGGGATAGAAATACTCTTCTTTTTCAATATCTATTTCGGGTTGGAAAAAGCGGTTAAACAGCACGTAGCCATCAGCACCGGCCTCATCAACCTTTTTAATAAAGTTCAACGGATTGGTGTAAAACAAACTCATTTTTACACTTACAGGAATTTTAACCACTTGTTTAATGGCCTTAACAATTTGCACCTGCTTGTCTTCAATCGATTCGCCGGTAACTTCAAAATACCCCGGCACTGCGTAAAGGTTTATTTCCAAACCTGCCACACCTGTTTTCTCCAGCTCCTTTGCATATTCAACCCAGGTTGGTTCGTAAATAGCGTTCAGACTTGCAAATACAGGAACATCAACACTTTTAACCAGTTTCTCCACATTGTATAAATGCTCTTTTGGTCCGGCATGTTCCAGGCCAGGAAAAAGATCGGTCATTTCTGCGTTACGGTTTTCATATTCGCTAAGCAGCTCGTCCATTTGCAGACTTTCAAGTTGAATTTGCTCCTCGAATAACGAACGGTATACAATCGCCCCAATTCCGGCTTCTTCGATTTGTTTAATTACATCGGGTTTCGATACTAAGTTGCTTGCTCCAAGTATGAGTGGATTTTTTAGCTCTACACCCATATAAGTTGTTGTTAGATTCGCCATGGTAGTATTTTTAATGATTAGAATTTACGTTTTTCTTAGTGTAACTGAATTTACAAATAATTTGTTCAATTACGAAGTTAAATTTTGTTTATGTGCGATAGAGATAATGAGACGATGAGGCCTTGAGAAGATGAGACTTTAAGCACAGAAAGGATGAGGTGGTTTGAAAAATGAAGGAGTTTGAAATAAATTGTTAAACTTAAAAATTGCTGAATTGCAAACCTGATAGCTGGAAACAGTTACTGAGCTTCATGAGTTGCAGACGACAAGAACTCATTCACTGAGATGAAAGTTTACAATTTTACAATAACAACAATTTAACACTTTTTCATCTCTCTATCTGAAAAAACTCAGCGCCAACTTTCCAATCTGTGCCATCTGCATTCCAGGCTAATCAAACACAAAAAAACCACCTGCCTTTCGACAGATGGTTTCATATTTTAATATCAATAACTTGCTTACAGCAAACTTAATGTTACAGTTAAACCGGCCATTACAACCGACACCATAGTCATTAATTTAATCAGGATATTCAACGATGGTCCTGAAGTATCTTTGAAAGGATCGCCAACAGTGTCGCCAACAACACCGGCGTGGTGAGCCTCGCTACCTTTTCCACCGTAATTTCCTTTTTCAATGTATTTTTTAGCATTATCCCATGCACCACCTGCGTTATTCATAAACACAGCTAATGTAAAACCGGCAGTTAAACCACCAGCCAGCAGGCCAATAACACCGGCAACACCCATTGTAGCTCCAACAATAACAGGAACTATAATTGCTACTAATGAAGGTACCAACATTTCTTTCTGTGCTCCTTTAGTTGAAATTTCAACACATTTAGCATATTCTGGTGTAGCTGTTCCTTCAAGGATTCCCTTAATTTCGCGGAACTGACGGCGAACTTCATCAACCATTGCACCCGCTGCGCGACCAACAGCTTTCATTGTCATTGCACTAAACAAAAATGCCATCATTGACCCCAGGAAAAGACCACCTAAAAACAGGGGATTAAAAAGAGTAACGTCGTAAGCAGCCGTAAAATCTTTTACAGAAGCAGTTGAAATCTTAATTGCTTGCATTCCATCCTGTGCTGCCGGAGCAATATCATTATAAAAGATATATGATCCTTTGGTAACAAATCCTTCTCCGGCTGTTGCTATTTTTCCAAACCACAATCTAATTTCTTCCATATAAGCAGAAATAAGCGCCATTGCAGTTAATGCTGCAGAACCAATTGCAAATCCTTTACCGGTTGCTGCGGTTGTATTTCCCAGCATGTCTAAAGCATCTGTTCTTTCACGAACTTCAGGCGGAAGTTCAGCCATTTCAGCGTTACCTCCTGCATTATCAGCAATAGGTCCGAATGCATCGGTAGCCAATGTAATACCCAGTGTAGATAACATACCTACAGCAGCAAAACCAATTCCGTAAACACCCATAGCAAAGTGTTCTGCACCACCTGCTGCCCAGAATGATCCCATGATACCAAGTACAATGGTTACAACCGGTATCCAGGTTGAATACATACCAACGGCTAAACCATCAATAATAGTAGTTGCAGGTCCTTGTTGCGCTTGTTCTGCGATACCTTTTGTAGGTTTATATTCATCAGATGTAAAATATTCAGTAGCCTGCCCGATAATAACACCGGCAGCCAATCCAATAATAACAGCCCAGAAAACGCCCCAGGTTACCCAACCAAGGTAAGCCATTCCGGCCATTGCAAGAAGTATCAAAAATGAACTTCCTCCGGTACCAATTAACAGAGCATTTAATAAATTTTTCTGTGTAGCAGATTCTTTGGTACGAACCATGAAGATTCCCACTATGGAAAGAATAATTCCAATGGCAGCAACAAGCATAGGAGCTGTAACGGCTTTAACAGGATCGATACCTGTATCAGAAAGAACGATTGCAGGAAGAGCCGCACCTAGAGCAGCGGTTGCCAAAATAGAGCCAGCGTACGATTCGTAAAGGTCGGCTCCCATACCGGCAACGTCACCAACATTATCACCAACGTTATCGGCAATAGTTGCAGGGTTACGCGGATCGTCTTCAGGAATACCGGCTTCTACTTTACCTACAAGGTCAGCACCCACATCAGCTGCTTTAGTATAAATACCTCCTCCAACACGAGCAAATAATGCTTGTGTAGAAGCACCCATACCAAAGGTTAACATGGTAACTGTTATCTCGATTAATTTTACTCGTTGGCCTGCATCGTTGATTACACCATTAGTTACATAATCAGCACTTCCGTGAACAAAATGAAGCCCTAAGAATTCAGCACCATTAGCCATATGCTCCGGTGTAAATACAACTTCACTCAGAAAAAAGTACCATGCTGCAATATCTAACAATGCAAATCCCACAACGATTAAACCCATCACTGCGCCACTTCGGAACGCAACCTGCAAACCTTTGTTCAACGACTGCGAAGCTCCGTGTGCTGTACGCGCTGAAGCAAATGTTGCAGTTTTCATTCCCAAAAATCCACAAAGGCCTGAGAAAAAACCACCAGTTAAAAATGCGATGGGCACAAATGGATTTTGAACGCCAAAATATGCCATAATGGTTAGTAGGATAAAGAGTATTACAAAAACAATTCCTACAACCTTGTACTGTCTTTTCAGATAAGCCATTGCACCTTCACGAACGTATTGTGCAATTTCTTTCATCCTGTCAGTACCTTCTGAATTCTTCATCATCGATTTGAAGAATATCCAGGCAAATACCAATGCCAATATCGAGGCAACTGGCACTATAAAAAATATACTGCTCATAAATTGATAAATTTTAGTGTAGCTTTTGGCTACGGTTTAGTATTAAATTGAAATTTGTTCTTCTTCTGGTTTCTAGTCCGGTTTTACAAAAAAAAGTTTTTGCAATAGACAAAGATAAATTTCTAAACGAAATGAGGAATTTTAGCTTATGTATTTGACAACAGGTTGAAAATTTTTTAACATCTAAAATTCAGACTATTTCATATTTTATTATAAACATTTTGTTCAATCAAAATCAAAACTTAAATTCAACCTCTAAACGGATTACATTACGAAAGATAAAAGAAAGAAATCCATCCGACGACTTTTAACTAAACCTGATTACCTATGAAACGAACATGAACTTATTTAATCATAACCTCACAAATAAGAATGATTAAAAAAGTTAATGTGAGAGCGGAGCGATTCCATCCGTTCTCAAATTTTAAAGTAGATTTTGAAAAACTTGAAAATTTTAAACGGATGAAAAAGAAACATCTGCTCCCCTTCATCGTTAGCGTTGCACTTTTAATTTTAAGTTGTAATAGCAAACAGGATGTAACAACTTCAACTACCGATGTTGTAATTTATGGTGGCACTTCGGCCGCCGTGACTGCTGCCGTTCAGCTGGCCAAAATGAATAAATCGGTTGTAATTGTTTGCCCTGATAAACATTTGGGCGGACTAACATCGGGTGGACTTGGTTTTACCGACACCGGAAATAAAGTTGTGATTGGCGGACTGGCACGGGAATTTTACCAGCGCGTGTATTCGCATTACCAAACCGATGAAGCCTGGCAGTGGGAAAAGCGCGAAGAATATGGCAACACCGGACAAGGCACACCTGCAATTGATGGCGACAAACGCACCATGTGGATTTTTGAACCGCATGTGGCCGAGCAGGTTTTTGAGGACTTTATCAGCGAAAACAACATTCGTGTTTTCCGGGAACGTTGGCTCGACCGTGAGAATGGCGTGGAAAAACAAAACGACAAAATCGTTTCCATTACCATGCTGAACGGCGAGAAATACCAAGCAAAAATATTTATCGATGCCACTTACGAAGGTGATTTAATGGCTGCTGCCGGAATTAATTACCACGTTGGGCGCGAAGCAAACGATGTATACAACGAGCAATGGAATGGAATTCAAACGGGTGTACTTCATCACGGGCACCACTTCGGAACCATGAATATCAGCCCGTATGTTGTTCCCGGCGATCCGGCAAGTGGTGTTTTGCCCCGGATATCAAGCGACGATCCGGGTAAAAAAGGCGATGGCGACAAACGTATCCAGGCTTATTGTTTCAGGATGTGCCTGACAAAAGTGCCTGATAACCGAGTTCCTTTTGAGCAGCCTGAAGATTACGATCCTGCTCAATACGAACTGCTGGTTCGGGTGTTAAACCACGGCTGGCGCCAGACATTTAATAAATTCGATCCGATTCCGAACCACAAAACCGATGTAAACAACCACGGACCATTTAGTTTCGATAATATTGGCATGAACTACGACTACCCCGAAGCTACCTACGAGCGCCGGGCCGAAATTATTCGCGAACACGAAAACTACCAGAAAGGCCTGCTTTATTTTTATGCAACCGATCCACGAATACCTGCCGAAATACAAAATGAGATGCAACAATGGGGTTTGGCAAAAGATGAATTCACCGATAACGGAAACTGGCCCCACCAGATTTATGTACGCGAAGCCCGGCGTATGATTGGCGAATTTGTGATGACCGAAAATGAGGTGCTGGGAAAATTACCGGTTCCCCACTCTGTTGGAATGGGTTCGTACACCATGGACTCGCACAACACGCAACGATACATTACCCCCGAAGGTTTTGTACAAAACGAAGGCGACATTGGTGTTCACCCGCATCAGCCTTATCAAATTGCGCTGGGATCGATTCTGCCGAAACAGGAAGAATGTGAAAATTTACTGGTTCCGGTGGCGGTTTCAAGTTCGCACATTGCATTTGGGTCGATACGGATGGAGCCCGTTTTTATGATACTCGGGCAAAGTGCTGCACTACTTGCAGGAATGGCACTGGAGGAAGAAACTCCAATTCACACACTTCTGTATGAGGATATAAAAACAAAACTTGAAGCTGCCGGACAGGTGCTGGAACATCAGGAGATGGAATGAACGACATCGTTGTAAGCGAATAATGTATCCATTCGGCAAGTAGTTTAATAACAATTCAAGCATCGGAGTCTTTGCTCATTCATCCCGATACGCTCCGCTATCGGGATGAGTTCGACCATCAAATTACAGTTCGTTTCTCTCCTGTGATTTGGGTCTCACTAAAAAAAATCCCCGCAACCAATGGCTGCAGGGACCTAAATAATACTTCTCAATTATGGTAGCTATAACGTTACGCCTGTTTTAAAAATGGCAATTTCTTTAAACCCGGTTTTTTCGTGGTTTAATTGTTTGCCGCTGGCCACTTCAATTATAAACTGAACAAAGTCTTCCAGCAGTTCGTCCATGGTTTTGCCTTCGAGCAAAGTGCCGGCATTAAAATCTATCCAGTTTTTCTTTTTGTTGAACAAATCGGAGTTGGTAGAGATTTTCATAGTAGGCACAAAACTGCCAAACGGTGTTCCGCGCCCTGTGGTAAACAGTACCATCTGGCAACCGCTAAATCCGAGTGCCGATGCAGCCACCAAATCATTTCCGGGGGCCGACAACAAATTCAAACCTTTTGTTTTTAATGGCTCGGCATATTTCAACACGTCGACCACTGTTGCTGTACCACCTTTTTGGGTACATCCCAGCGATTTATCTTCGAGGGTTGAAATACCACCCTTTTTATTTCCCGGCGACGGATTTTCGTAAACCGGCAAATTATGTTGCAGATAATAATCCTTAAAATCATTAATCAGGCTTACCGTTTTATCAAACACCTCTTTGTTTTGAGCACGCTCCATCAGCAAAGTTTCGGCACCAAACATTTCAGGCACTTCGGTAAGAATAGTTGTTCCACCCTGCGCCACCAAAAAATCGGAGAAAGCACCTACCAGCGGATTGGCAGTAATTCCTGAAAAACCATCCGAGCCACCACATTTTAAACCGATGTTCAGTTCCGACAAAGGAACAGCTTCACGTTTATCGGTGTGCATCACTTCGTAGATCTCCTTCAAAATCTCCAGTCCGGTTTCCACCTCATCTTCCACATCCTGCGACGCTAAAAAGCGCACACGGCTTTCATCAAAATCGCCAATGAACTTTTTCAGGTGGTCGATCTGGTTATTCTCGCAGCCCAAACCAAGCACAAAAACACCTCCGGCATTCGGGTGATTAATCACATCGGCCAGTGCTTTTTGCGTGTTCACATGGTCGTCGCCCAACTGCGAACAACCGTAGCTGTGTTTAAACACTTCTACCGCGTCAATATCGGTCGGATTCACTTCCTGCTTAAACAGATCGATGATCTGTTGCGCCTGTCCGTTCACACAACCAACTGTTGGCACAATCCACAGCTCGTTACGGATTCCCACTTTTCCGTTGCTACGTTTGTAACCCTGAAAAGTAAGCTCACGCCTGGCAACCGCCAGTTCGTTCAATTTCTGATCGAAAGAATAATTAATGGTGCCCGAAAGATTTGTTTTCAGATTCTGAACATGTATGTGTTCTCCGGCTTCGATGGCTTGTGTAGCATGGCCAATCGGCGCACCATATTTAATAATATCCTCGTTTTCGGCAATAGCAGTGAGTGCAATTTTGTGCCCTTTCGGAACATCATTTCTAATTGCCAGCTCCTGCTCATCAACTGCAATCGTTTCACCTGCCGTAAAATCTTTTAAGGCGATGATCACGTTGTCGGTTGGATTTATTTTTATGAAGTCTGCCATTTCTTTTTTCTTAAAAGTTTCTCGCAGATGGCGCAGATAACACAGATTTCAACCTATTAATTCCAGCGAAATCCACGTAATCTGCGAGAAAGTATTTGTTTAATTGCTCATTTTATCAATGGTAATCTGCATCAGCGGATTGTCTTCGCTAAGCACCGCTTTCACCGCTTTTTTCATGCCCACCTGCGTAATCAGGAACAGGTAGTGGCTAACGGTAATCGTGAGGTTTGGAATATCATTCAGGTTTTGTTTCCAAACTTTATCAAGGCTCAATACTTTTTCGCACAAAATGTAAATCGAAATCGGACGGCCATCACATTCAGCCCAGGCTTCTTTATAAAAGTCAACGATCCACTCATCGTCCTGAACGTTGTAAGCTTCGCCATTTGCCTCGCCTTTAAAATACGCGATCATTGCCGCCAGCGAGAACACCAGCTTTTGTGGCAACATGCCGTGTTTTTGTTCGAAGTTGATCAGCGATGGCAGGTTACGTGTTTCCCATTTCGACATGGCGTTTAAGGCGATACTTTGCCACTGGTGACGAATAAACGGATTGGCAAAACGCTCCAGAATTTTGTTGGCAAATTTCTTCAGTTCCTTTTCTGTTCCATCCAAAACCGTCAACACCTCGTCGTAAACCAGTTCCTTCATAAAACTACCCACCTCGAGGTTTTCGTAGGCATCGCGCACGGTTTCAATTCCGCTCAGGTACGACACCGCATAACTTCCGGTGTGGCAACCGTTCAGCACCTGCACTTTTTGCTCGCGGAAACGTTTCATATCTTTTACAAATTTCACTTCCAAACCGGCTTTTTCAGCAGGAAACTCATCCTGCACCCACTCCGGCGCCTCAATTACCCACAAGTGGAAATATTCGCCAACCACAACCAGGTTATCTTCGTAACCCAGCTCCTCCTGAATTTCTTTGATCTCATCTTTTGGGAATCCCGGAACAATACGGTCAACCAGCGTGCTGCAGAAACAACAGGCCTCGTTCACCCAGCTGATAAAATCGTCGCCAAGGTTCCATTTTTCGGCATGTTGCAATGCGAATTTCTTAAGGATATCGCCGTTTCTGTCGATCAGCTCGCAGGCGAAAAAGATCAGACCTTTTGATTTGTCGCCATCAAATTCTTTATAGCGCATGTATAACATGGCGGCCACTTTTGCCGGAAACGACGTTTGAGGAGTCATATCCAGCGTATCGTTCTCTTCCCAGCTGATACCGGCTTCGGTAGTATTCGAAAACACAAAACGAAGATCGGGGTTCAGTATACTTTCTTTGTACGATTCGAACTCGCTGTATGGATTAATGCCTTTATTGATACAGTCGATCAGCGAAAATTCGGTTACCGGCGTCCCGTTTTTAATCCCTTTCAGGTAAACGTGGTAAAGCCCGTCCTGGTCGTTTAGCATGTTAACCATACCGTTTGGCAGCGGCTGAACCACATCAACACCGGCGTTAAAACCGATCTCCTTGTTCATTTTATCAACGATCCAGTCGGTAAAAGCACGTAAAAAATTTCCTTCACCAAATTGAAGTATGCGTGTTGGGTAACTATTTGTTTCAGTTGCGTTGGTACGATTTAATTTCTTCATCATCAAAAAATCTATAACCCTATTCTACAGGTGTAATTAGTACTTTATTTATTGTTTTGAGCGGGCAAATATAAGTTTTTAATGTTTTCCGTTAACGTTAACGGATTGAATTATTTTTACTCATTTTTAGAGACAAACACCCGATAGATTCACCGGAAGCGCCTGTTTTCAGGGAGATTGAGAACTATTTTAAAGCACTAAAAAGTTTATTCGATTTTTTGGAGGGTTAAGTGAATGTTAAACGGGGTAAAAACAGCGTACAAAAAAAAGGGATGTGCACATGGCAACATCCCCTTTAATCCTTAAAACAAAATCTATGTATTAACCCTCCGAATCATCTTTACTCACCCTCGTCTCCCTCTCTTTTGCAAAAAGAGGGACGGCCAGCCGGATTTTCAAACCGCTTCGCTACAAATTATCAACTTTGGCGCTTCAACGCTCATTCCCTCTTTGCGACAGCAGAGAGGGACAGATCGAAACTTGTTTCGATCAGGGTGAGTACAGTAACCCTCCGAATCATCTTTACTCACCCTCGTCTCCCTCTCTTTTGCAAAAAGAGGGACGGCCAGCCGGATTTTCAAACCGCTTCGCTACAAATTATCAACTTTGGCGCTTCAACGCTCATTCCCTCTTTGCGACAGCAGAGAGGGACAGATCGAAACTTGTTTCGATCAGGGTGAGTACAGTAACCCTCCGAATCATCTTTACTCACCCTCGTCTCCCTCTCTTTTGCAAAAAGAGGGACGGCCAGCCGGATTTTCAAACCGCTTCGCTACAAATTATCAACTTTGGCGCTTCAACGCTCATTCCCTCTTTGCGACAGCAGAGAGGGATAGATCGAAACTGGTTTCGATCAGCCGGATTTTCAAACCGCTTCGCTACAAATTATCAACTTTGGCGCTTCAACGCTCATTCCCTCTTTGCGACAGCAGAGAGGGACAGATCGAAACTGGTTTCGATCAGGGTGAGTCCAGTAGCACTCCGGATCATCTTTACTCACCCTCGTCTCCCTCTCTTTTGCAAAAAGAGGGACGATCAGCCGGATTTTCAAACCACTTTGCTACAAATTATCAACTTTGACGCTTCAACGCTCATTCCCTCTTTGCGACAGCAGAGAGGGACAGATCGAAACTTGTTTCGGTCAGGGTGAGTCCAATAGCTGAATAAATTGCTTTATTTTATGCAGAACCCCAATAATATCAGAGTTAACCTCTTCGTTTTTTATTCTTAACATATGAAGACCAAGGTCGTGTAGTATATCTTCCCGATCCTGATCTCTTCGCTTTTGAAAGTCGTGAATCTTACCATCAAGCTCGATTATCAACTTTTTTTCATCACAATAAAAATCGGGAATAAAGTATTTTGGTTTATAGTTTATGCGGTCATAAATTATCGGATGTTGCCGTAAAAACTTTAACCCGAGAAACTTTCTGTTTCGGAGTTGCTGCCAAAGGATTCTTTCTTCTTCAGTCATTCTCTGACGCAGTTTCCTCGCTCTACTTATCGGAGTATGATCATCGCTCATTATTTTCCTTTTTTACTCACCCTCGTCTCCCTCTCTTTTGCAAAAAGACGGACGATCAGCCGGATTTTCAAACCGCTTTGCTACAAATTATCAATTTCGAAGCTTCAACGCTCATTCCCTCTTTGCGACAGCAGAGAGGGACAGATCGAAACTTGTTTCGATCAGGGTGAGTCCAGTAGCCCTCCGGATCATCTTTACTCACCCTCGTCTCCCTCTCTTTTGCAAAAGAGGGACGGCCAGCCGGATTTTCAAACCGCTTTGCTACAAATTATCAACTTTGACGCTTCAACGCTCATTCCCTCTTTGCGACAGCAGAGAGGGACAGATCGAAACTTGTTTCGATCAGGGTGAGTCCATTAACCCTCCGAATCATCTTTACTCCAGCGTTTGCGGACAGCGTCGTTATTGTCGGCAATAAGTTTGGCAACGGTGGCGGCAAATGCGCCGTAGGTTTCGGCCTGAAAACGCTCGGCCGAACGTAAAAATACCACGAGGTCGTCGTTGATCAGGGCAGCTACTTGTTTTTTCAAAGTAGAGGCATTTAGCTGGGTGTCTTCTTCGGCCAGCTCTTCGGCATAATGGGTTTGTGTGTCCTCGAAATCGTTTTGTGCAGCCTGCAGGGTGGCAATATTTTCAGCTACTCCCGGCAGCAGCGCAATGGCTGCCTGAACATTGGGAGCAGCAAGGTCGCCCAGCATCGATACCAGGTGCGACGACTCGGTTACATAATTTTCTTTCGTAACCGCAAAACCATATTTGTTGAATATGGCTTCAACCACCAGTGCTGCATTACGAATCGTTTCGTCGGGGTGATAGGTGTACCCCATAACAAGGTATCCCACTGCCCGGTCGGCAGCATCGCGGATATCATCCTTGTCGGCCAATATACTCTGTGCTTTCGAACGGTCGATGGCATCGCCAAGGGCATTATTTTGTTCGGTAATGGAGGTAAACATCGGCATAAGCGTTCGGTCGGCGCTTAATGCCGATTGCACGAAAGCATTAATAAGTAAACGTGTAGTTCCGTGAATTTCGGTTGTGCGGCTGTTAACAATAATTTTTTCAATCATGGTTTTAGATTTTACATTAGTAATTGTATTATTTGGGCTGCTTGCAGAGGGATTGATTATAATGATTTTTTGAGTTACCCGGGCAATTAGCATTAGCAATTTACGGCAACCGGAACTAAATATCAAGTCCTTACCCGCATGTTATTGAACATATGAATCGTATTTTGCCGCTTGCCAAAAAGTTTTAAGCCCCCGGAATTAACTTTCGGTACTTAAACTAACGTTTAAAGCCTAAAAACCTGCTGCGTGAACTTTAAACTTAAGTTTATTCGCCAAAAACCATCGGCGCAGGCTTTAAATAGAAGTTTAAGCCCTAAAACTTTGCGTGGAAAGCTTTATACAAAACTTTAAGCCATAAAAACTTGCGGGGGAAGCTTTATACAAAAGTTTAAGCCTCAGAATTGTTTTTTGCTTTAAACTTTAGTTTAAGCCACCAAACGGATTTTTAAACTATTACCGAAAAAACAATTATATTTAATGCGCTAAAACCAAAGGCCGTTGAATACGCACTTAAATACAAGACATTTGCAAAAAGTTGGATTATACACCCCAAATGGCGCGATAACCCAACCCAGTGATAGAAATATAACCCGATTTGTTGGGATGTACATAAGCTCTGTGCAATGCTAATGAAGACTGAAAATGCATATTAAAACAAAGAAAACATAAACCCAAAATACCAACGCACATTTGGCACATTTGCAAGCTCCAACTCAAGCCAATGCTTAAGCTTGCAAATGTGCCAAATCTTTGCCGGCCCACGAGTAAGAAGATATGAACGATTACAGAAAGATACTTACGGAATTAGTTGAGAATAAAAACTCTTGGAGAGATTTAAAACCTGAATTATCTCGTTATAACGTACATGATTCTGATACAGGAGAAAAAGACACAAGAGCAGGAAAGATTTTTGAGGTCTTTACAAAGTATTATTTTTTAACATCCCCGATTGAGAAAAACAATTACAAAAGCGTTTGGATGTTTGAAGAAATCCCTTCCGATGTAAGAAATAAGCTTGACCTTGGAAATATTGATTATGGAGTAGACTTATTGCTTCAAGATACAGAAGGTCAATATTTTGCAGTACAATGCAAATTCAAGAATGATGAAAAAGCGACATTAAATTGGTCGGCAGATAAAATTGCAAACCTATTTGCTTTTTGTCCAAAAGCTGACGGATATATTGTTTTCTCAAATGCAGCGGATTTAGACAAAATCTCAAAAACCAGACACGATAACTTTACTCTTTACTCTGTTACAAACCTTCAAGAAATTGAATCGGAAGTATTTCAAAATATTTTCAATCAACTGGCTAATAAAGGTGAAATTAAGAGAAAAATATATTCTCCACTTCCCCATCAAGAAAAAGCAATTACTGATTGCGTAGAGTTCTTTGAAATAGAGAGTCGTGGTCAACTAATATTGCCTTGTGGAGCTGGAAAAACTTTAACAGCATTATGGATTAAGGAAAGACTGGAATGTGCAAATTCATTAGTTTTAGTTCCTTCATTGGCTTTGCTTCGTCAAATTAAGAATGAATGGGCTAAGCAACGCAAAAACTCATACAAATACATTTGTGTTTGTTCAGAAAACGACATTGATAAAGATAATGTTGATACAGTTGTCACCCACACTTATGAAGTCGATGTTCATGTAACAACCGATTCAAACCAGATAAAATCATTTTTAAATAAGGATTATCCTGAAAAAGTAATTTTTTCAACTTACCATTCATTGCACGCCATTACAGAGGCGATTTATAATACTGATTTTGAGTTTGATTATATATTTTGCGATGAAGCCCATAAAACAGCTGGTATCGGCCAAAAAAAATTTAGCCTTGTCCATGATAACAAAAAAATCCCATCAAAGCGCAGATTATATGCCACTGCAACTCCGAGAATTGTTAAGGAGTCATTGAAAAAGAAATTGGGCGATGATTTAAAGTATGCATACGATATGAATGACCCTGATACATTCGGTTATGAGTTTCACCGTATGACATTCAAAGACGCAATTGAGCAAAATATCCTTGTTGATTATAAAATAGTTGCAATTGGGGTAAACAATGAAGAATTAAAGGAATACATAGAAAAAAGACATTTCGTTGATTCCAAAGTTTCGATTGACGAAGTAGCAAATAATTACGCACTTGAGCATGTGATGAATAAATACAATGCAAATCATGCTTTATCATTTCATTCTCGTGTGAAACTTGCAAATGAATTTTCAACCAGACATCATACTTTATTTAATGATGTGAAAACATATGCAGTTAACGGAGACCAGCCAACAAGCCAAAGAAACATTATTTTAGATGACTTTAAACATGCTGAAAAAGCGATTGTCTCTAATGCAAGGTGCTTAACAGAAGGGGTTGATGTTCCAACTATTGATTTGGTTTATTTCTGTGACCCGAAAAACTCTAAAGTCGATATTGTTCAAGCTGTTGGTAGAGCATTAAGAAAAAAGGACGGGAAAGAAAGAGGTTATGTAGTTATACCGATTTACCACAAAAAACATGATGATGTGGAAACTTCTATTTCAGAAAGCTCTTTTAAAAATCTTCTCCAAGTAATTCGTTCTCTTTGCGACCAAGATGAAAGGTTGCAAGATGAAATAAATTCATTGGCTTTTGGTAAAGGCAAACGAAAGTCATTAAGGATTGACATAACATCGACAAATTTTACCGAGGAACAAGATATTTTATTGCTTGAAGGTTTTGAGGAGAAATTAAAGAAATCACTTTTTGACCAAATAATTGAGAAAACTTCAAACAATTGGGATTTATGGTTCTTGGATTTAAAAGAATGGTTAAAAACCAAGAATGAATATCCAGATAAATATGAAAATAAAGGATTGTATCAATGGATTGCACTACAAAGAAATAGAAAAAGTAATGGTTCTTTAAAGAATGAAGAAATTCGAAAATTAAATTCAATAAATTTTGCATGGAATATTGTTGAGTGGAAATGGAATAATATGTTTGAATCATTTAAAGAATATGCGTCAATGAATGTATTCCCGCCATGTAAAGACATTGATGATGATGAAATTGTAAAATGGTATAAGTATCAACAGAGTTGCATTAAGGACAATAAAATTATTTCAAAGGAGCAAAAGAAAAAATTCCAAAATGTAGATAAAAAGTTTTTAGGACCAGCAAGTCGTAAAAAATGGATTCCAATATTTGAGCAACTAGTTCGCTTTAGAGATGATAATCCAGATAGATGGCCTCAGTATGATAGAGAAAACAGCCATTCAGAAGAAAACAAATTATCCATTTTTTGCCAAACTATACGCAAACGATTTAGAGAAAACGACCTTGGAGATTACTGGTTTGAAAAGATGGTTAGCCTGAATTTTAACTTTGAAGGCAAGAATGATGCATGGACTGAGAATTTTGAAAAAATTAAGTCAATATTAGAAGGAAGAAAGACTATTTCTATTGATGAAATTGGTCTGAATGAATATAATTGGATTTATCGCCATAAAAGAGATTTTGAAGAAGGAAAACTTACTGATTACCAATCAAAAAAAGTAAAAGAATTAAATCTTGACAGATTTTTTGAAACATGGGATGATATTTTCGAGAAAGTCAAACAATGGCATTCTCAAAACGGAAAGTTCCCGACACATAGGACGAATAAGAGATTAAGTAGTTGGCTTAATTCTCAAAAGATAAGATATAAAAACGGAAATCTTTCTGATGAATTTGCTCAAAAGATTATAGATATAGGTTTTGATATTGATGGTAATGGAAAAGCAAAAATAAAAGAACGTTGGCTTGAAATGTTTGAGGCCGTAAAGCATTTTACAATTACTGAAAATGATTGGCCTAAGATTGGCAAAGAAGGATTGGAAGGACAAATGTACAATTGGTGTCAAGCTCAAAGACAGGCGCAGGCAGGTACTGCATCGGGGGGCCGAAGAAAGCCATTAAAAGATTGGCAAGTTGAAAAATTAAATTCAATTGGGTTTCATTGGTCTTTAGCTGAAATCCATGACAAAGTTTGGGAAAATAATTATGCTGAATTAAATAAATTTCTTGAGGTCAATGATTTTAAAGATTTAAAGTCGTCAAGTAGACTTTGGAGGTGGATTTACAATCAAAATAAGGCATTCAAAAACGGAAAACTAAATAAAAATAATCATGAGAAATTATTAAAGCTAGGAGTTGATATTACAAAAGATATAGTTGGTTCTGGAAGAGATGGTTTTACGAGATGGGCTAATAAATTAATTGAGATTTCTGAGTTTATTAATAAAAATGGTGATTATCCAAAAGCTAGTAACGGAAGAGAGGAATTAAATTTATATAATTCATTTATTCGTACAAAGAAAGCATATAAGAATGGAGAATTATCAGAAAAACAACTTAAGTTTATTTCCGAATTAAATATCAAAATTGAAATATGAAGTAAAGCCCTTCGCATCCTTACAAATTGCCAAGTCGCTTAAAAAGCCGACACAAAGGCGAAAACTTGTCAAAGTGTTTGGTTATGCAAACGCATGGACAGAAAGTGAAAATAAAGCATGGGCACACAAACCGTTAACAAACCAACAAAAATTCTACAGAAAATTCGTCAAAGAAAAACACAACACAAAACAACTACCCTATTGAAACTTTTATACCACCTTTTTCCCGCTGTAATGGAAATAAGTTACTACTGATTCAACGGCAATCCGGATAGCTTTACCAATCGGATATTGTTTCTGAGCTTCTTTAAAATCGATAAACTGTAAACGCTGATAATAAGCTGTAGCCTTGGGTCCCAATGGTTTTTTCAGCAAAATTCCATTCGCTTTTGCAACCAATACTGCCTGTTCCTCATTTATCGTTTTACATGCCGCAATAAGCCGTGTGCCGTGTTTATCGGTGCGGTAATTATACGAGAATAACCGGCATATTAACCCTCGTTGCTCGTAAAACATACAGCCTGCGCGCCTGTTTTCGGTTGACATATAATTTAAGATCGGGCAAATCTTCGGATCGTTTATCTGATCGATATTTGCAAGCACACTATCCGCCAAATTGTGCTTATGCAAATAATAGGCTAATGGATAAAACTCAAGAGCCGAAGCTGTAATATTAGAAGTGGTACAGCATTTAATACAATTATCGGCACAATGCAGCCCCGTTTTTTCCTGTAATTTCAGGATATCTTTTTCCAGTGTTTTGAATAATTTTTCAACAGCACGGACTTTGCGCACTATATTCATAAAATCAAAAAATTAGTACCCAAATATATACAGGAAAACAAATGATTATTCCGGGCCGCTAAAATATTTTTTGCGATACGAAAACCGGTTCAACTCACAGCAATTAGTAGTCGAATGCATGCCTATATTGTTTGCTTCTAGCAATGAATTAAAACACGCCGGTCGCGCCCGTTCATTAAAATGGTAAGTGGTTTATCAAACTGCACATGTTTTATAAATTCGGTTTTGCGAAGCACCGGTTGTTGTTTCAAAGCCTCCATTTTTAGTTTGGTGTTTCGCGAATTATGTGGCACCGAAAAGTAGCCCACATTCATTGAGGTTACATTGTGGAAAAAGTGCGAGCCCAGCGAAGCATCGAGCGGGAAATCGGGCAAGCCCATTTCAACAATTATTTTGGCTTTCGAGATGTTTGCCCACAACACCGGAATTCCGGTATACGGATCGCGTGAGCCCCAGCGCCCCGGCCCGATAAGAATATACGAGCGCCCTTCTTTTTCGAACCAGTCGTTTAATTTACTGATCTCCTGCGCCATTTGTTTGGTCTTCATCTTGTCAAACTTATCCGGATCGACAAAAACCACATCGTAAATGTCTTTAATTTTGCCATTGCCCATTCCATGCTCGGCATACATAAATACCTTGTCCTCATCCACCATTTCAATATCCACTTCCACCTCTTCCTCGATGCGGATAAGCGGTTTTATCTGCAATAAATAAAGTGTTGGTTTGCCGTTTTCTGCCGGCTCCAAATCCAGGGCATATTCAATTTCCACCGGCGAACCCATGGCTTCCTTAAACAGTTTTAGCAGCAACTGCAGTACATCGGCAAGCGGCAGATGGTTGTATTTTAATATATTGGCAAAGTCAATCACTTTTGGCCCGGGCCCCTGAATTCCCGGTATCAGATCGTCGTTCTCGATTATATAAGTGGATGCCGAATGCTCCAGCGTTCCGTCTTTTTCGGCTTCTTTTATGCGGTATTTTTTTATGGCTGCATCTTCGCCGTCTGCCGCTAAATCAAAATCAGGGTTCGACAAATCGATGGCATAAAACTGTTTCTGCGTATCGCGCAACTGATCTTTTAACGACGAGGCATTCAGGCTGGGGTATTTCGGACAAAAGCGGAATGCATTCTCGCCACCAACCACGTACATTCCGAGCCCAACGGCAGCTACCGAAAAGCCATCTTCGGGTTCCATGTAAGCAATGGGGTAATAATTATACGACTGCGCCACCCCCGAAAGCGTAGGATAATATTTATCGTTGTACTCGTGGCCAATCACTTCCTGAATGACCACCGCCATTTTTTCCTCTTCAATTTTGTAATTCACCGCATCGAAATACGCCTGTGCCGACTCGGTAAAAATGCTGGAGTAAACCAGCTTGATGGCCATTTCAAGGTGTTGGTAACGCACCTCCAAATCGGGATGATTATTCGGAATGAGATAAGTGGCATAAACCCCCGAAAAAGGTTGCAGCAACGAATCTTCGAACAATCCCGACGAGCGCACTGCCAGCGGCCTTTTTATCTTTTTAAGGTATTCGATCAGCCTTTTCCTGATCTTATCGTCGAACTCCGACTCAAGAAAATGTTTTCGGATGGCGCTATAATCGTTAAACGAGTAAATATCGTCGTACAGGTTGTTGGTTTCAATAAACTTATCGAACTCCAGCGCACCAATTACCGATGTTGAAGGAATGCGGATATTCATTTCAGGGATCAGTTTCGCGAAGTCGATGTTCTCGATAAAATTGCAGATAAAAGCAATACCTCTCCCCTTTCCGCCCAGCGAACCTTTTGCCATACGCACGATAAAGCGGCTGGACGACACAAATTCGGAGTCGAAATTTACAATGGTACCCCGCAAGCGTTCGAAGCGCACTTTTTTAAAACTGTCGAGGCAAAACTGCCGCAGTTCTTCAGGCGAATTAAAATCCGACATCTGAATCGGCATCAGCAATTCAGCCAGATTAATTTCGCCACGCGCCATTAGCCAGGTGGAAAAAGAGTTTCGGCTTCCGTGATATTGCAACGATTCTTCGGGAATATCTCTGAATTTCTCCTGAAACTCCACCAGGTTTTTAGCCTGCGCAATGGGCAAACCATCCATACCTTTAAAAACAAAGTTGCCGAATCCCAGGCGCCGGTACAGGAAATTGAAAATATCCATCGACAGGCTCTCCGAGTTTTTATTGATAAAATCGGCACCCACTTCTTTTGCGCGTTGAGCATTGGAAATGTCGTGTGATTGCAAAAGCAAAGGAATCGGAAATTTCCGGGTTGATTGTGTAAACTTCAGCAAATCAATACCGGCATCTTCGTCTTCTACTCCATTTCGTTCAAATTTCACGTCAGAAATTACGCACAACATGTAGCGCCGGTAGCTGTTTATAAATTTCACTGCCTCCTCGTAGTTGTCAGCCAGAATTACTTTTGGCCGTGCGCGCATTCGCAAAATCTTGTGCAACTCATCCGCAGCATCTTCATTCACCAAAACCTGTGTTTGGGTCATTACCGTGGTGTAAAGCATTGGCAGGTACCGCGAGTAGTACTGAATACTGTCTTCCACCAACAAAATTATCCGAACACTACCATTTTGTGTATCGCGTGCCACGTTGCTTTTATCCTCGATGTATTTGATCATGGCCATAAAAACATTCGAGTTCCCATTCCACACAAAAATACGGTCGATAAAATCGAGTTTTCGGCGCTCGGCCTTGAAGAAACGCAAATCGGCATTGTTATTCACCAACAACAAAAGAGGTACTTTTGGGCGCAAATCCCTAATGGCACGGGCGGTTTCAACCGGTGTGTGTTTATCCATTCCGGCCATTACAATTATCAGGTCGAAATCGCGGTGTTCCAGTATAAGCCTTGCCTCTTCCTGCGTGTGCACACTGGTAAAACGCGGCGCTGCATAAAGGTTCAACTGCAGGTATTCTCCAAAAATTTTATCGCTGAACTGCCCCTCGCGCACAATAGAATACGAGTCGTAAAGCGTGGCCACCAGCAGCACTTCTTTTACTTTGGTGGGCATTAGCTCCTGGAAAATATCGCGGTCGTTTTTGCGCTTTTTGTAAATGGTAGATAAAGATATGTTGTCGATGTCCATTGCTGATCGTATTTAGCTTTTGAAGTTAGGGAATTTTTGGTTTTTGAAGAATGACAGGCACAAAAAAATCCCGATCCGTCAGCTGACGGACCGGGATATAATATTTTTTAGTCATGCTGTAAGGATGTCATCTTTTTGAAAGATGACATCCTTTGACTTTATACGTTTAGTCTAATTTATGAATCACCAAACCTGAGCGTAACTTCGGTTCGAACCAGGTTGTTTTTGGTGGCATAATATTTCCGCTGTCGGCAATGTTTATTAACTGCTGCATGGAAACCGGGTACAGTGCAAAAGCTGCTTTCATTTCGCCCGAATCAACACGGCGTTTCAGCTCTGCCAAACCACGGATACCTCCAACAAAATCGATACGTTTTGACGTACGCAGATCTTTGATATCCAAAATCGGATCGAGCACCTGGTTGGAAAGAATGGTTACGTCCAGAATTCCAATCGGATCTGAATCATCGTAAGTTCTCTCTTTTGCAGTTAATTTATACCAGCTTCCGGCCAGATACAAACTGAATTCGTGCAATGCCGATGGTTTAAAAATCTCAGTTCCCATGTTCTCCACATCGAAACCTTTCGAAAGCTCAGCAAGGAAATCGATTTCCGATAAACCGTTCAAGTCGGTTACTACGCGGTTGTAATCGATAATCTGCAGTTGGTTATCCGGAAAGTGTACAGCCATAAAATAGTTGTACTCCTCATCACCTGTATGATTTGGATTCTGCGACGTTTTTTCGGCACCAATTCGCGCAGCAGCAGCAGTTCGGTGGTGACCGTCGGCCACATAGGTAAACGGAACTTTCTCTTCAAAAAGTTGCTCGAGTTTGGCATTTGTTTCGGCATCGTCGATGGTCCAGAAATGGTGACCAAATCCGTCTTCTGCGGTAAAATCGTAATCGGCAGCTTTGCTTTTTACAATGTTCTCAACAATGGCGTCGATTTCAGCCACAGCTTTGTAGGCAAAAAATACCGGCTCGATGTTGGCATTCAAATAACGCGTTAAAACCATGCGGTCTTCCTCTTTCTCCGGACGGGTAAGTTCGTGCTTTTTAATAATGCCGTTTTCGTAATCGGCACAGGCAGCAGCACCTACAATTCCGTATTGGGTAAGCCCATTCATGGTTTGTGCATAAATATAATATTTGGCCTCGGCATCGTCCTGCAGCCAACCTTTTTCCTGAAAAGCTTTTAAGTTTTCAACGGCTTTGTTGTATACCGTTTCCGAGTGAATATCTTCCACTCCCGGGCATTCAATTTCGGCTTTTGTAATACGAAGCAACGATTTCTCTTTTCCTTCAGCCATTACAGCTGCTTCTTCCGAATTCATTACGTCGTAAGGAAGACATGCCAGTTCTTCAACAATTTCTTTTTGAGGACGAAGTCCTTTGAATGGTTTTATTATCGCCATGTTAAATTTACAGTTTATATGTTATTGAGTAAATGAGTGAATGAGTTAGTTTCACTCAGTAGCCATACACAAATTTTGAGACAAAAGTAGTTATTTATTCAGTTTCCTATTTAAAAATTTCTTATATCCGGCTGCTAATTTCGATAATTCAGTAAGGGAAGTTCTTGCCTCGATATAACTTTGTTCATCAATGTAATTTCTTCTGAAAGCTATTGTTGAACTAGCCAAACATTCACGAATTGAGCCACGCACAATTCGCAAATATCTTAAAGACAAAGGAATACTCTCTCCGCATCCTTCCGCAATATTTAGTGAAATTGAAGTAGCTGCCCGGTTCAACTGGCTTCCCAATTCAAACCTTTCTTCTTTAGGAAACCGGATTATTAAATCGTAAACAAAATCTGTGAAATCGAGTGATTTTTTGTACAATTCCAACGATTCGAAATCGAAGAAACTGGAATGAGGATAATTTTTCATATTAATTGAATTTTAGGATGATCATAAAAGTTACAAAAAACAACACACTTTTACCAACCAACTCCCTCTCCTCAATCACTCATTCACCAAGTCCCTCAGTAACTCATTCACTATTTTACTCATTCGCTATTTTACCTTATTCACCTGATGTGTATTATCTCCGTTTTCAAAGAAATCAACAATTTGCTGAGCCGCTGCCAGACCGGCATTTAAGTTGGCCTCGGCTGTTTGTGCACCGGCTTTTTTAGGTGTAAAGAAAAATCTTCCGGGGAATTTCTCCTCAAACTCAGCTTCACTATCGGGTGTAAGATCCGACATGTATTTAATACCCGGTTTTTCTTCCATACACTTTACCAGATCGGGCTCATTGATAACCTCTTTTCGGGCGGTGTTCACCAAAATACTGCCATCTTTTAAGTGTGAAAGCACTTCGGCACTAACCGATTTAATGTGCTCGCCACGTGCCGGAACATGAATGGAAACGATATCGCTCTTTTCGTAGAGATCTTCCAGCGATTTAGCCACTTTCAGCCCAATTGCAGCTGCAGCACCTTTACTGTAGCGGGTGTAAACGATTACTTTCATTCCCATGGCGCGTGCAATGCGGAAAACATTTCGGGCAACGTATCCAAATCCGTGCAGTCCGAGTGTACGGCCACGCATTTCGCCACCTGGTTTTCCGGAATACATTTCGCGCAAACCCATTATGGCCAAACCAATAGCTAACTCTGCTACGGCATTTGCGTTTTGTCCGGGCGTATTCATTACCACAATGTTGTTGGCTGTAGCAGCATCAAGATCAACATTGTCGTAACCGGCACCCGCGCGTACTACGATTTTTAGTTTTTTACCGGCGTTTAGTACTTCCTCATCAAACTTATCGCTGCGGATTATTGCCGCGTCAACATCGGCAACAGCTTCCAACAGCTCTTGTTTTTCTGTGTACCTCTCGAGCAACTGAAGCTCGTAACCGGCTTTCTCAAAAATTTTACTGATTTTTTTTACAGCAACCGGTGCAAACGGTTTTTCTGTAGCTATTAAGACTTTTCTCATCACTCATAAAAATTTAGGTAGAAAAAATGCAGGACGTCTGCCCTGCATTTTCGATAGTTTTATAAATTGAATTACTTCATTTTTTCAAACTCTTGCATGGCATCTACCAATGCCTGAATACTTTCAACAGGCATTGCATTGTAAATTGAGGCTCTGAAACCACCAACCGAGCGGTGTCCTTTAATTCCCAACATACCTTTTGCAGTTGCGAACTCCAGAAACTCTTTCTCAAATTCGGCATACTCCGGAGTCATCACAAAAGTTACGTTCATTAACGAACGATCTTCTTTTGCCAGTACGGTACCCTGGAACATTTTATTACGATCGATTTCATCGTAAAGGATTTTTGCTTTTTCAATGTTCTTTTGCTCCATTGCTTCCACTCCTCCGTTTTCTTTTAACCAGATTAAGGTTTGCAAACAAGCAAAAACAGGAAGTGTTGATGGTGTATTAAACATCGACTCGGCTTTAATATGCGTTGTGTAATCCAACATGGTTGGAATCGGGCGCTCTACTTTTCCAAGTGCTGCATCTTTTACAATTACCAGAGTAGCTCCTGATGGACCAAGGTTTTTCTGTGCACCTGCATAGATCAAATCATATTTCGACACATCGATCGGGCGACTGAAAATATCTGAAGACATATCGGCTACCAAAGGCACATCAACTTCCGGAGTAGGAATTTGTGTTCCGTAAATAGTGTTATTTGATGTATAGTGGAAATAACTTACATCCGATGGCACTTCGTAACCTTTTGGAATGTAGTTATAAACGGTGTCGGCCGATGAAGCAACTTCAACAACTTCGCCAAGAAATTTGGCTTCTTTAATGGCTTTTTTCGACCATGCACCTGTATTTAAATATGCTGCTTTTTTATCCAGTAAATTGTATGGAGCCATTAAAAACTGTGTGCTGGCACCACCTTGCAAGAAAAGCACCGAATAACCTTCCGGCACTTTAAGTAATTCTTTTACCAAAGCAACTGCCTCGTCCATTACAGCAACAAACTCTTTACTACGGTGCGAAACTTCCATTACAGAAAGTCCGGTTCCGGCAAAGTTTAAAGCAGCCTCAGCAGTTTTTTCCTTTGTAAATTCCGGCAGAATTGAAGGTCCTGCGTAAAAATTGTGCTTCTTCATATAATACAACAATTAAGGTGAGTAATTAAATTTTTTACCTTTTAAACACCACTATAAAGTTCTTGAATAGTGATTGTTTAGCCGATGAGAAAAATCAAGTTTATTTTATTTTTATGAGTTTTAAAACACTGATTAACAACACAAAAACAGATGACGAATATCATTCCTACTGTCTCTCTGACGTTAACGTTGTCGGTATCAATCTGTTATTTCATACAAAAATATCTTATTCCAGACAACAATACCCTATTTTGCCTAATAAATGATTTTTTAGGTGTAATATTTAAAAAGAATTTAAATAGACCTTCAGAATCGGGATTCGGTCAGCGAATAAATTTCAGTGCACTGCGTTTTTTGCAACCTGAGTTTCACAAATAAAAAAGCCGCCCGTAAAATACAGGCGGCCAAGTTTAGTTCGATTTGTTTTATTATTTAGATAAAAGGAAATTTCACAATTTCTGCAGGAATTACCTTGTTACGGATCTTCACAAAAATACCGGTACCAAATGTCGAGTATTCTTTGGCCACATAGCCCATTCCGATTCCTTTATTTAAAACCGGCGACATGGTTCCTGAGGTAACTTCACCAATTGTTTCGCCGTCAGAGTTTACCAGTTCGTATCCATGGCGTGGAATTCCTCGTCCAGAAAGTATAAAACCACGTAACCGGCGGGTAACACCTTCGTTTTTTTGCATGGTTAAAAATTCGCGGTCGATAAATTCGCGGCCGTTGTTGAATTTGGTAATCCACCCCAAACCAGCTTCCAGCGGCGAGGTTGTATCGTCGATATCGTTTCCGTACAGACAATATCCCATTTCCAAACGAAGCGTGTCGCGGGCAGCCAAACCAACTGGCTTGATACCGGCTTCGGCCCCGGCTTCAAAAATGGCATTCCAAATTTCTTCGGCCACATTGTTTCTGAAGTACAACTCGAAACCACCGGCTCCGGTGTAACCTGTTGCAGAAATGATCACCTCATCAACTCCGGCAAATTTATCGGTAACGAAGGTGTAAAATTTTATTTCTGAAAGATTTACATCGGTTAACTTTTGAAGTACCTCGGTTGCTTTTGGCCCCTGAATAGCCAACTGGCTAATTTCATCTGAAGCATTTTCCAGCTCGGCACCAATCTCTTCGTTTTGCTGCACCACCCAGTTCCAGTCTTTCTCAATATTGGCAGCATTAACTACCAGCATATATTTTTCAGGCTCGTAGTAATACACCAGCAGGTCGTCAACAATTCCGCCTTTACCGTTTGGGAAACAGCTGTATTGTGCCTGCCCCAGTGTAAGAATCCGTGGATCGTTTGATGTAATTTTGGCTACCAGATCAAGTGCTTTCGGGCCTTTTACCCAAAATTCGCCCATGTGCGATACATCAAAAACACCAACGCTTTCGCGCACGGTCATGTGTTCATCTTTAATGCCACTATATTCAATAGGCATTTCGTATCCGGCGAACTCCACCATTTTGGCGCCTAATTTCTTGTGTATTGAATTAAATGCAGTTGTCTTCATTTTAATTTTTCAGTTATTAACGGATTCAGCTCGTTTGACAAACCGTTTATCTTTTTGAAGAAAGATTTCGTTGAGCAAAACTATGTATTCAAAAACGGTACAAATATGAATTTTATCAGCAACAGCACAAAAAGCTTTCCCGATTATTTTGCTAAATTGCTGGCCGCAATCATAAAAAAATGGACAACACATTTCAACACATCGATCCATCTCAGATCGAAACACTTGCAGGTGGAGACAAAGAATTCATCAAGGAAATGGCAGAAATCTTCCTCGAACAAATTGAAGAATTTGTGACGAACATGGGTTCATTCCTGCAAGAAAAAAACTGGGAAAAACTGGCACGCGAGGCACATACGGCAAAATCGTCGGCAATGACATTTGGCATGGATGACACCGGCAATTTGCTAAAGAAAATTCAATTGGAATGCGAGGCCAATAATCTCGATAATGTTCCCAGGATGGTTGAAGATGCAATCAGTCAGTTGCAGGCTGCATCTCCCGAAGTACAGGAGTTACTGTAAAAAGAAAACGGCCCTCGAAAGAGAGCCGTCTTGCTTATATCCTACGGTATTTTAATTGCTGAATACCAACGAATCATTTTCAAAATCGATTACAATCGGTTTCGACTTGTCGACTTTACCCGAAAGTATCCGTTTTGACAATTCATTCAACACAAAGCGTTGAAGCACTCGTTTTACCGGACGTGCACCAAAATGCGGATCGTAACCGATAGCCGACAACCACTCGCTTGCTTTTTCGCTTAACTCGATTTTCATGTCGTTTGAAGCCAAACGTTTTACGATTTGCTCAAACTGCAGGCGAACAATTTCTTTAATGGCGTCTTTCGATAGCGGTGTAAACACAATCGTTTCGTCAATACGGTTCAGGAACTCCGGCCGGATTGTTTTCCGCAACATCTCCAGCAGCTGGTTACGCGTTTTTTCCAGCACCTGGAATTCGTTGCTATCATTCATGGTTTCGTAATTCTCCTGAATGATATGCGATCCCAGGTTCGATGTCATAATTATAATCGTATTCTTAAAGTTTACCGTGCGGCCTTTATTATCGGTTAAACGGCCATCGTCTAAAACCTGAAGCAACACGTTAAATACATCGGGGTGCGCTTTTTCAATCTCGTCGAAAAGAACCACCGAATAGGGTTTGTGGCGCACTGCCTCTGTTAACTGGCCACCTTCGTCGTACCCAACATATCCCGGAGGCGAACCGATCAAACGGGTTACCGAGAATTTCTCCTGGTATTCCGACATGTCAATACGGGTGATCATATTCTCGTCGTTGAACAGGTATTCGGCCAGGGCTTTTGCGAGCTCTGTTTTTCCAACCCCCGTGGTTCCCAAAAATATGAATGAACCGATTGGTCGTTTTTCGTCCTGCAAACCGGCACGGCTGCGGCGCACGGCATCAGAAATGGCAACTATCGCCTCGTCCTGTCCTATCACCCGGTTGTGCAGCTCATCTTCCATGTGCAGTAACTTTTCGCGCTCGCTCTGCAACATTTTCGAAACCGGAATACCGGTCCATCGTGCCACCACTTCGGCAATATCTTCCGTGTCAACCTCTTCTTTAATCAGGTTTTCACCTTTTTTCATTTCTTCCAGCTCGGCCTGCAGTTTTTCAATCTCCGCCTCTACCTCTTTTACTTTTCCGTAGCGTAATTCGGCCACGCGACCATAATCTCCCTCACGCTCGGCTTGTTCAGCCTCAAACTTGTAAGTTTCAATCTCTTCTTTCTTTTTCTGTATGGCTTCAATTACCGATTTCTCCGATTGCCATTTGGCACGCAAACGTGATTGTTCCTCCTTTAAATTCGAAATTTCTTCATTTAGCGAATTTAATTTTCGGGTATCATTTTCACGTTTTATCGCCTCGCGTTCAATCTCCAGCTGTTTAACGCGGCGCTGAATTTCATCCAGTTCCTCGGGAACGGAATCAATTTCCAGACGCAATTTTGCAGCAGCTTCGTCCATTAAATCGATGGCTTTATCAGGTAAAAACCGATCGGAAATATAGCGCTGCGACAATTCAACTGACGCAATAATAGCATCGTCTTTTATCTGAACTTTATGGTGGTTTTCGTATTTCTCTTTAATACCACGCAAAATTGAAATGGCGCTTAAGGTATCCGGCTCGTCAACATGTACAATCTGGAAACGGCGCTCCAGCGCTTTATCTTTTTCGAAATATTTCTGATACTCTGCCAATGTTGTTGCACCAACAGCACGCAGTTCACCACGCGCCAGTGCAGGCTTTAAAATATTGGCAGCATCCATTGCACCTTCGCCTTTTCCGGCACCTACCAGCGTGTGAATCTCATCGATAAACAAAATTACCTCATCGTTCGATTGAACAACCTCGTTTACCACAGCTTTTAAACGCTCCTCGAACTCGCCTTTGTATTTTGCTCCGGCAACCAAAGCTCCCATGTCCAGCGAAAATACCTGTTTCGATTTCAGGTTTTCGGGCACGTCGCCACGCACTATACGGTGCGCCAATCCTTCAGCAATTGCTGTTTTCCCGGTTCCCGGCTCACCCAGCAAAATCGGGTTGTTTTTTGTACGGCGCGACAGGATCTGTAATATCCTGCGAATCTCATCATCACGTCCAATCACCGGATCAAGCTTACCCGATCGGGCACGTTCGTTCAGGTTGATGGCAAAACGATTTAAGGAATTGAACTTATCTTCGGCCGTTTGGCTGTCAACTTTCGATCCTTTTCGTAATTCTTCAACAGCCAGTTTCAGCTCTTTTTTTGTAATACCATTGTCTTTCATTAAACGGCTGGTATTGTCTTTTACTTCGAGCAGTGCCAGTAAAATGTGCTCAACCGAAACATACTGGTCGCCCATTTCCTGCGCCAGACCAAGCGCTTTCTGCAAAGCCTGATTTGCACCCGAAGAAAGGTACTGCTCGGCCCCTGAAACTTTTGGATACGATTGAATAATCTGGTCGAGTGCCTGTTTAAAGACAGGAACATTAACATCCAGTTTTTTAAGTAAAAACTCCGTAACATTCTCAGCTGAATGAAGCACTCCGCGAAGAATATGACCGGTTTCGATTGCCTGCTGGTTGTTTCCCTGGGCAATTTGAAAAGCCTGCTGAATGGCTTCCTGCGATTTTATGGTGAAATTATTAAAATTCATGGCTTTATGTATTAAAATTCGAGAATGTTCGAAACAACTTTCAAGCCATAACCAACTGACAGACAGAATGTCGCAACCACACAGAATAATACAGAAACAATTTCAGGAAAGTGGGAATATGTATGAAAAAGTGGCAGAATTGGGCATAAAAAAAACAGAGACAATCAACTATTATCTCTGTTTCCTAACCTAACCAAATCTATTTCTATGAAAAAAACACTTAAACTATTCAAATCTATGCTACAAAATTACGCCGTATTTTAGTTAACGCGTATCAACGGAAGTTAAAGAATGTTATAAGTTTAATAATTCTATTTTTCCGGATAGAAAAGTTAAAAACCGGAAGCGAGTGGTTCGCCAAAAAAACGGGCATAAAAAAACAGAGACGTTTTAAATTCATCTCTGTTTCCTAACCTAACCAAATCTATTCTCTATGAAAAAACACTTAAACTATTCAAATTCTATGTTACAAAAATACGGCGCATTTTAGTTAACGCGTATCAACGGAAGTTAAAGAATGTTAACAGTTTGTTTTCAAGAAATACACTCGCCGCCTGAGGTGTAAACAAAACAGAATTTCAACCGTTCGAAATAACAAACATCGAAACAGAATGAAAAAAACATTAGCACTAAAAAGCCGTATTTATCCGAACAATTTGCTATTAAAGCAAATCAGACATATACAAATAGTATAATGTCTGAATACATTATGATACATGCCTATAAAACAGGCTTTAAAGCAGTTCAAAAACTTTCTAAAGTGGAAAAATAAAGTTACTTTAGCGTCCATTTCAATTTTAAATCTAATTCTATATTATTATAACTAAAATTTCAATTTTATGACAAAACATGTATATACTTTCGGAGCCGGAAAGGCAGAAGGTAAAGCAGACATGAAAAACCTTCTTGGAGGTAAAGGTGCCAACCTTGCAGAGATGAACCTTATTGGTGTTCCGGTTCCCGCAGGATTTACTATTACTACAGATGTTTGTACAGCATATAACAAACTAGGAAAAGATGCGGTTATTGATATGCTTAAAGCTGAAGTTGAAAAAGCTATTGCTGATACAGAAGTGGCAATGAATGCAAAGTTTGGCTCAAAAGGCGAAGCTTTTCCACTGATGCTTTCAGTTCGTTCAGGCGCACGGGTTTCAATGCCTGGAATGATGAATACCGTACTTAACCTTGGTATGAACGATGATGCGGTTAAAATTTTGGCCGAAAAATCGGGTAACGAGCAATTTGCTTACGACTCGTACCGTCGTTTTATTCAAATGTATGGCGATGTGGTAATGGGTGTTGAAGCAGAAGAAGGCGAGCACGACCCATTCGAAGAAGTACTTGATAGAGTTAAAGACGAAAAAGGTTATAAAACAGATGCTGAAATTCCGGCTGAAGATTATAAAGTTATTGTTGAAGAGTTTAAAGCAATTGTAAAAGAAAAAGCAGGAATAGAGTTCCCAACAAATCCTTGGGATCAGCTTTGGGGTGCAGTTTGTGCTGTATTCGATTCGTGGAATACACCTCGCGCAATTCTTTACCGCCAAAAAGAACAAATTCCTGAAGAATGGGGAACAGCGGTTAACGTTCAGGCCATGGTTTATGGTAACATGGGCGATACTTCGGGTACCGGTGTATGTTTCTCGCGTGATGCCGCTACCGGCGAAAACCTGTTTAATGGCGAATACCTGATTAATGCCCAGGGAGAAGATGTAGTTGCCGGAGTTCGTACTCCTCAGGAAATTACTTTGATTGGCTCGCGTCGTTGGGCAGAACGTAACGGAACTTCAGAAGAAAAGAGGAAAGCAACTTTCCCTTCGCTTGAAGAAGCGATGCCGGAAGTTTATGCACAACTGAACGATATCCAGCAAAAACTGGAAAATCACTATAAAGATATGCAGGATATGGAGTTCACTATCCAGGATGGTAAACTTTGGATGTTGCAAACCCGTAACGGGAAGCGTACCGGTGCTGCCATGGTAAAAATGGCTGTTGACATGCTTGAAGAAGGTATGATTGACGAAAAAACAGCATTACTGCGTCAGGAACCTAACAAACTGGACGAACTACTTCACCCTGTTTTCGATAAAGAAGCAATTGCAAATGCAACTGTATTGAGTAAAGGTTTACCAGCGTCTCCGGGTGCGGCTACCGGCATGTGTGCTTTCTCGGCCAAACGCGCTGAAGAATTGGCAGCCGAGGGTAAAAAAGTAATTTTGGTTCGTCGCGAAACTTCTCCAGAAGACCTTGCAGGGATGTATGCTGCTGAAGGAATTCTGACAGAACGTGGAGGAATGACTTCGCACGCTGCAGTTGTAGCACGCGGTATGGGTAAATGTTGTGTTTCATCTGCTGCCGGAATCACTGTTACCATGACTTCAATGAAAATTGGCAATAAAGAATATAAAGAAGGAGATTTTATTTCATTGAACGGCTCAACCGGCGAAGTATACGATGGTGAAGTAGCCACAATTACTCCATCGTTAGATGGCGACTTTGGTAAAGTAATGCAATGGGCCGAAAACAATACAAGAATGTATGTACGTACCAATGCTGATTCTCCTGCCGATGCTGAAATAGCTCGCGAGTTTGGAGCTAAGGGTATTGGTCTTTGCCGTACCGAGCACATGTTCTTCGAAGGCGACCGTATCTGGAAAATGCGTGAAATGATTCTGGCTGAAAATGTGGAAGGACGAAAAGCTGCTTTGGCAAAACTGCTTCCTATTCAGCGCGAAGACTTCTACGGAATTTTGAAAGCTATGGACGGATTTGGTGTAACTATCCGCTTGTTGGATCCACCATTACACGAGTTCACTCCGAATGATTTGGAGTCTCAAAAAGAAATGGCCGAGAAATTAGGCGTTCCTGTTGAGGTTGTAAAAGAAAAAGTTGAAAGTCTGCACGAGTTTAACCCAATGTTGGGTCACCGTGGATGTCGTTTAGGAAATACCTATCCTGAGATTACAGAAATGCAGGCTCGCGCAATTATCGAAGCTGCTTGCGATCTGAAAAAAGAAGGATTCGATCCTAAACCTGAAATTATGGTTCCACTTATTGGTACTGTAAAGGAATTGAAACTTCAGGAAGAAATTATCCGTTCGGTTGCTAAAGAAGTAATGACTGAAAAAGGAGTTGAAGTGGATTATATGTTGGGTACTATGATTGAGATTCCACGTGCTGCATTAACTGCAAATGAAGTTGCAGAAGTAGCTGAATTCTTCTCATTCGGTACAAACGACCTTACACAGATGACCTTTGGATACTCTCGTGATGATGCTGCAAAATTCTTGCCTGTTTACCTTGAAAAAGGTATACTGAAGCAAGACCCATTTGAAGCACTTGACCAAACAGGTGTTGGACAACTGGTAGAAATCGCTGCCGAAAGAGGACGTTCAGTACGTAGCAACCTGAAATTAGGAATTTGTGGTGAGCATGGTGGTGAGCCATCATCGGTTGAGTTTTGCCACAGAGCCGGATTGGATTACGTAAGTTGTTCTCCTTTCCGTGTGCCAATTGCACGCGTTGCTGCTGCTCAGGCTAATTTAAAGTAGAAAATACTTAAGCAAGATAATTTAGAGCTGCTCTTCGGAGTGGCTCTTTTTTTTGATCTTTTACCAAAAACCAGGTAGAATTACCTGGTTTAAATCGAGTAATTCTACGCTATTTTTTTTGCTATTTCTTACCGAACTTTGCTTCAACTATTAAAGGATCCATCAATGGAAATAAGGCGTAAAATAAATTCACATTCGTTAGACACATTCACATCACTATCGCTGAACTGTATTTCCTCCCCTCTGTATAGTTATTTTTTATCCTCTAGCTTTCAACACATTTTACTTCAACATACACTGTCCCATTTCCCTGAGTCACTGTGATAAAAAATAAGATGATGGAATCCGAAAAAGGAGCGCAGATTTTGTGCTCCTTTTATATTTTATAGAGGCTATTTTTAATGGCAAATATTACAAGACCTGCAATATTTTTTGTATTTGTTTTTTCCAGCAGATTGTACTTGTGTCCTTCTATAGTACGTGCGCTCAGGCCCAGTTTCTCACCAATTTCGGTGGCCGTTAGTTCTTCACAAATCAGCTTCAGTACCTGACTCTCGCGCTTTGTAAGTTTTAACTGTGATCCCGTATCTGTAGAAGCATTCTTCTTAAGGCCCTGTAAAACTGCTCCCGATAAACTACCCGAAAAGTAAAAATCGTTTTTTATTACTTTTTTTATGGCCAGCTCCAACTCATCCGGCTCGGCATTTTTTAACAGATAACCGTTTACCCCTTCGCTAACCAGGTGAGCCACCAGTTGAGGAGCTTCCTCCATACTGAGTATTAAAATCCGAATATCGCGGAAGTCTTTTCGCAGATGTTTGGTTACCTCAACGCCATCCATTTCGGGCATATTAATATCGAGCAATACCAGATCTGGTTTTTTATCCAGCTCCCCGATCAACTCCAACAATTCAACACCGTTACCGGCCTCGTAGATATTCTCAACAATATCAAAATCTTCTAACAGGCCAACCATACCTTTTCTAAAAAGTTTATGGTCATCGGTAACTACAATATCTATTTTTTGCTCACTCATTAGCCTGCAAAATTATAATTGCCCGGGTTCCTTTTCCCGGCGATGATTTCATTTTAAATTTTGCATTTGCCATCTCCGACCGGCTTTCAAGGTTTCGTAAACCAAGTCCTGTTTGCATTTTTTCTTCCAGAAGAAATCCCTTTCCGTCGTCGCCTACCACAACTGCAACAAGCTGTTTTGCAAATCGAATATTTATTGAAATTCGCGATGCCTCGGCGTGTTTAATGGCATTATTTACCAGCTCCTGCACAATACGAAAAACGGCCAGTTCCTGTTTACTGTCAAAACGAAATTGCTCTCCGCTTTTCCAACACTCAATAATCAACTGATCTGATTTATTTACCCAGCTTGCCAGCTCTTCAAGTGCAAAATACAATCCCAGCTTTTCCAAAGACGGCGGTAATAATGACCTTGAAATGCGTCGTACCTGTAGAATTACATCGTCGAGATAGGTTTTGGTTTCGGTTGCCAACTCTTTTGCTTTCCCCTCTTCTGTCTTTTTTTCTATCCTCCCCACAGTGAGTTTTACCACCGAAAGCATGGCACCAACCTCGTCGTGCAAATCGCGTGCAATACGTTTGCGTTCGTTCTCCTGCGATTGAATGGTGTTTTTTATAATTTCTTCCTGCTGATTTTGAACGACACGATTCAATTCCAACTGTTTCAGCAACAATCGCTTTTGGTAGGCTATAAAGAAAAAAAACAGGCCTCCTGCCAATAGCAGCATCCCAATGGTACCAATTAAATACACCAATAATATTTCGGAATTCCCTGTCGCTTCCACATTTCACATTTTAGACAATGCTAAAATAATTAACAAAATCGAACTTTCTGTAAAATTTGAACAATAATCTAAAATAACAAAACAACAACAATAGGGGCTATACAATTCTCCCTGAGGTTTTTATCATCTTTCCTCCGGCTTTACTAAAGCCAATAGTTACAAGCACATAGAACAGTGTCAGGATCACAGAGAAAGAGACGACAGTTATTTTTGAAAACTCACGCGAATATTCCAAAATAAGATTAAACAAAACGGTAAAAAATAAGTTGCCGGAATAGTAGATGAGTAATGCACCGTTGATCCAAATCAATGGTTCATCCCACAACGACATGATTTTTGCTTCAACCATCACTCTGTAAAAGTACCAGATGCATAGAACAATCACGACAAAAGTTGCGATGGTACGCGTAAAATTTGGGTATTCGTATATACTTTGAATAAATACGAGGTTAATAAGATTGAAGAGCTCGAATATTGAAATTAATACAATTGAAAACCGAGTTAGTGTTTTCTTGTAGATCAGATTTGAATAAAATAATACCAGTATTGGGAAAGTAACAATTTGGTACAAATGAATAAACGGCATTGTATTATCCAGACCGAAACGCCTGAGAATAAAGGTTACAACTTCGTTTACTGTACCATAAAGAACATAAAGATAAAACAGCTTCAGAGAAGTGTCGAATCTTTTAAAACAGAATAACCCTGTAATAAAGGGTAACAATATTGAAATCCAAAGAAAATCTGTCAAGCCGGAAGTTTATGAGTTGTATATGCTTCGTTCGTCGCAAAAAGGTGGACATAATTGTGCTTCGTCGTAATATTCTAGTTCATCTGCTGCTTCTACCGTCTGCTCCGTTGCAGAAATTGCAGAAGATGCAGAGCTCAACATTATATTCATTGTTTTCGAAACACCAAACTCTAACACAATTTCTTCATGATTTTGAGCATTAAAAAGCTCATGCAATTCGAACTTAGTTAGCAGATAGGCATTGGGGTAAATATACTGACGAAATGCTGCGCCGTCTGCGTCCGGCTCAATTTCTCCAGATCTCCATTTGCGATACAAACGGATACTCTCGATTACCTCCTCCGTATTATCGGAGAAGTCTTCATTGTTTTTGTTCAGTTTATAAACTGGTGTTTCGTAGTCGGCATAAACATCACCACTCCCTAAAAGAAAAGATGAGACAGCATAAGCGCATAGCACATATTTGTTGCCATCTTTCTTATTTTCTAAACCCAGATAAACGCGCACACGGTTCTCATTTTCTCCTATAAGTGATTTATAGGTTTCTTTTTGAAGAATTATTGGTGTAATTTTTAGATTGAAGGTTTTATCTGCTTCTTCTTTAAAATTCTTTTTCCAGTTTTTTGCTTTTTCTGCCGGAAGTTGATCTCGTTTTAATTTTTTTTCCATTTTTTATTGTATTTGGACTACTAAAAATAGACAAAATGTTTGACATAAAAACAGGTTCAATAACATATTCTCAAAATAACATCACAATACGGACAAAAAAACAAAAACTGCCCGCCAAAACTTTAGTTGACGGGCAGTGCTGTAAGAAACAGTATAAATCTAAGGTCTAGCCTGCTTCGAAATACTTTCTCAAATAACTGTTAATAAGGCTCGTAATAATATTCATCTACATATCCCGGGCTGTAATAATCGTCGTTATAGGCATAGTACCTGTCGGGATAGTGAACCAGGCTAAATCCTAAAGCTGTTGATTCAAAGAACAAATTCCCAATCCTGAAATACAGGTAGCCATTTATATGAACTTGCTCGTAGCCATATGGTAAACGTTCGAATGAAAATCCAAATGGCAGGTTTACCAATACATAACCAATACCTCTGTGATAACGGAAAAAGTGTCCGTCGTAGCAATAGTAGCGATTATGGTTGTGAACAAATACGGTTGGACGATAAACAAACTTGCGAATTACGTGCCCGTAGTGACTGTTGTAGTAATAATACTTGTGGTAACGGTATGAGTATGGATTGTACCCGCCGTAATAGTCGCGCCAGCTGTGGTGGTTCCAATGATAGTGTTCCCAACGATTGTCCCAATGCCTGTTTTTATGGTAATTATAATTTGAGTAATACTTTCTGTCGCTATAATTATAGTTCATTGCTTTCGGACGGTTTCTGCTACTCCACTGGGTGCTGCTACCACGGTAACTTTTAGTAGGCGTAAAGCGCTTGTCATTGCGGTCTACATTATAGTACCTGCGTGTATCAGTAACTGAACTTCGGCTAGATCCTCTTCCGTTTGTAACTGACGGATTTGATTTTTTCGAATCGGTGTAAACCCTCGATGGCTGCCTGGTTGCCTCTCTGCCTCTTGACTCGTTGGTTCTTTGTGGTTCACTTTTCCGGTAAACATTATCTGAAGTTCTTGTTGTACTTTTTTGCGTTTTATAGCTATTGTTAGAACTACTTTTTTGCTGAACATCGCGATTTGCCGAACGAGAATCATTGTACTTATTGTTGCTTGAACGAACATTTGCACTGTTTCGGCTGCTTGTTGTTCTACTTGACGACCGAACGCCTCGATCCGATGTTGCCGGAGTTGATTGCCGATAAGTTTTTGAGGCACTTTTGGTTTTTACCTCGCTTTTGCTACTCCTTTTCGGAGCTTCCCTTTTTTCTGTACCTCTTTCTCCTCCCCTGCGCTGGGCCTGGGCCGGAACTGTTGTTATTATTGTAATTGCCGCCAGAGTAATTATCGTGGCAAACAATTTAAATGTTGTTGCTTTCATGACAATAGACTTTAAAATTCAACAATTTGTTTGCTATGCTCTGTTGGCGCCAAAATAAAAATCGATATCTGCCTTTGTAAATGCAAAGCGTGTGCCAAAAACTTCACTACCGCGCACACCAAAAGTTACACCTACTAGAGAACAGGCATTTATGAACTTTTTTTTCTAAGCAATTCTCTCTACTTTTGCGCCGATTTAATTAAAGTATGGCCCGGATATTAGCAATAGATTACGGAAAAAAGAGAACAGGATTGGCAGTAACCGATCCGGGGCAAATTATTGCCAGCCGTTTAACAACAGTTCCAACGCATACCATTTGGGATTTTCTAAAAGATTATTTCCAAAAAGAAGAGGTAGAAACCGTGGTTGTGGGATATCCCAAACAAATGAACAACCAGGCGTCGGAGTCTGTTAGATTTATCAATCCGTTTTTGAAAAAGTTTCAGCAGAAATATCCGGAGATAAATCTGGAGATTTACGACGAGCGTTTTACGTCGAAAATGGCGTTTCAAACCATGATTGACAGTGGGCTAAAAAAACAAAAACGAAAAGACAAAGCATTGGTTGATGCCATTAGCGCAACCATTATTTTACAAGATTATTTAGAACAGAAACGCAACTTATTACGTTAAAACCAGCTTTTTAAAAGGTTTAAAAAAGTTGCTATCGACATAAAAATAGAAAGAATGAAATACCCGGTAACAGTATACGGAGACCCTTTATTACGAAAGAAAGCCGAAGCTATTGAGAAAGATCATCCAAAGTTGGATGAGATAATTGAAAACATGTGGGAAACCATGTACTACTCTGATGGCGTTGGTTTGGCCGCACCACAGGTTGGATTATCGATTCGCCTGTTTGTAATCGATGCATCATCGGGTGCCGACGAAGAGCCGGAATTGGAAGGTTTTAAAAAGGTTTTTATTAATCCCGAGATTATTGAAACCAAAGGCGATGAGTGGACAATGAATGAAGGCTGTTTGAGTTTGCCGGAAATCAGGGAGGATGTAAGTCGCCACGACGAGGTAACCATTAAATACCTTGATGAAAATTTTGTGGAACACACTGAAACCTACAAAGGATTTGCGGGCCGTGTAATCCAACACGAATATGACCATTTGGAGGGCATTTTGTTTGTCGATTATCTATCGCCATTGCGCAAACGTTTATTAAAAGGAAAACTTATTGCTATCTCAAAAGGCAAAGTTCGTCCGCACTACCGAATAAAAGTTCCGAAATAATGTAACCATTTTTCAAAACCTACGTTTAAGCGCTAATCCGTCAAACGTAGGTTTTGGAAAACACATTTAAAAACATACCCTTCTTACGAATTGCAGTCGCCTTTGCCACTGGAATTTTCCTTTCTTCAATATTTACAGGCTCCACCACAGTGCTGATTTATGTGGCTATTGTTTTTTGCGGAGTTTTAATTCTCGTCCATAAACACTACAATTATAATCTTTCTCCGCTTTTTGGAGGAATTACTTCTATTCTACTGGTCTTATTCGGTGCCATCACTTACCAACAATACAACCGGCTACCACCTCCCCAAACAAACGGATTAATGGCAGCCACTGTGCTCGAAACCCCGCAGGAAAAAACCAATTCCTACAAAAGTGTGCTACTTATTCATTCGGTAAAAACAGAAGATACATTGATTGGGACACGAGAAAAAGTGCTCGTTTATTTTGAAAAAAATGACGACATCAAACAATTAAAGCCGGGTAGTCAGATTATTTTTGAACAGGCAGCCGCACCTATTGAAAACCGTGGCAATCCTTACGAATTTGACTACAAAAGCTACCTCGAAAAGAAACACATTTTCCGACAGGTTTATTTAAAATCCGGGAATTGGAAATTAACAGGCTACGTAAACAACACGCCACTTTTATGGGCCGAAACGATTCGCGATAAACTGCTAAAAATATATCACGAGCAGGAAATCGGAACAAAAGAAACAGAAATTCTTTCAGCGCTCACGCTAGGCTACAAACGCGACCTCGACCGCGAAACAAAACGTGTATTTTCATCGGCCGGAGCCATGCATGTACTGGCCGTTTCAGGCTTACACGTAGGCATCGTTTTCTTTGCTTTTTCATTCTGCTTTGGATTTTTACAAAAACAAAGATTTGGCCGTTTTCTATACGTGATGCTTTCCATTAGTTTGTTGTGGTGTTTTGCTTTTATCACCGGCTTGTCGCCATCTGTTTTACGTGCCTGCACCATGTTTAGCCTGATAATAATTGCCGGAAACATCAACCGTAGGGCAAATATTTACAACACGCTTGCGGCCTCGGCCTTTTTGCTTTTGTTGGTAAATCCCAATAATCTTTTCGAGGTTGGATTTCAACTCTCGTACATGGCTGTTTTTGGAATTGTTTATTTGCAACCCCGAATTGCCGGACTTTGGACGGTAAAAAACAAGGCGGGATTGTTTTTATGGAATTTGATAAGCGTTTCAATTGCAGCACAAATAGCTACTTTCCCACTTTCGGCCTACTATTTCAATCAATTCCCCACCTATTTTTTACTCAGTAATATTGTTGTAATTCCGGCCGCCATGCTGCTTATCCCCCTCGGAATGGGATTGTTGGCCTTTTCAAAAATACCGCTGCTGGCTTCTTCTATCGCTTTTGCCGTTAAGTGGATTATTAAAATTGTATATTTTTTACTCTTTTCCATCGAATCATTTCCGCATTCAACACCCGATGTTGTGCTTCATACGCCCGAATTGCTTTTCGTTTTGGCCCTCCTTTTTTCCATTTTTTTATTTCTGAACTCGCGACGGGTTTTCTATATAAAATCAGCGCTTTCGTTTGCAGTTTTGTTAGCTGGATTCATTCTGTTTTCAGGCTACAAACAAATCAACCGACACGAAATAATTGTTTTCAACGCACAAGAATCAGTGATTTGTTTTATTACCGGAAATAGAATGTATGCAATTTCGGCAGATACACTTTCGCCTGACGATTACATCTATAGTTCCGTGCAAGATATAAAACGACTGAAACGATTAACGAAACTTGTTTTCCTGACTTCCGATTCAACATTCAACGATAATTTCCTGTTCCTCGATAAAGGGCTGGCTGTTTTCGAAGGAAAAACAGTTCTTTTAAACCCTGCTCACATACCACAAACAAACACCATCTCTCCTAACTTAATCATTAATTTATCAGGCAATTACATTTCGCAATCCGTTTCAGAAGATTGTTGTTTAATAACGTACTATCCCTCCCGAAAAAAGGTTACTTCCGGCGTAAAACAACACATTCTCTCCGAACAAGGGGCCTTTGTGTCAAGTTGGTAATCGCACATCTCATTTAAAATGCCGTGCTCGTGAACCTTTGTTCGTGTAAAAATTATTTTGGTAAATTCATACAAATTACACGGTGCATTTTGTAATTTAGAATGTTAATTTAATGTTGGAAGCGGAAAATTATAAAGCCTTTTCCGTTGAGTTTAAAAACAGAATGCATTATTTTGCTTCATTAAATAATACAGACAGATGAAACGAGCAGGTAGAAATTATGCTTACCTAATAAAAGTTGCAGGCGAGTTCCATCGAATACTTTTGAGAATTAACAATTATAATTAGATGAAAGTTGTTATAGCGGGTGCCGGCGAAGTGGGAACACATTTGGCGAGAATGTTAACCAATGAAAACCACGACATTACCTTACTGGATGATTCTCCTGAAAAACTTGCGAATATTAGTAGTGAGGTAGACCTAATGACAATTGCCGGTTCTGCTCATTCATTTCAGGATTTAAAAAGTACCGACCTTGCAAAATCCGATCTGTTTATAGCAGTTACTCCTTTTGAGGAACGAAACGTTTTAGCCTGTTCAATGGCGTCGTACCTTGGCGTTAGCCGCACAATTGCGCGAATAAACAACTCGGAATACCTTCAGGAAAGATACCGATCAAAGCTTAACAACCTCGGGATAAATGAATTGATTTACCCCGAAAGTCTGGCAGCAAAAGAAATTGTTGCCTCGGTAAAACAAACGGCAACACGTCAGTTAATCGAGTTTTCAGGCGGAAAACTGATTATGATGGGAATTAAGGTGCGCGAAAATGCACCGGTTCTGAATAAAACATTTGAAGAATTATCACAGGAGAATCAGCATTTATTGGTAGTGGCAATTAACCGCGACAATGAAACGATCATCCCGAATGGTAATGATTTTATAAAAAATGGTGACATCGTATTTTTTGTTACCACACCGGCCGAGCAAAATAATGTTTACGAATTAACCGGTAAAACACTCTTCGAAGTTAAAAACATTATGTTTTTGGGAGGAAGCCGAATTGCCCAAAAAGCCATTGAAAAACTGGGCGAAAATTACCGAATTAAAGTAATTGAAGGCGACCGCAAAAAATGCGAAAAGATTGCCGACAAGTACGAAAATGTTCTCGTAATTAACGGCGACGGGCGTAACCTGAATTTGTTACGCGAAGAAGGAATTGAGAAAATGGATGCTTTTGTGGCAACCACCGGAAATTCGGAAACCAATATATTGGGCTGTCACCTGGCAAAAACATATGGTGTTCGCAGAACAGTGGCCGAGGTGGAAAACCTGGCCTATATGAACCTTGCAGACAATATGGATATCGGTAGCATTTTTAATAAAAAGCTGATTGCTGCGGGTTATATTTACCGTTTTACACTTAATGCCGAAATTTCGAAAGTAAAATGTTTAACAGCCTCTGATGCCGAAGTTTTTGAGTTTATTGCCAAGCCGGGAGCTAAAATCACACAAAAATCAATAAAAGATCTTGACTTCCCCGAAGAAGCAAAAATCGGAGGTGTGATTCGTGGCAACATGGGCTACATCGCCCACGGATATACCCAAATTCAGGAAGGCGATAAAGTAGTTGTATTCACCCTGCCTTCAGGAATTAAAAAGCTGGAGAAATTCTTTAAGTAAGCGCAAACTACCGGAACATGAATCTTAAAATCATATTCAGAGTACTTGGTTTTTTATTGTTTGTAGAGGGAATTGCCATGGGCATCGCTCTTCTTGTTGCTCTGATTTATGGAGAATCCGACATTAGTGCGTTCTTAATTTCAGCCGGAATAAATCTGGCCATTGGCGGACTGATTGTTGCAACCACTTCGAAGGCCAAAAAAGATATTGGCAAACGCGAAGGTTTTATAATCGTGTCGATGGTGTGGATTGTGTTCTCCTTTTTTGGGAGTTTACCTTATGTTATAAGTGGCTCCATTCCCAGTTTTACCGATGCGTTTTTCGAAACCATGTCGGGGTTTACCACAACTGGCTCATCAATTTTAAACGATATTGAGGCACTTCCTCATGGCATTTTATTCTGGCGAAGCATTACACAATGGCTTGGAGGAATGGGAATTATCGTTTTATCGCTGGCTATTTTGCCAGTATTCGGAATTGGTGGTATGCAGTTGTTTATGGCCGAAGTTCCGGGGCCAACACCCGATAAAATCAGCCCGAGAATTAAACAAACGGCAAAAACACTTTGGGTAATTTACCTCACATTTACGGTTGCCGAAACGCTGTTGTTGTGGGCTGGAAAGATGCCCTTTTTCGACGCTATTTGTCATTCGTTTACCACCATGGCTACCGGAGGTTTTTCAACCAAACAGGCAAGTATTGCGCACTGGCCATCGCCATATATTCAGTATGTAATTATTGTTTTTATGTTTTTGGCCGGTACAAATTTTACCCTCTCCTATTTCGCTATCAAAGGAAAATTTTCGGTGGCTTTTAAAGACGAAGAGTTTAAATACTACAGTTTTTTTACGCTTGGATTTACGGCGCTTATATTTATAGGCCTGTTAATTTCTGCCGAAATCGGCATTGAAAAAGCATTCCGCGATTCACTGTTTCAGGTTATTACAATAATCACAACCACAGGTTACGCCACTGCCGATTACCTCACCTGGCCACCGGTTTTAACAATGCTCATTTTTGTGCTTTTCTTTTTTGGGGGTTCTGCCGGGTCAACGGGTGGAGGTATAAAGATTATGCGTATTGTTGTGCTGCTTAAAAACGGCTATTACGAACTTAAACGTTTGGTACATCCCAATGCTATTATTCCTGTTCGGTTTAATAAACACTCGGTTGATGCAAAAATAGTTACCAACGTGCTGGCATTTTTTATGATCTACTTTGTAATTTTTGCCATCAGCACCGTTATTTTCACACTAATTGAGCCGGATATGGAATCGTCGATGGGAGCTGTTGCTACCTGCTTGGGAAATATCGGTCCGGGACTGGGATCTGTTGGCCCTGCAGAAAATTTCTACCACATTAAACCTATCGGAAAGTGGTTCTTATCATTTCTTATGCTGCTTGGTCGACTGGAGCTGTTTACCGTTTTGGTGCTCTTCTCTCCATCGTTCTGGAAAGAATAATCAATTTAATATTCCAATTCGCCTTTTCCCTGACGCACCAAAATTGGTTCGTCTGATGTGCAGTCAATAATTGTTGATGGGATTAATTCGCCAAAACCACCGTCGATAACAATATCAGCCAGTTCTGCGAATTTTTCATGGATCAGTTCCGGATCTGTGGTGTATTCCAAAATCTCATCGTCGTCGTGCACTGACGATGAAAGGATTGGATTTCCAAGTTCACTTACGATCTCACGAATAATATTGTTATCGGGAATACGAATTCCAACCGTTTTCTTTTTCCCTTTAAAATACCGGGGCACATTGTTGTTGGCGTTGAGAATAAAAGTAAACGGGCCCGGCAAATTTTTACGAATGAGTTTAAAAATATTATTGGGAATTGGTTTGGTGTAATCCGACAAATGACTGAAGTCGCTGCAGATAAACGAAAAATTGTTCTTTTCAACCTGAATACCTTTAAAACGAGCCACCTTTTCAACTGCTTTTTGGTTGGTAATGTCGCAGCCAAGTCCATAAACAGTGTCGGTTGGATAAACAATAACGCCGCCTTCACGCAAAACATCTACAACTTTTCTGACATCGCGGGGATTTGGATTTTCATTATACAAGCGCACCAACATAGTTTTTCCTATTTTTGGCCGGTAAAATTAGTTTTTTAAGTTATAAAAGGTGCTTTTTTGCAGCTTTTTAGCTTAATACTGATTGAACAACATAGGATTTTTAGGAAATTCGCATGCCATGCAAAGAAAAATTATAAGTACTGAAGACGGATCAAAAACACTGTTTATTCCCGAGATGGACGAACAATACCACTCGGTAAACGGGGCATTAACCGAATCGGAATATGTGTATCTCGATAAAGGATACCGGCACAATCAATCTCCGTCACCTGTAATTCTTGAAATTGGTTTTGGTACAGGATTGAACGCCTTGTTAACAGCAATTGAAGCAGAAAAGAAAAAACGAAGAACCACTTATATTTCCCTGGAAAAATACCCGATTGAGGCAACAGAAATAGAGCAGCTCAACTATGGTAGTTTGATTTCGGAAGAAGCGGAAGAACTTTTTTCAGCGCTGCACTATAGTGAGTGGAATGTTAAAACAGAAATTTCGCCGTATTTCGATTTGCTAAAACTAAAAACCGACCTCACCCAATTTTCTTTTGAAGAACTCCCAATGGTAGATGTAATCTACTTTGATGCATTTGGTCCCGACAAACAACCCGAGATGTGGAACGAGGAAATTTTCAGAAAACTTTTCGCTATCAGCAACTCAAATGCAAATCTGGTTACCTATAGCGCCAAAGGCGAAATTCGCCGCCGAATGGAACGATCGGGCTATATTTCGGAGCGACTTCCCGGTCCTCCGGGTAAAAGACAAATGCTTCGGGCAACGCGACCATAATGCAACAATGGGCAACAATCTACCGAAATAACAAACACTAAACACTATATATCAACAACTTAATACACATCATGAAAGACTATTCGATAAGCCGAACAACAAACACGATTGTTCGATTTTTCCTGACTTAAACTTTTTTAACATTTTTTAATTCCACAGATTCCATTTCTGTATTTTTAACAATTTTTCGTGGAAAAATGTCCCGAAAAAGGTTAAAAACCAACCTTTTGACATTTTGTTAAAAAATAAGCGATCGCCGGCAAAACACCTTTTTGATAGATATTTTCAATTTTTTCTGCATTTGAATTCTTGGAATTTGTAAAAATTCCTGTAAAATTTGGACTTCATTCAACGTGAAATTTATGATTTATCAATTTCAAATTGTTTCACAAGAGGCCCAAAACTTCCGATTGGAAGTTGCTCTGGATGAGAAACATTCATTTTTCGATTTTCATAGTATTATACAGAAAAGTGTTGGTTTTGAGTCACACCAACTGGCATCTTTCTTCGTGTCCAATAAAAACTGGAGAAAGCTGGTTGAGATTTCAATGTTAGACTTAGGTATAAATGGTGCAGCATTTTACATTATGCAAAAAACAAAATTAGGCGACTTGCTGCAAGATAAAGGACAACAACTCATTTATACATTCGATTTTTTGAACGACAGGTCTTTTTTTATAGAACTAACTGGAATAATTATGGAAAAAAATCTTAATGAGCCATTAGTCGCTTTAAAACAAGGCGATTCCCCCGTTCAGGTTTTAGGAGAAGAAAAAATTGAACTTGAATCTGGTATAGGCCAGGAAGAAGAAGTTTATATGGATTTTGGAGAGCTTGATGATTACACTGAAATCTTTGGCGAAATGGACGATTTCTAATCACGAAAGACGACTGTTTAATCCATGTTTAAAAAAATTCCAAGGCTGTTCAATATTTTGAACAGTCTTTTTTTTGTCATTAATTTGCCAAAAATCATGCATTCATGCCAAAAACGCTTGTTGTAATTACCGGCCCAACCGGAATTGGGAAAACCGAAGTGAGTATAAAAGTTGCCCAACATTTTAATGCTGAAATCGTTTCGGCCGACTCCCGGCAAATTTTCAGGGAACTCAACATTGGCACTGCAGTTCCGTCGAAAGAGGAGTTGGCAGCGGTACCCCATCATTTTATTCAAAGTCATTCGGTTGAGGAAAATTATAATGCCAGCCGCTACGAAACTGAGGCGCTGGAACTGATCGACAAGCTTTTTCAGCAGAAGGATGTTTTATTGCTGGTGGGCGGATCAATGTTATACATCGATGCCATTTGCAAGGGCATTGATATTATGCCCGATGCCGATCCTGAAGTTCGGGCAGCATTAAAAAACCAACTGGAAGAAGAAGGCTTGGAAGGCCTGCGTTTGCAGCTAAAAACACTCGATCCTGAATACTATAAAAAAGTGGACCTGAAAAATCCGAACCGAATTATCCATGCGCTGGAAATTAGCATTCAAACCGGAAAACCCTATTCATCATTTCGCTCCGACACACCAAAAGAGCGCCCTTTTCAAATCATAAAAATTGCGCTGAACTGCGACCGGCAGGTGCTACACAACCGTATTAATTTAAGGGTCGACAAAATGATGGAAGCCGGCCTGGAAGCAGAAGCCCGGAGTGTATATCACAAAAAACACTTGAACTCGCTAAATACAGTGGGCTACCAAGAGCTGTTCGCTTATTTTAACGGAGAAATCCCCCGCGAAAAAGCAATTGAGCTAATCAAACGCAACTCGCGACGTTATGCGCGTAAACAAATTACCTGGTTTCGTCGCGACGAATCCGTAAAATGGTTTGAACCAACCGATACCACAGAAATAATCAAATGGATCAGCACACAAATCAATTGATATGGGACAATTTATCATTCGTGTTTACGGACTGGTTATCAACGAAAAAAATGAAATTTTACTTTCTGATGAATTTGTATTAAACACCAAGATGACCAAGTTCCCGGGAGGCGGGCTGGAGTTTGGCGAAGGATTTATTGATGGCCTAAAACGAGAGTTTATAGAAGAATGTAACGGACAGGAAATAGAAAATATCAGGCATTTTTACACCACCGACTTTTACCAAAAAGCACTATTTTTCGACGATGCTCAATTAATCAGCATTTACTACCTCGCGGACCTGAAACAACCGTTAAAATTTAAGATATCAGAGAAGCCATTCGACTTTGAAAATGAAGGTAATAAACCACAAAGCTTTCGCTGGGAACAAATAAAAGACCTGAAAGACAACGACGTTACTTTCCCAATTGATAAATATGTTTTGAAGAAGTTAAAAGCAACATTTAATGTTTAACACGCTTCTGTAAATCAAACATCTTTCTGCAAAAACTGTTTTCTAAGGGAACAGTAACAAGCCGGCAACAGCATATCATCTGCAAAAAAGCAGAACAAAAGTCTTTCGAAAATGATAGCTAACAATAAAAACAAGGCCCTTTTTATCGACCGCGACGGAACGATTAACGTGGAAAAAAACTACGTGGTCCAAATTGAAGATTTTGAATTCATTCCGGGCATTTTCGAACTACTAAAAAGTTACCAAAATAAGGGTTATCTGTTATTCATAATCACCAATCAATCAGGTATTGCGCGACAATATTATAGCGAAAACGATTTCTTTCGTTTAAACAATTGGATGATCCGGCAGTTTCAGAAACAAGGAATAGAAATAACAAAAGTTTATCATTGTCCTCATCATCCTGAAATAACAGGAAAATGTAAATGCAGAAAACCCGAACCGGGAATGATTTTGCAAGCCATAGAGGAATTTAATATCGATCCCGTTAACTCTGTGTTGATAGGAGACAAAAAAAGAGATATTTTAGCAGGAGAAAAAGCAGGGATAGGAAAGAATTTATATATTCAAAACTTATTACAGACAGATTTAAGTTAAGGATCAGACAAAGGCAAAGTGCAACATTTTACAAAAGCAGAAATAAGGCATATTGAAGACCGCTACCAAGATTTTTTGAAGGTCATTAAAGACAAGTTTGATGAAGGGCGGTTGGCACGTATCGAGAAAGCATTTCGCTTCTCGAATGCGGCGCATCATGGCATAAAACGCAAATCGGGCGAACCATTTATTATTCATCCCATTGCAGTTGCGCGTATTGTTGCGGTAGATTTGGGATTGGGAGCCACTTCGATTGTGGCGGCTCTTTTACACGATGTTGTGGAAGACACCGACTACCGTATGTCGGACATTGAAAATATGTTTGGAACACGCGTGTCGCGCATTGTTGACGGGCTGACCAAACTTTCGGGCGATTTTGATGCCAAACACGCGCTTACGCTGAAAAAAATGCTGATGACCCTTTCGGATGATGTTAGGGTTATTTTGATAAAAATTGCCGATCGTTTGCACAACATGCGAACACTTGATTCGATGCCGGCGCACAAAAAAATTAAGATTGCCGGCGAAACGCTTTTTCTTTATGTGCCACTGGCCCACCGCTTAGGCTTACATGCCATAAAAAGCGACCTGGAAGATTTAAGCTTTAAGCATAAACATCCGGAAGAATACGAACAGATTCAGTACCTGCTGCACAACCAGGAAGATAAGCGGAACTACCTGGTAAACGAATTTACCAGCCCGATCATTGAAAAACTGAAGGAAGAAGGAATTGATTGTAAGGTGGAACACCGGCTAAAAACAAGTTATTCCATCTGGCAAAAGATGCAGAAAAAGGCGGTGGCTTTTAATGAGGTTTACGACATTCTGGCTATTCGCATCATTATCAACTCGAAAAAGGGGATATCGGAAAAAAGACAATGTTTTGATGTACTCTCGATAGTTACCGATATTTACAAGCCAAAACCCGACCGCATTCGCGACTGGATTACCATGCCAAAAGCAAATGGTTACGAATCGTTGCATGTTACCGTGATGGGACCACAAGGGCATTGGGTTGAAATTCAAATACGAACCGACAGAATGGATGATGTTGCCGAACACGGTTTTGCGGCACATTATCGTTACAAGGACATCCGAAACTTTGAAAACGAACTGGATCCGTGGATTGAACGGATACGCGAACTGTTGCAAAGTTCCGATTCTGATGCTTTTGAATTTCTCGATGATTTTAAACTCAACCTGTTCTCTTCCGAAATAAATGTTTTTACACCAAAAGGCGATATGTTTTCGTTGCCGCTTGGATCGACAGTAATCGATTTTGCCTACGAAATACACACTGAGCTGGGCAATAAATGTATCGGCGCCAAAATAAACACCAAGCTGGTTCCTATTAGCCACATACTCGAGAACGGCGACCAGATTGAAATTTTAACCTCAGAAAACCAGTCACCAAAACTGGAGTGGCTGAAGTTTTCGGCATCGCCAAAAGCACGAGGTAAAATAAAAAATGTATTCCGTCTCGAAAAAAGCAAACATACTGAAAAAGGCAAGGAGATTATTGAAGAGCTTTTTAAAGAAATTAACGCTCCGTTTACATCGAATAACCTGAAAAAATTAACGGCGCACTTTAACCTGAACAACAAGGAACAGTTGTATTCTGAAGTTGGAATGGGCTTTCTGGAGCTGGATGATGTGAAAGACATTATTGGCAAAAAGTCGGAAAGCAAGCTGGTAAAATACTGGAACATTACATTTGGATCCGGTAACAAAAACAAAAACGAGGAAACGCCTGAAAACCAAAAGATCGATAAGAAAAAGCCATTTCTGCTGCGCGAAAACCAGGACAATATCAAATTCTCGCTGGCAAAATGCTGTAATCCAATTCCCGGCGAATCCGTTGTGGGCTACCTTACAACCGACGATCATGTTATTATCCATAAAGTAAAATGCCGCGAGCTGGAAAAATTTATTGCCAACCAGGGCGAAAAAATTATTCAGGCCGAATGGACGAAATTCAAACGCCAGTCGTATCTTACACGGCTGCATTTGCAGGGGTTTGACCGACTGGGAATTGTAAACGAAGTAACAACGCTTATATCTAAGGGCCACAATATTAACATGCGTTCAGTAAAATTCGACACTCACGATGGAATTTTTATGGGCGACCTGTTTTTATACATTCACAATACAAACGATTTAGAGAACTTAATCAATAAGCTACGAACGATTAAAGGTATAGATAGTGTAAATCGTGTAGAAAACCTTGAGGATTAATTTATATTCATTCTAAAAGAATAAAATTTTTTTCTATTTTTGGCCTATTTAAAATTGGTTTAATTATGAATAACCAGAAGACCAGAGAAACTGTGCGCAACATGTTTACCGAGTACCTTGAAAAGAACGGTCACCGGAAAACACCCGAAAGATTTGCAATTCTTGACGAGATTTATTGTCGCGAAGGGCATTTCGATATTGAGTCGTTATACATTTCGATGAAGAACAATAACTACCGGGTAAGCCGCGCTACGCTATACAACACCATCGATTTATTGCTTGATTGCAAGCTGGTTGTAAAACACCAGTTTGGTAAAAACATCGCGCAGTTCGAAAAGGCATTTGCAACACTTCAGCACGATCACCTTATCGACACAACACATGGTACCGTTGTTGAATTTTACGATCCTCGTATTCGCGAGATTATTGAAGATGCCTGTAACAAAAATGATTTTAAATTGTCACACCACACGCTTTATATCTACGGCGAAAGCACAAAAAAAGAATAAAGCTGATAATTCTTAATAGATTATAAATTAAATGCAGGGTGCTGTTATTTTTATTGCAGAGCATAAAATATTTAGTACTTTTAACTGCTTAATTTGAAAGCCGTGAAAGGTTAATCTTGAACGATTAAGTTTTCGCGGTTTTGCATGTAAAATAAAAATCAAAACTCAAAATGAAGGTAGATGTATTGTTGGGCCTGCAATGGGGCGACGAGGGAAAAGGTAAAATTGTTGATGTATTTACTCCGGAATACGACGTTATAGCTCGTTTTCAGGGAGGCCCAAACGCCGGCCACACCCTTGAATTCAACAATATTAAACATGTTTTGCATACGATTCCTTCGGGCATTTTCCGCGAAAACAAAATCAATGTAATTGGTAACGGTGTTGTTATCGACCCAATCGTTTTCAAAAAAGAAATTGAGTCGTTGAGTAAAATCGGTGTCGATATCTCGAAAAACCTTTATATCTCGAAAAAGGCACACATGATTTTGCCCACACATAAAATTTTGGATGCTGCATCGGAGCAGAAAAAAGGCGACACAAAAATTGGTTCAACCTTAAAAGGCATCGGACCAACCTATAAAGATAAAATTGGCCGTGATGGTTTGCGCGTTGGCGACCTTGTTCACGGTTTTGAAGAAAAATACACTGCACGAATCAACAACCACAAAGTAATGTTAAGCGAGTTCTTTAAGTACGACTTCGAGAAGATGCTTAATGAATGTGAGAAAGAGTGGTTTGAAGGTGTTGAAGTGCTGAAATCGTTTAACCTGGTTGACACCGAGCACATGATTAACGATGCCTTAAAAGAAGGCAAGTCGGTGCTGGCCGAGGGAGCTCAGGGAACATTGCTCGATATTGATTTTGGTTCGTACCCATTTGTAACCAGCTCGAACACGATTTGTGCGGGAGCTTGTACCGGTTTGGGACTTGCACCACAAACCATCGGTAAAGTTTTCGGAATTTTTAAAGCGTACTGTACGCGCGTTGGAATGGGCCCGTTCCCAACCGAGCTTTTTGATGAAACAGGCGAGAAACTACGTACTGCAGGTAACGAGTTCGGTTCAACAACCGGTCGTCCGCGACGTTGTGGCTGGCTTGATTTGGTAGCGTTGAAATACACTTGCATGCTGAATGGTGTTACTGAACTGATTATGATGAAAGCCGATGTGCTGGATGATTTCGATACTATTAAAGTTTGTGTAGGTTACGAAATTGATGGCGAAGTTGTTGAGCACTTCCCATTTGAATTGGACGACCATGTAAAACCTGTTTACGTTGAACTACCCGGCTGGGAAACCGATCTTACCAAGATTAAAGACCAGAACGAATTCCCGGAAGAACTGAACAACTACATTAACTTTATTGAAGACGAGATGGGGATTCCTATTACGCTTGCATCAGTTGGTCCGAACAGGGAACAAACAATTATGCTCGAAAAAGAATAAACAAAGATATTTTGGATTAAAAACGCTGTTCATTTATTTGAGCAGCGTTTTTTGTTTTCTTATGCTGCCCCATATTTCGAAAAATAACAACCGTTTCAGCAACATCTTAGTCAATTTAATTATCAAAAGCAGACCGACTTACATTTCTGCTTTCCATTTCAGAACATAAACATTCGGTTAAATTATTTATAGATCATTCAATTAGTAATAATTCTTAATTATCTTTAAGCATCTCACAGGGGGCAAAATGGGATCAATATTTAAGGAAACATTAGGATTATATACCGATTTGTATGAGCTGACTATGGCTCAGGGGTACTTTTTTTGCCAAAAAAAAGACCAACAAACTTCCTTTGACTATTATTTCAGAACCAATCCTTACAAAGGTGGTTATACTGTTTTTGCAGGTTTGCAGGATTTTATCGATGCCCTGCAAGAATTCACGTATTCCAAATCGGATCTTGAATTTCTAAAAGCAAACGGATTTAAGGATGAGTTTCTGAAGTATCTGCGTAATTTCAAATTCTCCGGCGACATTTACAGCGTAAAAGAAGGAGAGATTGTTTTTCCGAACGAACCACTTTTATCGGTTGAAGGAAACATTATTGAATGCCAGTTGGTGGAAAGTATTTTGCTGAATATTCTGAATTTCGAATCGCTGATTGCCACAAAGGCTTTCCGCATCAAACATATTTCGGGGCAAAAGTTATTTGCCGATTTTGGCCTGCGCCGTGCTCAGGATTTTGGTGCCATTCATGCCAGCCGGGCTGCCTGTATTGGCGGTGCTTCATCAACATCGAATACCCTGGCCGGGAAAATTTACGATATCCCTGTTAGCGGAACGATGGCGCACAGCTGGGTACAAAGTTTCGATTCGGAGCTGGAAGCTTTCAGAGCTTTTGCAGAAACCAATCCCGACAATACCATTTTGCTGGTTGACACTTACAACACCTTAAAATCGGGCGTGCCGAATGCCATTACCATTGGTCATGAAATGGCTGCAAGAGGCGAAAAACTAAAAGCCATTCGTTTGGATAGCGGCGACCTGGCCTACCTCAGTAAAAAAGCACGTAAACAATTGGACGATGCGGGATTACATGATGTTCAGATTCTGGCATCGAACCAGCTGAACGAATACGTTATAAAAACCTTGCTGCTGGACCAGAATGCTGCCATCGACGGTTTTGGAATCGGCACCGAAATGATTACCGGAAAAAGTGACGCTGCCCTGGATGGCGTTTATAAATTGACCGAGATTGACGGAGAGCCAAAAATGAAATTCTCCGAAAATATTGAAAAAATTACCCTGCCCGGGAAAAAACAACTGGTAAGGTATTTCGATGAAGAAGGCATGTTCTACCGCGATGGAATTCTGTTACAAGACGAAAAGGCGGAAGAAGTGGATACGATCTATCACCGGATTTACCCCGAAAAAAATACAGAAGTCACCAAACTCAAGGTTGAACTTCTTCGCGAAAAAGTGGTTGATCAGGGAAACATTTTGCTTCAACACAAAAGTCCGCTTGAGATACACGAATACCTGAAAAGCCGGGCCGCTTTATTGCCCGACGAACATAAACGTTTTATCAGCCCACACTTGTATAAAGTTGGCATTTCGAATAAATTAATGGCTACCCGCAACGCTCTGACACAAAAATTAAGAACGTTACACTAGTTTTTTATGACAGAAATTACACGACCTACACTAATTATTGACAAAGAAGTTTGCCTGCAAAACATTGAACGGATGGTAAAAAAAGCGGAGAACTATAATCTTCGGTTAAGGCCCCATTTCAAAACGCATCAGGCAGCAAAGGTCGGTGAGTGGTTTAAACGTTTTGGGATCAGCCAAATTACTGTTTCTTCGGTGTTAATGGCTGAATATTTTGCATCGAACGGATGGAGTGACATAACGCTTGCTTTTCCTTTGAATATCCTGGAGATAAGCCGGATAAATCGTTTGGCCGACTCCATAAAGTTGAATGTTCTGATTGAAAACAAGGAAGCCGCAGAAGTGCTGGCCGGTAAAGCGACCAACAAAATTGGCGTGTATTTAAAAATCGACACCGGTTACAACCGCACCGGGATTCCCGCAGGAAGAACGGGTCGCATCGATTCAATCCTTGATATTTTGCGCAAAAACAGCAAACTTAGTTTTAAAGGATTTCTCACGCACACCGGACATACGTATACGGCATTATCAACCAACGAAATATTCAGCAGTCATTTTGATGCCCTGCTAAAACTGAAAAAGCTAAAACACAGGTATCATAAAGATTATCCTGGAATGGAACTTAGTATGGGCGACACACCATCGGCCAGCATTTGCGGAAATTTTGACGGGATAGATGAGCTTCGTCCCGGCAACTTTGTTTTTTACGATCTCATGCAACACAACCTTGGCGTTTGCGAAATAAGCGACATTGCGGTAAAAGTTGTGTGCCCGGTGGTGTCAAAACATGTTTCGAGGAACGAAATTGTGATTTACGGTGGTGCCGTTCATTTCTCGAAAGACACGCTTCAAAATACCGATGGCAAACAATTATATGGTCGGGTGATTATCAGTCAGGATGATGAAAAAGTTCTTCTAGATACCAAAAATTACCTGTCGCGGCTTTCGCAGGAACACGGTGTAATAAAAGTAACACCCACTCATTTCAAACAGATAAAAGTGGGCGATTTGGTGGAGATCATTCCCGTACATTCGTGCCTTACCGCAAATATGATGGGACACATGATTACCACCGAAGGCGAGTTTATTGAAATGATGCCCAAATATTAGCAGAATGAAATTATGTGAACTACCAAACATTGGGAAAACGCTGGAACAGAAATTAATGAACGCCGGCATTACAAGTCCTGAACAACTTAAAGAAACAGGCGCTGAAAATACTTTTTTAAGACTTGAGATCGAAGATGAATCGGCGTGTTATAATATGCTTTGTGCGCTTGAAGGAGCTATTCAGGGAATTCGCTGGCATCAACTTTCAAAAGAAAGGAAGGATGAGTTGAAGGAATTTCTTAGGTTAAAAAGGATGTAATCCAACACTCAACCCATACTCAACAACCAATATCTCAGAAAAATGAAACCACGATTAAACATTGTAACAATCGGAGTAAAGAACCTGAAGGTTTCACGCGACTTTTACAAAAATGCATTGGGCTGGAAGCCCACAAAAGACAGCGATGAGAACATTGTTTTCTTTAACCATGGTGGAATAATTTTAGGCCTCTACCCCATCGACAAGCTGGCCGAAGATGCTGAAATAAGTCCTGCCAGAAGTGGTTTTTCAGGAGTTACATGTGCCATCAATCTCGATGCTAAAGAAGCCGTTAAGGAATTGTATAACACGGTAATTAAAAACGGAGGTAAACCGCTTGTTGAACCTCGGGATACATTTTGGGGTGGTTACGATGCTTATTTTGCCGATCCGGACGGGAATACCTGGGAAATTGCATGGGCTCCGTTCTGGAACTTTGATGAACAGGGCAGCCTGATTATGGAATAAAAAAGTGTTACAACCGGAGAGACTAGTGATAGTATGACTTTGAGTCATACTATCACTAGTGTATTATCGCAAATTCTATTTTTCAGGAATCGCTTCCAGTGTAGCCACCAAAAACTCCCAGAATTTTTTAACCGTTTCAATATTTACTTTTTCATCCGGCGAGTGCGGGAAACGAATGGTTGGACCAAACGAGATCATATCCCAGTGCGGGTAGTTTTGTGCCAGAATACCACACTCCAAACCTGCGTGAATTCCCATAATCTTAGGTACTCTGCCCCATTTTTCGTTATACACGTTTTGCATGGTTTTTAAAATTGGCGATTCCATGTTTGGTTTCCATCCCGGATAAGCACCCGATAAAGTTACCTCGGCGCCAGCCAGTTCAAAAACAGCTTTTAAACGTGTTCCCAGTTCATCTTTAGCCGAATCCACCGAGCTGCGCATCAAACAACCACCATTTATGGTTTTGCTTTCTGCGTCTGATTTCAAAATAGCTAGGTTAGTAGAAGTTTCAACCAGCCCTTTCATGCTGTCGCTCATTCGGATTACACCATTTGGGCAGGCAACAACTGCATTTGTTACGTTTTTCTGAGTAGCTGCATCGATCAAAGTTTCCGGCATTTCGGTTTGTTCAACAGCAATATCAATATCAGGTTCGGTAGCTGCAAGTTCTGCTTTTACGGCATCGGCAATTTCATCAACCAAAGCGATAAAATCGGCCACTTTTGCTTCTTCAACCACAACTACACCAAAGGCTTCGCGCGGGATGGCATTTCTTAAGCTACCACCATCGACACTGGCCAAACGAACACCCAATTCTTCGGCAGCATTTATAATCCGGAAAAATGTTTTTATTGAGTTTCCACGGCCCAGAATAATATCCATTCCCGAGTGGCCACCTTTCAAACCGGTTACGCTTAATTGCAAAGCCACAAAACCAACCGGAACTTCTTCTTCAGTATAATTGAAAGTAATATTTACATCCTCACCACCGGCGCAGCCTACGTACAATTCTCCTTCATCTTCCGAGTCGGTATTGATAAGGATTTCAGCATCGAGCATTCCGGCTTTTAATCCGTTTGCCCCGTCCATTCCGGTTTCTTCGGTAGCGGTAAGCAACACTTCAATGGGCCCGTGCGTTAAGGTTTTCGAGGCCAAAACAGCCATTGCAGCCGCCGAGCCTATACCATTATCGGCACCCAGTGTTGTTCCGTTGGCAGTTACCCAGTCGCCATCAACAAAAGCCTCAATCGGATCATTTTTAAAATCGTGAACTTTATCGCTGTTCTTTTGCGGAACCATATCGAGGTGCCCTTGCAGAACCACCGTTTTGCGGTTTTCCATACCCGGTGTTGCCGGCTTTTTTATAATTACGTTTCCGGCATCGTCTTTAATGGTTTCCAATCCCAGTTTTTCACCAAAACTTACTGCCCAATTCTGAATCTGCTCTTCGTGGTTTGAAGGTCGTGGAATTTGGGTCATTTCAGAAAAGATCTCCCACACATTTTGTGGCTCGAGATTTTTAATTTCTACACTCATAATAATGCGTTTTTTACTTCAGGTTAAATACCTGCAATTTTATCGAACAAAGTAAGCAACAAATGAAAAAACATTTTGTGCATTTTCGGCTTAAAAGTTTTTAAAACAGTATAAAATTAGGCAGAAGAACAGAAAAGCTGATATGTTTCACGGAAATCTTTGAAGATAATTGATATTTTAGCGAGCTTTAGAAAATAAAAGATAAAGATATTATGAGTAGAGATGCAAATAAAGCCTTCTTTGGTCACCCAATCGGGCTTTCAACACTTTTTGCCAGTGAAATGTGGGAACGCTTTAGTTACTATGGAATGCGGGCCTTATTGGTTCTTTTCCTTACGGCAACTTTTGCTTCGGGCGGATTTGAAATGGCAGAACTCGATGCCTTTACCATTTATGGCATTTTCACGGGTTTAGTTTATGTAACCCCGATTTTGGGTGGAATGCTGGCCGACAAAGTGCTGGGGCAGCGAAAATCGATTTACATTGGAGGTTTAACCATGGCCGTTGGACAATTCCTGTTGGCCGGAAGTGCGTGGTTATACGGTTCTGATGCAAGTATCGAATTCCGTCAAACCATTTTTTACGCCGGATTGGGAATTCTGATTCTGGGTAATGGTTTCTTTAAACCCAACATTTCTACCATGGTGGGCGAATTGTACGACAATAACGACCCACGCAAAGACGGTGGTTTTACCATCTTCTACATGGGTATCAACCTGGGTGCATTTATCTCTCCTCTAATAACAGGTAAACTTGGTGAGCAGGTAGCCTGGCAATATGGTTTTCTGGCTGCAGGAATCGGAATGGTTTTAGGTACTGTTTGGTTCTTTGTTCGTAGTCACACCCTTGGCCACATTGGAATGCCTCCGAAGGTAAAAGCAGAAAGAGTACGTCTGATTCTGAAAGACTGGTTCGGGATATTACTTTTCGCCGTTGGTATTGTTGCAGTAGTGTTTGCTGTAATCGTTGGCTGGAGTGCAATGCCTGAAACCGTTTCGAAAACAATCATTTACATTGTTGGAATTGGTGCTGTAATTGTACTTGCCACAAGTATTTTCAGAGGAACAAGCGGTAAGGCCGAATGGTCGCGAATAGGAGTTATTCTTGTTCTGGCCCTTTTTAACATCTTATTCTGGGGTGGTTTTGAGCAGGCAGGTACAACCTTTAACGTTTTTGCCCGCGATAATACACAACGAATGATCGGCAACTGGGAAATTCCGGCCAGCTGGTTTCAAAGTATTAACGCCATTTGGATTGTAACCTGTGCGCCGCTATTCAGCATTTTATGGTTAAAACTGGACAAACTAAAAATAAACCCTAATACGCCAATGAAATTTGCGTGGGGTTTAATTATGCTTTCGCTGGGATTTGTGATCATGGCAATTGCTTACAGCAGATCTACAGGAGGTGATACACTTCGTTTGGTTAGCCCTTTATGGTTGATCGTGGTATTCCTGTTCCATACATTTGGTGAACTTTGCCTCTCGCCAATTGGCCTTTCGATGGTAACCAAATTATCGCCACCAAAACTGGTTTCTACCATGATGGGAATTTGGTTTGGTTCGATTGCCGCCGGTAACTTTGTGGCTTCGCAAATGAAAGCTATCTCAATAAAACTGGAGAGTGCCCTGGGAACTGAAATTCAGGTTTTCTGGTTAATCGCTATTCAGTCGGCTATTTTTGCGCTTATTGCAATTGCCCTTTCTCCGGTATTGAAAAAGATGATGCACGGAATAAAATAGGAAATAAACTATTTGAGAAAATATTTAAAGTACCCGGCTTTTTAAGTCGGGTATTTTTTTGATTGAAAAGGACCATTAGTACACAAATAAAAACGCGGTTTATTAACAACAGAAATGACAGGATATGATTACTGTTTCACGCAAAGGAATGAAGCAGCACAAAGTTCGCAAAGGTTTCTAACAATCGGGTTAACCTGCTTTGTGTGCTTTGCAAAATGCATAACGTTCACTGTGAGAACTTTCTTATTGTTACGTGGTGGGACTCCATAAAAAAAGCCCGGCAAAATAACCGGGCTTTGTAATCGTATATAATTTGATTTTCTATTTCAATTGAACGGATTTTATTGCACCTGTTTCCGTGTGAAATTCGATGGAGTAATCCCCGCCCAGTAATTCTTCAGGAACCGGAGCAATACTTCCAAACTGTGCAATGGTAGCACGCGCCGAAGCCAGGCTGTTCAGCTCGTAAATAACTTTTATATTCGCCACTCCCGGCATTCGGTAGTAAACACCATCGTAACCGGCATCGGGGTTATCCGAAGCAGCCTCGGCCTGGTATTTTGCCAGTAAACCGGCTACCTGTTCAAACTCTACCATTACTGGTTTTCCTGAAAGATCGCTGGCCGGAACAACACCGTTTTCATCCGAAATACGGAAAATCACCGCATTCTTTTCATTGGCTTCCGGCACATAATCAAAACTAAAGGTTTCGGTTTTAGTTGTAGTTCTTCCCACAAACAGTTTAATGTAATTCTGCTCCGTACTTTTTAGCTCTGCCAAACTCACCTCGTAGGCTTTCCCATCCGGGTACTCGCCATCGATACGAAGAGCTGCCAGATCGTATTGGTTCATCCGGCAATCGAGCACGCGCTGGGCCGCTTCGGCCGCTTTTTGTTCCATGCCTACAGCGGTTGGCCTGAAGTTATTGGTAGAATCTCCGGGAATTAAAAATGGTGTATCCGAAAAATAATCAAAAGAAAAACCATCATCGAGATTCGGTTTTTGAAATGTTTTGTTTGATTGAACCTGCAACGGCATTGTGGCAGTTCCTGCAGAATTTATACCGGCAAGGCAACCGTTGGGCGCCAGACTAATGGTTGCGGCAATATCGCCCATCGCTTTGTAAACCTGCTGTGGATCGGGCTCCGAAAAAGTTTCGATTTTAACAGCCGACACCATCCATTTTACCGATGCTCTGTTACGGGCATCTTTTATACCCAGTAACTGTTGTGCATAAGCAGCATATGGTCCGGGTTCAAATTTCTCGCGAATGGCTTCAACGTGTACTTTAATTCCTGTACGTGGCAAAGCGTAAGCAATCCCCTCAACATAGGCGGGAGCGATTCCTTCGTCTTCTTTCTTTTTGCGCTGTCCAAAGGTTGGGATGACCAACATTACAGCAATTATCAATGCTAAATACCTCATTGTTCAAATTGTTTTTGGTAAAACCCAAAAGTATTAAAATTATTTTGTGTTATAAATTCATTTTTGGTTCTCGTTCCGCCAATCGTATTAAAATGTTTCATCGCGTGTTATATTTGCAAACATGATACAATTTCCCGATCCGAACCAGGCCGACGACGATGGATTGCTGGCACAAGGCGGCGAGCTCACTCCCGAGTTTTTGCTGTCGGCGTACTGCCAGGGTGTATTCCCGTGGTTTTGCGAGGGCGAACCTATTTTGTGGTGGTCGCCCAACCCCCGGATGGTATTGCTGCCCAAGGATTTTAAACTAAAGAAAAGCCTGCGGCAGGTCATCAATAAAGGGATTTTTGAACTGCGTATCGACACGGCTTTCGGCGAAGTAATTACTGCATGCAGTAAAACCAAACGTAGCCACGAAGATGAAACCTGGATTACCAGTGGAATTATCGACGGTTATGTACAACTGCATAAACTGGGTTACGCCCACTCGTTCGAAACCTGGCTTGAAGGGAAGCTGGTTGGCGGATTATACGGACTTTCACTGGGAAATTGTTTTTTTGGCGAATCGATGTTTTTTACCAAAACCGATGCCAGCAAATTTGCCTTTTACCACCTGGTGCAGTTTGCCTTGAAAAACAACTTTGCGTTTATCGATGCACAACAACCAACCGACCATCTGGCTAGTCTGGGAGCCCAACCTATTCCGCGAAAAGACTTTTTGGAAATGCTTGAAAAAGCATTGCAGATGGATACTTTACAGGGGAAATGGACAAGGTTGAGGTAATATAAACATGTCGGATTGATTTCTCAGCCTCTCGGAAACAGGTCAGCGGCTCTCAGAAATGTTCCGTGATAGTTAGATCTGCAGAACCATGACTCATGACTCACTCAACCGATGGTTTTATGAAGACAAAAATTCCGGCTATGAGGGCTTTTTAAACCTATTATAATCTCGAAGTTCATGTGCAACCTACTTAACTTCTATTACTTTGGAGGCGAAGGCAAAATGCTGTAAGCAATATCATCAAATCTTCCCTTTTTCATAATTTCTTTAAGACGAATAATATGCGAATCGTCGGTTCCCTCTTCAATATTTACTTTGGCTCGCATCTTATAACCTTCAACATCATTTTTATTTGAAATCCTTCTGTGTTGCACCTCCATTGCAATTATCCTCTGTTCAAATTCTTCAAATGAGTATTCTTTTCCTCCCAAATTTATTGTACCATCCTTTTTCAGTGTTATTGGCTTGAGAGGTGGAGGTGGTGGCGGAGTCACATCTTTTCGAATTATTTCGAGATCATCCACATTCTGCAACTCAGCATATATCTGCTCAGTTCTTTCGTTAGAAACGGTTGAAAAAACAACCAGTTCCACTTTTCGCTGTGTACCGTCGTTTGGCAACAGGTTTTCCAAAACATTTTTCAAATCAGTAAGTTCGTAACTTTCCCTGTTAACACTTAGCCATTTTTCGTGAAAGCGAATGGATGGGATGGGGTATTGAGGATTATCGGGGACAATTCCCAGGACATGCGGCGGTGGCATTTTTGCCAGCAATAGTGTTCCATTTTTTACTTCTCCATTTCCCAGCTCAAGCTTATAATTGTATTTCCCTGCCGACAATTCAGTGTTTTCAGAAGTACCGTCCCACCATTCTTTTCCTTTCCCCCAGATATCCGTGTTCCCATAATTCTTTTTTTCAGACACTTTTTGGCCCTCGTTATTAAATATCACCAGCTTCGCATCCTGATATTGAGGATATATGCCTTTAATTTCAAAGAAGTCGTGAATGCCATCACCGTCTGGAGAAAAACCTTCAGGAATGAACAGCTCCGAGTTCTGATCCACCCTTGCTTTAAGTTTATCCATTTCCAAACCGGGTTTGTTCAACTCCTCAGGGAATACATGATGAATCTGCTCTACATGCATACTTTGTTTCCAAAGCATGTAATTAATCTTACTTATCTCTTTTGAACAAATTTGCTGCGTTTCTGAACCATGCTCGAAAGTTGCGTTTACTCGATAATAATGATTCGTTTTTTCTTCTTTACTAATCGCCTCCAACTCCTGTTTCCATACCTTCAAATCGTGTTCAAATTCCTCCAGATTTTCGTAGGTTTTACTGCCGAAAACAATCGTACCATCGTAGCGCACCAACAATTCCATTGGTTTTGGTTCGGGCGAAGGTTTACCGTCAAAGGGCAACCATGTACTTGACCGGGGATTTTTTGGTGTTTCGTACGAAAATCGGATTGGAATAATCTCGTTTACTGTTTTCTGCTTCTCTTCATCCAGATCGAGATATTTCTTTCCGAATAAAATAAATGCTTTTGCTTCCCGGACTTCGAGGTAAGCCTCCCCTATTTGCCGCAAGGTAAAGTTTATTGCTTCTCCCGACGATTCAATATCGTTGCGATACGAGATCCAGCCTTCTGAAACTTTTACTGTTCCTATACCCGGAATTTCGCTTTCAATAAAATCAGGACCTTTGTTCCCATCCGGATTTTTCCCACGCAGATAATCTTCTACAATCTGCTTAATATTTTTATCTCCAGGATATTGATTTTCTATCAGATACTCATCTTTGGCATTCATTAATATCACCAAAACATTATTGGCTTGTCGAGGTGCGTTTTTGTCTTTAAAATCGGGTTGGTAAATTCCATCGCCAATTTTATCGATGTTCCATTTTGCGAGCCACTGCTCCGCCTTATTTTCCGTGTAGCGTACCGGAATAAAATCTGCTGATTTTGTAATCAAATCGGGTCGTGCAAATGCTTGTAGAAGCACAATTATTAAGGGCACAAAGAGAATCACCTTCACCATGCCCCATTTCTGACGTTTTGTTTTTGTCATCATTTTTAATCGTTTTACAATGGGTTTTTGAGTAAAATGGTTTGCCATGGCAAAACGTCTTTCGCCAACGGCCTTCTCCAATACCAGCAACTGGTATTTTTGTGCATCGATGCCTGTATTCAATACGGCCTCATCGGCCTGGTATTCGTGTACTAATTTTAAATCGCGGCATAAAAGCCACATAAACGGATTAAAAAAATGCAGTACCGTAAACAGCTCGCAAAACAGCAAATCTACAGCATGTTTATGCCTGATGTGCGCATATTCGTGTGCCACAACAATAGCCTTGTTCTCGTGAAAATCCTTCTCCGAAAGGACAACTTTATTCAGAAATGTAAAGGGTTGTACAAAGTCCTTCACAACTGCCAGAATTATTTCGCGGAAGCGGTGCTTTTCTGCATTTTTTATGATTGAGGAAACGCGATAAATTCCAAATAGAAGTCGAAATAACAGAAGTGAAATGATTGCCGTATAAAATATCGCCCAATAGTTAATTGGAGGAATATTTTCAAGAACCGGAGTTTGTATCCTAACTGAAGAATCCATTGATTGTGTTACAAGTGGAGCTGAAACAATTTCCCGGGCAATACCGGCTGAAGCCATTTCAATTTCCTTATAAAATAGCTGAACAGTCAGAAATGGAATGCTTGCCGACAGCACCATAATAGAAAGCAAAAGAAAGCGGGTTAAACGATGATTATTATCGTTTCTGACGGTTAATCGGAATAAACAATAAAGCAGAGCCAGACTAACCGACGATTTTATTAGGTAGGCAAAAAAGGGTGTCATCTTTACTTGTTTTTGCTGTTCTCAATCTCCGAAATCAACTTCCGCAAATCCTCAACAGAGAGGTTTTCTTCTTCGACCAAGGCAGATACAACACTCTTATACGAATTATTAAAATACTTTTTCACCACGTTACCCAACGATTGTTTGCTGTAATCTTCCTTTGTTACTGCAGCAAAATAGCGATAGGTATTTCCAAATTTCTCGTGCGCAATAAATCCTTTCTCCTCCATTGCCCTAACCATGGTTGAAAGGGTGTTGTAGTGCAGTTTCTGATCGGAATATAATTCCTTCAGCTCTTTCACAAACATGGGGCCTTTCTCCCAAAACAAACTTAGGATCTCTTCTTCTTTCGGCGTAAGTTTTTTCATGGTTCAAACTTTTAAATTTAAAGCGATTTGTAATCTCATAGGGAGAATACAAAACAAATGTAACTATATTTTTTAGTTTTCCAACTAGAACTTATAGTTTTTAAACTATTTTCTTTAGTTTCGACATGAAAAACGCCGTTATACAGAAGAAGTTAAACAAAGAAACAGTGCAATTATCGGAAGAAAAACAAACACTAATAATCTTCCGGGTTAATAATGATTCGTATTAAATATTCTATGATTTCACGGCGATTAACAACTCCAACCTTTATTACTATTTTGAAAGAATTAAACTTATAATAATTAAGGTAGTCAATAATTGATAACACTGAAAAAAAATGATTAGATATAATAAAGCTATCCCCTCCGTTTCAACCTGAATTACTTCTGTTTAAACACATACAGATAAATAGTATATTAGTCACTCGAAAAAAACGTACCGAATAATAACCCGGATTTAAAATCACTTTTTATGAAAAAACTTATTACCTCACTATTGCTATTAGCGTTTATTGCAGGCGCTGCCGTGCAGGCACAAACACCCGACGGGCCAACCAATAAAGCCAAAGGAATTAAAATTGTAGACGAAGTACAAAAACCGGTTTCAGCCCAAAATTTTAATACAAAAGACCTGGCTGCCTATTTGTTGGTATATTTTAAAGACCAGACACAAAGCGCCTACATGGCTGTTAGCAGCGATGGCTATACTTTTACCGACCTGAACAATGGCGAGCCGATTTTTGATGGCACTAAACTGGCCGAACAAAAAGGCGTTCGCGACCCGCACATTACCCGTGGTCCTGATGGCGCCTTTTACCTGGCCATGACCGACCTGCATATTTTCGGACAGCGCGCAGGCCATCGCGACACCCAATGGCAACGCCCCGAAGAGAAATACGGATGGGGAAATAACCGCGCCATTGTGCTGATGAAATCCTACGACCTGATCCATTGGACACATTCCGATTTTCGGGTTGATAAAGCTTTCCCCGAACTGGGCGATATCGACTGTTCGTGGGCACCGCAAACCATTTACGATACTAAAGAGAATAAAATGATGGTGTATTTTACCATCCGCTACAACAATGCCAATGCAAACATGTACTATTCGTATACCAACGAGGAATTTACCAGGCTTGAAACCACTCCAAAAATGATTACCGAGTTGGGCGGAATAGACGGCGACATAACAAAACTTGGCGATACCTACCACATGCATTATGTTTCGGGAGCAAAGATTTTGCACGCTGTTTCGGATAAAATAAATAAAGACTATGTTACGGAAACAAGGCGCATCGATCCTGAAAGCAAACCTACCGAAGCTCCTAATGTTTTCAGGCGCTTAGGCACCGATACTTATGTGCTGATGTATGATGTGTATGGCGGGCGCCCCAACAACATGGGTTTTAGCGAAACCAGTGATTTTATTTCATACAAAAACATTGGCCATTTTAACGAGGGCGAAATGAAAACCATTGGTTTCGAACGGCCGAAACACGGTGCGGTTACCTATCTTACCGGCGACGAATTAAAGGCGATTACTGAATATTGGGGTGTAGATGTTAATACGAAATAAGCGAGAATCGGCTATCAATTTACAGGTTGGTTAGCCTAGCTGGTTTCTTTCAATTTTTGAAAAACAAAAGATGCCATCCTACTGATTTATACAGTTTCGGATGGCATCTTTTATTTTAATCTCACATCCCCTTTCTCAAAGGGAGACGAACTAGAAGCTAGCAACTCGTAGCTCGTAACTCTTTTACTCTTTCCATTCCGGTAAACGTCCCGGAGTCCATGGAGCATTTATCTTGTTAAGTTCGGCTTCCAGCGCCGGAACTTCTTTTTCAACAATATTTTTCAAAGCTTCCAACACCGGAGGGAATTCGTCTGTCAGAATTTCGTAAGCCTGTTTCTCGGTGGTGGTAATTCCCGTTGTCGATCCCATGTGCGTATAAGTAATATCGCTCAAACGGTTGTTTAACGGCACTTGTGCAGGAGGAATTTCTTCCCAGCTTGCCCTGGCCGGCACACCATCCATTTTAAAGTTCAGCTCTTCCAACGCCACCCCAATTGCGCGGGCTTTATCCATTAATTCGGTGCTGGCTCCCGGAGTAGCGTAAATAGCTTGTTTTATCTTCTCCACTTTTGCAGTGGTTTCGCTAATCATTCGGTTGGTTCCAACAACTGCCAGCGCCAGTTTATTCACTTTTTCGGCAAACTCAACATTCTCGTTGTAATCTTCTGCCGGAAGTTCGGTATTGTTCAAACGCTTGCAAGTGAAGGAAACCGGCTCAACCAATTCGGTCAGTTCGCCTTCGTGCCACAATTTCATACCCACTTTGTATGTTCCGGGCATTACCATAATACCACGACCGGCACTGGTAATCGGATTATATTTATCGCCAATACGGGCATTTGCCGTCGCCGCATAGGTCATATTCCAGTTCACACGGTTCACCCCTTTTGAAGGAGCTTTTGTAAACTGATCGATTACATTCCCTTCCTTATCGTAAATGGTAAAAATCAGGTGCGATTTTTCCTGCTGACCTTCCAGTTGTAACTCGCGCCATGTAGGTTGCGGAATTGGTTTTCCTTCTTTAAACAACTCTTTCTCTTCCTCTTTACGAAGTTGCTCTTTTGTTTTTGGCACCTCATTCAGGTAATAGGTAAAAGTTGCGCCGTACTCCGGATTTTTCGCCGTAAAGTAGGTACTTCCCTGGTTGCTTTTGCCGCTGGTTTGTACAAACATCAGCGCGTCTTTTATCGGGAAGATCTCAGCTTCAGTATTTTCAAGGTCCGCTGAAATCTCGCGTAACGGACTGTAATCATCAAGAATATAGAAACCACGGCCAAATGTTGCAGCAACAAGGTCGGTTTCACGCTCCTGAATGGCAATATCGAACACCGGTATTGTTGGGATTCCTGATTTTAGCTGTACCCAGTTTGCTCCACCATCAACGGTGAAAAAGATGCCAAACTCTGTTCCCACAAACAATAACTCAGGACGAACAAAATCCTGCATAATGGTGTGCACCGAACCGTTCTCTGGAAGGTTCCCTGAGATGGAAGTCCATGTTTTTCCTTTGTCGGTACTTTTATAAACGTAAGGTTTAAAGTCGTCGCGTTTCAGGTTATCGAAAGTGGCGTAAACCACATTTGCATCAAAACGGTCGGCACAAATGTCGCTAACAACGGTTAGTTCGGGCACCCCAGGAAAACTTTTTACCTGTGTCCAGTTTTCGCCATCCTCAGTGATCGAAATAACACCATCATCGGTTCCGGCATACAACAATCCTTCTTGCAATGTCGACTCTTCAAGTGCCACAATAGTTCCCCACTGCGAGGTTGACACATCGCGAACCACCGCCTCGGCAGGCCAGTATTTACCCATTACAGGAATTGATGTGCGATCGATTTGTGCAGTCAGGTCATCGCTGATCACTTCCCAGGTGTTGCCACGGTCGTCGCTACGGAAAACCTTATTGGCCGCCATGTACAAACGTGTTTTACTATGCGGGCTGATAAATAAAGGCGCATTCCAGTTCCATTTATAAGTCAGTTCTCCCTTGCGTTCAATAGGTTTAATACTCAGGCTCTCGCCACTTTTTTTATCAATACGATACACATTTCCGTACTGGTATTCCGAGTAAACGATGTTTGGATTTCCGGGCTCGATAGCGCCCCAGAAACCATCGCCACCAAGGGTTGGTTCCCACTCGTCACTAATCACACCATCGCGGCTTGTATTTTGCGAAGGACCACCCATCGAGTTGTTGTCCTGTGTTCCGCCGTAAACGTTGTAAAACGGTTCAGCATCGTCGAGGTAAACACGGTAAAACTGCGTAACCGGCAGATTTTCTTTAAAATCAAAAGTCTTTCCGTCGTCCCAGGTTTCGTAAATACCACCGTCGCCACCAATAATATAGTGCTCAGTATCTGTCGGGTCGATCCAAATGGCATGATCATCTACGTGGCGGCCGCGGATGCTTATGCTTGTCCAGTTTTTTCCTCCATCAACGGTTACTTTTGATACCGTTTCTGTTGAATATACCTTATCCACATTCTTTGGATCGCACACTATTTCGTTGTAATATTGGCCGCTTGAGTGATAATCGCTCATTTTCTCCCAGCTTTCGCCTTTATCAGTCGAGCGGAAAAAACCACCTTTATCTTCGGCAGCTTCCACAATCAGGTACACGTAATTCGGATCAACAGGCGACACATCAATTCCCATTCCTCCAATATGAACTGAAGGCAGTCCTTTCATGATCTTGCGCCAGTTTTCGCCGCCATCGGTACTTTTGTATACTGCAGATTCCGGACCACCACCAATTTTTGTAAACGAAGTTCTGCGGCGCTGTTCTGATGTAGCGTACATAATATCGGGATTACAAGGATCCATCACCACGTTGTTCACTCCGGTGTTTTCGCTAATCTCCAGCACTTTGTTCCAGGTTTCACCACCATCGGTACTTTTGTACAGGCCACGCTCCTCGCCCGGCCCCCATGCCGATCCTTCAGCAGCAACAAAAATTACATCCGAATTGCGTGGATCGATAACGATTCCACCAATCTGGCGGCTTTCTTTCAAGCCCATATTTTTGAATGACTTACCACCATCAAGCGATTTGTAAACGCCATCGCCATAACCCAATGCACGCTGGTGATTATTTTCGCCGGTTCCCACCCAAACCACGTTTGAGTTATTCGGATCGAGCACCACAACACTTGTTGAATAAGAGCCATAATTATCAAAAATCGGACTCCAGGTAGTACCGTTGTTGGTGGTTTTCCAAACGTTACCGGAAGCAACAGCCACGTAGTACTCTTTATGATTATTGGGGTTTACGGCAAAATCAGCAATCCGGCCGCTTGCCCATGCCGGACCAATACTTCGCCATTTCAGGCCACTAACCAGCCCCGAATTAACAAAAGGCTTGTCTTCTTCCTTTTTCTCTTCTTCTTTCTTTTTCGAAAAGGCTACCGTTGAAACCAAAAATACGGCAGCCATTAACAGTGTGAGTTTTTTCATAGAATTATTTTAAATGAGTGAATTCATTGTAAGAAAAATGCAATAAAAAATATCAGGTTCCGGCTAATATCAATCAGTTTAGGCTCAGTTTTATTTGGCGCTTAATATAAGAAATAATAAGCTTTTCAAAGAAGATTTATGTCACGAAGGAAAACTTCGGCATTAAAATAGACGACGAAATGGGGTGATTTATCGACGAGCTTTGTTTTAATTATTATTATCCAGTTCTTTAGATATACTATTCGCTTCTTTAACGATACTTGCGGGATAATCATTTATCTCCAGAATCCTGATCGCATTTCATGTTTTCAGTTTGCCGTCTTTTATCCGATAGTCAAAATCTACCGTTTTATGATTGACATTCTCGCTAAAATGAAACAAAGCATATTCATCATGAAGTAAATCGGCTAGCTCAATATCATGCGTGGAAACCAGGACAATATTTTCTCCTCCTGCCAGCGAAGAAAGAACCGCTTTCCCTGCCGAAATCCGTTCAATAGTGTTTGTTCCCTTGAATATTTCGTCGAGTAAAAACAAATTTGGATATTTCTGGGTACCGGCTTCCAACATTGTTTTTATCGTAAGAACCTCTTCGAAATAGTAGCTCTTATCATTTAGCAGATCATCGCTGATTCTGATGGCCGAAAACACCCTCATTCGTGGCATTTCAAAATCAGCTGCGAAACAAGTATTTAAGGTTAATCCGCTTATAACATTAATGCCAACGGTTCGGATAAAAGTTGTTTTGCCCGACATATTTGATCCGGTGAGCAAAACTGATTTCTGATCGATATTAATATCATTCTCAACACAATCAGGTAACAAGGGATGATATAAATTTTTAGCCTGTAGCTTTTTGGTTTGCACATTAATTTTAGGAATACAGTACTTTGGTGCACCTTCCCGAAGAGAAGCAACAGATAATAAAACATCAATCTTCCCAACAAAGCTAAACACATCATCCATTTCCCGGCGCATGGAATCGAGCCGTTTTAATACCCCAAACAAGAAAAGGGGCTCAATCAGAAACAGTATTTTGAAGAGTTCAATAAGACCTGCCACCAAAGCAGCCATATCATTATCCATTTTGGCTTCCAGCCTGAAAAACGACAGCCTCCTTTTTATGCCAGAAATGGCTATGAGGGATTTTCCAAGCTCACTATTTTGTGTGGTAAGTCGCTCATCTTTATAAAGCTCGGATGCCACTTTTGTTAAGCGTAACAATTGAGGTATCGAGCCTAAATACTGGTAAAGGTTTCTTTTATTCCAAAAATGAATCATCATGTTTATGATGAAAATCCCGAACAGGAAAAATATGATCTGTTGCGATACCGGAATTAAAAGAACAGAAACCAAACACAGTACCGATAATATTTTGCATATAAAAAACCACCCGGGTGCTTTTTGGTGCTCCTCCTGAAAAAGTGTGCTTATATAATAAGCATCAGTACTTTTTAATTTCTCCAATTGAAGTTGAACTGACGTTCTGAAATCGGGATCATTCAGGAAATGACCAATCAGTGTTTCATCCGAATAATGATCCGATTGGGGGATAGTTCTCAGTGTTTGATAAAAGTACTGCTGGCCGACTTTTGAATGAGTCCGGTCGACAAACATGAACAACTCGTTAAAATCGAGATCGTTGCACGTTTTATCCGAAAGCGTCTGAAAGGCTTTAGAATTATCTTTTGCCCGAAAGTATCTTTCAATTAAATCAAAATGAAATGAGTCGTCCTTAACTTCTCCAAAAGTTCGTTGCAACTCTTCCAGTTTCTTCTTTTTTCGATTTAATACCACAAGGTTTTCTATTTGAGGACAAAATGGTTGAAATGGAAAATATTTTGTTAAGCCTAGAAATTCAACACACCTTTCAGGTTTTTATACCCGGTTTTACTGACTTTCAGTTTTGTTTTGTCGTGCAAAATAACAATGTACGATTCCTTTTCGTATTGCTGGATTTCCCCGATCTCATCGACCTTTACAATGTAACTGCGGTGAATACGCACAAAGTTTTTCGGGTTCAACGCATTCTCGAAATACTTCATGGTTTTTTGTTTCATCCAGCGGCCATCGTTGGTGTAGATCATTACGTAATCGTCCATCGATTCGATGTAACGCACAGCATCAACCGGAGCGATATGAATTTTATGTCGATCCTTCACTACAATACGGTCGAGGTATTCATCCTTTGGAAAATCGCTTACTTTTTCGGCCACATCCGATTCTTTTCCCTCGGTTTGAATGCGCTCCAGAACTTTCTGAATGGCCTCATCCAAACGATCTTTCGAGTAAGGTTTTAGCAGGTAATCGGCTGCATTATAGTCAAAGGCTTTTAATGCATATTGGTCGTAGGCCGTGGCAAATATGATCTGTGGTTTGTGCTCAAGCAACTCCAGCAGCTCAAAACCGGTAATCTTTGGCATTTGGATATCAAGAAAAACCAGGTCGGGTTTTAAGTCGTTGATTTGTTTTACGCCTTCAAAGCCGTTTTCGCATTCGGCAATCAGTTCAATCGCTTCGTTATCGGCAAGGAACGACTTCATCAGGTTACGAGCCAGTTCTTCATCTTCAACTATAATTGTGCGCAATTTTTCAGTCATGGTTTACAATTTTTGAGGAATGGTTAAAGTTACGGTAAATTCGTTTTGTTTATCTTCAATTTTCAGCAAATGCGGGTTTCCGTAGATCACCTGCAGGCGGTCGCGGATATTACGCAATCCAATTCCTTCGCCTTTTTTACTTAATACATTTTTATCGTAGGTATTGCTGATGGTAACCACCAGCTTATCATCGTCGCACCGGCAATGGGTAATTACATCGATGGTTTCGGTGGCTTCGTACACACCGTATTTTATGGCATTTTCATACAGCGGCTGAAGTATCATATTCGGAATTACGGCCTTTAAACAATTCTCTTCAATCGCAAAAACCGGGTTCAGCTTTTTCCCGAAACGTACCTTCTCAATCTTCAAGTACAGCTTGTTATTATCGATTTCCTGCTGAACAGTTACTTTTTCGCGTTGATCGTGTTTAAGCGAATAGCGCATCAGTTGCGAAAGGTTGATCACCATTTCCTGTGCTTTTGCCGGATCGGTCATTGTAAGCGACGAAATGCTGTTCAAACTGTTAAACAAAAAGTGCGGGTTGATCTGCGATTTTAAGGCATGCAATTCGGCTTCTTTCACCAGCGCTTTTAGCTTGGTTTCGTTTTTGGTTTTTTCTTTAAATGCCAGGTAATAATTTACGGCATAGAAAAACACCACGTTAAATGTATAAAGCAAATATCCGTTATAAAGCCCGGTGAACAGATAGTTATGATCTTCCTTTAACTGCCCGGGATTTATGAGTTTTGTAATTACCGTACCAATGTATAGCCAAATTAAAACGATTATGGTGGCGGCAATAACATGCGCCAGAATTACACGGCCAACACTGTTATCTTCGAGGGTGCTGAATTTTATGACATACCAGATGGCAATTCCTAAAAATCCGAAAAGGATGATGTAGGCAAAACGTTCGGTCATGGCGGTAATAAAATCACTTTCGCCAACCGAAACAACCACTAAAACCATTACCACTGCCAGTATCAACCAAAACGCAACATACGAAATGGCCAACCGTGGTGATTTTATAAAGGGATGCCTAAAATCCATGTTACAGGTATTTGATCTCTACGCCGCCAAAAGCCGCAAAACCTTTTATCACCAGCGTTTTCGACGGGTCGGGAACAATTTGATTCAACGAAGCACCGCGCTTATCGGTATAACCACCAAAAATAGCCGTTACTTCATTTTTTACTGTCCAGTCGGGTGGCACTTTAAAACCACAGCCGCCAAATAAAGCCAGCGTGTCGATAACTGCACCGTTGGCCGAAAGTCGTGCCTGACGCAGATCGTATTCTGTTCCGCCAAATACCGAAGTGGTTTTTCCGCCCATAAAGTTTTGCGAATTTACATACACTTCGCGACCTCCGAAGATCACAAAATCATCGAAATAGTCCTGCCCTTTTTGATCTCCCGGATTAAAATTGGGTCCTTCAAAAGGGTTTCGTTTTCCGGAGTGCGTTACCAGGATTGCCACACCAATACCAATTATTAATACCGGCCAGCCTATTCGTCGTAATTCATAAGGGATATGAGCCACTTCCGGAATCAAAAAGAAACCTCCGATTACAATTAAAACTGTTCCTGTGGTTTTATTCCCTCCGATTATGGAGAAGACCCCAATTCCGATAAGTAACATTTGCCACGAGATCAGAATATCGTTCCAAAATGAAGGAATAAGATCGAGGCGCTCGAAAATCCACAGTGCACCTACCACAATTAGAAATAAGCCCAAAAAGGCTCTTCTGTTTGTACTCTCCGGTTTATTATCCATGATAAAAGTTTTAACTGTCCTAAAATATTGATAATCCTCTAAACACTGTCCATTTTTTTAGTGGATTTACATTCTTTCGCAACTACGGGCTAAAACAAACGCGCGATTAACCCAATTCCCACGGCAATTAAGATTACCGGGAAAAGAAACACAATTGCCGCTCCTGATATGAAAATCAGTTTTGGCAATAAAAATATTCCTCCAATAATTAGCAGTACCAATCCGCCGGAACGTTTGCCGGCCATTAATACTGCACCGATAATGATCAAAATAACAGGCCATGAAAAAACAAAATGCCCTATTCCATGAAAAACGCTTCTTACAGGACTAAAAATGTCATGAAAGTTTAAAAACGGAAAATCAAAAAAGAAACCGGTTTGTTTTAGTATCCATACCAAACCAATACCGATTAAAACCAAAGCCAAGACTTCTTTTGAGTTTTCCTTTTTTTGCGTTCTTTCCTGTGGCACTTTTTCCATGATAGTGTTTTTTGCATTTACGCATCAAAAGTAGAAATCGCAAGCCGGCCAAACAGTTTACATTCGGTTAACATAGGTTATGAATCGGTAAATGGGTATATGTTGGTATTAACGGGAAAGTAACTTTGCGGAGAATTTGCCAATGAAATCAGCATTCAGACATTCATTATTTCAGGGTAACAGCTATAAAATTGATGTTTCAACACCCCTAACCTTCCGCCAATTGGCGGAGAGGAACTGTCCCCCTTCGGGGGATTTAGGGGGCGAAAATTTTTCAATTAGATCTTCATAAAAAAAGGTTGTTCCCGATACGAAAACAACCTTTTGGCTTTTATTTCTTTTGTGCTTTTGCCCACGAATCACGCAACGGAACCGTTCGGTTAAACACCGGCAGTTCGGGTGTTGAATCCGGATCCATGTTAAAGTAGCCCATTCGCTCAAACTGAAAATGATCGAGCGGTTTAGCTGTTTTTACAAATGGTTCCAGGTAACAGTTATCCAGCACTTTTAACGACTCCGGGTTCATAAACTCTTTAAAGTCTACATCCTTGTGCCCATCCGGTTCTTCATCGGTAAACAAACGATCGTACAGGCGCACTTCTGATTTAACAGCATGTTTTGCCGATACCCAGTGTACCACACCTTTTACTTTTCTGCCATCGGAAGATTTCCCCCCTTTAGACTCAGGATCGTAAGTACAGTGCAGCTCAACGATTTTGCCGTTTTCGTCTTTAATAACTTCGTTACATTTTATCAGGTAACCGTAGCGCAAACGAACTTCGCGGCCGGGGCCCAAACGAAAGAACTTACGTGGAGGATCTTCCATAAAGTCGCTTTGTTCGATATAAACCTCGCGCGAAAATGGTACATCACGACGCCCCATCGACTCATCTTCCGGGTTGTTCACGGCGCTTAATATTTCTTCTTTATCCTCCGGATAATTGGTAATAACCACTTTTAGCGGATCGAGTACGCCCATTACACGCTGTGCAATTTTATTCAGATGATCGCGCACGCTGAATTCCAGCAATGATACATCGGTTGTTCCATCTACTTTTGTTACACCAATTTTATCCGAGAAATTACGGATCGATTCAGGCGTGTAACCTCTTCGGCGTAAACCCGAAATAGTTGGCATCCGCGGATCGTCCCAACCACGAACGTGATTGTCTTTCACCAATTCCAGCAATTTACGCTTGCTCATTACAGTGTACGTAAGGTTCAAACGCGAAAACTCGATCTGCCGCGGACGGTAATCCGAATCCATCAACTGCGTAATAAACCAATCGTATAACGGACGGTGCACCTCGAACTCCAACGTACAGATGGAATGTGTAATTCCTTCCCAGTAGTCGCACTGTCCATGGGCAAAATCGTACATCGGATACACACACCAGCTGTTACCGGTGCGGTGATGTTCGGCTTTCATAATCCGGTAAATAATCGGATCGCGCATGTGCATGTTTGGCGATGCCATATCTATTTTTGCACGTAGCACTTTTTCGCCCTCATTAAATTCGCCCATTGTCATTCGCTCAAATAAATCGAGGTTTGTTTGAACCGAACGATTTCTGAACGGACTTTCAGTTCCGGGTTTCTGCGGCGTTCCTTTTTGCTCGCTTATGGTTTCAGCATTTTGGTCGTCGACATAAGCTTTGCCTTCTTCAATCAATTTAACGGCAAAAGCGTGTAGTTTTGGGAAATTATCGGATGCGTAATACAAACGATCCTCCCAGTCGAAACCCAACCAACGCACATCTTCCATAATCGATTCAACATATTCTGTTTCCTCTTTTGATGGGTTGGTATCGTCGAAACGAAGGTTTGTTTTACCTCCGTATTTTTGCGCCAAGCCGAAATTTAAACAGATCGATTTAGCGTGGCCAATGTGTAAATAACCATTGGGTTCGGGGGGAAAACGTGTATGTACACGATTATCATTTTTCCCTGCGGCCAAATCGGCGTCGATTTGTGCATGAATAAAGTTGGCCCTTTTGGGCGCTTCAGCATTAGTATTTGTATTTTTTTCTGCCATTTTCTTGATTTATCCCCTATTGAATAAGGCTACAAAATTAAAAAATGATTTGTGAGTACACTTAACACCTGTTCAAATTATTACTTTTGTTGCAATAATATTAATTAGGGATGGGAGTAATTGAAATAGAGGGAATGAAATTTTATGCCTATCACGGGCATTTTGCGGCCGAGCAAATTGTTGGCAACCACTTTGAAGTGTATTTGCGACTGGAAACAAACTGCGCTGCTGCTGCCAAATCAGACAATCTCGACGACGCGCTCAACTACCAGGCGGTTTACGAAACTGTAAAAGAAGTGATGCAAATAAAATCGGCCTTGTTGGAAAATGTAAGCAAACGAATTTTAGATACCCTTTACGACCGGTTCCCGGCAATTGATAAAGCCCGCGTTAAAATCTCGAAAATGAATCCGCCAATGGGAGGCGAAATGGAACGGGTAAGCGTTACTTTGGAACGTTAAAAATCAGTCGCAGTCTCAGTTAACAGCTAAAAGTGGACCCAAATTTTTTACTCGCAGCTAGTAGCTCGCGGCTCGAAGCTATTATTAATCTATGTTATTAAATATTTAATCCCCAGCTCAATACTGACATTTATCAAATTATTCGAACTTCTTTTTCGTATTTTCGAAAAAAAATAATTCAACCTTTTACTCATGTTTTATAGTTCGACTAATTTAAACGAAGGAAAGTGCCGAAAATCGTGTACTACTGAAAAGAAGCGGGAGCTTCACGAGGGAAATAATCCAAAATCAACGGATATCGGTTGGCAGTTAGGTGCCAGCGACTTGCATGTAAATGCAAACTGGCAAAAACGCAGAAAATAACACGATTTTATTTTTTGTGTTGCGAGAACTGCAAAATTTTATATTTTTGCAGTCCGAAAACGTACAAGGTTCCTTGGCCGAGTGGCTAGGCAGCGGTCTGCAAAACCGTGTACGGCGGTTCGACTCCGCCAGGAACCTCAACAAAAGAGAGCAATAACAGCTCTCTTTTTTTATTTCAGGTAATCAATTGTTTTAGATCTAAAACCCTTAATCAATCCTCAAATGCAGAATCGTGTTTTGGTTCTTAGTATTACTGCACGCATTATCTCCATTCAATAACTTCTGTTCTTCCAAGGAGAATTACACCATTACCACTTCCCCATTTTCTTTGTAATTAATTCTTAGTAAATTTGAAGGAAGAGCATTTTTGCCAAAAATGATTTCACGCGGAATTAGAAACAACACTAAATTCTGCAGAAAATCTAAATCATATTAAACCAACTGTAATGAATGCAAAAATCGAATTTACTTTAAACGGAAAAAATGTTTCGGTGGAACTTGAAGAGTCGAAAAAGCTGCTTTGGGTTTTGCGAACACATTTCAACTTAACAGGTACCAAATATGGTTGCGGCGAAGGGTATTGCGGCGCCTGCACCGTTCTAATCAACAACTCGGCAACCCGGTCGTGCGCCACCACTATTGGCGATGTAGCCGGCAAAAACGTTGTCACGATTGAGGGACTTGCTCAGGGCGAAAAGCTGCATCCGGTGCAGCAGGCATTTGCCGACCATGATGCGCTGCAATGCGGCTACTGCACTCCGGGTATGATAATGAATGCAGTGGGATTACTGAACGACCAGCCAACACCGAGTCGGGAAGATATAATTTTGGCAATGGAAGACAACCTGTGTCGTTGTGGTGCACACAACCGTATTCTGGATGCAATTGAAGCCGCTGCAAACGAAATGCAAAACAGCAAGTAATTCAGTTTTTAATGTATTCACAACCTAAAAAATGACAACATGGATAAGGCAAAAAATATTCAGGATTATATAGAAGGACACACCCCGGCCAACACCATAAAACGCCGAAACTTTATTCAACTGCTTGGCGGAGGTATTTATGTTTTCTTTCATGCCGGAGCAGCGCTAAAACTGATGGCGGCTGACGGAGATCAACGGCAGTTACCGGATGATTTTAATGCTTTTCTTCGAATTCACGAGGATGGAAAAGTATCGTGTTATACCGGTAAGATTGAAATGGGTCAGGGAGCGAATACGGGCCTGGCCATGATGCTGGCCGACGAGCTTGATGTAGCGTACGAAAATGTTGAAATGGTGATGGGCGACACCGATCTCTGTCCGTGGGACATGGGAACTTTTGGCTCTCTCACAACCCGCATGTTCGGGCCGTCGATGTTGGCCGCTGCCGCAGAAGCGCGCCAGGTTTTATTGGAACTGGCTGCGGAAAAACTGGGTACAGATGTGGACAAGCTCGAAGTTGCTGAAGGTGTGGTTTTTGAAAGCCGGAACAGAGCGAAAAAGGTAACTTACGCGCAACTTGCCAATGGGCAACGCATTGAACGAGTTGCGAAAAAAGATGCTACCGTTAAAGATTATTCGAAATACAAAATAATGGGCAAGCCAAAATTCCGTGCCGACAGCATGGAAAAGGTTACCGGAAAAGCCAAATATTCAGGCGACATGCGTTTGCCCGAAATGCTTTATGCCCGTTTATTACGTCCGCCATCACACGGTGCAAAATTAATTTCGGTGGATACATCGGAGGCTGAAAAAGTAGATGGAGTTCAAATTGTAAAAGATGGCGACCTGGTAGCTGCCTTGCATGAAGACCCGGAAATGGCAGAAAAAGCACGAGGCTTATTTCGTGCTAAATTTGAGGAGGCAGACAAACCGGTTAATAATGACAACATTTTCGATTACCTAAAGGAACGTGCACCGGAAGGAAATGTAAATATTAACGAGGGAGACCTTTCAAAAGGAGAAGAACTGGCAACTTCAGTTTTTAATACCGAATTCCACGACGGATACGTTGCCCACTCGCCCATGGAACCTCACACTGCAATGGCTTATTTCGACGGCGATAAAATGACTGTTTGGGCCGGAACACAAACACCGTTTCCCGCACAATCAAATATTGCCCGGATATTGGAAATGGAAGCAGAGAAAGTTCGGGTAAAACCTCCATATCTCGGGGGTGGTTTTGGCGGAAAATCGGCCCACGGGCAAGCCCTTGAGGCAGCAAAACTGGCAAAACTAACCGGTAAACCGATTATGGTTGACTGGACACGGGAAGAAGAGTTTTTCTATGATAACTTCCGTCCGGCAGCAGTTTTAAAAGTAAACTCTGGAATCGACGACGCAGGTAAAATTACCTTCTGGGATTACCACGTTTATTATGCCGGCGACCGCGGCTCCGAAATCCTCTACGATGTGCCTCATCAGAAAAGAACGGTTTACGGACGTGGATGGAGAGCACCGGGAATACATCCTTTCGACACCGGAGCGTGGCGCGGACCGGGTAACAGCACCAACACCTTTGCACGCGAAACACAGGTGGATATTATGGCTGCCAATGCCGGAATCGATCCCGTGGAATTCAGACTAAAAAACCTGAAAGACCAACGTGCTATCGATGTGCTTGAAGCCGTGGCAGAAATGGCCGACTGGAAACCGGCGAAATCATCATCGGGCAGAGGATTTGGCGTAGCCATAGGTTCTGATGCAGGAACCTATGTTGGACACATTGCTAAAGTTGATGTTAACAAAGAAACCGGTGAAGTGAAAGTTTTAAAGGTTTGGGTTGCTCAGGAAATGGGATTTTGTGTAAATCCGCAGGGGGCAACCATTCAGATGGAAGGCTGCATAAACATGGGGCTGGGTTATGCCCTGAAAGAAGTTATTGAATTTGATGGTGGGAAGGTGAAAACCAAAAACTTCGATACTTATGAAATTCCGCGTTTCTCTTGGATACCGGAAATGGAAACTAAAATTTTGCAAAGAACCACGCCTCCGCAAGGAGGTGGAGAACCGGCAATTGTTTGTATGGGAGCCGTAATTGGAAATGCCATTTACGATCAGACGGGAGCCCGATTACTTGAAATGGCGATGACACCTGACAAAGTACTTCAGGCTTTGAAAAATGTATAATCATTAAGTAGAAATAATCCTCCGAATTACGATTTGTCACTTTTTAATAGAATCAACCACAAGACTTGGATTCCAGGACGATTAAAACCTGGAATCCTTTTTTATCTGTATTGCTTCTTTTCGCATATTTGTAATCAGTAAGAATGTTGACGAGATTCGGATCCGCTAATAAATCCGAAAAGCTTGCAATTAAACAGATATGCTTTCAATGAAGATCGCCCGTATAATTCTATTCTCGCCGCTCGCTTTTATCAGGCTTCTGCTGGTGCTGTTTATGAGTGCTTATGTTACCATAATCGGGTGGTTTTGGCTAAAAACAAAAGGTTTTAGTCGGCGCATGCAACAGTGGGTGGCCGGCACCTGGGGGCGCACCATTCTTTTTATTTGCGGAATAAAAGTGGATAAAAATGAAATTCCCAAATCGGGCAATTATATCCTGATGCCCAATCACCGGAGCTACATCGATATTTTTATTGTTGCCGCAATGACACCCGCTGCCATGGTTGGAAAAGCCGAAATTGCCAAATGGCCTTTTGTGGCTTTGGGAGCACGTGTTACCAATTCCATTCTGGTTGACCGGAAAAACCAGAAAAGCCTTCTGCTAACGATGAAAAAAATAAAAGAGTCGGTTAACAGCGGTATTCCGGTAATTCTTTTCCCTGAAGGAACAACTTACAAAGGACCGCTTACCAAAAAGTTTAAAAACGGCAGCTTCAAAATTGCGGCCGATGGGAACATTCCTGTTATTCCGATGGCTATTGATTTTAACGATGTGAATGATGCCTGGGTTGACCAGGACACTTTTGTGGGGCATTTTTTCCGGCAGCTGGGGAAACCGCTAACCCATGTTACCATTCGTTATGGTGAACCGATTCTGGACAACGATCACAAACAGTTGCAGGAAAAGACAAAAGAGCAAATTGAATCGATGCTAAAAGCTATTCAGTCGGCTTAACCTTTTTTCGCTGAAACCAGTAATACACCGGAATACCCGACAGAGCGGTTAAAACAGCAATACTCGACTCTACAGGTCGCTCGAAATAGGCCAGAACCAGAATAGCCGTACTTACCACAATAAAAAATAGCTGTACATACGGATAACCCGGTAAGCGCAATTGCTGGTGTTTCGATCGTCGTAATTTTATATTGCCCGCCACCGCTATAATCGGGAATATTCCCAATGAAAACCCCATATAGGTTAAAATCTGCTCGAAAGTACCCGAAAGAACCAACACAATAGCAATTCCTGCCTGCAACAAAATAGCATTAGAGGGCACTTTATGTTTCGGACTAATTCGGGCCACTGACTGAAAAAACAAACCATCGCTGGCCATCTTATAATAAACCCGCGGTCCCAGAATAATAAATGCACTTAACGACGAAAAAAGAGCAAAAGAAATAAGTAATGAAACAATGGTTTCGGCAGTTGCACCAAACGCCATACCGGCGGCTAAACCTCCAATTTCAGGTTCGTTTCGCATTTGCGATACCGGCACCGAATACACAAAAAACAGGTTCAGCAAAATATATAAAACGGTTACCGTTAAGGTTGAAATAAGTAAGGAACGAGGTATTACCTTCGCTGGCTCCCGTATTTCGGAACCGATGTAAGTTGCCGAATTCCAGCCACTGTAGGCAAACATGATAAACATTAGCGAAAGACCAACTGCTTTCCAATTGTCGAACGAAAACTGAAAGGGCAAGGCCGGGTGTACATTTTGCATACTTCCCTTGCCCAAAAGCAAACCGGCAATTATTAATCCTACTACCAAAAGTATTTTTAATAAGGTAAGCCAGTTTTGCACCCTGGCGCCAAGCACTATCCCGCGGGAATGCACAAAACTAAAACCAACGATAACTAGAATGGCCATACAACGGCTAAAATCTTCCACTCTGAGGATTTCATTTAGCATCAACCAGTTTTGTAACTGAGGAAAGGCCCAGGTAAAGTATTTTGCAAAACCAATTGCCGAGGCAGCAATAGGCGCTGAAAAGCCAACAATGAGCGATAGCCATCCACTTAAAAAACCTAGCATTGGCGAATACAGTTTTGATATAAATACATATTCGCCACCGGCTTCGGGAAAAGCAGCTCCCAATTCGCCAAACGAAATGGCTCCGCACAAGGCAACCAAACCGCCAATTCCCCACAAAATCAACATAACAACAGGGTTCTGCAAAAATCCCATTAAATAGCCGGTTGTAGTAAAAATTCCGGCTCCAATAATATTGGCAATAACGATATTGGTTACAGGAAATAAACCTAGTTGGCGCTCCAGTTTCTTTTGCAAATTATGCAAGATGAGTTCGTTTATTTTTTAAAACTTTTTGATATTCCGGCACGACTGGTTTGGTCGATTGTTGTATCGTAAGTTTCCAGATTTTCAACATAGCGAAGAAATTCACCAATGCCATTCAGACGTGTCGAAGTGTTGTGAGCAGTAAAACAAGCCCCCTTTTTCAACTTTGGATCCATCGCAATAAAGTAGTTTTTATACCAGTATTTATCCGCATCGCAGAAAACAAAATCAAACTCTCCTTTTAACTCGGGCACCAACTCGTGTGCATCGGCCAGTCTAACGTCGATATATTTTAAAACACCGGCTTTACGAAAGTTCGCCTTGGCCTGCAAATAGCGGGTTTTATCAATTTCAATAGTTATTAGCTTCCCTCCTGTTTTACTCAATGCCCAGGCAATCCAAATGGCAGAATGACCGGTTGAGGTTCCAATTTCAACGGCAGAAGTGTAGCCGTTTTCAACAATAATATCGTAAAGAATTTTTCCATCGGTTAGGGGAACATTCATATCGCGCCATTCGCTGGCGTTTTTCTCCAAAAAGCTTTTTACTTTTTTATCGAGAGTATTTTCGATTTCAGGATATTGACCGTAAGCACTAAAGACAGTCAGAACTCCAAACATGCATAGTATAAGTAGTCGGTTTTTCATTCTTGTAAATTGAAATCAGCATTAGCTTTAATGCAAGCAAGATAATAAATTCTGTTTGAAATTATTGTGGTTTTCGATTAGGAAAGCCCCTAAAACCTCTGCCGGGCAAAATTAAGACATTCCAGGTTCCATATCAAAAAGCGGAACATAATATTTATGAATTCGAATACGAACGTATCAATTCATCTAAATTCATAGATAAAATAATAATTTACTTTGTATTTGTTTTTTTTATGCTGGAGAAAACATATATTTGTAATGCATTTGGGATTCATCCCATATTGTGTGTTTGGGGGTTAACATTTAGGAAGGAGACTGTTGAGTCTCCTTCTTTCTTTTATATGCTTTCTGCAAACACCACTATTCATCAACTTTTTCAGTTTATCATAAAGCATCGCTAACCCGATTACATTCAGAGCCTTGCAATAAGGTCATTATGAAAATTGTTCTTTTTTTCTACATTTGTGCCGAATTAAAAATTTTTAAGATTAAAACGAGCATAATAAAAAGCCTTTTCAAAATCAGGCAAATATTTATGCACGTTAAATAAGTTACTTAATAAATTAGATATATAAACGAATGAAAACAGCTGAAATACATACTTCAAAAGGAGTAATGAAAGTTAAGTTTTACGAGGAAGATGCACCCGGAACTGTTGCCAATTTTATCAAGCTTGCGGAATCGGGTTTTTATAACGGGCTAACTTTTCACCGTGTGATCCCTAACTTCGTTATCCAGGGTGGATGCCCTGACGGAACCGGAGCTGGTGGACCTGGCTATTCAATTGATTGTGAAACCAGCGGGAACAACCAATATCACGATAAAGGTGTCCTTTCGATGGCCCACGCAGGAAGAAACACAGGTGGCTCGCAGTTTTTTATCTGTCACAACCGTGAAAACACGCAACATCTCGATCGTCATCACACTTGCTTCGGACGCGTTTTTGAAGGACTTGATGTAATCGACGACATTCGCCAGGGTGATGAAATTGAAAAAATAATTATCTCGGAAGAATAGTTTCACCAAAAATAAGATCAAGGGAGCCATTTACAGGCTCCCTTTTTTTATGCCTAATTTCCCAAATTATTTTGTTACGGGTTTATTATGATCTTCAATTAACCCTTCTTTTCTCGTTTCTAAGCATTTCAAATTACAAGGTTCTGTTTTTATTTGTGTATCAGCACTATTCAAATAAATTAAAAAAATATGCACAAACACATGCACACTTCTCATTAACACCATCTTACACAACACTCAACCACCGCATCACACCATAACGATACTTTAAAAAGAATTATTAGTCACCCCTCCTCCATTATTCAACTTTTTGATTCGAAAAGTTTAGTTATTAAAATTGAAAAATTTATGATTTAGCTATTGCAAATGTCGTTTCCATCCTATTTATTTGTTCGTGTAATAAAGAAGTAAACTCTAACTAAAGCAAAGATTAAAACCAGTAATCTTTTGACTTATTAAAATTATTTTTCACAATCTTAACTGGTACAAAAATGGCAAATAATAAACCGAAGGTAATTAAGGATTACAGCAAACTTGATAAGGATTTACAGGAGCAAATTAAGCTAATATATGCAGATGGTTTTGCTGATAACCTTATCCATTTTTTTGATAAAACCGGTCAGAAAATTACGGTTTTACCATTTGAAACGGAAGACAAATATTACATGTTAAGAATGACCGAAAACGAAGCCGTTGCTCTTGTTGACGAGGACGACGATTACGATGATGACGGATTCTTAAAAGACGAGGTTAAACAAGATTACGAAGACAAATATTCGGACCTCGACCACGTAGCGGATCAATTGGAAGATTAAAACATAAAAAAAGCAGGTATGTATTTACAAACCTGCTTTCTATTTTCGTATTGAACGTTTCGTTTGCTACGCTAATAAAGCTTTTACTTTATCGGCTACATCTTTGCCATCGGCCTGGCCGGCGAGTTTCTTCGAAGCAATTCCCATTACTTTACCCATGTCTTTCATGCTGCTTGCACCAACTTGTTCGATAACGGCTTTAACAGCTGCTGTGAGCTCTTCGTCCGACATTTTTGCGGGCAGATAACTTTCAAAAATAGCCACCTGTTTCATCTCCTGCTCGTACAGATCCTCGCGCCCCTGCTCTTTGTAAATGTTTGCCGAATCGGAACCTTGTTTTGCCAGTTTTGAGATAATCTTCAATGCATCTTCATCGGCCAAAACGTCGCCGGCGCCTTTTGCTGTTTGCGCCTCAAGCATTACTTTTTTAATGCCACGCAAAGCTTCCAGCTTTTCCTTTTCGCGGGCTTTCATGGCCGCTTTTATGTCTTCGTTAATTTGATCAAATATTGCCATAACATTCAATTTTTTTATTAATCTACGTTATCATGAAGATAACTGTTTCTGTCTGAAATACGGTTGTCGCGGTTTACGGAATAACCGGAACGGTCGCGTTTGTATTTTGGATCGTTTATCCGAATATTGCGGCGTTTAAAGGCCGGCACATTTTCCAACTCATCCACATCGTCGTCGCTCAGGTTGGCGTAATCGTTTAGGTCAATTTCCTTTTCCGCACTGTTTCTTTCGCGTGAAGTGATCGGATACAACGATTCAAATTCATCGTCGTCGTTTACGCTTTTGTTCTCCACATTAAATTCAAAAGTCGACTGACTTCTGCTATCTTCGTTTTTATGCTCCGCGAAATGCTCATTTTTGGTTACCGATACCGACTCTTTTTCAAGCGTATGCGAAACCACTTTTCGCTGGCTTTGCTCCGACAATTCAGAAATAATACTGGTTGGGAATCCGGTAGCAATCACTGTTACCGACAGTTTATCGCCCAGACTTTCATCGGTGCCATTACCCCAAATCAAATCGGCATCAAAACCGGCCATGTTTTGCACATAATCGGTAATGCGGCCAACTTCATCCATGGTAACTTCCTTAGTTCCCGAGTTAATGTTCACCAGAATATTTCGTGCTCCGCGAATTTCATTGTCATTCAACAAAGGCGAGTTTAATGCTTTTCTCACAGCATCTTCTGCCCGGTCTTCTTCGTCACTTACGCCGGTTCCCATAACCGCCATTCCGCTTTTTCGCATTACGGTTTCCACATCGGCAAAGTCAACATTTATATATCCGGGCACGGTAATAATTTCAGCAATTCCTTTTGCTGCGGTAGACAAAACATTGTCAGCTTTCGCAAAGGCTTCCGAAATTCCAAAATCGCCAAACATTTCGCGAATACGCTCATTATTGATCACCAGCAACGAATCGACATAAGTAGCCAGTTCTTTAATACCCTCGTAGGCTTGTTTTATACGTCTTTTTCCCTCGTTTCGGAACGGAATGGTAACAATAGCCACAGTTAAGTATCCCTGCTCTTTACAACACTGCGCAATAACAGGAGCAGCTCCGGTTCCGGTTCCGCCGCCCATACCGGCAGTTACAAATACCATTTTGGTGTTTTCCGACAAGGTCTTTTTTACATCCTCGATGTTTTCAATAGCCGCCTGCCTGCCCACTTCCGGTTTATTACCGGCTCCTCGCCCTTCCGTTAACGACGCACCCAGTTGCACCCGGGTTCTGATAGCACTTGCCTCCATAGCCTGCGCATCGGTGTTGCAGATAACAAAATCCACATCGCGAATTCCGTGCTTAAACATATGGTTTACGGCATTTCCGCCACCGCCACCAACGCCGATTACCTTAATCGCGGCACCAGGAGTTTTTTCCATTACAAAATCAGCCATATCTTCCATTTTCTTCACCCTGTTTTGTCGTTATTAATCAAGAGGTTGATCTTCATCACCGTCATTAAAAATCTTGCTGCCAAAATTTTTATAAAACCAGTTATCGATATTCGATTCAGTAACAGGCTCGTCTTTCTTTTTCTCGACCTTTTCCCTGGTTTTGGTCTTTTCTTTTGACTTCCAGCCAAATCCCGTTGATTTGGATTTTGGCTTTGCTTTTGGTTTTGGTTGCGGAGGAATAAACATTATCGTTTCTTCCTCTTCCGGCTCTGGCTCGTATGGTTTTTCTTCGTATAAATCCGAATAAATTGTTTCTGCCGTATCATTCATCGGTTCTTGCCCGGCAAAAGAATCTTCCAGGTCGTCGTCGAGATCAAAGTTTTGCACCTCTTTTTCGGGTTGCAATTCTTTGTTGGGATTGGTATCAAAACCGGTGGCCAAAATAGTCACACTAATTTTGTCGCCAAGACGCTCGTCGTAGCCATTACCCCAGATAATATCGGCATCCTGACCAGCTTTCTCCTGCAGCGATTCTATAATTTCGCCAATCTCACCAATTCGAATCTCCTCACTTCCCGAGATAATATTCAGCAGTATATTTTTTGTTCCGAAAATATCGTTACTATCCAATAATGGCGATTCCAGGGCTGCATTCACGGCTTCCATGGCACGGCCTTCGCCAGTGGCAAAACCGGTACCCATGATAAACACCTCACTTTTTTGCATCACTGTTTCCACATCGGTATAGTCGATGTTTACATTTCCGTGTACGGTAATAATTTCGGCAACTCCTTTAACAGCTGTTGACACAATATTGTCGGCCATTTTAAATGCCTGACTTGCCGGCAGATCGCCATAAATATGGTGTAGTCTGTCGTTACTGATCACCAGCATACTATCAACAAATTCGGCCATTTTATCGATGCCTTCCTGTGCCTGTGCGCGGCGTTTGTTTCCTTCGGCCGGCGACGGAATGGTTACCACCGCAATGGTCAAAATGTCGAGTTCGCGGGCCAGACTTGCAATTACAGGAGCAGCTCCGGTTCCGGTACCGCCACCCATTCCTGCCGCGATAAACAACATTTTTGTATTGTCACCCAGCACCTTTTTCAGGTCTTCGTAATTTTCGCGGGCGGCTTCGGCTCCTCTTTCCGGTTTATTTCCGGCACCCCGCCCTTCTGTTAATGTGGTTCCAAGCTGAATTTTAATCGGCACAGGACTATTGTCCATGGCTTGCGAATCGGTATTACAAATGATATAATCAACACCTGTTATTCCTTCTTCGAACATGTGATTGACCGCATTGCAACCACCACCGCCAACTCCAATTACTTTAATAATTGATGATGCTGCCTTCGGAAATTGAAAATTTGCTAATTCTTCGGTCATATCTTTTTGTTTTAATTGAATTCAAGGTCTTCACTGTCATCGCCAAAAAAGTTAATCGCACTCTGCAAAGCTCCTTTAACGTTGGTCATTATTCCACGTCCACTCCGATGCACTTTTGGCTCGGGCAATGTTCTTTCTTCTCCAACATTTTGTGCTATCGAAAGTTTTAACGCTCCCAATGCAGTAAGAAATGCCGGATTTTTTGCTTCTTCCCTTCGATTTGCAGGAAGAATTACCGGGTGTGCTCTGCGTGCATCCAAACCGGTATGAAATTTTACCAGCGTGATAATGTGCCCCAGGTTTGAAGTCCCACCGGCCAGAACTATTCCGGTTCCCAAACGGTCGGCCACTCCCGATCTTTCGATCTCGGCAACTACACAATCTACAATCTCTTCCAAACGGGCCTGTATAATGTACGCCAGACTGCGGATGGTAATTTCTTTTGGTTCCCAGCCATTATTTTTGGCGATAGTAACCGTATCTTCAGTTTTTATCTGGTCGCCCAAAGCTTGTCCGTAGCGTACTTTTAGCAACTCTGCTTTTTCAAGGAATGTAGAACAGCCAACTTTTAAATCGTTGGTAATAACTGCTCCGGCAAACGGAATTACAGCCGTGTGAACCAGCGCATTTTCGTAGTAAATGGCCAGATTGGTAGTACCGGCACCAATATCGAGTACCACTCCTCCCATTTCCTTTTCAGGCTTTGAAAGCGCGGCTTCTGCCAGTGCCAGCGACGAGTGGAAAACTTCGCCTAATTCAACTCCAACACTTTCCAAAACGCGGTTCAGAATCTGGTATTCCTGATCAGGCATAATCACCAACTTGTAACGGGCTTCAATCTTTTTCCCTGTGGCTCCAACAGGTTTTAGCTCCTCCGTTTCATCATCTATAATAAACGAAGTTGGAATAACTTTCAGAATACGGTAATCATTTTTGATCTTCAGGTTTTTCGCTTCATTGTACAACTCGTCAATATCGAGACTGGTTACCACGCCGCCTTCGCCCGTAAAACGCGAAGCCTTGTAATCGATGGTTCGCATACGTTTTCCGGCGTATGCCACATCAACAATCGTGATTTCGTCTTCGAGCTGTGCATCCAACTGTTCCAACACTGCAGTGATGGACTCCGTCGCATCTGCAAGATTAAAAATCATTCCTCTTTTTATGCCTTTCGACGGCACCTGGGCAGTACCCAGTATTTCCATTTTCCCCTCGGCAGTTGCCTGGCCTGCAAGCGCAACCATTTTTGAGGTTCCCATGTCGATAACAACTGAAAGATTTGTTCTTGAAGCCATAATTACCTTCTTTTTGCTATTACCTGATCTTTATATTTTAAACTGATCGTTTTGTATTTATTCCAATTATTCTTTGCCATAATCTGCTTGTAAAAAGCTTTCATATTCCGCAACTTTTCCTCGTAATTTTCCAGCGTACCAAACTCAATGGTATGATCGCCAACCAGGGGAATCAACAGCACATCGCCACCTTTTTGCACATGAATCTGCTCAATTTGCGCATTCCAGAATTCGTCGTTTTCTATCGTTAAAACACATGGCAAAAGTGTTTCTTTTGCGTACTCTTCGCTAATATCTCCGGTAGCTACAAGCACGTTGGCCGCATAATTTGTCGACACGGGAATTTTACCACCAAAATCATCGAGATAGTAATTTCCTTTGTCAGAAAATACGCGCACTACCGGTTTCCGGTGTTTCAGATTGATGGCCAGCACGCCTTTAAAAGTGGCACTATCAGTACGGGTAACAACCTTATAAACCTCGGCTTTTAAAATCGCTTCGTGTTTTTCAACTGCCTGCTCGATCTGCACCGTGTTTATGCTGTCAAAATCCTTCCCGATAATATCCTTATCGATCGACTTCACCAGATTTATCAGCTCAGCGCGATTTACTTTTATAACTTCCTCCGGATTATAATTAACCTGAATATCGTTGCAATTGACGTGTTTATACTTCATTGAAGTAAACGCCAACGTTACCAGCAGAAATACCAGCAACATCAACAAACCGCCTATTTTTGCAAACTTCTTTATCATTTCTCTTTACTTTCCAACAGTTCAATTATACTCTCCACCATTCGGTCGATATCGCCTGCACCCATTGTCAGCACAATTTCATTCCTGTCCGATTTTAGTATTTTCAACACCTCATCACGCTCGGCCAGCATTCGGTTCTCCAGCTTCATTTCTTTATAAATGATAGCTGATGAAACGCCTGGAATTGGTTCTTCACGGGCCGGGTAAAGCGGAATAAGAATAACTTTATCCAGCAAATCCAGACTTTGTGCAAACTCAGACGCAAAATCTTTGGTGCGCGAAAACAGGTGAGGCTGAAAAATTCCGGTCACCTTTTTATCAGGAAATAAGTCCTTAACCGAAGTTATAAACGCCTCTAACTCTGCCGGGTGATGTGCGTAATCATCGATGTAAATCCGATTCTCCGAACGGTAACGAATATCAAAACGACGTGCCACGCCCTCGTAATCCTCAATACCAGCTTTTATAGCGTTCGCTGATGCACCGGCCAACCAGGCCAAAGCACTGGCTCCAACCGTATTTTCTACGTTTACCAGCCCCGGGTAATTCATTTTACAATTGGCAATTATTCCTCCGGGAGTTTTTAAATCGAACGAATAAAAACCCGTTTCCGAATTCAAATGCAGATTTAATGCTGCAAAATCAGTTTTACCTTTTAGCGAATAGGAATAAACTTTAGCTTCGGTTTTCGAAGTATCCAATTCTACTCCTTCTTTTAGCACCAAACTTCCGTCGGGACGGATCTGCGAAATAAATTTCTCAAACGACTCAACGATCTTTTCCTTTTCGCCATAAATATCCAAATGGTCGGCATCAACCGAAGTTACCAGTGCCAATTGTGGTTTCAGATGCAAAAACGAACGATCGAACTCATCGGCTTCTGCAACAATCCATGGCGAATCGTTTTCCGGCAACACCAAATTACTCCTAAAGTTCTTTGAAATACCGCCCAAAAATGCACCGCAACCTTGTTCTGTTTTACTCAGGATATTGGTGACAATGGTACTTGTTGTTGTCTTTCCGTGAGTTCCGGAAACACCAATTCCTTTTCGCTCATTGCAAATCATGCCCAAAACTTTCGCCCGCTTAAATAAACCAATTGGCTGGCTTTTAAACCAGTTTAGTTCTTTATGCTCGTCGGGCAAAGCCGGTGTATAAACAGCAATGGTTTCTGCCGGATTCCATTTCGACGGAATATTTCTGATATCGTCATCAAAATGCACATCGATTCCCTCTTTCTGAAGAGCATCAGTCAGTGCCGTTGGTGTGCGATCGTATCCTGCCACATTGCGCCCCGAAAATTTAAAATAACGGGCCAGCGCACTCATCCCTATTCCTCCGATCCCAAGGAAATATACATTCTTTATTTTCTGAATGTTGTCCATTCTATTGTCTCACTAATTTTTCTACTTCATCAACTATCTGTTTGGTAGCATCAGGTTTGGCCAGCTCTTTACTTTTTGCTGCCAAAGCACTGCAACGATCTTTGTCGTTCACCACCTCAAAAGCCAACGGAAATAATTTCTCGTTAATCTCATCATCTCGCACCATCAAGGCGGCATCCTGTTCTACCAAAGCCATCGCATTTTTAGTTTGATGGTCTTCCGAAACATTTGGCGACGGTACCAACACCGAAGCTTTTCCAACCAAACACAACTCCGAAATTGTTCCTGCCCCTGCTCTTGAAATCACCAAATCGGCCACTTCGTAAGCCAGATCCATACGTGTTATAAACTTATGAATCTGCAGGTTTTTCGGTTTTGTTTCTTTCAGGTCTTCCTGAATTTTATCGTAATAATATGCTCCGGTTTGCCAGATCACCTGAACGCCCGAAGCCTCAATTTCCTTAATATTTTTTAGCACAGCCTGGTTTACTGAACGTGCACCAAGACTACCGCCAACAATCAATATAATTTTATCATCCTCGCTTACGTCAAAAAACTCAAAAGCTTCTTTTCTGTTTTGTTTTTCGGTCAAATTTTCGCGTACTGGATTTCCTGTAAAAATCAGTTTTTCTGCCGGAAAAAAGCGCTCCATTTTATCGTAAGCCACACAAATGGAATTTACCTTTTTGCTCAAGAGTTTATTGGTAATTCCGGCATACGAATTCTGTTCCTGAATTAAACACGGCACCTTAGCTTTTGCCGCCGCCCTTAACAACGGACCGCTGGCATAACCGCCAACTCCAATCGCCACTTCAGGTCTAAAATCGGCTACAATCTTTTTCGCCATCTTCGAACTATGGCGCAGCTTTTTAAAGAACGTAATCATTTTCATGCTGGGTTTCCGTGGAAATCCCATCACGGGCAAGCCAATAATTTTATATCCGGCGGCAGGAACTTTCTCCATTTCCATCCGGTCTTCGGCACCAACAAATAAAATGTCAGCGTCAGGATTGCGCTTCTTAATTTCGTTGGCAATAGCAAGCGCCGGGAAAATATGCCCCCCGGTACCACCTCCGCTAATTATGGCTTTATTTATCTTTTGTTTCATCTATCGCAATTTTTATATTCCCCGATCTTGGGTGAGATAAAAATTCATTTATGCTCCAATGTTACTCACTTATTATTTCAGTCATTGACTGCATCATTTTCTATTTCGTAATCTTCATCAGGAGCTTTAATCATAATCGGCTGCTCCACTACTTCTTTGTCCTTCTGATTTTGGTGACTCACACTAAGAATCAAGCCAAAAGCCAGCGAAGTAAACAACAACGATGTTCCTCCCAGACTAATCCATGGCAGTGGCTGTCCGGTTACCGGTAACGCGCCACTTGAAACACCTATATTTATCATGGCCTGAAAAACCAGTACCAATGTTAGTCCAATTACCATAAATGCCGGAAACGTTCGGGTGGCCCGCCTGACAATCACCACTCCCCTGAAAAAGAAAATCAGGAAAAGCATAATTACCGCAATGCCACCCAACAAACCATATTCTTCAACGATTATGGCAAAAATAAAATCGTTGTACGCAGCGGCCATGTAATTACTTACATCAGAATGGCCGGGACCTTTTCCAATTATTCCGCCGGAATAAATGGCCAGTTTTGCATAGTCGGCCTGTGTAATTCCCTGCGATGCTTCCGGTGGCGGAGGATTTATAAAACGTTCGATCCGTCCTTTTATGGTATGCACACGGCCAATACTATCCGGCAAAAGATCGGCAGTAAAATAGATTGTTACTACCAAAGCGATCCCAATACCAACTAGTGAAAACAAATATTTTAATGGAATACGCCCACAAAACATCATCGTCATGATGGTTGCGAAAAGCAATGCCGAGGTTGAGAAATCGGATATAAAAATCAAACCGCAGACAATAGCTGTATAAAAAATTATCTTCTTAAATGCTTCCCACAAGTCGCCTTTTGTTTTTTGGCGTTTTCCTAAAATTTTGGCTGAGAATAAGACGAGTGAAATCTTGGCCATCTCGGCCGGTTGAAATGTTGCACCCCAGAAATTAAGTGTACGCCCGCTGGACGAAACAAACGATGTTCCGCGCATGGCAATGGAAAAGAGTAAAAAGCCGATACTTGCCAGCAAAGCCCACCACGCCAGTTTCGAGTATAATTTTATGGGCAAAACATTTACCATTAATAAAATAACCCCAATTCCTGTACCCAGAAATACTACCTGACGAAATAGGTATTTTAAGGTGTTTCCCTGGGCCACACGATAAGCCAGTGCACCCGTTGAACTGTACACAATAAGTAGCGACAACACCGATAACAGCATCAGCACCATCCAAAGCACGCGGTCGCCCTTAAATAATTTCAGAATGGAATGTTGCATTACAAATTCCTTACTTCTTTTTTAAATTGATTTCCTCTGTCTTCGTAATTCTCAAATAGATCGAAACTTGCACACGCCGGCGATAAAAGCACAGTGTCGCCATTTCGCGCCAGGTAGTAAGCAGCTTTCACTGCCTCTTCCATGCTTGATGCATCTACAATGTCGGCAACACAATCGCCAAAAGCTTCGTGCAGCTTGGCATTGTTTTTACCCAAACAAACAATAGCTTTCACCTTGTTCGTTACAAGCCCCTGCAACATGGTGTAATCGTTGCCTTTGTCCACTCCGCCGGCAATCCAAATCACCGGTTTGTGTACACTTTCCAACGCATACCACGATGAATTTACGTTCGTTGCTTTCGAGTCATTGATAAACTCGATGCCATGAACTTTAAGAAAGCGCTCCAAACGGTGTTCAACACCTGTAAAATCCGAAAGGCTTTCTCTCAATTGTTCATCCCTGATTTTTAATACCATGCTTGCAATGCCTGCGGCCATGCTGTTGTAGGTATTGTGTTTCCCCTGTAGTGATAAATCCAGTATCGACATGCTGAATTGATTTTGATTAAAGTTGATAATTATCCGATTGTCTCTCACACCTGCTCCAGGCCCGGCAGCCTCTCCCAACCCAAAAGGAAGTTGAACAGGTTTTATCTCTCTTTTATTTATTTCTTTTTGAATTACTTCGTCGTCGGCACAATAAACGAAGTAGTCATTCTCTGTTTGATTTTGAAGAATCCTGAATTTTGAATCGATGTAGTTTTGCATCTCATAGCCGTAACGATCGAGATGATCGGGAGTGATATTCATCAACACGGCTACATCTGCTTTAAACTCATACATTCCGTCGAGCTGAAAACTGCTTAACTCGATCACGTAAACATCAAAATTTTCTTCGGCCACCTGCCACGCAAAACTTTTTCCAACGTTTCCGGCCAAACCCACATTCAATCCTGCTTTTTGCAGAATATGATAGGTTAGCAAAGTGGTAGTTGTTTTGCCGTTGCTTCCGGTAATACAAATGGTTTTGGCCGACGTAAAACGACCGCCAAATTCAATTTCCGAAATAACCGGAGTGCCTTGCTCTTTTAGCTGCTTAACCAGCGGTGCTGTTTCCGGAATTCCCGGACTTTTTACTACCAGTTCGGCGCTCCGGATTTTCTCTTCAGCATGATGGCCTTCTTCAAAATCTATCTTATAATTTGAAAGAACGTCTTTGTATTTTTCCTTGATTTTTCCAAGGTCGGACACAAATACTTCGTATCCTTGTTTTTGTGCAAGAATGGCTGCTCCAACGCCGCTTTCGCCTCCTCCCAATATGGCTACCAATCCTTTCACTCTATCTCATTTTTAATGTTGCAATTGTTATCACTGCCAGAATAATTCCGACAATCCAAAAGCGTGTTACAATCTTTGGTTCCGGGAAACCTTTTTTCTGAAAATGATGGTGAATCGGACTCATCAGAAATACCCTGCGTCCTTCGCCATATTTACGTTTGGTGTATTTAAACCAAAACACCTGAATTACCACCGACAGATTTTCAATCAGAAAAATTCCACACAAAAGCGGAATCAAAATTTCTTTGCGGATGATAACTGCAAAAACTGCCAAAATTCCACCCAGCGCCAAACTTCCGGTATCGCCCATAAAAACCTGTGCAGGAAAAGAGTTGTACCATAAAAATCCAACTGTTGCACCGATGAAAGCTGCAATAAAAACAGTTAACTCACCAATATTGGGGATGTACATGATGTTCAGGTAATCGGCATAAATTACGTTACCACTTACGTAGGCCAGAATTCCCAGTGTAGCTCCGCTAATGGCCGAAGTTCCCGTTGCCAGCCCGTCAATTCCGTCGGTTAGGTTGGCAGCATTTGACACCGCAGTAATAATCAATATAATTGCAACGGCATAAACCAGCCATTTTAACCACGACGCAGCATCGCCGGCAAAAGCCACCAGCCAGGCATAATCAAATTCGTTCTTTTTAATAAACGGAATAGTAGTTTTAGTAGATTTTACATCTTCCATTACAAACTGTGTAGTCGTTTCGCCGGTTGCCGGATCAACCACTATTTCAGAAAGGGAAGTGCCGTTTTCATCTGTTACGTGCTCACGAACTTTTACATCTTCGCTAATAAAAAGTGTGGCAGCAACGATAAGCCCCAAACTTACCTGCCCCAGAATCTTAAACCGTCCGGCCAGCCCTTCTTTATTCTTTTTAAAAACTTTGATATAATCATCGACAAAACCGATCATCCCCAAAAATGCAGTGGTGATCAGCATTAACAGAATGTAAATATTATCGAGGCGGGCAAAAAGCAATGTTGGAATAATAATGGCCATAAGAATGATAATTCCGCCCATTGTTGGAGTTCCCTGTTTTTGCATTTGTCCTTCAAGACCCAGGTCGCGCACCTCGTCACCAATTTGCTTACGCTGCAAAATCCGAATCAGCTTTTTCCCGAAAATCGTTGTAATAAACAACGAAAGAATAATTGCTGCTGCCGAGCGAAAGGTAATGCCCGGAAGCATTCCAATTCCCGGAATATCGTATCCTGCCAAAAGTTCGTATAGCCAATAAAACATATCTTGTTTTTAATTATTTAGTCCAAAACAGTTCCTTACTTCTTCTCTGTCGTCGAAATGATGTTTCACACCATTTACTTCCTGGTAGTCTTCGTGTCCTTTTCCCGCAATCAGAATAATATCGCCCGGTTGCGCCAGCATCACTGCCGTTTTAATGGCATCACGACGGCTTACAATCGACACCACTTTATTTTTGTATTGTGGCTCAACGCCGGCTTCCATGTCTTTTATAATTGCCTCAGGATCTTCGCTTCGCGGATTATCCGAAGTCAGAATCACCTTGTCGCTGGCGGCCAGTGCTTCCTGTGCCATCTCGGGGCGTTTTGTTTTGTCGCGGTCGCCACCGGCACCAACCACGGTAATAACCTGCTCATTTCTTGTTCTGATTTCAGCAATTGCCGCCAGCACATTTTTTAGTGCATCGGGCGTGTGTGCATAATCTACAATGGCATATTTCCCGTCTTCGCTGCGGATGGTTTCGAAGCGGCCCTGCACCGATTGCAAATTGCTGATAATGGTCAACACCTCATTTTTATCCTGCTCCAGTTCAACAGCTGTTGCATAAACCGCCAGCAGGTTCGAGGCATTAAACAGGCCAACAAATCGTGTCCATATTTCCTGCCCGTCCATATTCAAAAGCATACCATCAAAATGACTTTCCATCACTTTGCAGCGATAATCGGCCATGGTACGGTTGGAATAGGTCAGTTTTCGGGCTTTTGTATTTTGCAGCATCACCAAACCATTTTTGTCGTCGGCATTTACCAGCGCAAAAGCATCTTTGGTCAACCCGTCGAAAAAGGCTTTTTTGGCTTTTATGTATTCAGCAAAAGTTTTGTGATAATCGAGGTGATCGTGCGTAATATTAGTAAAAATACCACCGGCAAACTGAATTCCGGCAATGCGTTGCTGATGAATGGCATGCGAACTCACTTCCATAAAACAGTATTCGCAACCGGCTTCCACCATCTCGGCCATTAATTGCTGAATTTTTAGCGAATCGGGCGTGGTGTGCGAGGCAACTTCCTCTTTCTCGTTTATTTTGTATGAAATCGTAGAAAGCAGACCAACATTGTAGCCCTGCATACGGAAAAGCTTGTGCAGCAAACTGGCAATACTGGTTTTACCGTTTGTTCCGGTAACGCCAACCACTTTCATTTTTGATGATGGCGAACCGTAAAAAGCTGCAGCAATTTCTCCCAAAACCTTATTGGAATCTTCAACCTGCACATAAGTAACTTCAGGTTTTATTTCTTCAGGAAGATCTTCACATACAATTGTTGTTGCACCTTTCTCTATGGCAATATCAATAAAACGATGCCCGTCAACAGAGACGCCTTTTTGCGCCACAAACAAATTATCTTCGGTGATTTTCCTTGAATCGAATTGAATGCCGGCAACCACTATATCGGTTTCACCAATACAATCAACAATCCCTATATGCTCCAATAACTCTTTTAGTTTCATCCTAACTTAATGAGAGATATACCGTTTGTCCCGGGCGGTACGAACTACCTGGTTTCAACGATTGTTTGTTAACTTTTCCTATTCCGTTTATTTTTACTTTCAAGCCTGCATTCTCCAACAGGAAAATGGCATTACTGGCACCCATCCCAACTACATCGGGAACAGTATTCACCGGCATCACATTCTCTTCCAGCACAATGGTACTATCCTGTGTATTCAGCGAAACCATTCTTGAATCGGGCAATCCACGTAAATTTTTTAGCTCCAGCTCTTCGGCCAAACGAAGAATATCATCGCGCTGCCCGCTTTTTATCTGAGGAATGTCTTCTCCTTCACCATTATCGTCTTCAGGGGTGGCATTCATTATCTGGCTGGCATAAACTTTCTCCGAAATTTCTTTAAAAACAGGCCCCGCAACTGCAGCTCCGTAAATCGAATTTCGTGGTTTTTTGAAGGTCACAATCAATGAATACATCGGATTGTCTGCCGGGAAATACCCTACAAAAGATGCATAGTAAGCTCCATATTCGTAACCTTTTCCATCTGAACGGGCCACACGCGCTGTTCCTGTTTTTCCGGCTACCTTAAACTGATCCCCCTGAACACCACGACCGGTTCCGTTCTGGCAAACACCCTCCAACATGGCCTGCGCTTTTCCAATGGTCTCTTTCGACACGATCATCGGATTCAGCAATTCAGGTTTAAATGTTTTTACCAGTGCTCCGTTATTTCGAATTTCTTTTACCAAACGCGGTTTTACCATTGCGCCGTCGTTCGCAACAGCGTTGTAAAAGTTTAAAATCTGCAATGGTGTTAGACGTAAATCGTAACCATACGACATACGACCCAAAGTGGTAGTTCCCCACCAATCGGCATTTCCGGGGTACTTTATATAAGGTTGTCCTTCACCCGACAATTCCAATCCCAAAGGTTTTTGAATGCCAAATCCATAAATGCGGTCGACGTAATCTTTTGGGTTGTTTGAATAGTTCGACAATATCACTTTTGCCGTTCCGATATTCGACGATTGCTCCAGTATTTGTTTTACATTAACCTTTCCGCAAGCGTGGTCGTCGGTAATATTTTCCTGCGCCCAGTAACCGTGTCCGGTATCAAACACATCGCTGGTATCCACCACACCGTCTTCCAGCGCCACCATTAGCGACACCAGTTTAAACGTTGATCCGGGCTCGTAACACCCACGATGACCCAGCGCATAATTATCTTTTTCGTAATAGCCGTCTTCGGTTTTTCCGAGGTTGGCAATCGCCTTAATTTCACCGGTTTTCACTTCCATTAAAACTGCGGTTGCCCATTCCGGATTCGATTTTAACGCCTGTTTATACAATGCACTCTCAGCAATGTCCTGCATTTTCACGTTAATGGTGGTAATAATATCCATCCCGTTTTGCGGCTCAATTTCGGTTCGGGTCACCCAACGTCCCGATAGGTTTTGTTTGTAACTGATACCGTTTTCACCACGCAAATACATTTCGTACGAACGTTCCAGTCCGTTGTAACCAACCGGAACCGGAGTTAAGGCATTCTCTTTGTTCAAACTTCCAATGGTTCGCTGAGCCAGCATACCCAGAGGATTCAGGCGTTTGTTCTCTTGTTCAACGATAAGCCCGCCACCAAATCGTCCGCGGCGCAGAATTGGAAATTTTTTAAATTCCTGCAACTGATTGTAATCTATTTTTTCAGGTGTGAGCAAATAACCACGATTCCTGTTTTTGTAGGCCGAACGCAATCGCCTCGCATATTCGTTTTTTGAAGCATCTTTATAAAAAGCAGCCAAATGCCAGGCTAATGAATCCACCTCATTATCGAATACTTTTTTAACTCCTTCGGCCGCTAAATCGATGCGGATTTTATACCCCGGAACCGATGTAGCCAAAACACTGCCATCGTCGGCACAAATCGTTCCCCGTACCGGCGGAATAATAACCGTATTATTTGTCAGGTTTTTCTCAATTTTCTGCCAGCGCTCATTTTTAATCTGCTGAACAGAAACAAGTTTGAATACAACCACAACTCCGAACAACGTCAACACGAAGTATACAATTGCAATACGCGACAATATGGTTTTCCTGATCCCCACTCCTAATCTTCTTTTTCAACCGTTATTTTTTGCGGCGGACGCATTGGTTCCTGCAAACCAATTCCGGCCTCTTCAACTCGTTTTGCTACTTCCGACGGACGGCTGGCGTCCATCAATTTGGCAGAAAGCGTTACCGATTCCGAACGCAACTCTTCCAACTCCTCCTGCAACACTACAATATCACGCAGTGTACTTTCCGACCAGTTACGATTGGCAATCAGCAACAAACCCAAAACCGCCAGAAAACCCACAAACGGCATCTGCCGCAAAGTGCGTTCATCGGTAAGAATGGTACCCCCAATAAAGGATTTCATCCCGGTGCGTTTTCTTGTATTTTTATTTTGCTCTGCCATCGTTAAATTCGTTCTGCTATTCTCAGTTTTGCACTTCTCGATCGCGGATTGGCCTGCAGTTCCTCTTCTCCGGCGATAATCACTTTTCGGTTTATAATTTTGAAAGGCGACTGTACATTTCCGTAAAAGTCTTTCTCGATCTTTCCTTCAAAATTCCCCGACCTCATAAAATTCTTGCACAGGCGATCTTCCAAACTGTGATAAGTAAGAATCACCAGGCGGCCGCCGGGTTTTAGAATATCGAGCGAAGTAGCCAGAAATTCGCGCAAGGCTTCCATCTCTTCATTCACTTCAATGCGAAGTGCCTGAAAAACCTGTGCTAAATATTTGTTCTCGATTGCTTTTGGAGCGCACGACGATGCAATTTCTTTTAAGCGTGTTGTTGTTTTAATCGGAGCTTCGCTTCTGGCTTTTACAATTTGTGCAACCAGTTTCCGCGCGTTTTTTACTTCGCCGTACATCCGAAATATCATTTGAAGTTTTTCTTCGTCGTACTCATTTACCACTTTTGCGGCATCAAGTCCGGCTTCACGATTCATGCGCATGTCGAGCGGAGCATCGAAACGAAATGAAAAACCACGATCGGCTTCATCAAACTCATGCGACGAAACGCCCAGATCTGCAAAAACCGCATCCACCTGTTCAACATCGTAGTACTTCAGAAAATTACGTACGTAACGAAAATTATGACGAATAAAAAAAAGCCGGTCATCCTCTATGGCATTCCCGGCAGCGTCTTCATCCTGATCGAAAGCAAACAAACGACCACCACTGTCAAGTGCATTCAAAATCATTGCCGAATGACCGCCACCTCCAAAAGTGGCATCGACAACACTGGCACCGGGATGCAGATTCATCCCCTCGATACTTTCGGCTGCCAGAACCGGTATGTGATAAACATCAGACATCTTCCCTACAAATCAAATTCTCTCAACATGTCCAGATAAGCATCATCAGATATATCGTCGGCTTCTGCCACGATTTCGTTGCTCAGGCTAATAGAGGCACCCATTCCAAGGAATGTCACCTTGCCCTCCAGGTTCGCGTACTTTAAATATTCATCAGGTATATTTATCCGACCGTTTGCGGCAAGGCTTACCGGAGCAAAATTCCGGAAATACTGACGCAAAGCTGCAAAATGCGCAGGATTGGTACTGGCGCGTACTTTCGCCTGAAACTTCTCCACTTTTTCCTGCCACACTTCCATCGGATGAATATCGAGGCATTTCCCCAGTCGGTTTTTCTCCAGAACAACCTGATCAGGAATATTCTCGCCCATCGCCTTCTTAAAAGCCGACGGAAGAACCACCCGCCCTTTGTCGTCGATGGTAGCCTGATATGTTCCTGCGAAAAATGCCATAAATCCCTAAAAGTCTTTTTATCAAGTGTAAAAATACAATTTTATTCCATTTTATGCCATATTATTCCATTTCATTCCACACTGTATTTTACACTTTCTGTTAATAACGTGATCGCAAAATGTTTAAAACCTGTTCAATTCTGTTAAAAACCCAAATTCCACCACTGATTTACAGAGCCTTACAAACCTACAAATCCGACCAACACATCGTTAATAACTCGTATTTTGGCAATATTTATTTTGTCAGCGAAGATTACATCATGAAAACTTCAGGAATGCAAAAAACAAAAGAAGGGAAAGACTAATCAAAAGATCTGCATGGTGACATTTTTCAGATTAAGCAATTTTTAGTTAATTGCCGCCGCAAATAAACCAGAAATGACGACAGAGAATAGCATAAAAAGCTCCAAGCCAATTCGGATCAGAGAGGTATTTGCCGCCAAAAGCCCGGTGCTGGCAAAATACATCCCGGGATTTGTATACCGTTGGTTAAACAACATTCTGCATCTCGACGAAGTGAACGCGTTCCTTAAAAAGTACGGACACCTCGAGGGAATTGAATTTGTAGACAAAGTGGTTGAGGAATTTAATGTTCACGAATTCGTTCACAACCTGGAAAACATTCCAGAATCAGGGCGTTACATAATTGCCAGCAACCATCCGCTGGGCGGTTTTGATGGCATGTTGCTCATGAAAAATATAGACGCACGTTTGGGATCATTCAAGTTTTTATCCAACGATATTTTACTCAATATACCTCAGTTAAAACCGGTTTTTGTGCCGGTAAACAAACATGGCGGACATGCGCGCGAGGCTGCGAAAAAGCTCGCCGAATGTTACAACTCAGATGATCAGATTCTAATTTTTCCGTCGGGACTGGCATCGCGAAAAATGAAGGGGCAGATCATGGATCTGGAGTGGAAAAAACATTTCATCAGCAAATCAATAAAACACAAACGAGATATTATCCCTGTGTTTATCAGTGGCAGAAATTCCAACCGATTCTATCGCATAGCTAAATTCCGTAAGTTTTTCAAAATAAAATGGAACCTCGAAATGTTTTTTCTCCCCGACGAGACCATGAAACACAAAAACACCGATGTGCATCTTTATTTTGGAAAACCCATACCATATACTACTTTCGACCACACAAAAACACACCAGGAATGGGCAGAATGGGTTAAACAAAAAGTTTATAAACTAAAAGAAAGTTCTGATTCAGTAAATTAAACTGTATTATAGAACAGCATTCACGTGATTTTTTTAATTTTGTATTCCAATTTTCAAAAGGAACGGGAACCCGAAACAAGTATTGACAATTAGCGTAATGTCAGAGGGACACAAGTTTAGGGAGTTTGGATACACAGACAGATAAAAAGATTGAAATGAAGGACATAGTAGCACCTATAGCGAGAGAAGCAATTTATGCAGAGCTAACGCCTGACAAGTTACTTCGCAAAACCAACAAAGGTGGCAACGAAATATACATCGTAACAGCACACGATTCGCCTGCAATTATGCACGAGCTGGGGCGTTTAAGGGAAATAACATTCAGGGACGCCGGAGGCGGCACCGGCAAGGAAACCGATATCGACAGCTATGATACGGCAAAAAATCCTTACAAACAGTTGATTGTTTGGGATCCGGATGCGAAAGAAATTCTGGGTGGCTATCGCTATGTATTGTGTGCCGATGCACCACGCGACGAAGAAGGCAACATTAAACTGGCTACTTCGCGGGTTTTTCATTTTTCGAAAGAATTTGAAGAAAACTATCTGCCCTACACATTAGAACTGGGTCGTTCATTTGTACAGCCGGCTTACCAATCGAGCAAAGCCGGAGCGAAAGCACTTTTTGCACTCGACAACCTTTGGGACGGACTGGGAGCACTTACTGTTGATCATCCGGAGATAAAATATTTCTTTGGAAAAATTACAATGTACGAACATTTCCATAACGAAGCCCGTAACCTGATTCAGTATTTCTTTAAAAAATATTTCCGCGACAAGGAAAATCTGGTATATCCGTTAAATCCGGTTGAGTTCAACATCGACATGGATGCCATGAAAAAACTTTTTGTTGGCCCGGAATACAAGGATGACTACAAAATTCTGGTACAAAACGTACGCACATTTGGCGAGAACATTCCACCGCTGGTAAATGCCTACATGAACCTTTCACCATCGATGAAAACCTTTGGAACGATAAAAAACGAGGTATTTGGAAACGTACTTGAAACCGGAATTATTTTAACAATTAAAGATATTTACGAGGTTAAAGTTGACCGCCACATTGAAACTTACATAAAAGGTAAGGAAGACGATGAATGGCCAACGGTTGAATAAAACATACCTCACCAAAATAAAAATGGCCCGATACTTTAAAAGTACCGGGCCATTTTTTTATCTCTTAATCCAGAACTAGTAAGCTCTGGCATCTTTTCCTTCAATGTAGTTGATAAACGATCCGTTAACCACACGGTTTCCTCCCGGAGTTGGGTAGTTGCCCGTAAAATACCAGTCGCCCAAATCGTTCGGACAAGCTTTGTGCAGGTTTTCGATTGATTGATAAACAATCTCAACCTCCGCATTACAATCCTCCGGCTTCAGCAATTCTGCAATTTTAGCAGAAACCTCTTCGGCTGTAAATGGCTTATAAATTTCGCGAACGTAGTTTACCATTTCTTCTTTTGGTAAATTCTCCTGCTCCTTACATTTTTTATAAACCTGCTGAATCAGCGATTCTTTCCCATTGTCTTTCAACAACTCGATAGCGGCATTAAAAGCAATAAATTTATCCAAACGTGCCATGTCAATTCCATAACAATCAGGATAACGAATTTGTGGTGCCGACGAAACAACTATGATCTTTTTCGGTTTCAATCGGTCGAGTATTTTCAAAATACTCTTTTTCAAGGTTGTACCACGTACAATCGAATCGTCGATAATTACCAGCGTATCCTTGTCTTTCTGAATCACTCCGTAGGTAACGTCATAAACGTGTGCCACCAAATCATCACGACTGGCATCGTCGGCGATAAAGGTTCGCAGCTTCACGTCTTTAATGGCAATTTTCTCTACCCTCGGCTCAAACGATAAAATTCGTTTAATATCCTTGTCGGACAATGAACCGTTCTTCTTCTGAATCTGATCGATTTTCCAATCTACCAAATGATTACGAACGCCATCAACCAAACCATAAAAAGCGGTTTCTGCAGTGTTCGGAATGTACGAGAATACGGTATTTTCGTAATCGTAATCAACAGCTTCCAAAACAATCGGAGTTAGTAAACGCCCCAGTTGTTTTCTTTCCTGGTAAATCGCTTTATCGCTACCACGCGAAAAATAAATTCGCTCGAACGAACACGACTTTCTTTTATGCGGCACACGGATCATTTCTCTCGAAATCTTTCCGTTCTTTTTAATGATCAGTCCTTCGCCGGGGCCAATTTCCTGCACATCATCTTCCTGCAAATTCATTACTGTTTGAATTACAGGGCGCTCGGAAGCCACCACCACAATTTCATCGTCGGCATAATAATGTGCCGGGCGAATTCCCCACGGATCGCGAACCACAAAAGCATCGCCGTGGCCAACCAAACCGGCCATGGCATAACCACCATCCCAGTCTTTCGAAGCACGCTCCAGAATATTCTGAATATCGAGGTTTTGCTCAATCAATGGCGAAATCTCGTTATTATCGTAGCCTTCGTTTTTATATTTTCTGAAAAGCAGCTGGTTTTCCTCATCAAGGAAATGCCCCACTTTTTCGAGTGCTGTTACCGTATCGGTATAAGCTTTTGGATGCTGCCCCAAATTAAGCAGTACATTAAAAAGCTCGTCGGTATTGGTAAGGTTAAAGTTACCTGCCAACACCAGGTTACGCGATTTCCAGTTGTTCTGGCGCATTACCGGATGCGTAAAATCGATGCTGTTTTTACCGAAGGTACCGTAACGCAAGTGCCCCAGGTAAAGTGTTCCGGCAAACGGGAAATTGTTTTCGGCCCATTCCGGGTCGTTGATGTCGAAGTTGTTACGCTTGGCTTTTTTCAAAGGTTTGTTCACCTTATCAAAAACATCTTTTATTGGATTTGGCTCAACCGAGCGGAACCGGCTTATGTACGGATTTCCCGGATCGAGCTCTGATTTTACACAGCAAATTCCGGCGCCGTCCTGTCCGCGGTTATGCTGTTTTTCCATTAAAAGGTACAACTTGTTCAGACCGTACTTCCAGGTACCATACTTTTTATGGTAGTAAGAAAGCGGTTTTAACAAACGAATTAAAGCAATGCCACACTCGTGTTTAATCTGGTCACTCATACTGATTTTGTTTCAACAATGGAAATTCGATTACATCAGGAACAATAAAAGCTGCAGGATAATTTTTTTGAATTTGCTTATACAACTTCAAAGCCTCATTTTTCGTTCTAAAATCGCCTACACGAACCCGAAAGTTTGGTGCAATAAATTTTATATGAACGGGAAAATCCGGGTAGTTTGTCAGAAATTCAGTTTTTAGGTTAAGGGCTTGTTCTTTAGCGTCCAATCCAGAACTAAAAAAGATCTCAACCCTGTATCCATCCATCCCCTCTCTTTTTTGGTTCTTTTCAATATGCCATTTTAGCATTTTGTCGAGCCGTGCGTCTCTATTCACATCCAGTCGGTCTATAATCGCAATGTTGCTTGTATCAGCAGGCATTTCTTCAAAAAGATCAACTTGGGCGAACGAGAAATTTGTGGCCAACAGACCAACTAAAACCAGCAAAAAAGTCCTCATTATTCCTTTTTTATTGAGTGCGCAAATATAATTTAAAAACATATAAAACACGAACGGTTTTTATCCACATAACATTGCCTTAATCTATAAGTAATATGAGAGCCCGAAAACAACGCTTTTACCTGTTGATATTTTTTAAATTGCTTTTTCAGGATTTTAAAACTTAACCTAACTTTACGGCCACAACATTAGGATTAAAGTTATGGGAAATTTAGTGGAAGAGTTTGGCAGTTACCGGGCAAAAATGAATGAGAAAATTCTGGCTTCGGACAATAAAGTGATGAAACGTATTTATAGTCTCGATACGCTAACTTATAAAGAAGGTGCTCTGGGTGCCAACGTAAAAGAAATGCTGGGGCTGGCAACATCGCTGGTGTTGCGCTGCGACGACTGCGTAAAATACCACCTCGAAAAATGCCACGAGCTAAATGTTACCACCGACGAAGTTTTTGAAGTATTTAGTGTGGCCAACGTAGTAGGCGGAACCATTTGTATTCCGCACACACGAAGAGCTGTTGAATACTGGGAAGAACTGAACAAATTAAAAAAAGATTAAACTTTTTGGGATATAATTGTTATTATTAAAATCTAAAAGAGTTATACTATGAGTAAAATATTTGCGATTACATCCTCAGGCAAAACAGAAAAGTCATTTCTCGACCTCCGTTTCGGAAAGTGCGAATACATTGTATTGTTTGACGTTGACAAAAACCAGTATTCTATTGAGGAAAATAAATTTATTGAAGAATCGCACAGCGGAATTAAATTAGTTGATTTCTTAAAAGAACAGGGAGTAACCACCATTGTAACCGGCGAAGTAGGGCCAATGGTTAGCGAGCGTTTAGAAAAAGAGAAACTGCAACTGGTGCTTTTACACGAAGAGCGCATTCGCGTTGACGAAATTATGGATCGGATAGAAGGCTAATATAAACCGGGGTTTAAAAATGGCACCAACGCCAGCTGTACCGCCTGTTTATAAAGGGCGGTCCGGTTAATTTTATTCCCCGTTAAAAGCCCCACAGCACCGCTTTTTTGTTTCGAGTTTTGCTGTTTAAACAACATATCGTTGGCCTCGCCCAACTCATAACCTTCGGCAATTAATTCGGCCACTTTAGCCGGCAACTGAAAACTTGTTGTTCGTGCCTTGCCGGTTTTTTCTCCCGATGAGATAACAATCCAGGCAAAAGCTTCTACTTCCGAACCATTCACCGAAAGTCCGCCTTCAATACCTACCCAATAGTCGGCATCACTAAATTCAATTCGGGCATTCTCCACGCGGTTTAACGCACCCTTTAATGTTTCCTCATCGCTTTTTGGCTGATCCGAAACACCCGACTCAACTGAAACACCCAACACTTCCACTCCTTCAAAATAGGTACTAAATCCTGCATCGGTGGCATTTATCTTCACCGGATTTTTTGAGGCTACAACTATCTTCATAAATTAACTTTGGCGAAAATTAATGATTTCTGCGGAATTGTTAAATTCGCTGGTTTCAAACTAAAAAGATGATAATACGACAAGCAACTTTACAGGACCATAAAACACTGGTAGAATTTCAGCTGGCAATGGCACACGAAACAGAAGGCATTGAACTGCACGCACCAACCGTTGAATCAGGCGTTGAAGCTGTTTTAAACGACAGCAACAAAGGCAACTATTACGTGGCCGAAGTTAACGGGCAGGTAGTAAGCTCGCTGCTAACCACTTTTGAATGGAGCGACTGGCGCAACGGAACAATATTGTGGATACAATCGGTTTACGTGAGGCCCGAATTCAGACGAAAAGGTGTTTACCGCAAAATGTATGCATACATTAAAGATATGGTGATGAAAGCCGATAACCTGAACGGAATTCGTCTGTATGCCGACAAAACAAATGTGGCGGCACAAAAAACCTACGAAAACCTTGGAATGAACCAGGATCACTATGTAACGTTTGAGTGGATGAAATAGTGACGGATTAACACCGAACAGGAAAAAAGGAATTAACGCATGAGCAGTTATATTTATAAACTTATTGCAGAGGGAGAACATCAGCAGCAGGATTTTAAGTTTTGTATTAACGACTCGAAAAAAATTGCCAAATCGTTGGTGGCCTTTGCCAATACCGATGGAGGGCGTTTGCTTATTGGCGTAAAAGACAACGGCAAAATTGCCGGCATTAGCAGCGACGAAGAGTTTTATATGATTGAGGCTGCAGCAAAAATATACAGCAAACCTCAGATTAATTTTACCACACACCAATGGCAAATTGAGGGGAAAACCATTTTAGAGATCGGGATTGAAGCCAGCGATAAAAAACCACATTTTGCAAAAGACGAAAACGGAAAATGGCTGGCCTACATCAGGCAGAAAGATGAAAATATTCTGGCCCACAAAATACAGCTAGAGGTGTGGAGCAAAGAGAAAAGCCCTAAAGGCGTTTACTTTAGCTACTCCGACGACGAGCGTTTCCTTATCGACTTCTTACGAAACAATGAATCCATCACCTTTTCAAAATATATACGAAAAGCACATTTATCGCGTAAGAAAGCAGAGGAAATACTGAGCAACTTTGTAATTATCGATATCATAAAAATGCATACCACGCAGGATGGAACCTATTTTACGCTGAATACCGAATTTGATAAAGAAGAAATTGAAAAGTTCAGTTGACTTTACAAAACTATTCACAGTTTTTTATTGTTAATTTAAGGTTCAATAATTGAAATACTATACATTTACAGCACTAAATAAAGAAAAGACATGTTACAGAAATTATTTTTTTCACTTGCCTTTTGTGCCCTTTCTTTCGGGACATTTGCGCAAGATGCATACCTGAATGCAGAGTCAGAAGATACAGATAAAGTTTACCCGGGAAACGCTCCTTACGAGGTAAAAATGTATCCGCAAAAGTTTAAAGCTGAGAAACCAAAAAACATTATTTTCCTTATCGGCGACGGTATGGGAGTAAGCCAGGTTTTTGCGGGAATTACAGCTAACCAGGGGCACTTGTTTCTGGACAACTTCCGTCACATCGGTTTTTCAAAAACCCAGTCGGCCAACAATTATATTACCGACTCGGCAGCCGGCGGAACAGCCCTTGCATGTGGCGTAAGAACTTACAACGGAGCTATTGGCGTTGATACCGACACCGTAAAAGTAAAATCGATACTGGAGGAAGCCGAAGCTAAAGGTTTGGCTACAGGACTGGTTTCAACATCGGCAATTACACATGCCACTCCGGCATCGTTTATTGCACATCAACCCAGCCGGAACATGTACGAAAACATTGCTGCAGATTTCCTGAACACCGATATCGATGTGTTTATTGGCGGTGGAAACGACCATTTTACAAAACGTAAAGACGGCCGTAACCTGGCCAACGAATTAAAGGAAAAAGGTTACACTGTTGAGACTGACATTGAAAAAATTGCCAACGTAAAAAGTGGCAAACTGGCCGGGTTAACCGCCGAAGTTCACAACGGAAGAACAACAGAGCGTGGCGACATGTTACCGGTTGCAACATCAACAGCAATTAATATTCTTGATAATAACGACAAGGGCTTCTTCCTGATGATTGAAGGTTCGCAAATCGACTGGGGCGGACACGCCAGCAGCACCGTTTACATTGTGGAAGATATGCTCGATTTTGACCAGACAATTGGCAAAGCACTTGAGTTTGCAGCAAAAGACGGCGAAACACTGGTGCTGGTTACTGCCGACCACGAAACCGGCGGAATGGCACTAACAGGTGGCGACATGAGTACCGGAAGGGTGAAAGCCGACTACCCGACAACCGGTCATACAGCAGTGATGGTGCCGGTATTTGCTTATGGCCCGGGAGCTGAAGAGTTTATGGGAATTATGGATAATACCGATATTCACGACAAAATGAAAAAATTGCTTCTAAGCAAATAGGGAAAACCTTATAATTACAAAACCGGCATTGACCATTAGCGTTCAATGCCGGTTTTTTTATGAAATATCAGCATTGTTTAGTATTTTGCCGCTTCAAAACTAATCACATGAAACGAGCATGTAAAATATTTGCCCCAAGGTGATATTAAAATTCATGCGAGTTCCATACTATACCTTTGAAAATAAACAATTTTAATAGTATGAAAGAAGCACTGGAAGTTCTTGACAATGTCAGGCTCAATTTTTCTCCAACAGGTTTATTAGCGCTTAACATCACCATTGCATTCATAATGTTTGGCGTTGCCCTCGACATTAAAATCGAGCATTTCAAACAACTAATAATGCGCCCCAAATCGGTTATTGTTGGTGTTATTTCGCAGTTTGTGCTTCTTCCGGCAGTAACTTTTTTGTTTGTTATATTGCTAAATCCCACGCCAACGGTAGCCCTCGGTATGTTGTTAATTGCATCGTGTCCGGGTGGGAATATCTCGAATTTTATGAGCGCCCTCGCAAAAGGCAATCTCGCACTTTCGGTTAGTTTAACGGCTATTGCTACGCTGTCTGCCACTTTTATGACCCCGATAAACTTTGCACTTTGGGGCGACCTGTTTATTAATATTTACAACAACCAGGGTGCCGGCGACTACCTTGTTCCCATCAAAATCGATTTCTTCCAAATGGTGCAAACAGTGGTCATTTTGCTGGGCATACCCGTTATTGCCGGATTGCTGATAGCACAATATTTTCCGGTGTTAACGCATCGGATTAAGAAACCCATTCGCAAAATTTCAATAGTTATTTTTATCGGGTTTGTAATTGCACTGCTAAGCGCCAACTTCGAACATTTCATGAAGTTTATACACCTTGTTTTTCTAATTGTTCTCATTCATAACGGACTTGCGCTTCTGGCCGGTTTTAGCATTAGCAGCATTTTCCGCTTACCACGAATTGACAAACGAACCATTACTATAGAAACCGGAATCCAAAATTCCGGACTGGCACTTGTACTCATGTTTAATCCCAAAATATTCCCTCCCGAACTGGAGCTTGGCGGGATGACCATTATTGCAGCCTGGTGGGGTGTTTGGCATATTTTAAGCGGATTTGCCGTATCGTCGTTTATGGCACGTTTTAAGTTAACCAGATAAACTAAGTTTTAAGATGAATTACGAAAAGTGGTCATTGGGATACTGGCTGTTAAAGCAGTATGTCCGTTTTGTCGACTGGACCATTCATGATAAAATTATTTTAAGCGGGACTGATAACATTCCCAATAACAAGCCAATTCTTATTGCCCCGAACCATCAGAATGCGCTGAGCGACCCGATGGCTATACTTCTGCACACCCGTTTTCAGCCGGTGTGGCTGGCACGTGCCGATATTTTTAAACCCGGCTTTATAACGCTGGCATTACGTTTTCTGAAGATTATGCCCGTTTACCGCATGCGAGACGGGAAGGATCAGCTTTCGAAAAACGACAAAACCTTTGCCGATTCAATAAAAGTATTGGAAAACAATGGTGCCCTGGCCCTTTTCCCAGAGGCGGCCCACTCGGCAAAACGACAAATGCTATCGCACAAAAAAGCTGTTCCGCGTATTGTTTTTCAGGCCGAAGAAAAGGCCGACAATAACCTGGATATTCATATTGTGCCAACCGGAATATATTACAGCAGTTACTGGAAATTTAACCGCAGTGTGCTGGTGAATTTTGGCAAACCAATTTTGGTGAATGATTTTTTGGACGCTTACAACGAAAATTCCAGCGCCGCAACACTGGCCTTGCGCGATGCGCTTGAAAAAGCTATTGAGCCACTTACTATAAACATTAAAAGCAAAGAGCATTACGAATGCTTCGAGCTTATCCGGGCGATTTACGGAAAGGCATTTGCACAAAAAACAGGCCAACAAAATGGATTTGTTCAGCGCTTTAAAAGCGATCAGCAAATGGTAAAAAAGCTCGATGAGCTGGAAAGCATCAACAAAGAAAAAACGGATGAAATCTGCAACGCCACAAAACAATTTGATACCGATGTGCGGAAACATGGTTTGCGCTCGTGGCTGGTTGAAAATCCCGAAAACAACTTCCTGAAACTTGGCCTCAACAAACTGCTTTTACTGATCACCTTGCCGGTTTTTGCTTTTGGTTTTGTATTTAACGCCATTCCATTTTTTGCCATCGATACCATTGTGCGAAAAAAAATAAAAGACTTTGCCTTTTGGAGTTCCTTTTCACTGGTTTTGGGTTTTACCCTCTTCCCTATTGTTTATCTACTCGAGCTCTGGGCAGTTTCGGGCTGGCTTCCTTTGTGGTGGCACAAACTGCTGTTTCTTGCCTTGCTTCCATTTGCCGGCAAACTGGCTTTTCGATGGTACATTCTTTTGCTAAAAACAATTGGGCGGGGACGGCTTTTTATCCTGAAAACATTCAGAAAACAACAATGGCAAAACTTAAAAAATCAGCAGGAACAACTTTTTGATGAACTCAATAAACTCAGCTAAAAACTACTACCATGGCCGACAAACTTAAAGACACCCTGTTTCCGTTGGAGAAAGTACAACTTTTCGGTACCGTTTTAAAAGAAGTGTATCCGTCGTTTCAGTCGGAAGAATTTGTTGCCGCAGTGTGCGACAAAGACTGGCCGGAGCGCGAGTTAAAAGAAAAAATGCGGCATGCCACTTTGTGTCTTCACCAGTTTCTTCCGCAGAATTTTGAAAAAGCTGTTGAAATTCTGGTGGCCATTGTACCAAAAGTTACCGGTTTCGAAGCCATTGTTTTACCCGACTATGTTGAGGTGTACGGCCAGAAACACTGGGACATTGCTTTGCCGGCATTGGGTGAACTGACCAAATGCGGGAGTTCGGAATTTGGTATCAGGCCGTTTTTAAATAAGGATTTGGAAGGCGCCATGAAATATATGCTTGCCTGGGCCGACAGCGACGATTTTCGGGTAAGGCGCTTTGCCAGCGAGGGATGTCGCCCCCGCCTGCCGTGGGCTTCAGGAGTTCCGGCTTTGAAAAAAGATCCATCGTTGATCCTGCCAATTCTGGAAAAGTTAAAAGACGATCCGGAAGAGTTTGTGCGAAAAAGTGTGGCCAATAACCTTAACGACATTTCGAAAGATCACCCAAAGCTGGTGCTTGATATTTGCGAGCGTTGGCAGGGAAATTCAAAAAACACCGACTGGATAATAAAACATGCCTGCCGCACCCTCTTAAAACAAGGAAATAAAAGAGCGATGCTGCTGTTTGGCTTTGCCAATCCGGAGCTGATGAAAGTGGAAGATTTCCAACTCTCAAACACTTCGCCGGCAATTGGCGATGATATTTCGTTTCGTTTCAAACTCGCCCTCGATACCAAACAAAAGCAAAAAGTGCGTATCGAATACATCGTTCACTTTGTAAAAGCCAACGGCAAAACATCGCCAAAAGTGTTTCAGATAAAAGAGGTGGAAATGAAACCGGGCGTGCACACCATCAACAAAAAACACACCTTCAAAAATATGACCACGCGCAAACACTACCCCGGCGAACATACTTTTGAAATAGTTATAAACGGAGATGTAAAAGCTTCGGCCAAACTTCAACTCAATTAAAAATATTACATGGATATTAAAATTAGAAAAGCAACAGAAAACGATTTCCCGGCAATGTTCGGGCTGATTATGGAACTGGCAGAATACGAAAAAAGCCCCGAAAAGGTGAGCAACTCGCTGGAGTTGATGTACGAGCAAAAGGACTACTTTAAATGTTATGTGGCCGAAACCGAAGAAAAGGAAATTATAGGCATGGCACTTTACTATTTCGCTTATTATACCTGGGTCGGAAAAACGTTGTACCTCGATGACCTGTATGTTAAAGAAGCTTATCGCGGCAATGGATTGGGCAGCCGTTTAATGGATAAAATGTTTGAAGTAGCCAAAGCAGAAAAGTGCAAACGTATGCGTTTACAGGTGTTGAACTGGAACCACCCGGCAATAAAACTTTATGAAAAAAGCGGATTTACTGTAGACAAAACCTGGTACAATTGCGATATCGAGGACATATAATCCGACACGGTTTCCTGGAAGGAACATACTAATTTCCCCCTCTTGCTTTACATAAACTCATGGCATCATTCTTGTGTTTCACCTGGAAACACAAAATTTTAAGACCATGAAAACAATTCAGAAAGCCATTGCCGGAGCACTGTTGCTGGGGTATACAGCCTGCTCAAGTTTTGAACAATTACCCGTTACAACAAATAAGACGGACAATAACGACTCGTACTATGTATCATACTTGTTTGAGTACGAAGGCTGCAAAGTGTATCGATTCTACGATCATGGACACTCTGTGTATTTTACCAATTGCAAGGGGGATGTTACCACCTTTTCCAGCGATTCAACGCATACACGAATTGAAAACCATGTTCGGATTGTGGATGACGAGTAACCGGGACAGTGCATTTTAAGCAAGAAAAAGAACTCATTCGAACTTGCCCAAACGGGTAGATTATACATTTTTTGTAATATTATACCAATTGTATTTCAAAGTGAGTTTTGGCGAAACTTTGAGATAACAATGGTTAATGCCGATAGAAAATTAAAAAGCTTTTGGGAGTTTGCGAACCAAAAGCTCAGTTTAATTTCTCATCGGTATTATGCCACTTTCGTCGCACAACAGTACATATTAAATTGATGAATAAATGATACAAATAAGAAAAGCCCAAGCGGAGGATGCAGGAATTATCCTGGAATGTATTAAAGGTCTTGCCGTTCATGTTGATCAGGTGGAGATGGTTACCGCCACCGAGCAGGATATACGCAACACCATTTTTGCCCCCGACACACACGTGAAGGTTTTTGTGGCCGAAAACGAAGACAAAAAAGTTTGTGGTTTTACACTTATTTTTAAATCGTTCTCAACGTTTAAAGCGGTTAGCAATTACCACATTGAAGACCTGTTTGTTTTTCCGGAATACCGAAAACTGGGAATCGGTGCGATGCTTATGAAACACCTGAAAACCTATGCAAAAAGTAAAGGGGCAAAAGTGATCGACTGGTACGTTAACAACCGGAACCACAGTGCGATGGACTTTTACGACCGGATTGGTGCGAAAAAACTCGACTACAAATCGATTTATTATTTCGATGTTTAAAATCCACCAAAGGATGTTTTCTTTTCGGAAAGATGACATCCTTTGAGGCCGGTAAAATAAGAAATAATCGAATCCTCAGTCAGTCAGCCAGCCAACACCTGCTTTACCCGGCAAAGCTAAAGCTCTTAGATCAAACAAGGTACTTCCGAACCTCAAAGCATATGCTTTTTACACCACTTTCGATGCTATTTAGTTATACCTCGATGCTTTTTACATCTTCTTAGATGTTTTTTAATTGTATCTCGAGGCTATTAACATCGCGATTAACTCTAATAGCATCTATACTATTGTTTTATAAATATTTATTTATGTTTTTTTCCTAACTTTAGAGGTATATAGAATAAACTTTATACTTATGGAGAAGAATTTTGTACTTCCGATGGTGAAACGAGTAATGAAAAGCAAGAATGTTACCGGTGCCGACATTGCCCGTGCACTAAATTTGCACCCCACTTCGGTTAATGGCATGTTACACCGCCCTACCATGCAGGTGCAAAAGCTTGCCGACCTGAGTGATTTACTTCAATACAACTTTTTTCGCGAGCTGGCCACCCATTTCCCTTATGCTGAACCTGATTGCGCCGATACCGAATTGGTTAACGAAAATGCAAGCCTGCAAAGCCGGGTTAAAGAGCTGGAGCTGGAAGTAAACGTACTGCGGCAAACCATTCGCGATTTGGCGGGTAAGTAAAAACAGCTTCATCTTGCTTATTTCCAATTGTATAGAAAAAACATTATATTTAATGCTGTAAAAACCAAAATTGCCGGATACATTGAATCTAACTCTTGCAAATATCCCAAAACAACAGACTAATACATTTAGTTATAACTACATCAATAAGTGCAACTTACAAACCTGTTGCATAATAGAATGTTAGTTGCACTATTACTAACATATACGTTAGGCACAATTTTGAAATGAAAAAACTTATAACCATAATAGTATTTTTAGGATTTGCATATCAGGCATTTTCGTGTGATTGTTTGTATCTGAAACACTTTATGAAAACACTAAAATTCTCAGAATATGCGGTTATTGGACAACTAGTAGAAATAACTGAAACTGATAGTGTCCCACTTTTCGGAAAGGTTGGAGTTAAAGGTAGATTTAAAATTCAGCAAGTTCTTAAAGGTAAAATTGAAACTTCTGACATCGAAGTTGTTGGGGGCGTTAGCATTGATTGCCGTGAAGACTTATCGAATTTAAAACTTAATACTGACTATGTAATTCTGTTAGATTATGATTTTGGTTTAAGTGTCTGTGGATATACTTACCTTCCATTGGAAAATGGAGTTGTTCATGGAAGAATAAATAAAAAGAAAGAGCAAATAATGCCTCTTGACGAGTTATTTAGAAAAATTGAAAGAAAAAAAACTGTGGTTAACAAATTATAACATGGTAGGCGGGAGTTTTAGCGGTCTGACAAGTCATACCTTGCGCCCACTTTCCTGCGGGTCTGACACTCCCGATTGCATCGGGACCGCCCGACCACGTACAAGTGACCTTTACACACAAGTATGAAAGAAAGACCAAACAACTTTTAACTATATAAATGAAACCTATTTTTTCGATTTGGATTAAAACTCGACAGACATTTCAACTAATTGAGAATAGAGAAGAAAAAGAAAATGATTTTATGATTCACATTTTGTTTTTCTTGACCTCAATGTATGGAGGATTTTCAATGTCTTTTGACATTAATAAAATATTAGGATTACAAATTAATTATTATTTCGTGCTTATAATTTCATTAATCGTTTCAGGACTTTTAGGACTGTTCGCTTACAAATATATTTTATCATACATCATTTGGGGAGCAGGAAAAATATTTCAAGGAAAAGCTTCAATTAATGAAATAAGAATAGCGCTTGCATACTCAATTATTCCAAATTTAGTACATCTATTAATCGGAGTAATTTTACTTATCCCTGCTATTATTATAGACAATAAAGGATTGATTGGCTATCAACATCCTATCACCATATATGTGCTGTGGTTTTTTGCTTTAAGAATATTAGTAATTGGACTAGCATATTTTAATAAATATTCATTTGGATATGCCCTATTGACTGTAATTATTCCTGCAGCTATTATGCAAGGACTTTTATTTGGAATAAAGTTTATGATACAATAAAATGCAGTGTGTAACAAAATACATATTGCATTGCGGGATTCGGTGGACAAGAACGCTCTTCGTGTTCCGCTCGATAACATGTACCAACCGTGATGTCATATACTAAGAAAAACTAAACATTAACATCAAGACTGAAATAAAAAAAAACAAATCAATATGGACAACAACAAAATGACTTCAAAAGAATTTTTTAAATCAATACAAATCATTCATTTCGCATTAGTGATTGGGGTATTTGTTCTGGGAATATTCGCCTTTTATTTTCATTACAGTGGACTTGAAATGGAAGGAGGAGAAGATATGAATTTTGGATTAAAATATGTCGTTCCAATTTTTGCAATTATTGGTGTATTTGCAAGTAATTTAGTGTTTAAAAATAAGCTAAAAGACTGCACCAGAAAAACAGGTTTAAAGGAAAAATTAAACAATTATCGTTCTGCACTGATAGTAAAATTCGCCTTAATCGAGGGGAATTCATTTTTTGCATTAGTAGCTTATTTGTTGACAGGGAAATTACTTTACCTGGGACTTGCTGGTTTACTTTTAATTGTACTTATCTTATACAGACCGACAAAAGAAAAATTAATTTTTGACCTTGAATTAAATCAATTGGATAAACACCTAATTTATGATTCAAACGCAATTATCGACTAAAGGAATCAAGAAAAGAACATGCTACAACAAATTATAACATGGCAGGCGGGAGTTTTAGCGGCCTGACAAGTCAGACCTTGCGCCCACTTTCCTGCGGGTCTGACACTCCCGATTGCATCGGGACCGCCCGACCACATACAAGTGACCGTTAGCAAACATTTAAAAATGAGCTTGATAATTAGACTGTTTTAAGCTAAAAGATGAGAAGAAAATATATTTTGAATAGTTTATTTTTTCTATTTTTTTCTTTCCCTTATGTAATATTAGGGCAAACAATTGAAGAAGGGAAAGGGATTGGAGAACTTACTTTAGGAATAAAGGAATCTAAGGTCATTGAAATTTTAGGTAGCAATTATAATAGAAGGAATCAGAAAGAAAACTATGAAATAGAATTCTCAGATAAACACTTAATAATCGGATTCGATTCTGACAGTATCGTTGACTATATTCTTATACAACCAGGAATAAATCTTAAAACAAAAAAAGGACTAAAAATAACTGAAGGCTTAACATTAAAAGATGTAAAAAAAATATACGGAACTGGGCGAAAATGTTCTTATACAAAAAATGATGAGACAATGTCTTTCTGTTATGATTGGGGAATATCCTTCTATGTTAATTCAATTTATAAAAATGGCAAACAACTATGGCTATGGAAAAATTTTTTCCAATTGGAAAAAGAATATAAAAAGTCTAAAGTTGTGGAGATATCAATTGAAGAAAGTGATTTAAAAAATTCCGATTATACATTTTACGAATATTATGATGGCGTTTATATTCCAAAAGACTTAGATGATTGTTTTAATCAACTCGATAAGTTTTGGAATGATTCCATTAAAACAGAAGTTTCAAACATGTCAGAAGATGAATTTATTGGCAGTTCACATTTTGGAATAGGTTTATGGATTAGAAATAATTGGAGATTATGGGGAGGCTCAAGATTATCAAAGTATTTTAATGAGTTAGGGATTACTCATCCTGATAATATGTCAGGGATAGTACTTACAGCCTATTACAGAAAACTAAAAAATCAGGATATTGAGCTTAGAAAACTGATTGATTATTATAAGAAATAGAGAAATAAAAAATAAAAACGTTTGCTAACAAAGTACATATTGCAGGGCGGGGTTTGGTGGTGCGTAAGCTGTCCCCCGAGGCTTCGGAATCGTTCCGCTGCTCTGTATCTGTCTGCTGGCGGACAGGAACGCTCTTCGTGTTCCGCCCGATAACATGTACCAACCGTTAGCGACAATAATTAAAACCAAAATGAAACACATCCTGACAATCGCAATTTTAGTTTTCCTTTTTTCTTGCACTCAGAAAAAAGATTTACGGATAATTGAATTTGAAAATTCTCTTGGACAGACAGAAACCAAGTATTTAAATGACTTAGTTAATGACTTTGACTCGTTTCTAAATATAAAATACAAAAACGAAGAAATTAAATTCAAGCAATACCTAACTGAAATCTCCGAATCCAGAGATCCTGAGATTTGGGAAATAGGTAAAGACAAATTTGAAGAAATTCAGAAAACTAATTTATTTGCCAAATATGATTCAATATTCCCCGATTCTGTGTGGTATGACAATAAGGTGTTCAATGTGTCGTATTCTGATTCTAAAGTTGGAATTTCAAATTCAATTGCATTCATTAACCTAGAGAATACAAAAACAAACATCGATTCAATAATTAATTCTCTAAAAACAGAACCTAGACTTGAAGAGATTGAACCAAGCTATGTTCAAATTGCCCTTGAAACTGTAATGGCTGATGACACATTAATACAAAATTATCTGGATGCAAAAAAAACGGCTGGTACAATTTCAATTCGACTCATTGCGGGAGGACTTTTGCATGATTTAAAATCTGATGATGAATATTTTGCAAAGAGAATTTTAATAATGGAAATGAATGATTAAAAAAATTACAGTTGCGAACAGATTGTATACGCCAGGCAGGGGGTTTTAGCGGTCAGACACTCCCAATTACATTTGGACCGCCCGACCACATGCAGGTAACCGTTTTGCCGCATGCGAAACAACATAGCTACTAAAATGTTATTCTACAAAACGATATTATGGAAGATCAAATTAACTATTATAAGCAGAAATTAGAATTTGAGATTGATTCGTGGGATTTGTTTGAGTCGATTAACCGAGGAGATAAAATAGTAGTAATTGATGCCAGGTCATTCGAATCATATAATAATGAGCATATACCTAACTCGATTAGCCTGCCTCATAGAAAAATGAGTCTTGAAACGACGAGTGATTTTGACAAATCTATTCTTTATGTTACTTATTGTGATGGAATTGGCTGTAATGCATCTACAAAAGGAGCCTTAAATATGATAAACCTGGGATTTAACGTTAAAGAATTAATAGGTGGATTAGACTGGTGGAAACGAGATGGATATGAAACCAATGGAGAATCAGGAAATCAGGGAAAACCGATTACTTGTGGCTGCTAATAACAGCATTATGATTTCAAAAACACCAAGGCCACCATATTATGTCGTGATTTTCGCTTCTTCAAGGACTGATAGTGATAATGAGTATACTCAAATGGTTGCCAAGCATTGTTTCCCGCTCCAGGTTCAGTAACGGTGGATACAGACACAGTCCGCAATCCCTTACTAAATCAGACACTCACCGTTAGCCAGAACACAATGTCGTGTAAATGTCGTGCGAGTGCAGTTGTAAATTATCGGAATCAATCAGACATTTGAAGTGCAAAATAAATCAAAATGGAAACAGGAAAACTCATTAAAGAACTACGGATTAAAAAGGGAATGACCCAGGAAGAGCTGGCCGAAAAAACAGAAGTGAGCACCCGAACGATTCAGCGCATCGAAAACGGGCAGGTAGATCCGCGGTCATACACCCTGCAAATGATTGCTAAAGCTTTGGAAGTTGATTTTAGTTTATTTGCATCCACCGAAGCCGGAGAATGCGAGGAAAAAGAACACAGCAACAACATCTGGTTAGGTTTTTTACATTTGAGTGGCATCCTTCCACTGGTGTTTCCAACCGTGCTGATGTGGCGGGCCAGAAAGCATAAAACAGCAGCCATGTCGCGCCACTACCGTTCGGTTATCAGCTTTCAACTCCTTATTTGTGGTGTTCTTACAGGTTGCCTGTGGGTTTACTGGAAAGCAAATATTACTACTCCGCTCCTTGGTGTACTTCTGATTAACACTTTACTTTCAATAACAAATACCGTAAAAGTGCTGAACGGCGAACCCTATATTCCTTCGCCATTTAGAAAAAACGAAAGCCCGGATTAATAGCAGGATAATTATTTACAGTCCACTCCTTCCCTTTGTTTATGCAGTAATACAACTGCAAACTCATTAACAACTTATTTAATACACCCAGGTATTCTATTTGGACTAAATTTCATATATTGTGAAAGGGACATAACGATAAACAGCGCTATGGAAGAATTTCACATTAATATTCTGAATATTTCGGCAGTATTACTTGCAGCATATCTTGGGGGAGTTGCAATACGAAAGATCGGTTATCCGGCCATTCTTGGCGAATTGCTTATCGGAATTGTGCTGGGACCGGCCGTACTGGGATGGCTCGAATATTCTGAGGCGGTTAAAGTGCTGGCCGAAATTGGTATAATCCTGCTGATGGTTTACATCGGGATGGAAATCGATTTTCGCGATCTAAAAAAGGCTTCGTGGGCGGGATTGCTGGCGGCCATCGGTGGATTTTTTGTCCCTTTTGTTTTGGGTTACTTTGCCATTGTCTGGACGGGCGGAACTCCCATCGCCGGATTGTTTGTTGCCATTGCCATTGGCGTAACTTCGCTGGCTACCAAAAGCCGAATCCTAATCGATTTGAAACTGTTGAATACGCGCATTGCGTATGTGTTAATGGCCGGTGCGCTAATCTCTGATACATTGGCACTGGTTATCTTTTCGGGCATTACCAACTTTGCAGAAACCAATGTGGTAAACATTACCGAACTGCTGCTGATTGGCGGCAAGATCCTGGTATTTTTTGGACTTACTATTTCCATTGGCGCTTTTCTTTTACCCCGTCTCGGGAAGTACATTACCCGCTCGGGAATGAAAAACAGCACCGCCTATTTTACACTTATTCTTATTGTAACCTTTGGGTATTGCGAGTTGGCAGAACTGGCCGGAATGCACAGCATTCTAGGCGCGTTTATGGCCGGTTTGTTTATAAAAGATAACCTGTTCCCCAAAAAGATTTCGAAAGAGCTGAACAAAGCGTTTTACGATGTCTCCATCGGGTTTATGGCGCCGATTTTCTTTGTAACTGCCGGATTTTTTGTGGATGTTACGGTTTTTCAAACCGACCTGGGTTTGCTGATACTGGTTACATCATTGGCAATAGTGGGAAAAATTGTGGGTACTGCTCTGTTTTACCTTCCATCGCGAAATGGCTGGCGCGAAGGACTTACGATAGGAACGGGGATGAACGGCCGCGGAGCTGTTGAAATCATTATTGCTGAAATCGGCCTTGGCATGGGCATTATCGACAAAACCATTTTCTCCATTCTGGTGTTTATGGCAATTTTTACCACCCTTACCGTACCTGTGCTTTTAAGCTGGACCACCAAATGGTTGCGCAAACGTGGCGAATTGGTTTATATGGACGAACGCCGTGGAATTGTATTCCTCGGAGTAAATCCACTAAGCCTTATTTTGGCTAAATATTTCAAAGATCAGACTCCGGTTACGCTTATTGATAATAACCGCGAACTGGCTGCCAGGGCAGAAAAAGCAGGTTTCAACAGTCTGTTTGGCAACGCACTGCACGAAGACATGTGGGAAGACTTACAAGCCGACAATGTGTTGACAGTTGTAGGAATGACAACAAATAACCGGGTAAATACGCTGGCCGCAAAAATGGCAAAAGAAAAGTTCCTTGTTCCTGAAATTGCTGTAGCTCAATCTCCGTCAGAAGAGTTTAATGAAACAACAGAACTTGAGAATATAAATCTCTTATTTGCATCGCCAATTGGCCTTGATGAATGGGTGCACAAAATGCAGCATGATGAAGCCGGTGAAAGCAGCATTCCGGTTGAAAAAGAAGTGTCGTGCAAAGAATGGATTGCTGAAAATAAAATCGATCTGGAGAACACCTTACCGATTCTGATCGAAAATGAAAAAGGAAGAATCAGGTTATTTAGCTCAGCAGAGAGTGTGCAGGCTGGCGATAAAGTGTTGGTTTTGAAGGCTGAGAAATAAATATCGGCACAATTTCATTCAAATGAAACAAATATACCCTCTCTCCTGTCTCTCCCTTCTTCGAAGGGAAAGACGATTGGCCTCCACAATAAAATACGAACAAATAGTTCCTGAGATGAAATTGCGATGAACCACAGGTCAATTGTTCTTCCTTGCAGGCAGGAAAGGATAAGAGGATGGGTACGAATGCAACATGAAACTATTCTGCAATAAAAAAGGAGCCCGAAAGCTCCTTTATATTTTATGTTGTCATCAGACTAACCAAAAGAGTGATAGCCTCACTTTGAGTGAGACCATCACTGCCGGATATACTAATTCAATTGCGTATCGATAGCTTGTGCGGCGGTTTTTCCGGCACCCATGGCCAGAATTACGGTTGCCGCACCGGTAACCACATCGCCACCTGCATATACATTTTGCATACTTGTTTTCATGGTCTGCTCGTCAACGATAATACCGCCCCACGAATGCAAATCAAGCCCTTTGGTGCTTTGCGTAATTAAGGGATTTGGCGACTGCCCCACTGCAATTACAACCTTATTTACATCGAGCATAAAAGTCTCTCCTTCCATCGCAACCGGTCTTCTACGTCCCGAGGCGTCAGGTTCGCCCAATTCCATTTGCTGATTTTCGATGGCTCCTACCCAACCGTTACCATTATCATGAATTTTTACCGGATTGGCAAGCAACTTAAACTGAATACCTTCTTCTTTTGCATGTTCAATTTCTTCAGCTCGCGCAGGTAGTTCATCTTCACCGCGTCGGTAAATGATATAAACTTCCCCGGCTCCTAATCGCAGTGCGGTACGGCAGGCATCCATGGCAACGTTACCACCACCCACAACAGCAACTTTATCACCTTTCCGCACCGGACTTGGTGTTTCGCGTTTAAAGGATTCCATTAAGTTCACACGGGTCAGAAATTCGTTGGCCGAATACACACCATTCAGGTTTTCGCCTTCAATATTCAGGAAACGCGGTAATCCTGCACCGGTAGAAATGAAAATGGCTTCAAAACCATCTTCCTTCAGATCTTCCACCGTTAACGATTTCCCTACAATTACGTTTTTCTCAATCTTAACGCCCATTTGTTTGATGGACTCGATTTCTTCACGTACAATTTGTTTTGGCAACCGGAACTCTGGAATACCATACATCAACACTCCGCCGGGCGTGTGAAGTGCTTCAAAAACTACCACCTCGTGACCTTTTTTTGCCAGTTCGCCGGCACAGGCAATTCCGGCAGGACCGGCGCCAATTACGGCCACTTTCCTTCCTGAGTTATACTGCGGAAGTTCTTCTTCGAATTTATGCTCACGCGCATAGTCGGCAATAAAACGTTCCAAACGACCGATGGCCACAGGTTCATCTTTTTTCCCGCGTACACAAATCGCTTCGCATTGGTTTTCCTGCGGGCACACACGACCACAAACGGCCGGCAAACTATTGTATGATTTTATGCTTTTGTAAGCCTGCTGAAAATCGCCTTCGGCAATATGACCGATAAACTCAGGGATATTTACATTAACAGGGCAACCGCTTACACACGAAGGCCTTTTACACTGAATGCAGCGCTTGGCTTCGTTAATCGCCTCTTCCATTGAATAACCCATTGCCACTTCGCCAAACGATTTACTTCGTTCAAGCGGGTCGAGTTCCGGCATTGGCGTTCTTAGCGGCTGCATATTAAACTTGCCCTTCATTTGGGCAACAATTGGCGCTGCAGGCTTTGCCGCCTTGTTATTTTCACCCGACAAACCGATTCTGCAGTTATGACCGTTTTCCTGGTCTTTGTACATTCCCTGGCGGCTGGTAATTTCATCGAAATCGACTTCATATCCATTAAAATCGGGACCGTCAACACAGGCAAATTTTGTTTTTCCGGCAATGGAAACACGGCAACCTCCACACATTCCGGTTCCATCAACCATCAAAGGATTTAGTGAAACCGAGATCGGAACATTAAATGGTTTTACCACGTTCACCACAGCTTTCATCATCGGAATCGGACCAATCGCGATTACCTCATCGTACTGATTTCCTTCTTCCAGCAATTTCTGAACGATAGTGGTAACAAAACCTTTCGTTCCGAGGCTTCCATCATCGGTAGCGACAAATACGTTCTTCGACAGTTTCGAGAATTCTTCCTGCAGAATTACAAAATCGGCACTGCGGCCTCCTAAAACAACATCAATCTCTGCGTCGTTTTCGGCATGCATTTTTATTTGAGGATACAAAGGAGCCGCACCAACACCTCCGCCAATACCAAGAACCTTTTTCGGTTTATGATCGACACAAGGCAAACCCAACGGGCCGGCAACATCGCTCAGATAATCTCCTACATTTTTTTGCTGAAGCAGCTGCGTTGAGTGCCCCACGATCTGGTAAATCATTGTTACCGATTGCTCTTCGCGGTTATAATCAGCAATTGTTAGCGGGATACGTTCTCCACCCTCTTCAACAATAATGATAATGAATTGTCCGGGTTGGCATTTCCTGGCCACGTAAGGCGCTTCAACAACAATCTCCTCAACGGCAGGATTCAGAATTCTTTTTCGTAATATTTTATGCATAATTTTTATCAGTCAAGGTTGGCTGTCTGTTTTTTGATTTTCGTGCAAAATTAACCGGAAGTTCAATCACCAATACAATCTTTTGTTATTCTTCGTCAGATTTAACGGTTTCAACAAAAAAGGAGCCCGAGAAGGCTCCTTTAAATCAATTGTATGTGGTAGAAATTACTTCTTTTCTTTCAGATTCAGTTTCAGATTCAACTCGTCCAACTGAGCTTCGGCAACTGCCGATGGCGAATCGATCATTACGTCGCGGCCCGCATTGTTTTTCGGGAAAGCAATAACGTCGCGAATCGTATCCAAACCGGCAAATAACGATACCAAACGGTCGAAACCAAAAGCGATTCCGGCATGCGGCGGCGCACCGTATTTAAAGGCTTTCATCAGGAAGCCAAACTGTGCTTCAGCCTCTTCTTTGGTAAAACCAAGCAGGCTAAACATTTTCGATTGCAGTTCAGAATCGAAGATACGAACCGAACCACCACCAATTTCAACTCCGTTAATGACAAGGTCGTAGGCATTGGCACGTACTTTACCCGGATCGGTATCCATTAGTTCAATATCCTCCGGTTTCGGAGAAGTGAACGGGTGGTGCATCGCGTAAAAACGTTTTGATTCTTCGTCCCACTCCAACAACGGGAAATCAACAACCCACAAAGGTTTAAACACATTTTTGTCGCGCAGACCAAGTTGTTTACCCATTTCAAGGCGCAACTCGCCAAGGGCATCCAACATGTGTTTTTTATCGCCGCTCATTACCAGGATCAGGTCGCCGGCTTCGGCACCTGTTTTTTCGGCCCAGACTTTCAGGTCGTCTTGCGAGTAAAATTTATCTACCGACGATTTGAATGAACCGTCTTCGTTGCATTTCACATAAACCAAACCTTTGGCTCCAATTTGCGGGCGTTTCACCCAGTTGGTCAATCCGTCGAGTTGTTTGCGTGTGTATTCGGCACATCCTTTGGCACAAATGGCACCAATGTATTCAGCCGAGTCGAACACCACAAAATCTTTTCCTTTTACGGTTTCGGTAATATCGTTGATCAGCATTTCGAAACGGGTATCGGGTTTGTCCGATCCGTATTTCTCCATGGCTTCAGAATAAGGCATCCACGGGAACTCATCCACTTCCACGTTCAATGTTTCTTTGAACATGTGGCGGGTTAATCCTTCGAACATTTCCAGCACATCTTTCTGCTCCACAAACGACATTTCGCAGTCGATTTGTGTAAACTCCGGCTGACGGTCGGCACGCAGGTCTTCGTCACGGAAACATTTTACAATTTGGTAATAGCGGTCGAAACCGGCAATCATCAACAGCTGCTTAAACGTTTGCGGCGACTGTGGTAAGGCATAAAACTGGCCTTCATTCATACGCGACGGCACAATAAAATCGCGTGCTCCTTCAGGAGTCGACTTGATTAATACCGGCGTTTCTGTTTCAATAAAATCTTTTGAGTTCAGGTAATTACGAACGGCATGCGCCATTTTCGAGCGTAACACCAGGTTTTCACGTACTACATCGCGGCGCAAATCGAGGTAACGGTATTTCATCCGCAGGTCGTCGCCACCATCGGTATCATCCTGAATGGTAAACGGCGGAAGTTCTGCCGGGCTTAACACGTTAATTTCCGACAAAGCAATTTCCACCTCGCCGGTTGGTATATTTTTGTTTTTGCTCTGACGCTCGCGAACCGTTCCTTTTGCCTGGATCACAAATTCACGTCCCAACTCCTCAAGGGCATCGGCAACCGCTTTATCCGTATTCTCGTCAACCACCAGCTGGGTAATGCCGTAACGGTCGCGTAAGTCAACAAAAGTCATGGCCCCCAGGTCGCGGACGCGTTGCACCCAACCGGCCAGAGTTACTTCATTTCCTGCATTCTCTATACGAAGTTCGCCACAAGTATGTGTTCTGTACATGATATCTTTCTTTTATTTAGTGTCTGTTATAAAAGCCCAACTTCAGCGTTATGCTCGTCCGAAAAATACTCGATTACATCAGTAAACTGTGTTTTTTCGATCTTCGCAAGCCTTAAACTTGTGCTTTTCTTATCAGACACTTACGTTTTCTTGCAAATATTATTCAGGGTGCGAAAATAGTGATATTTTGGCAATTATACCTGACATTTAATACTGTAATTGGAGCAAGCTGCGTTTTGATCCATTTTCAGATGTATGCTCACAAAACGGCATTAATTTTTGTGGAATGAAATTTGAATAATCTCACAAAAACTACACAATGAAAACCTTAGCTTCAATCGTAATCTTACTATTCTTATCAGCCTGTTCATCCATGTATTTTGCTCCCGCAAGCGAACAGTCTACTTCACCAAAGCAGTCAAAACATCAAACAACAGTTGTAGACGAACACGGCAATATAATTGTAAGATCAGGCTCCCATCGTGATCTTCGCAGAGGTTATTATTTCGATACACAAACAGGCCGCTGCATTGAAGTAACCTATTCTACCGGCCCAGGTTGTATTCCTCCGCCATATAAAACAATTGAAGAATGTATGGCAAACAGATAGTATTGATTGGATACACGGTCAATACATCCTAAAAAAATAACACAAAGTTCCTCCAGGCAGATACGAAGTACCACAAAGATTTATTTACTTCGCAGTATTATTTCAGTATTATGATTGAACCGTTTAACGACGAATATTTTATGAAAAAAGCCTTTGCAGAAGCTGTTCAGGCTTTTGACGAAGGCGAAATTCCGGTTGGAGCCGTGGTAGTATCAAAAGGAAAGATAATTGCACGTGCCCACAACCTTACCGAAACCCTGAATGATGTAACCGCACATGCCGAAATGCAGGCCATTACAGCTGCTGCCAACTTGTTGGGCGGAAAATACCTGAACGACTGTACGCTTTATGTAACACTCGAACCCTGCGTAATGTGTGCCGGCGCATTGGGCTGGTCGCAAATTGGCAAAATCGTTTATGGCGCCTCCGATGAAAAACGTGGTTTTAAAAAATTTGCAGCCAAAGCACTTCACCCCAAAACAGAAATTGTTAGCGGCATTTTTGAAACCGAGTGCGCTGAATTATTACAGGAGTTTTTTCAGAAAAAGCGGAAATAAAAGACTCAGACCATATCATCTGTAACACCTATTTTACATCACCTCCCTCGGCATCGCAATGTCATTAAGTTAAGAGCAAAATGACTGAAAGTCATATTTATTTCAGCCCAATGTGTTGCATTGGGTAATAAGCAACAAACAAGAACAGCGCCCTGAAAGGGCAATTTAGCTGCCCTTTCAGGGCGACCAAAAACATCAATCCTTGTCCCCAAGGCATTGCCTTGGGCTGAATTAACATAGGCTTACAGCCTTAACTTAATGACATTGCCGGGAATAGCCGGATACTCCTCATGTCAGGAGGAGAAAATTCGAATCAAGCCTCGTTCTCATATTTTTGAATTCCCCGAATAATTTTAAACGGCCATCTTTTTCATCACAATATTTTTGCTAAGTTTGACTTTCTAATATTTTTAAAAACAATTTAAAATCTATTAGAATATTTTACTAAACCAAATAAACAAAATGGCTGAATTTAAAAGACTTATTTCGCTTGATGCCTTCCGCGGATTTACAATTGCCGCAATGATAATGGTAAACAATCCTGCCACCTGGGCACATATTTATCCGCCGCTGGAACACGCCAGATGGAACGGCTTAACACCCACTGATCTGATATTTCCGTTTTTTATATTTATCGTTGGCGTGTCCATCGCATTGGCCTACACCAAACGACTGAACGCAGGGGTTGCCAAAGGCCCAATGTACAGGAAAATCGTTTTTCGCTCGATTAAAATATTTGCAGTTGGCATTTTGCTTTGGTTGTTCCCCAGCTTTAGTTTCGAAGATGTACGGATTGCCGGAGTACTGCAGCGAATTGCCATTGTATTTTTAGCCTGTGCCTTTTTATTCCTAAACTCGAAATGGAAAACTCAGGCCATTGTTGCCGGTGCTTTGCTTGTAATTTACTGGCTCGTGATGATGTTCATACCAACTCCCGGCTACGGAAAAGTAATGCTGGAACCCGGTGCCAATATTGCTGCCTGGATCGACAATAAATTCCTGCCCGGTTATCTATGGCAGAAAACATGGGATCCGGAAGGGCTGCTAAGTACACTCCCGGCCATCGCCACCGGAATTACCGGGATGCTGGCTGGTCATTTAGTGCTTAGCAAACTACCTGCTGAACGAAAAGTAATTTACCTTTTCGCCTTTTCGTTTTTTGCTTTTATAATCGGCTATTTCTGGAATTACATTTTCCCTATCAATAAAAACATCTGGACCAGTTCGTTTGTGTTGGTTACTTCGGGACTGGCAGGAATGGTTCTAGCTGTGAGCATCTTTTTTGTGGATATGCTTGGCCGTACACGTTTAACCAAACCGGGAATTATATTTGGATCGAATGCCATTGCCGTTTATGTACTGGCCGATGTGTGGCGTCTGCCTTTTTATTCCTGGAAAATCGGCGGAAGCAGCTTAAATAATCATTGGATGGGTATGTTTGAAAATGCCGGTTGGAGTTTGGAAATGGGCAGCTTTTTGTATGCCGCCCTGTTTATTGGCTTCAATTTTATTCCGGCCTGGATCCTTTATAAGAAGAAGATATTTATAAAACTATAAGATTTAGAACGCTGATGACACTGATACAAATGATTTTCACAGCGTTTTATCAGCGATTATCTTCTCAATCAGCGTCACCGGCGTTCTAATCCGCTTCAATCGAAAAACCCACCTGTTTCAGGTCTTCCCAAAAACCGGGGTACGATTTGGTAACCACCATCGGATCATCAATTCGCATCGAAAAGCCCGCTAAAGCCATTGGCGCAAAAGCCAGTGCCATCCGGTGATCGTGGTAGGTATTTATAATCGAATTTTCTTCCTGTTGTTCCTGATCCAGCTTGCCATCCCAGGCCAGTTCGCCAAACTCAGGTTCGGCTATGGAAGCACCAAATTTTGCCAGCTCGTTTTGCAGCGCCGTAATCCGGTCGGTTTCTTTGATCTTCAGGGTTTTTAAACCTGAAAAGTGAAACGGAATATTTTTAGCCACACACAAACACGCCATGGTTTGCGCCACATCGGGATTTTCAATAAAATCAAGTACCAGTTTCTCAGGCTGTCGGTTTTTGTGCTTTTCCAACAGAACACCCTCTTCTTTTTGTGTTGAAGTAACTCCAAACTGCTCAAACCAGGCGGCAATGTTGGCATCGCCCTGCAAACTATCGAGTAAAAGATTCTCCAGCAATAGCTCACCATTGTCAACCAGCGCCATAATCTGGTACCAGTAGGAAGCTCCCGACCAGTCGGCTTCGCAGGTAAAATCGAGGGCAAAATATTTTTGCTCCGGCACAAATATCTCGTTATCGTCCCAGCGGTACTGAATGCCAAATTTTGCCATCAATTCCAGCGTAAGTTTTATGTACGATCGTGATGTGACATTGCCTTTCAGCTTTAAAGTCAGTCCGTTTTCAATGGTTGGAGCAATTAGTAAAAGCGCCGAAATATACTGGCTCGACACACTTCCATCCAACTCAATGGTTTGCCCTTTTAAATGTGAACCCAAAATCTTCAGCGGCGGACAGCCCTCATTGCCCAGGTACTCAATTTGCGCTCCAAGTTGATTTAGCGCATCTACCAAAATAGAAATGGGGCGTTGCTGCATTCGCTCCGATCCGGTTATCTCCCACTCACCAACAATTTTTGCCAGAAAAGCGGTAAGAAAACGCATCGCGGTTCCAGCATGCCCGATATCAAATTTATTGCTGTTTGAAAACAATGCTGCCGTCAAAACTTTTGTATCGTCGCTGTCCGACAGGTTTCGAATCGGATACGGACTATAACTCAAAGCATTAAGAATGAGTGCCCGGTTGCTTATACTTTTTGAAGCCGGAAGGTTAATTGCTCCCTTAATTTCTTTTATGTCGGTAGTTACCTGGTAGATCATTTCAAATGTAATAATGAGGTTAATTCCGTCTGCCAATTACAGATTTTTATAGAATTGAAGCGCTTCCAGAATCAGTTCTTTGCTGCAATTCTGGTTGATGGCAATTTCGCCAATTTTTGGAAGCAGGGTAAAATTAATTCGCCCCGATTCGTTCTTTTTGTCGTGCGTCATCAATTGATACAAAGCTTCAAAATCGGTCTCTTCAATCTCAAACTTGCCATAGATGTCCAGCATCCATTTGGTCAGCTTATCGCAATCGGCTTGCGGGAAACCACACATTTTTACGGACAAGAACAATTCAGCGATCATGGCATAAGCAACAGCATAACCATGCAAAACGGGCCGGTTTTGTTTCATGGCCAGACTTTCGAAAGCATGACCAACCGTGTGGCCGAAATTCAGTGCTTTACGGATATTATTTTCAGTTAAGTCGTTGGCCACGAAATATTCTTTCACGTTTACCGAGTGGCGGATGATTTCCTGCAACAGATCGTAATCAATATTGTCGAAATCAAAATCTTTCAGCTCTGCCAAATGCTCAGGACTGTGAATCAATCCGTGTTTGATCATTTCGGCAAACCCCGAAATAAAATTGTTGCGATCGATGGTTTTCAAAAAATCGGTATTTATAAGAACGGCAACCGGCTCTTTAAATACGCCAATTTCGTTTTTTAAGCCGTTAAAATTAAATCCTGTTTTTCCACCCACCGAGGCATCAACCTGCGATAACAAGGTTGTTGGCACATTCAGAAAATCAATTCCTCGTTTAAAAGTGCTGGCTGCAAAACCGGCAAGATCGGTAAGCATTCCGCCGCCAATATTAATAAGCAACGATTTGCGGTCGCCCTCGTTTTCCGACAAAAACTGCCAGATGGTTTCAACCGAACCAATTTTTTTATTTCGCTCTCCGGCCGGAATGACCACTTTTTTTATGGCATTTTCAGCCAAAAAATTATCCAGGTTGGCTACCCAAAGTTTATCAACGGTTTCTTCGGTGGCCAGAAATACCTTGCCCTTAGGATAGTTATCGATATAAGCCTGAAGTTCCTGTTCCAACTTTCGGCTGTAAATTATTTTAGAGTAAATTTTTGAATTTCCCATAAGTAGCTGCTAAATTGCGATAAAGTTACAATAAAAATGGCATTGCCTTTTTTTAAGGGTGCCCGTGGCAATAGTTTTAGATATTTAATAACGAACGATGACAATAAAAAACACCGAAAAGGTTTCGAAGATCAAAAAAATATTCTTCCTGGTTTCCATACTAATTGCGTTGGGTATTCTGGCGCTGTTTTTGCTCGACCATGTTCTGCTTGCACTGGCCGGGTTGGGCGTTTTCTCCATATGGTACCTTTATTTTCATGTGGCCGATTATCAATACATCGAATATTCCGACGATGCAGACAAAATTATTCTTCGCTATTACAAAGTGATCAGTTTTACCGGAAAGGCCTATAATTCCATTGAATTTCCCAAGTACCGTTTAAGAAAGGCGCTCTTCGAAGATTCATTTTTTGGTAAACTATCCGATTTAACGCTTGTAATAAAAACCGATCGGGGAATAGCCGAATACCCGGTTGTTAGCCTGGCCGGCTTAACTATCGAAGACCGCGAACGTATTCAGGAATCGCTAAATTCAATCATAAAAAACTAAGCCTGAGCTCCCTGCACTTATGAACGAAGACCTTAAATACAAAGTGGCACTATCGATGCTTCCCAATATTGGAGGCATTCTTGCCCGCAACCTGGTTGCCTATATTGGCAGCGCCGAAGGTGTTTTTTCACAATCAGCCAAAGCATTAACAAAAGTTCCCGGAATTGGAGAAGCTTATGCCCGCCAGATAAAGAAAAACAATGTACTGCCACTGGCTGAAAAGGAACTGGAGTACATTGATAAAAACGGAATTGACATCCATTTTTATACCGACACCACTTATCCGCGCCGGCTAAAAAGCTGTGTTGACGCACCACTTATTATTTACACAAAGGGTAAAATGAATTTGGATACAGAACGTGTAATCAGTATTGTGGGTACGCGTAACGCCACCGAATACGGTCGGACAATAGTAGAAAATCTGTGCCGCGAATTTGCCGAAAGAAAATACAATATTCTTATCGTGAGTGGTTTGGCTTATGGTATTGATGTACAAGCTCACCGGTGTGCCCTTAACTACAATCTGCCCACTGTAGGTGTTATTGCTCATGGGCTCGATATGCTTTACCCCGCCATACACAAACAAACGGCAGAAAAAATGCTGGAATGTGGTGGCATTGTTACCGATTTTCCGAGCAATACCAAAATAGACCCGGCTAATTTTATAAAACGCAACCGTATTATTGCCGGATTGGCCGATGCCACAATTGTCGTGGAATCGGCACAAAAAGGGGGCTCGCTAATTACTGCCGATATTGCCTCATCGTATAACCGCGATGTATTTGCTTTCCCGGGCCGCGCAGGCGACACTTACTCAAAAGGCTGTAACCTTCTGATCAGAAATAGCGGCGCTACTTTAATTGAAGGGATTAACGATCTGGAATATTTTATGGGCTGGGAAAAAACCGATAAAGTTGATGCCGTGCAGTCGAGTTTGTTTATCGATTTAAATCCCAACGAACAAAAAGTAGTTGACCTGTTAAAAGAAAAAGGCGAACTTTTTATCGATCAGATTTCGGCAGAAATAAAACTTCCGGTAAGCCGTATTTCAGCCACAATGTTAAACCTTGAATTTAAAAACCTGGTGCATGCGTTGCCCGGTAAAATGTACAAATTGAGGTAAGTCGGCTTTATTTTCTAATTTTGCACCCAAACAGAAAACGTTGTTTTCTAAATTTTATAGAATGAAGAAGACTTTTGAAGATTTAAAAGTTGCAAAATCGATATTAAAATCGCTTGACGATATTGGTTTTACTACGCCAACACCCATTCAGGAAAGAGCTATTCCGAAAATTAATTCGGGGGTGAATATTGTTGGTGTGGCCCAGACCGGAACCGGAAAAACGGCGGCTTACCTGCTTCCCTTGCTATCTCGTTTAAAAAAGCCGGAAGGAGTTGATCCGCGTGTAGTAATTCTTGTTCCAACACGCGAGCTATCGATTCAGGTGGGTGAAGATATTGCAGAATTAACAGGTTACTCGGAGTTGCGCCATGCGGCGGTATTTGGTGGTATTGGCTGGACAAAACATGCTGCTTTGTTGGAGCCGGGAATCGATATTCTGGTTGCCACGCCGGGCCGTTTGTGGGATTTGTACCAGGCCGGTGCACTGCGGTTAAAGAAGGTAAAATACCTGGTAATCGACGAAGCCGACCGTATGCTCGACATGGGATTTATCCCTCAAATCAAACAACTTCAGGAAATTATTCCGTCGCGCAGGCAAAACCTGTTGTTTTCGGCTACCTTCTCGGAAAAGATTGAAAAGCTTGCAGAAGAATTTCTCGATCACTACGATAAACTGGAAATAGCACCATCGGCCACTCCGGTTGGTTTGGTAACACAAACCTGCTATAAAGTTCCGAATTACAGAACAAAGCTAAACCTCATCAAACACCTGCTTCAGGATGAAGAGAAATTTACGCGGGTAGTAATTTTTGTGAAAACAAAAGAACATGCCGAGGGCGTTTACAAAGTGGTTCAGCGAAAAGCGGAAGGCGAAAAACGGATTCTCCATTCGAACAAAGCGCAAAACTCGCGTATTAATTCCATCCAGGCATTTAAAAGTGGTGAGGTTCGGATTTTAATTACTACCGATGTTTCGGCGCGTGGTATGGATGTGAGCCAGGTGAGCCACGTAATTAACTTTGATTTGCCGAATGATTACGACGACTATATCCACCGTATTGGCCGAACTGCTCGTGCCGGAAATAAAGGAGATGCAATTACCTTAATCGATCCGGCGGCAGAGTGGCACTGGAAAAAGATTGAAAGTTTGATGCGCCAGGAAATTCAGCTTTTGGATTTGCCCGAAGGGATAGAAGTTGTCGAATCGGAGTTTAAAGAAAGCCAGGATATGCTGCGCGAGATCGACCGTCAGCGCAAAATCGACGATCCTACCTTCCAGGGCGCTTTTCATCAGAAAAAAAGGAAAGGCTCGTCAAAACGTTCGTTCGAAGATAAATTTTCGCGCACCAAAGAGCGTCAGAAACGAAAGAAAAGAAAAAAGTAACAGTATAAAATTGCCAACGATGATTTTCGTTGGCTTTTTTGCTTTGGGCGGTGGTTACTTAAATACGACGGTTACTTGTAAGTTGTCGGGGCGGATTTCGGAGCGCCTACTTGTAAAACCGTTACAGTTTCGAGTAATTATACAAAAGTTTAAATTACCCATATCCCCCGGCTTACGTATATTGCGTGTTGTATGCCCGTGCTTTCTATTCTTGGGCAGAGAAACCATACTCTTTCAATTTTTGGTCTTTGTGTCGGATTGTGCGAATTGCAAATGTGTATGATTGTGTGTTTGGAATATCAAATATTTATGGTATTTTTGCATACTATAATTATCATATTTCAAAATTAATTAATGATTGAAATTCCTCATATAATCAAGTACATGGGTTCCAAAAGAAACATATTGGACTTTGTAGTAAGTAGCATAGAAGAGGTTACTCAGAATGAAAATCAAAGATTATATGACATATTTGGTGGTTCAGCTGTTGTTTCAGGTGCTTTCCGAAACAAACAACCTGTAACTTGTAACGACATACAGTCTTATACAAGTGTTTTAGCAGGCACATATTTAAATAATTATAATTGGGAATTATTTCCTGACAATATTATTGATATAATTACTGAAAAGATCGAAGAAAGAGTTCAACGTTTTCGTAGCAAATATGAAAATTTAAAATTTGTATATAAAAAAAACTTGTCTTTCGAAGAAATTATTAAACTGGAAAAAAATCAACAGAATCTACTTAATCAGCCATTTAATGGTTTAGATCATTTATTTGCTAAAAACTATAGCGGAACTTATTGGTCATATGAGCAATGTGTTTGGATTGATGCTATTTCATCTGTTGCAAGATCTGAAGAATACAAAGACACATTTTTATATAATATTATAATGTCCTCTTTAATGTTTGCGATGGCTTATACTACTCAAAGTACAGGACATTATGCTCAATACAGAGATGTTACTAAATCAAACCTTAGTGATATTTTACTTTATAGAAATAAACAAATATTACCTCTCTTTAAACAGAAATTTCTTTCACTTCAAGAATTTTATAGCGGAGAAAATAATTCAGGATTTAATCATCAGTTTTTAACAAGTAATTATTTAACTGTTTTACAAAATTTAGAACCAAACTCTATAGTCTATGCTGATCCTCCTTATCAATTTGTCCATTACAGTAGATTTTATCACGCTTTAGAAACTTTGATAAAATACGATTACCCTTATGTGGAACATAAAGGAAGATACCGTAATGACAGGCATCAGTCTCCATTTTGTATAAAAACAAAAGTTAAAAAAGCATTCACCAATATGTTTGAACCTATTTTTGAAAGCAACAGCACACTTGTATTAAGCTATAGTGATACAGGAATGATTTCACTTGATGACTTAATATCTTTGGCTAAGGCTTGTTTTAGAAACTATATTATTTCTTTTAAAGAAATTGATTATAAACATAGTACGATGGGAAGACAAAAAGATAAAAGTCGTGATGTAAAAGAAGCTTTGTTAATTTGTCAACCAGTTTAAGCATTCGGGTCATATAAGTTTGGAGAAATTCCAAATACTAAAATTGGACAACCACCACCTGCGCCACCTTCAATACGGGGTAAAAGTTTACTCATATGTGTTGTTGAAGCACCATAAGAACTACCTTTACCCAAGGTATTAAATATCGGTTGTAGTTCCGAACATCTTGTAATAATGATTGCTACACTTATCGCATCCCTTTCATAAAGCAACCTGAAATTATTTAAGTCTCTATCATAAAAAGGGTCTTTGTTATTCCATTCTACATCAAGAGCAATTCTATTTTTATAACAGTCAATCTTATGTGTTGGTGTATATTTCTCTACGTTATCAATTGAGATTTTAGTATCAAAATTATGTTCTTTCCAACCTCTTACATATAAATAAGAATCAAGATGAGCTGATATTGGACTTTTTCTCCCTCCTGGTGTCAAAATCGCACTCTTTTTAAGTTTGAATGATTGCAATACATTAATTAAATCTTGATACTCATTTGGAAAGTCACTTTGAAGAATAGCAATTGCATGCCTATATTCATGAACTTCGTAAACATTTGTAATATTCTGAGGTAGATTTGCTATTGCCATTTAAAATAGTTCTTTAATGTTTATAGAGAGGGCATTAGCAATTTTTTCAATATTAATCAATGTGATATTTTTTTCCGCTCTTTCGATCATACCAATATAAGTTCGATGAAGTCCTGCTTTTTCTGCGAGGTCTTCTTGAGATAAGTTATTTTGTTTTCTAAAATCTCGAACCTTATCACCAAACTTTTTTAATATGTCAGAATCTGAAATCATTGCTAATTATAGTATGTACAAAGCTAATTATAGTATTCATTTTGCACTACATACTAAAGTTAGCATTTCAATCAGAGCACAGGATTGAAATAGCTCTTTTGCAATTTTGGAATTGTGGATCGGCATGTGCGAATTGCAAATGTGCTACTGTGGGTGGGTTTTAGCATGGCGTATAACTACTGTATAACATCACCAGAAAATGTTATTTCCCATATCTCATTACAAAAAGTGTTGTTATACACCCAATATGGCATGTAAAGCGCTATTATCATATGCTTCTTACTTTCTGTTGTTATTTCAGGGCCTGTATTCACAAATTTCGGTTTTGGTGTTTTAAAACTAAACATATTTTTTATGTTTCAGGTAGTTAGGGGATAAAAACTAGTAACATAAACAGCCTTGTGTGCTACGCTGCCTGGAAAACGAACCTCCAAAAAGCTACTCCACTGCTGTGGCGGTCAAAAAAAACTTTCAAAATCCTTCTCCACCGCTGTGTAAAAGAAAATAATTTTTCAAAACACAGCTCCACAGCCGTGGAGGTCAAAAAATATTTTCAAAACGGAGCTCCACAGCTGTGGCGGTTAAAATAAATTTTCAAAATCCTTCTCCACCGCTGTGGAAACGAAAATAAACTTTCAAAACACAGCTCCACGGCCGTGGAGAACAAAATAAATTTTTAAAACGGAACTCCACAGCCGTGGCGAAACAAATCTGCCCCGCGAACAACACACCACAATTAAAATTGTAAAAAAATTATGTCAGCTATTGACTTTTTGAACGAATGGCCGTAAATTACACACTTAATCTTTTAACCTTTAAATAATTCATCATGTTAGAAAAAATTCGTTACTCCTATTTCACATTGGCAGCAGTAACTGCATTGGCACAAAAAATCGTGAATCTTTTAAGTGCAAAACTTCCCGAGAACCTGATGGTAACTTCCCTGCTTACCCGTTTTCAACCACAACTTGAAACAGCCTTGCAGTCGATTGGAAGCACCATCAAAAATCCGCTTACCCAAAATGTAACAGCAGCCGATTTGCGCCGCGACAATTCGTATCGTTCGCTGCGCGACACTATTAAAGCCGGATTAAACCGCCCAAACGAAGCTTATCGTGTTGCCTGTGAGACATTGTGGCTTGAATTTGAAAAGAATAACTTAAAACTCTACGATTTGGCTCGCGACACCGAAACCGCAGCCATTAACAGTTTGCTGGCCGACCTGCGAAAACCCGAAAATGCGCCGCACCTGGTAACAACTAACACAACCGATTGGATTACCGAACTGGATAACGATAACCAGGCTTATGTAGCGGTATCGGCACAACGCAGCGCTGCCCGTTCGACCGACGATACAGTGCAAGATGCCGAGGCCTTTAAAGACCTGAAAACATCGCTCGAACTGCTGGAAAATATTCTGAATACCATGCAGGCGATGCAAGATCCACGCGGTATCGACGAGATAGTGGCCGAAGTATCGCAATACATCGCCGAAGCCAACACGGCCGCTAAACAAAGCCAAAGCAATAACACTAACACAGACGAAAATAACGACGACACGGAATAAACATCAATCCCTAAAAAAAACTCTCGGTCGATAGGTTAAATTTTGGTTTTACCGGTCTGCTCTTTTTGGGGTGGGCCGGTTTTTTGTGGACACAACTGAAACAAGCTCGTTCTGATGAATTTCTTTACCCTTTTGCCTGTTGACATTTTCCCTTAAAAAGTGAAAACAGCATTGATGTTACGCCGAAAGCAAACTGCAACACATTTGATAAAATGCAGCAACTTTAAAACATTAACTGCCTGCCCCTTGCTATACACCCCATGTTAAATGCAATTTTTAATGTTGCTTTCAATTTTTTCCAGAATCTCAGCCTTTTTAATTGGTTTTGCAATATAGTCGTTACAGCCTGATTGAAATGCTTTTTCTCTGTCGCCCGACAAAGCATAGGCTGCTTGGGCGATGATAATTACATCCTTGTTAAACTCGCGAATTCTTTTTGTGGTTTCATGGCCGCTTATTCCCGGCATTTTCATGTCCATTAAAATAATATCAAAATCGGCCTGATTTTTACATTCTTTAATAGCAGTCTCGCCGTTATTGGCATGGGTAATTTTTTCAGCAATATCATATAACATGGTCTTAAGCAAAATGGCAGAAGTTCTGTCGTCTTCAACAATCAGTATTTTGTATTTTCGTTTAAGCCCATTTTCGTTGTGTTCCTGGGTCGAATCCGGAGCACTATTTTTTACCACGTTCGAAACCGGTAAAGTAAAATAGAATTCAGTCCCCACTCCTTCTGTTGATTCCACCCATATTTTGCCATCAAGCATTTCTACATACGATTTTGCTATTGCCAGCCCCAAACCCGAGCCTTCAAAAGCTCTTTTGTCTTTAATGTCGGCCTGCTCAAAACGGCTAAAAATAGCTTTCTGTCGATTTAAGGGAATTCCTATTCCGGTGTCTTTAATACAAAATTCAATAAATCCGTTTTTTGTGATATGACTAACCGTTATACTTCCCTGCTCGGTAAATTTGATGGCATTTTTAATCAGGTTGGTAAGAATCGATTCAAATTTCGCCCTATCGGTGGTTACGAATATTTCGGCCCCGGGCGTTTTATTTTGATAGTTTAGTGTTAATCCCTTTTTTTGAGCCTGAACCTGAAAAAAGGAGAGGATATCTTTTAATATTCCGCTTACACTAATTTCCGATTTTCTTACCTCCATAATACCGGCTTCAATTTTCGACATTTCCACGATATCGTTTACCGTATTCAGCATTCGCTCGCCACTTTGATGAATAATCTGAATATATTTTTCCTTTGTTTCATCATTCAAGTCAGGACTTAAAAGCAAACTTGTAAATCCGAGAATACCATTCATCGGTGTTCTGATTTCGTGGCTCATATTGGCGAGAAATGCCGATTTCAGACGGTCACTTTCTTCGGCTTTTTCTTTGGCGGCTATAAGCTCATTTTGCGATTTTTTCATTTCACTTACATCAATGATAAAACCGTCATAACTTATAGTGTTTCCATTTTTATCTTTTATGGCTCGCGCAGTCATTAAAACCCATATGGCACTGCCGTCTTTTTTCCTGAATTTTATTTCAAGATTTTTAATTTTTGAACTTTTCGCGGTATCGTATTTATTGATTAATTTTTCTCTTTCATCACCAGAAAAGTAGAAATCAGATATATTCATTGCGAGTAACTCATCGGCATCATCATAACCCAGAATGTTTGCCAACTCCTCGTTTGCAAGGATAAAGTCGCCATTTCTTCGGGTTTTGTAAAAACCAATAGGTGCAAAATCAATGATATTCTGGTATTTTCTTTCGGAGATTTTACGTTGTGTAATGTCTCTCAAAACGACAAGAAAAGCCGGTTCGCCCTCAAAAACAACCGATACGGCTGATACTTCAACATCAATATAATTCCCGTTTTTAAACCTGGCACCCGATTCGTATTTTAATGGCTGATTTTCGCCGTTTTGATTTTTAAGCGACAGGGAATAAAGTGTCTCTAACTCATTATGCTGTACAATTTCCGTAAACTTCACCCCAATTAGTTCCGATAAATTATACCCCGAAAACTCCAATAAACCCCTATTTGCATACTTAATTATCCCATTCTGTATTATAAAAATACTGTCGGTAGATAAATCAATCAATGCTTTTGTAATGTTTATATCGTTTTTCATCTTCCCTGTCAATAATTTAAATTCTGAACCAATTTTAAATCAGTGTCATAAAAGACCATGAGTTTAGAACTTTAATACCACAATTACAAGAATATAATGAATACTCGTGAACTTGCAGTTATTTTTTAATCGCATTTATGGCTTTGTATATAAAAACTCATTCAATCTACTGTCTCGCAGCGTTATATACACGCGATAAAGGTAACCATACCGAATCAATTTCGGTTATTTTATCGTTTTCTGTTTGCTAGATTAAGTATTGTGTATCGCGCATTACATTTTCAACACACTAAAACGATTACAAATTTATTGTTTCAGGAAGTTATGCGATAAAACTACTACCACGAGCTATCTGCACCGGACTTTAAAAACAAAAAAACACCACCTCAAAATCATCGTATCCCGATAAACTTAAAAGTGGTGTGAATTATCAAAAATTACCCTTCTGATTGCACTAACATAATTACGGCAATTGCTATGCCGTGCGCTGAAAATGTTTTTTCACCTCGCAAAACTGCTGGTTTAACTTTTTCTTTAGTGATTGACTTCTATTTTTGAAAAGCGTTTAAAGACGATTGCGGACCACAAGGCGATTTTTATTGCTAATATTCTTTTCCCGAAAACAAAACCGTAACTAAAACATTTAGTTTGTGCACAAAACTACCGGGTTACAAAAAATGATATGCCGGAAATAATTTTTAGAAAAGATAAGCCTTATACAAATAATGCGGTATCCACCTCGTTAAAATGCGTGATTTGCCTGCAGGAATAACCGTTATAATCGGCATTTGCCGAATTCACGATAATCACCTCTCCTGCCCCGGAGCGAATTGCCGCCTCAAGCCCGGCATGCGAGTCTTCAAAAATCAATGTCTCATCCGCCTTTGTGCCTATGGCCAAAATGGCTTTGTTAAACAGGTCGGGGTGTGGTTTTCCGCGCATTGTACCATCGTTGTAAATAATATGTTCGGGCCTGAAGTAGTTTAACAGGGGGAAATGCTGAATAAAAAAATCGACATTATTTTTTGCTGAAGCGGTTGCAATTGCCAGCGCTACGCCTGATTCAGCCAAAAAACCAATCAGCTGCTCGGCTCCGGGAGCCAGCTGCATACCATGTTCCAGGCACATGCTGCGGTAAATCACTTCCTTTTCTTCGGTGAGCCGGTGTACTTCGGCATCGTTGAGTTTGCGTTTAAAAAGGTATTCAAAAGTATCTTTGGCATTAATTCCGTGAATGTACTTTTTCTTCTCCTCCTCGTTCAGGGTAAAACCATACTTTTCAAGAAAACGATCCCACGAGTCTTCCTGCAAATGCGTATCCCAAAACAATGTTCCGTTAAAATCGAAAATAACTCCTTTAAGTTTCATTGGTTTATTTTATAATCGGTATGCTTACTAATGAGATTTCGTCACCCTGTCCGTCAGCTGACATATTCAGGGGGCTCATTGTTAATCGTCTTAAAAATGAGATGCTGAACCAAGTTCAGCATGACGTATAAATAACGTTATGCTTTTATCAGTTTCTATTGAAGATTACTGTTCTACTCTCTGCTCTGTACTTTCAGAAATGCTTTTCCCAGCGTTTCGATAATATCGCCGGCCATTAACGAAAATTCCGATCGTTTTTTGGCGGCTATATCTCCGGCCAGTCCATGCAAATAAACGCCCGCCAGCGCTGCATCAAACGATTCCAATCCCTGGGCCAGCAGCCCCAGAATTATTCCGGTAAGTGCATCGCCACTTCCGGCGGTTCCCATTCCCGAATTACCTGTTGAATTCCAGCAAAGCCTTCCATCGGGTGCAGCCACCGAAGTGTGCGCCCCTTTTAACACCACCACACAATTGTATTTTTTGGCAAAAGCCATTTGTTTCTGAACGGCATCGTACGAATCGGTGGTTTCGCCCACCAAACGCCGAAACTCACCCGGATGTGGTGTAAGCACCGAACCTTCGGGTAATTTCCCGAGCCAGGTTTTATTTTCGGCCAGAATATTCAGCGCATCGGCATCGATAACCATCGGCACTTTGGCCTCGTCGAACAAATCGCATAAGGCACGGCACGAATTTCGTTTCAACCCCAGCCCCGGACCAACACCAATGGCGGCATAAGGCTCAAGGTCGGGAAAAGAGGTAAACATCGAATCGTGCTGATCGATACTGGCCATGGCTTCGGGCACAGCGGTTTGAATAACCGAAAACCCCAAGTGTGGAACATGAGCGGTTAACAACCCAACCCCGGCACGTAAACAGGCTTTTGATGCCAACACGGCCGCTCCCATTTTGCCATAACTTCCGGCAATAAGCAGTGCGTGCCCAAATGTTCCTTTATGGTCGAATTTTGTGCGTATCGGTAAACGCGCTGCCACATCTTCCGTATCAGCAAAGGAATATGGCGATGGTGTTTCGCTGATTCCATCGGGATGCAAACCAATCGGCAATACTTCCCACTGCCCCACAAACTGTTCATTTTCCGGAAACAGGAAACTTATTTTCGGGAACTGCAGGGTTAATGTAAAGTCGGCGCGGATAATATTCTCAAGGTTATTTTCGGCATTGCTTTCGCCCATCAATCCGCTGGGGATATCAACGGCTACCACCACATTGAGCAGCTGGTTGATTTGTTGTACCAGCTGCGCCGGTAATCCCTCCAAGGGCCTCGACAAACCCGAGCCAAACAAACCGTCGATCAGCACATCGGTTTCATCAACCTGCGGAAAATCGTCTTCCGACCTTAGTTTGCTCAACTTTACTTTGCCCTGCTCTTCCAGGCGTTTGTAGTTGATAGCCGGCGATCCTTTTAAAGCTTTTCCAAAATCAAGCAGGTAAACTTCGCACTGGTAATCCAAATCAGCCAGCTGCCGTGCCATTGCCAGGGCATCGCCACCGTTATTTCCTGGGCCGGCAAAAAACAGTAACCTCTCTTCGGTGGAAAACTGTTGTACAATCCAGTTGGTCATTTGCAGCGAGGCGCGTTCCATCAAATCAATGTCCGTAATGGGTTCATTTTCGATGGTAAACTTGTCGATTGCTGCTATTTGTTTAGTTGTAAATAATTTCATTTTGAGAAAGCTGGAACATACCGGCCAAAATATATTTTTTCGGCCAGCAATATTTGTTTTCTCTAAATTATAAAAAACAGGGGTGATTCCTTGACTTTGAAACAGGAATTATGATGGCAACGATATTTTTTTCTGCAAGCTCCTTAATCCCACTCCCAACCTAAGCTGGTTTTAAACACAAAATCGTTTTTAGCAACACCAGCAACCAACGGATCGCTATCGAAGTTATGCACATAGCTCAGTTTTACGTAAAAATCGAGTGGCAAATCGTATTTCAGCGAGGTATCCATGTCGATACGCCACCTTCCCCAATCCGATAAACTTGGATATGTGGTTAGCTTAAACTGAAACGACAGATCGCCTAGATCATAGGCATTAAAATCAAACAGTCCTAGTCCTTCAAAACTTCCCTGAGAAGTTGGATTATCGCCACCGTATTTTTCCTGCGAGAATGCCAGTCCTAAACCCGACTGCATGTACATATGATTGTTACGAATAAGGTACAATCCCAAACCTCCACGAAATGTAGAACGCAAATCAAGCATCTGTTCGCTGTTACTCAAAAACTCGGCACCAGCCAGTATCATTCCAGTTCCCCAAATATCACGAACCAGGGTAACTCCGCCATCGGTACGTTTTATGGGGTCAACACCGTCCTGAGTTGTTCCCACATTGTTAAACTGCGCGCTGACATTCCACTTAATCCCACGGTAGCTCACTTTGGCCGAAGCAGAAGTTTGCCGCACATTATTGGCTTTAGTATACGACAATCCTGCATCAATCGATATAATAATCCGGTCGATAAAACGCTGTTCCAGCGAGTTAATTTCAACGATCTGATCTAAGTTCACTGAAATGTTCTCATCCAACGTTTGAATGGTTACCTTCCTGGGTTCATCGGGTAGAAAATTTAAACCGCCGTTGTACTTTTTCCCATCAACAGTATAAATCATCAGCAAGCGCGTACATTCTATCCCTTCAATTTCTTCCCAGTCAACCTGGAATTCACTATCGGCATAGTCGGTATCATAAACCAGCACTCCGCGCTTCATCGATTTTATTTCACCCACCAGTACATCTCCGTTCGAGGTGTATATTTTATCGTTTTGGGCTATTACCTGTATAAATGAAAAGATTAACAGTAAAGAAATAATACACTTTTTGTTCAGCATGATTGAAAGATTTTAAAAACATATAAAAATTACGGCATTTTACGAATCAAAGCAAATGTTTTTTTCAGAAACTGTTACATAACAATTTTTTTCAAAAGTGATAAAGCATTGAACCTGACCAATATCAAGTTGTTAAACCTGAAAAGATTTTTATATTTGCCATCTTACAAAAACTGAGGAAAAAAAAGGAGAGGTATGCAGGAAACAGAACAAGTAGAAGCACTTATTAAAAACGACGCGGTAGTATTAGGATTATTATTGGCATTGCTGGCCGCAATTTTCTATACCAGCAATTCGTCGAAACCCATTTTTAAGAAATTCTACAGTGTTATTCCCATGCTGTTGCTCTGTTATTTTTTACCCAGTTTGCTTACCACTTTTAACATTGTTGACGGCGAACACTCGCAGTTGTATTTTATGGCATCGCGCTATTTGTTGCCGGCAAGTTTGGTTTTACTAACGCTAAGTATTAACCTGAAAGAAGTGTTTAAGCTGGGAAGCAAAGCGCTGATTATGTTCCTTACCGGAACTGTAGGCGTTATTATTGGCGGACCACTGGCAATTTTAGCAGCGTCGGCCATTAATCCTGATCTGGTTGGAGGAGCAGGCCCCGATGCTGTATGGCGCGGAATGACCACCATTGCCGGAAGCTGGATTGGTGGAGGGGCCAACCAGGCGGCCATGTACGAGATTTTTAAACCATCGGATCATTTATATTCGATAATGATAACCGTTGATGTATTGGTAGCCGAAGTTTGGATGGCCATTTTGCTGATTGGGGTTGGAAAGGCAAAACAGATCGATAAACATTTTAAAGCCGACGCCAGCAGTGTTACCCAACTAAAAGATCATATGCATGAATTCAGTCAGCGAATAGCACGTATACCTAGTAGCACCGATATTATGGTTATTGCAGCCATTGGGCTTGGTGTTACCGGTTTTGCTCATTTGGTTTCCGATTGGATCGCTCCTTACATCGAAGTTCATGCCCCGGCATTAAACAAGTTTAGTTTAACCTCAAAATTCTTCTGGTTAATTATCCTTTCAACCACCATTGGGATTGCGTTGTCGTTTACAAAACTCCGTAATTACGAAGGAGCCGGCGCTTCAAAAATAGGTACAATCTTTATTTATATTCTGGTAGCAACCATTGGTATGAAAATGGATGTTGGCAAGATCTTCGATAACCTTGGACTGTTTTTGGTTGGTGGAATCTGGATGGCTATTCACGTAATTCTGCTGCTGGTTGTAGGAAAACTGATCCGTGCACCATACTTCTTCCTTGCGGTTGGTAGTAAAGCAAACATCGGAGGTGCGGCAAGTGCCCCTGTTGTAGCAGCTGCATTCCACCCGTCGCTGGCACCGGTTGGTGTTTTACTGGCCGTTTTAGGTTATGCACTCGGAACCTACGGCGCGTGGATGTGCGGACTGTTAATGCAAGTGGCGGCACATTAACCTACTTTCTGATTCGCTTATCAGAACACGTTAAAAATTTCGCGAAGGGCAACAAGAACTACAATGGCAACTAAAATGGCCAGCGAAACAGCCATGGCATTTTGCACAAAACGGTTTCGCTTTTCGAGCTCTATAATTTTCGATATTTTTCCAATTTTATTGTACACCTTTTTCAGGGCAATATCGTTGTCTTTTATAATGTAATCGAAGGCGCCGTATTTTATCGAATTTACAGCCACCTCCATGTCTTCATGCGATGTTAGAAAAATAAACTCGGTACGTTCGCTAATCTTTTTTACTTCCTGCAAAACGGCAATTCCTGTGGTATCATTTAAGTGATAATCCTCGATTACAATATCCGGACGTTCACCTTTGTTTACAGCCGCCAAACAATCCTCGGCATTGTAGAACGATTTTACTCTTTTAAGTCCTTGTTTCCGGAGAAAATCAACCACCAGTTTGTGGTATAGTTTGTTGTCTTCAACAACGAAAACCAATAAATTTTTATTCACGATTGCTATCTTTTTGTTGTATTTAACATTTTAAATGTACGATTAATAATTCATTTTCAACACCTCCTACCCCCTCCAACTATTTCTCAGAGTTCAATTCCACCGTTCCGAATTCTTTTGTACTTTAGCCAGAAATCAAAAAAAACGTTACGATGAAAAACTATATTTTTCTTTCCCTTATTTTCTTTTTAATTGGTGCTCAAACCCTTACTGCGCAAGAAACAGCGTATACCACCGACGAAAATATTCTGTACACATCTGACGCTTCGGAATATGCACAGGAACGTTGTAAACTAGATATTTATTACCCGGAAAATAAAACTGATTTTACCACTGTGGTTTGGTTTCATGGTGGCGGAATAACAGGCGGAAATAAATTTATTCCCGAGAAATTAAAAGAACAGGGAATTGCAGTGGTGGCTGTAAATTATCGTTTGTCGCCAAAAGTTAAATGCCCGGTTTATATCGAGGATGCCGCAGCGGCAGTAGCCTGGACCTTTAAAAACATTGAAAAATATGGCGGTAGTAAAGACAAGATAGTTGTTAGCGGACATTCGGCCGGTGGCTACCTTACCAGCATGGTTGGATTAAACAAACATTACCTTGCCGCACACGATATTAATGCCGACGATATTGCGATGCTCATTCCTTTTAGCGGACACACAGTTACACACTTTACCATTCGCGATGAAAGAGGAATTCCAGGCACGCAAGCCATTGTTGACGAATATGCACCGCTTTATTTTGTTCGCCCCGATGCTCCTCCCACGATCTTTATTACCGGCGATCGCGAACAGGAAATGCTGGGCCGTTACGAAGAAAATGCCTACATGTGGCGCATGATGAAAGTAGCCGGCCATAAAAACTGCAAACTAATGGAACTCGACGGCTTTAACCACGGTGAAATGGCCTCGCCGGCCTTGGAAGTTTTATTAAAAGAGATCAGAGTATTGGATAAACCTTAAGAGCACAAATAACATGAAAATGAGCTGTATTCTTGTTCTGTTTACGATTCTATTTTGCGAATTGAATCAGGCAGATGCGCGAAACCTAAATGGTTATTGGGTAGGGAAGGTGAATTTACCAACCTTGAAAATTACTACCTCGTTTCATATTTCGGAAGATGAAAGTGGAAAACAGATCATTACTCTTTCTGTTCTTGAAGACGGTACAAAAGACCTGCCGTGCGAACTGATAAAGGTCACAACCGACAGTATTATTATTTACACGCCCAAAAATGATCATACTTATACAGGTATTTTTCAAAACGATACTACCATAAAAGGCGAATGGAGTAAAAACGGAATTAACACACCGTTGACTCTTGTAAAAACCGATGAAGCTCCCATCCTAAAACGACCGCAAATTCCACAACCACCATTCCCCTACCTCATTGAGGATGTGGAGTACGTGAATACTGAGTCGGGTTATAAACTGGCGGGCAAGTTAACCTGTCCGGATACTACTTCTCCTTGCCCGGCAGTGGTGATGATAACAGGATCAAGTGCTCAGGATCGTGACGAAACCATATACGGGCACAAACTTTTTTGGGTGATTGCTGATTATTTTGCCCGTAATGGTATTGCGGTATTGCGTGTCGACGACCGCGGAGTTGGCGGTTCCGAAGGAAATATCTCAACAGCTACCAGTAAAGATTTTGCCGGAGACGTACTTGCCGGTGTAGAATTACTTACAACAAGAAAAGAAATCGATCCTCAAAATATTGGTTTGATTGGGCACAGCGAAGGAGGATTGATTGCTCCAATTGCAGCTACAAGTTCTGATGACATTGCTTTTTTTATTATGATGGCTGGTCCGGGAACAACCGGCGAACAAATTCTGAAAGAGCAAAATGTACTGGCACTGGAAGCAGCGGGTTTGCCGGAATTTCAGATAAAACAAAGCGCGATGATTAATCAGCGTATTTTTGAAATCATAAAAACGGAGCCCGACTCCGTAAAAACACTTGAGCAACTACGAACCATCCTTTCTCAGGGATTTTATCCCGGCATGAACGACGAAATGAAAGCCGCAATTGATGCTAAAATTGCCGGTGTAAACAACAAGTGGTTTCGCTATTTTTTAACCTACGATCCACAGCCTACACTCGAAAAAGTAACATGTCCGGTGTTGGCCATTAATGGTGCAAAAGACGTACAGGTGCCGGTATCGAATCTGGATTCAATAAAATCTGCCATAACGAGTGGAGGAAACATAAACGTTACCACCATTGCTTTTGAGAACCTGAACCATCTTTTCCAGAACTGCGACACCGGTTCGGCGGCTGAGTATTCGCAAATTGAAGAATCCATTGATCCTGAAGTTTTAAAAACGATGAAAGACTGGATAGTGGAGCAAACTAAAAACTAAAATGCAACTAAACACCAAACGATTAGTATTACGTCCAATTAACGCAAACGATAAACATGCGATTTTAAAATATCGTTCGGATGCAGAGGCCAACAAATACCAGGGCTGGATTCCGAAAACGCTTGACGATGTAGAAACATTTTTAGGGAAATTGTCTGCCGAATTTAATGTGCCGGATACCTGGTTTCAGCTAGCCGTAGTGGAAAAAAACAATAACGAACTTATTGGCGATATCGGCATTCATTTTATCGACGAGCAACAGGTTGAACTGGGTTACACCATCGCCAAACACAAGCAGAGTTTAGGATTTGCCACCGAAGCAGCCAAAGCTGTTATCGACTTCCTGTTTAGCGAAATGAAAAAGCACCGGATTACTGCCTCTATCGATCCGGAGAACATTGCTTCTGTTGCCTTGCTTGAAAAACTGGGTTTTCGAAAAGAAGCACATTTTGTTGAAAGCCTGTTGTTAAACGACCAATGGGTTGATGATGTGATTTATGCCTTGTTGGCACGTGAATGGAAAAACCTGTAAATATAAATTCTTCAAAACCCGTTTTCACTTTAAAGATTCTACCTTTCAGCTGTTTGGGGCACATACCACCGGTTGTTCTTTAAATCAACTCCGCCATTCATTTCTTCCTGAACGACTTTATCGATGATCCAGATTCCCTTAAGTGCCATATTTTCAAAGGTATCTATACCATTCTCCTCAAAGCCGATCCTGGTTCGCTGAATATTAAAACGATTGGAGAACTTCCGGCCAAAAGCCTTTTCAACGCCCTCTTTGCCAATCATAAATCCGATTAAACCACCCCATGTTGCCGTAGGATTATCCGCATCCCAACCGCAGAGTGTTCCAATCTTAATCGTCTCCACCAAATCACCTTCGCCATAAAACAGGCTAACTAAACTCGCCGCAAAGTTGATTCCGGCAGCAAAACACGCATTACAATACAAATTCCGCGATGTCATATCATATCCATCGGCCTGGTTAAGCTGATACCGTGTATAAACCGAATCCCGGGCCTCTTCCCACGGAATACCTTCGTTGTATTTTGATTTCACATACTCATACATAGCACGGGAATAAGACGTCTCCGGCAGACGGTCTTTCGCCTTTTCCGCCATCCAAAACAGTTGTTCTTTCACGGGCAACGTTTTATCAACTGCCGAGGCCAGCGAAAACATCGACACATAAAATTCCGAAATCCACTGACTGTTTTCGCGTGCAGTATTCTGAATTGGCAACTGTGCCATTTTTAGCGCAACATCAGGCCGCGCAGGGGCAAACAAACCAAAAATTTCGGTGGTTAACTGCGCATCAATCATTTCAAATTCAGGATTATTTTTCGGATCTCCGGTTGCCGGCGGCACCAATCCTTCTTTCATTAAATCGAAAGCCTTTTGATTCGCCACCCACAAATAGTTTTCCTCTTCGTGCCTGATATGCTCCAGCCACCCCTCACGAATTTGTTCGCCCGTTAATACCGATGTTTGATATTTTAACAGAAGTTCCTGGTAAATGTATTCGATATCCGTATCATCATCGGCTCCCCAAACGCTATCAACATCAGCAAACACAAAATCAATTACCGGCGACAAATCACTCGGAATACCTTCCGCCCAAATACTTGGCTGATCGGGTTTGCCCCAGTCGTTTCGGGTGTAAAAATCACCGGTTTTCACATCGCCGATATTTCCTATTTTGTCCATTTCGGTAACTAAACCGGTCCAGTTGGCAATACAGGTAGCCAGCCAAAAGCCCTGAAGCTTTTTGTAATAATCTTCCCTGCTGATGGTTCTGTCTGTGTTTTTTGGCGTGTAGCTTTCATACACTAGATTTGGATTTTGTGCAATCTCAGATATTTTAGTGCAACTGGTGGTTAGTGCAAACACAATTAAGATTAGAGCTGAATACTGGGCAAAGTTGTTTTTCATATTTTATAAATATTGTCCATCCTGGCGTTCTTGTGCAAGTTAATATTTTGACTATAATTTTTATAAAATCTGGCTCTTTATGCAATTGAAGTAAACACTCAACCTCAATTTTCATCAGCTCTATCCATTTTGTTACCGATTCAAAATATTTGATGTTCGATTTTTGTATTTTGGAGCTTTCAAACGATTATGTCTACAAAAAAACGCATTCTGAATATCCTTTTCTGGTCGGTGGTATCGGCGGCATTTATCGGGCCGGGTACAATTACTACCGCCGCCAAATCAGGTGCAGCCTTAGGAACAGAACTGCTCTGGGCCTTACTTTTTTCTACGTTTGCCTGTTTACTTTTGCAGGAAGCGGCAGCACGTTTAACCATCACCTCCGGGTTAAATCTGGGGCAGGCAATTGTACATCAGTTTGAAAAAAGCAAAGCCAAACTGCCTATTCTGATTTTAGTTTTAGGAGCAATTGTTGTTGGCGCCGCGGCATATGAAATGGGCAACCTGCTGGGAGCTGTTGCCGGATTCAGGCTAATCTTTGATCTACCTGCCTGGATGCTGGTTTTGATCATTGGCGGCGTGGCAGCCCTTATTCTGAATATACCGTCATTAAAAATAATCTCCACCATAATGGGATTTGTTGTGGTGTTGATGGGCATCGGTTTTCTAATCACTGCCTTTTTAATTCGCCCGGAATTAAATGCCCTGCTGAAAGGGACTTTTGTTCCGCGTTTCCCATCGACCAATGCAGCCGGACTTTTGGTGTTAGGCTTGATCGGAACAACCATTGTTCCTTACAATCTTTTTTTGGGCTCCGGTATTTCCAGCCAAAAGCAATCGGTAAAAGAAATGCGATTCGGACTGGCAATTGCCATTTTACTGGGAGGACTTTTTTCGATGGCCGTGTTGATTGTTGGAACAGCTGTTTTGACAGAGTTTTCATTCGAGAATCTTTCGCTAGCATTGCAACAGAAAGTTGGTCCGGCCGGGAAATACCTGCTGGGATTTGGCTTGTTTGCCGCCGGTTTTACCTCATCGGTAACCGCACCACTGGCTGCAGCCATCACATTAAAAAGCCTTTTCGGAAATAAATATCCTGAAAAATGGCAGGCAAATTCGTTGAATTTCAAACTGGGCTGGTTGGTCGTTTTGCTTTTCGGAATTGGTTTTGCCGTTGTGAATGTAAAACCCATCCCGGCAATCATTCTGGCACAGGCATTAAATGGATTTCTGCTGCCATTTGTGAGCATCTTCCTGTTTATCGTAATCAACAACAAGGCAATAACCGGAACAAAAACAAATCCTACATTGCTCAATATATTAATGTTGGTTGTAATTTTCGTAACGCTGATCCTCGGTTTGAACAGCGCCATAAAAGCGTTTTACAGTGTATTCTTGCCAACGTTTACTCCGGGAAATGGGGTGCTGTGGGGCATTGGACTTGTGGCAATAATGATTTCAGCGTGGGTGTGGTTTAAGGGACAAAAGAAGTAAAATGGTGAATAAATATTTTCAACTTTTTGTAGACACAGGTGGGACCTTCACCGATTGTATCGGCATTGATGAGAAGGGTACAGAATACCGCCAAAAGGTTCTGAGCAGCAGCAGCCTGCGCAGTACCATTGAAAAAGTAATTTCAGTAAGCCAATGTGTTATCGCAGATACATGGAACTTACATCGAGACATTTTTAATGGCTTTTCATTTCGATTGCTACAACAAAAAACCGCTGGTGGCAAAGTTGTCTCGTTTGATGTGCAGAAAAGAATTCTTGAACTCAATGCTCCTTGTTTTACTCCTGAAATGGAAGGCAGTAACTTTGAACTCACTTCGCACGAGGAAGCTCCGGTTTTAGGTGCACGACTAATAACTCAAACAGGCTTGACAGAAACGTTTCCCGAACTTCACCTTAAACTTGGATCTACAAAAGGAACTAATGCATTATTGGAAAACAAGGGCGCCAAAACACTTTTTATTGTAACAAAAGGATTTGCCGATCTACTGGAAATTGGCAACCAGGCACGCCCCGATATTTTTGCGATGAACGTGGAAAAATCAAGGCAACTGACGCATCAAATCATCGAAGTGGATGAACGTATCGACTCTACGGGCAAAGTTTTAATACCGCTCGATTTTGATGGCCTCAAAAAAAAGCTAAACGAAGTCGATCTTAACGAAATTGAATCGGTTGCTATCGCGCTGATGAACGCCTTTATCAATCCTGAGCACGAGCACCAACTGGCACAACTTCTGAAAAATATGGGATTTCGTTTTGTTTCCCAATCAACAGAATTATCGCCGCTAATAAAGCTATTGAATCGCGCCGAAACGGCGGTCGTTAACGCTTACCTCTCTCCCATCATTCATAGCTACGTAAACCGCATTGCTGAAAAAACAGGAAGAAATCTGTTCCAGATTATGACCAGCGCCGGAGGTTTGGTATCGGCTGATAAATTCCATCCGAAAGACAGTCTTTTGAGTGGCCCGGCCGGAGGAGTGGTTGGTGCACGCGAAATCGGGGGAAAAGAAGGCTACGCTAAACTCATCACTTTTGATATGGGCGGCACCAGCACCGATGTTTCGCGTATTGATGGTGAGTTTGACTACCGCTACGAATTGCAGGTTGGCGATGCCCGAATAAACAGTCCTGCCATTGCCATTGAAACCGTAGCTGCAGGTGGCGGTTCCATATGTGGTTTTGATGGCTACAAACTTTTTGTTGGCCCAGAAAGTGCCGGTGCTTATCCCGGACCGGCGTGTTACGGCGTCGGAGGACCGCTTACCATTACTGACGTAAACCTGCTGTTAAATCGTCTTGACGCCAGTCAATTCGGCATTCCCGTTTTCAGAAATGAAGCAGAGAAACGCCTCGAGGAGCTGCTCAATTCAATGCAAAAGAGCACCGGAAATAAAGCATCAGCCGATACGGTTTTAAACGGTTTTATTGCCATTGCCAACGAAATTATGGCCGGAGCCATTCGGAAAATTTCAATTACCAAGGGTTACGATCCGAAAAACTTTGCACTGGTTGCATTTGGTGGTGCGGGTGGTTTGCACACCTGCGACATTGCCGAAATTCTTGGAATACAAAACATTCTTCTACCAAAAGATGCCGGACTGTTAAGTGCCTACGGAATTGGCAACGCCAGTGTTGAACGTTTTGCTGAAAAACAAGTGCTTCAAGATTTAGACGAGGTTGAGAATTTGCTTCCCAACTGGTTCAACGAAATTGAAACAGAGGCCACAAAAAAATTACAAAACGAAGGTTTCAACAAAGAAAAAATTAGCATACGCCAGCGCATGGTATTTATGCGTTTTGCAGGTCAGGATTCTTCTCTTGAAGTTCATTTTTCTGATATTGAACAACTGATTACAAACTTCCACCAACAATACAAAAAAGTATACGGGCACACCGTTAACAACCGCACCATTGAGATTGAGGCGATTCGGGTGCTGGCTGCCGTGGAGAATACAGACAAAGAAACGATCACTACAACAAAAACAAGCTACCTGCCCGAACCGCTGAAAACAACCGACAATGGCACTCCGGTTTTTGTCCGTAACAAATTAAAAGAAGGAGCACAAATAACAGGCCCCGCGCTTTTCCTGGATAGTTTCTCTACCACTTTCGTTAAGAGTGGTTGGTCATTGGAATTGCAACATTCAGGGACGGCCATTTTAAAAAGCCAGACCGAAAACCAGCAAGCTGACACAATGCAAAACCGAGAAACCGAGCTGGAACTGTTCACGAATCGATTTATGGCCATTGCCGAAAATATGGGGGCTTTGCTGCAGCGTACCTCTTTGTCGGTAAACATTAAAGAACGCCTTGATTTTTCGTGCGCCCTGCTCGACAAAGACGGACGCCTGGTAGCTAATGCTCCGCACATTCCTGTACATCTGGGTGGACTTGGCGTTTGTGTGCGTGAGCTGATTAAACATTTTGATTTTAAGGAGGGTGACACCATAGTTACCAATCATCCAATATACGGCGGTTCGCACCTGCCCGATGTTACATTGGTTACGCCGGTTTTTTATGCCGGCGAACGTGTTGGTTTTGTGGTAAACCGTGCCCACCATTCCGAGATTGGCGGGATTAGTCCCGGATCGATGCCACCAAATGCAAAAAACCTGGAGGAAGAAGGCGTGTGTATTGCTCCCTTTTACCTGGTAAAAAATGGACAACCTGATTGGGACGGAATGCGAAAGATCCTGCTCAACAGCAAATTCCCTACCCGCTCGATTGAAGAAAACCTCGCCGACCTCAATGCCGCACTGGCAGCCAATAAAAATGGTTCTGAAGCCTTGACCGACCTCATCAATAAACACGGAAAAGAAACTGTACAGAATTACCTCGACTTGTTGCGCGAACATGCCGCAAAAAAAATGAAAGCCACACTTCAGAAGTTTGAAAATGGCAATTATTCGGCCACGGAATACCTCGACGACGGATCAAAACTGAAGGTAAACATTCAGCTTAATGATGGCAACTGCAACATCGATTTTACCGGCAGTTCGGCAGTGCATAAAGGCAATATGAATGCCACTGAGGCAATCGTAAAAAGTGTGAGTATATATGTGCTCCGGCTGTTGCTGAATGAAACCATTCCGTTGAATGACGGTCTTTTGGAACCTGTAGATTTTATGTTGCCAACCGGATTATTAAACCCTGATTTTGATGATGATCCTGCAAAATGTCCTGCCGTGGTTGGTGGTAATGTGGAAATCAGTCAACGCCTAACCGACACGCTTTTGAAAGCTTTTGGCGTTGTGGCAGCAAGCCAGGGAACCATGAACAACACACTGTTTGGCAACAAGAATTTTGGCTATTACGAAACCATTTGCGGTGGGTGCGGTGCCGGAAATGGCTTTAACGGAGCCAGCGCTGTTCATCACCACATGACCAACACGCGCATTACAGATCCTGAGATAATGGAACACCGTTACCCGGTTCGTCTGGAGGAATTCAGCATTCGGAAAAACTCAGGAGGAAGTGGCAAATGGCACGGTGGAGATGGCGTGAAACGGGTATTAAAATTTCTGGAGCCGGTAAATCTTTCCGTTCTCACCCAACGCCGAAAATCTGGTCCTTTCGGCTTAAATGGAGGGAGCGACGGAAAGCCGGGATGCCAAAAAGTAATTTATGCCAATGGCGAAGAGATCGTTCTTGATTCCATCCAAAATATAAACATGGAGCAAGGCGACACTTTTATTATTGAAACTCCGGGAGGCGGTGGTTATGAGACCGAATAATATTTGAAGCAAACTACAATGCCCGAAAATAATTGCCAGTTTGTAGTTTCTGCTCATTCTGATATCTTTACCCCCCGATAAGGGAAATTTTTAAAACTATGGAGACACCGTTTCTGGCGTTGATTATTCTTTTTGTTATCACTCCTCTTGTTGTTATTTATCTTGAAGGTAAGTTTTCGATATTAAAGAAAATTGGTGCCGTACTGATTTGTTACGGGGTTGGTTTAATTATTGGCAACATGGGCGTGCTGCCTCACGGAGCCGAAAAATACCAGAATATGCTCACGGATATTACCATTCCGTTGGCCTTACCTTTGATCCTTTTTTCGGTTGATGTACGTTCGTGGTTCAAAATGGCACGATCGGCATTTTTGGCGCTTATAACCGGATTGATCTCGGTGTTGCTGATTGTAATTATCGGCTTTTTTATTTTCCGAAACGACATTGAAAACATCTGGCAGGTGGCCGGAATGCTGGTAGGTGTGTACACCGGCGGAACACCTAACATGGCCGCCATGAAAACAGCTTTGAATGTTTCTCAGGAGTTGTACATTATGACCCACACCTACGACCTTACGCTTGGTGCCATTTACCTGGTTTTTATTCTTTCCATCGGGCAGAAAGTATTTCTGTGGTTTTTGCCGCCTTTTAAACCGGTTAAAACCGAAGACACAGCCGTTGCAGAAATGAATATGGAAGAAGAGTTTGAATCCTACGACGGAATGTTGAGGAAAAAGACCTTACTGCCATTAATCGGTGCGTTTGGAATTTCAGTGGCCATTCTTGGATTGAGTTACGGTATCAGTCTGCTTTTGCCAAAAGAATACCAAACAGCCGTAGTTATTCTGCTTATTACCTCGTTTGGAATTGCGTTTTCGTTTGTACCTAAAATAAAAGCCATAAAAAAGACCTTTCAGCTGGGTATGTACCTCATTCTAATTTTCTGTTTAACCGTTGCCTCCATGGCCGACATCAGTAAATTATCGAACATCTCCTTTTCACTGTTTTACTATGTGGCGTTGGCTGTTTACGGGTCGCACATAATCCACATAGTTCTGGCCCGTATTTTTAAAATTGATGCCGATACGGTGATCATTTCAACCAGCGCCCTTATCTGCTCGCCACCGTTTGTTCCCGTGGTTGCCGGTGCATTAAAAAACCGCCAGGTAATATTAACCGGGCTGGTTGTAGGAATTGCCGGTTATGCCGTTGGAAATTATTTAGGGGTTCTGATTGCTTATCTGCTGAAATAACTTTACAGTTTGCAGTCGCAGCATCCAGTATCCAGAAACCAGGATCAAGTATCACAACTCCAGAATCAAGTATCACAACTCAGCAAAGTTCTCCCAAATGTCTTCCATCATTTCCCGCGAAACAGTAAGTGCATTGCTGCGCCATTTTTCGGATGGTGGGTAAAACATTTCGTAATAACCGGCCAGTGCTTTTAAACTGTCCTTTTCTGATTTATAACCATAATGTGCACCCTGATTTTCGGCAATAGAAATGTGTGCCGATTTTACTGCGCCAATTGTTGAACTTGTATTTAAAGTACCAAATTCCAACAACATAGGAATCGATGTTTTATCGGGAAATAAGTCGCCAATGTATTCTACAAACTGTCCAGATACTGTGTAGAAATTATCCGAGTCGCCCCAATTGATTGGATAGCCTTTAAATACCTGCTCGGTCTTTGCTTTTAACTCCGGATCATCGATTGGATTCGGAAAAAGATGCAACTCTCCCCGCTCGCCAAAACCGGTATGCAAATCGAGATTCAAGAGAGTGGAATAAGGCGCTGCAATGTCGGTTAGTACTTCCGACATAATTACCACCTGCTGCTCAAAATCGTTGCCACCAAAATAAATTCCTTCCTGAAATTCGTACTGCCCCTGGGCAAAAGCCTGTAACAATGCCGGCATTCCCTTTTGGGCTATTTGATTAACAGCCGTTACCAGAAAGAATTTGTTGCCCAAGCTATTCATGTTCAGCTTACCTTTTGGCGTAAGCATATCATAAAGCGCCACAAAACCATCGTTATTTGTGTCAAAGAGCGATTTATCGGTACTGTAGTTCCGGTTCAGATCGACATTATTTTCTGTAAAACGCCGCTGGTTTTTAAAGCCCCAGGCATTTAATCCGTGTACCAGCAAAACCCCGGTATTCGTAAACATCTCCGGCTTAAAAAACTCTTCCATTAAGTGTTGCTGCACCGCACTGCCCACAAAACCTTCAATTCCGTGTGTTCCGGAGCAAATCATCACCAGTTTTTCGGTGGTGTCTCTTGCCGCTATGTAGCAAAAATCAATCGTTAAACCCGTGTCGGTTTTGCTTTCTACCGATCGTGAAAATATCACCACACTATCAAACCGCGTTTTCATGGAATTGGCTTGCGCTCTGAACGCTTTCCTGCATTCCTCCCACGAGTTTTGGTAATAAGCCAATTTTGCTTTGTCGACCGTTACATCGGGGTCGGTGGGCGAATAGGAATTAAAGCTCACGTACGCGTACCCCAATACGAATACAACCAAAACAACGATGGTTACTCCGGCAATTTTTAGAAATTTCTTCATAGCATTTTTTTAGATTACAAACTTCACAAGCCGGTCTTCAATCATTTGTTGTAACTGGCTAAGCAAAGCCTTTTCGTGTTTATCGATATAGCCGTCTTCGGTGGCAATATTTATAATCTTGTCGTAATCGTCGCGCGTGATCTTATGATCGGCAATGGCTTGTTCGATCATTGCTCTTAAACGAATTGAACTTTCACTTACTTCTTCTTTCATTTCATTAAAATTGGTTGTTTTCTTTGGATTAAGCTGGAACTCATCACCAATATTCGGGACTTGTTTCATCAAACTCAGTTCCTTGTGAACATATTTACTAAAAATACAGATTCATCTTACAATTAACAAATACCTTCCACACATCTCTACCCTATTAGTTTACAATAGAATAAAACTTTCCCTGTTCAAAAACCGAATTCTTAAAAACTATTAAAATCATACTTTTTCTTCGTTAAGCTCATACAAATTGTACCTTTGCGCGTTATTTATCACAGAAATGAATTTAAAAACAGACAAAGTTGGCATAATCGGGAGTGGTAGCTGGGCAACAGCTTTGGCGAAAATTCTTTTAGAAAACGTAAACGAGATTAACTGGTATTTTCGTAAGCAATCAACCATTGAAACGTTTAAAAAGAATAAACACAATCCGCGTTATTTGCACGAAGTTGAGTTTGATACTTCAAAAATCAATTTCTGCGACGATATAAATTGCATCATTGCTCATTCCGATATTCTTATAATAGCTGTTCCTTCAGCATTCCTTCCTACCGTGTTGGCCGATGTAAAAGATCTTTCGGGTAAATACATTTTATCGGGAGTTAAAGGAATTGTTACCGACGAAAACCTATTGGTAGCTGAATATTTGCTAAAATATTTTAATGTCGATCATGATATGATTGGTGTTTTGGCGGGTCCGTGCCATGCCGAAGAAGTTGCACGCGAAAAGCTGTCGTACCTTACCGTGGCCTGCACCACAGAAGAGAAGGCGATGAAATTTACACAGCTTATTGAATGCGATTATATTTACACTTCGGCATCGGATGATATTTGGGGAACCGAATATGCCGCTGTACTGAAAAACATTATTGCCATTGCCGCCGGTATTGCACACGGGCAACGTTTTGGCGACAATTTTCATGCGGTACTCGTTTCGCGGGCTATCCAGGAAATTAAACGTTTTGTAGACCAGGTTCATCCAATTGACCGCGACATAAAAGCACCTGCATACCTGGGCGACCTGATGGTTACCGCTTACTCGCAATTTAGCCGCAACCGTACTTTCGGATCAATGATTGGAAAAGGTTACTCGGTAAAAGCAGCACAATTGGAATTAAATATGGTTGCCGAAGGTTATTACGCTACAAAATCCATTCACCAAATTAATCAGAAACACCACGTAGATATGCCGATTTGCGAAGCGGTTTACCAAATTCTTTACGATAAAATACCTCCACACAAGGTATTTGGCGAGTTAACAAGAAAGTTGTGTTAAAACTTTAATAACGAAGGAAAACAAGCGGGCTACACATATTGTCTTCATACCGGTTATGAATTTCCCCGCGGATAGAGCTGTTCTCTCAGGCAATTTCTGAGCTACTCATTTAACACCCAGTAAATTCCCCGGGCATTCGAACGTTTTTGTTTCAATATCAATGTGATACTGATTAGTTCCAATTCAGCCAATATCCCAAATCCCATGGCGAAATAATAGTAAACAGGGAAAAAACCGATAAAAAACCACAAAATAAATAGCAGGCCATGCAGATAACCGGTGGTTTTAAATGAATAAAGATGGAGACTGGAAAATGTCCCGAACTTATAAATATGAATAATTTGAGACAGCACAAGCAATAGCATAAAAATATACAATAACCATCCGTGAATTTGCAGATCGGGACGTTTAAATGTAAATAGCCCGGAAAAAGCCAACAGGTATGTTCCATAATCTGCCAGCGAATCCAAACGGGCACCAAATTTGGTTACCATATTAAATGTTCGCGCAATAAAACCATCCAGAAAATCGGTTAACAGATTAATTGCAATAAAGATGGAAAACAGGCTTTCGTTTTTCTGAAAAAGGAGCAATAAAACAAAGGGAAAAATAATAAGGCGGTAGGCACTCAATGCATTCGGAATATTATAAATCTTCTCCTTGTCCATGGCAAGATTAATTGATGCATGAAGTTAGCACATTTTTTAATTCCTTATGATGCAAAGTAAAACGAAAAAAAATGCCACCCGTTAAACGAATGGCATTTCAGAAAATTATGGTGAGAATCTTCTTATCTCATTGCTTTCCAGGCGTTGATCAAACCATTGGTTGAAGCATCGTGCCCTGTCACTTTTTCGTCGTTGTTCAGTTCCGGCAGAATAGCATTGGCCAACTGTTTGCCCAACTCAACTCCCCATTGATCGAAACTATAGATATTCCAGATAATTCCCTGTACAAAGATTTTGTGTTCGTACATGGCAATTAACGATCCTAAAACGCGTGGTGTTAATTGTTTCACCAAAATCGAGTTGGTTGGGATGTTGCCCATGAATATTTTAAACGGCGTTAATTCTTTAATTTCAGCTTCCGATTTACCGGCAGCTTTTAATTCGGCAACTACCTGTTCTTCCGTTTTACCCACCATCATTGCTTCGGTTTGTGCAAAGAAGTTGGCCAGTAATTTCGGATGATGATCGCCCACTTTGTTGTGGTTGATTGCCGAAGCGATAAAGTCGCAGGGAATCAGTTTTGTTCCCTGGTGAATCAACTGGTAAAAAGCATGCTGACCGTTTGTTCCGGGCTCTCCCCAGATAATCGGGCCAGTTTGGTAATCCACTTGTTCGCCGTTACGGTCGATATATTTACCGTTACTTTCCATGTTTCCTTGCTGGAAATAGGCAGAAAATCGGTGCATATACTGGTCATACGGAAGAATAGCTTCACTCTCGGCACCGTAAAAATTGTTGTACCAAAGTCCGATCAGAGCAAGGATCACTGGTATATTTTTATCAAAATCAGTTTCGCTGAAATGTTTGTCCATGGTATGAGCACCTTCCAGTAACTCAATGTAGTTATCGTAACCAATGCCCAGCATAATGCTTAAACCAATGGCCGACCACAACGAGTAACGTCCACCTACCCAGTTCCAGAAACGGAACATATTATCGGTATCGATACCAAAAGCTGAAACTGCTTCGGCGTTTGTTGAAACAGCAACAAAGTGTTTGGCTACGTTCTCCAAATCTTTTGCCGATTCCAGGAACCAGTCTTTAGCCGTGTTGGCATTGGTCATGGTTTCTTGCGTGGTAAAAGTTTTTGAAGCCACAATAAACATCGTCGTTTCCGGATCAACTTCTTTTAGTGTTTCGGCAATGTGCGTTCCGTCAACATTCGATACAAAGTGCAGTTTCAAATGGTTTTTGTATGGTTTTAACGCCTCGGTAACCATTAACGGACCAAGATCCGATCCACCAATACCAATGTTAACAATATCGGTAATTGCCTTACCCGTGTACCCTTTCCACTCACCCGAAATCACTTTTTCGGTAAAACCTTTCATTTGGTCGAGCACAGCATTTACTTCGGGCATTACATCTTCGCCATCAACAACGATTGGTGTGTTGCTGCGGTTGCGTAACGCCACATGAAGTACTGCACGGTCTTCGGTCGCATTAATTTTCTGGCCCGAAAACATGGCCGAAATGGCGTCTTTTAAACCACACTCTTCAGCCAGCTCCAGTAATGCTTCTTTCACCTCATCGTTAACAATGTTTTTCGAGAAGTCGAGCAGGATATCTTCAAATTTCAGTGAGTACTTTTCAAACCTGTCTGCATCGGCAGCAAACAGATCTTTCATATGCGTGCCTTCAAACTCGAAATATAGCTCTTCCAGTTTTTGCCAGGCTTTGGTTTCAATAGGATTAATTTTAGGTAACATATTTTTGTTTTAAGCAGGAAGACCGAAGCCTGAAGTTTTCTTCAAACCTGATGCTGCAGCCGTCCGATAGTTAATATTCTAATTGAAGTGTGCACTCAGTGCGAGCATACCACTAATATATCTTTACAAAGATAATTGATTCTGAAGATTGCAGCTGAAACTTTCGGGAAGGTTAATGTTGGGTTAAGAAAAAATGTGTACTCGTGTAAATTAATGCATTTTCGGCCGCCACATGGCAACAACAAGGGCTGCGGTGGCCATAATTAATCCGGTGAAAACCAAACGACAGCAAAGCATGTTACTCCAATGCTCAAATCTTGCATAAGAACCAATACCTGCCAAAATAAAAGCAGCTGCTAAAAAAGAAATTAATACTATTTTTCGGGTCTTCGACATTTTGCTGGTTTTAACATTAAACGCAACAAAGCTATAAACACCGAATATTTATCCAAAGTTTTCATTTTAAAGATTGCAGAATGTAATTGATTTGTAATATTTTTTACCATTTGAAGATTGGAATTTTACGATTTGATATACCGGTTTACTTTTTGCATTGATTTTCTATCTTTACCACCTCTTCCGGAGAGGAATTAAATTGTAATTATGACGCCGGAAAGACAACACAATTATTAGGGATGAAACAAGTATCGATAATAGTCGCCCGGAGAGAATTATTACAATCGATACCGATTCCGTACTTTACCTTTAAAAGTTATCAATTTTGACAGTATGAAAACAGCCACATTTAAGGGATACCTGCTGGCCCTTGTTGCCACCATTGCTTTCTCAAACGTTTACATTTTTAGTAAGGCTGCGTTAAATGAAATTCATTTAACACAATTTGGTATTTACTGGTGTGGTTTAGGGATGCTCTTTAGTTTACTTTTTGCATTAAAAAACAAAAAGTTGGGTCAGTTAAAGGTTCTCGATAGAAGGCAACGCCGTATACTTTTGCTACTGGGCATTCTCGAAATACTCACAACCACTTCATTTTTTATATCTATAAACATTATCCCCGATCCTTCTGTCACATCTTTTATCGGTAATCTTTTCCCGGTAATGGTTACTTTGGGTGGTATTGTACTGCTGAAAGAAAAGTTTGGCTGGGTAGAAGTTATTGGTGCATCGCTGGCACTAATCGGTACTTTTGTTATCAGTTATTCGGGTGGTACAAGTTTAAAAACGCTGTTTATTGCCGGCACCGGCGTGGTTGTAATTAACGCGCTATTTGCCACCACCGCTACACTAATTGTAAAAGTGCATGTAAAAAATATAAGCCCCGAGCTGTTTAACCTGAACCGCTATACCTGGCTGTTCGCATTTTCGCTTATTGCATTTTTTATCTACAGCCCGGAAGCCAGCATATCATCAAGGGCTCTTGCCAACGTGTCTATCGGCTCCTTCCTCGAGTTCGTCGCCATTTTAACGGTGTATTATTCCTATCAATTTATCGATGCATCGCGCTCGGCAGTGGTGCAAACGCTAAAAGGTATTTTTGTTTTAACAGGTGCCTACCTTGTCTTTCATACCTTTCCGTTGTTGCACCAGTTTATTGGCGGAATGATAACGGTTATTGGGGTACTGATAATGACACTGGCACAAGCCGGTATTTTAAAACCCAGACTCTCAAACTGAACTTTCAGTTAAAAAACTACTCATTTAGTTTATTTGAAGTTTATTTAACAAAATTTCATACTTATTTTTTGTTTCTTTCGTTGAATTTATGCCAAGGCACAATTTTTGTTAAACAAGAAAAAACAATTTCAAACAGAAACAAAAACTTAAACAATGAAACCAAATCCTCATAATTATACTTAAAAACAGCATGCCCTCATGCCGAATTCACCCGTTACCATTGAAAACTAAAAGCATACTAAAAATGAAGAAAAAAAACTGGCTGTTTGCCGCCATGGCAGTAATTCTACTGTTTGTGGTATTTATTGTATTATCAGGTTCGAAAAACGAAACCACTCAAATTACCACTACCGTAAAGAAAGGCCCTTTTGAAGTGCTGGTGTACTCAAGCGGGCAACTCGAATCGGAAAACTCCGACCATGTTTATATTCCCGAAGAAATGAAGGATCGCCAAACGCGTATTTCTAACTTAACCATTACTGATATTGTAGAAGAAGGAACCTATGTAGATTCGGGGGATTATGTGGCCACACTCGATCATCAGGCTGTTCAGGAACAGTTAAAAGATGCGCAGGATGAGATGGAAAAAATACTGTCGGAATACAACGACAGTAAGATCGACTCCAACCTGATGCTTAGCAACGAACGCGACCAGATTATTAACGCCACACTGGATGTAGAAGAACGAAAGATTGCGGTTGACGAATCGATTTATGAATCGCCATCAGAGCAAAAAAAGGTGAAAATGGATTACGACAAAGCCTTGCGAAAACTGGAACAATCAAAACAGGCCTACGAATTAAAAACTCAACAGGAAATTAATAAGGTGAACCGCAAATTCATCACCTATAAACAGGTAAAAGAACGCGTTGATGCACTGGAAAGATTAATGGATAAGTTGATCATTTATTCGCCCAAAGCAGGTATTATTTCCTATCATCAATACGAGTGGGGAGGTACTGTTGAAACCGGATCGCGCGTGTCGCAATGGAGCCCGATTATTGCTACGTTCCCAAACATGCGTAACCTGGTTACCAAAACCTTTATAAACGAAATTGATATTGCGCTGATAAAACCCGGCCAGAAAGTAAAAATTGGAATTGATGCTTTCCCTGATAAAACGTTAGACGGAGAAGTAGCCACCGTAGCCAACATGGGGCAAGTGATGCCCAAAAGTGATGCAAAGGTTTTTGAGGTAAAAATTAAGGTCAACGGCTCCGACCCCGAGCTGAAACCGGCCATGACCACCAGTAACACCATCCAGGCCAGTTTTATTGAAGATGCCACCTATATTCCAATCGAGGCTGTATTTTCAAACGATAGCTTATCCTATGTATATCTTTCTGATTCGCAAACCGCACAAATTATTGAGCCCGGCGAAGCCAACGAAAATTATGTGGTAATAAACCAGGGACTTGAAGAAGGCCAGGAAGTGCAGCTGCTGGAACCCGAAGATGCCAGCGATTACAAACTAACAGGTTTTGAAATTTATGCCGATATAAAACGTAAAGCAGCCGAAAAAGCTGCAGAGGAAGCAGCAAGAAAAAAGGAACGGGAAGAGGAAAAAACACCTGAATTGCCTCAGGGAATGGCCTTACCTGCTGGTGTTACTGTTATTTCAGCTAATTAACCACTCAAACCAAACAAGATGTTTATAAAAAGATATTTACACGATATTCTGATAGCGGTTGAAGCCATTATAGCCAACCGCCTGAAATCGATACTTACCGCTCTCGGTATCATCTTTGGTGTTGCTGCGGTAATTAGTATGATGGCCATTGGGAATGGTGCCGAGCAGGAAATTCTGGAACAGATAAAACTGGTTGGGGTAAACAACATTGTTATAACGCCAAGCACTTATTCATTATCCGACGGAGCAGGTGGCGACGGCAATGGCCAACCCACTGCTAAGAAATTCTCGAAAGGACTGACACTTCTTGATGTTGAGGCGATCAAAAAAATTGTTCCAACTGTTGAACGTATTTCGCCGGTAATTTCCTTTAACTATTCGGCCCTGCTTAATGGTATCAGCAGACCTGTCGTACTCGAAGGAATTGATAATCATTACTTCGATTTGTTTAACATGCAACTGGCCGAAGGAAGTCGTTTTAACGCTACTCAGGCAGAAAAAGGACTACCCGTTTGTGTGGTTGGAAATAACATTAAAGAGCAATTTTTTCGTCAGCAGGATCCCATTGGGAAATACATAAAATGCGGACAGATTTGGTTAAAAATTATAGGAGTTGTTGAACGACGCGATTTTACCGCATCGGCATCCGACGAACTGGGGATCAGCAGTTCCGACAATAAAATTTTTATACCCGTACAAACCATGCTGTTGCGTTTTAAAAACCGTTCGCTAATCAGGGCCGACGAAGTTTTAAATGCCAATAAAAACGCAAATGGAAATGGTATGGTGGTTATTTATGGCGGCCCGGAACAAAAAGAAGAGCCGATTGACACCGACGATAATCTTAACCAACTCGACAAGATCGTTGTTCAGATAAAGGAAACGGAACAACTCAACAACTCGGCAACATTAATAAAACGAATGTTGCTCAGGCGCCACTCCGATTTGTACGATTTTGAAGTTACGATCCCCGAATTGCTGCTTAAACAGCAACAAAAAACAAAAAAGATATTCAATATCGTTTTAGGTGTAATTGCAGGTATTTCGCTGGTTGTTGGCGGAATTGGTATTATGAATATTATGCTGGCATCGGTATTGGAACGTATTCGCGAAATTGGTGTTCGTCAGGCATTGGGTGCCAAACAAAAAGACATTATCGCACAGTTTCTTTCCGAGTCAACATTAATCAGTTTAACCGGAGGAATTATCGGAATTATTCTGGGCGTTGTACTCTCGCAAATTATTACGGCCGTGTTCGATATTAAAACAATTGTTTCTGCCTTTAGCATTTTTATTGCTTTTGGCGTATCGGTTGGCGTCGGAATTATTTTTGGTTATCTGCCTGCCAAACGCGCGGCAGCCAACGATCCGGTAGTAAGTCTTCGTTCATAAAATAACCTGAAAACAAACAAAAAAATGAAACGAGCATATCACAATTTAAGACACGGTCAAATAGATAACAGCGAGTTACATGAGTTACCACTGAAAACAAACAATCTTAAACGAATGAAAAACATATTTCTATCATTTATATTTATTTTGGGCCTTACGGTATTTGCCGAAGCCCAGGACGAATTAGTGTTAACACTTCCCGAAGTAATTGATATTGCATCAGGACAATCAATTGATGCTTTCCGAAATAAAAACATGTATTTGGCCAGCTACTGGGAACACCGGTTTTATAAAGCCGAGCGCTTACCCAGTATTTCGTTAAGGTCGAATCCTGCCGATTTTAACCGCTTTAGTAATCGGGAATACAACTTTGAAACCAACGAGGACGAATTCCGCCTGCGCGAATATTTTAACTCCGAAGTTTCAGTATCAGCTGTTCAAAACGTTTCACTAACCGGCGGACAGGTATTTTTACGCTCAGAATTGGGAATGATTAAAAACCTTGGTGGCGACAAAAATACATCGTTTAATGCAACACCTATCAGTATTGGTTTTTCGCAGGAATTAAACGGGTATAACCGCCTGAAATGGCAAGCCAAAATTGAACCCTTGAAGTTTGAGAAAGCCAAAAAAGAATTTATCCAGGATATGGAAGATTTGCGTGTAACTTCCACCAACCGCTTTTTTGGGTTGATAAATGCCCAGATTCAGAAAAATATTGCCGAGATGAATTACGCCAACGCCGATACACTTTATAAAATCGGAAAAGGGCGTTTCCAGGTAGGAACCGTAACTCAGGATGAATTGCTTGAACTGGAACTCCGTTTGCTGAACAGCGAGCAGGCACTGAGTGTTGCCCAGCTTGGCGAAAAAAGAGCACAGGCAAGGTTGAACTCTTTCCTCGGTCTTCCAAAAGAAACCATGATAAAATGTATTGTTCCCAGCGAAATTCCGGAGCTGAAAATTGATCCGGACCAGGCGATTGACGAGGCGATTAAAAACAATCCTGAGATTCTGAACCATCAACAGCAAAAGCTGCAGCAAGACGAGAATGTTGCCATTGCCAAATCAGAACGAGGGCTTAACACCACGCTTTACGCCATGTATGGATTAAACAAAAGTGCCGAAAATTTTGATGATGTTTATACCGAACCAGACAAAAGCCAGGTGTTTAGTCTGGGCCTAAACATTCCTATTGTTGACTGGGGACGCGGAAAAGGACGTTATTCAATGGCCAAATCAAACCGAGAGGTGGCCCTCGCAACGATCAGGCAGGAACGTATTGATTTTGAGCAGGATATTTACCAAAGTGTGCTGGAATTTAATCTTCAGGCCGGACAGGTAAACACCGCCGCAAAAGCCGATACGGTTGCACAAATGGGATACAATGTTACCTTTCAGCGTTTTCTTATCGGAAAGATTGATGTTACACGACTAAATATTGCCAGCAACGATCAGGAAACTGCGCGTATGGCCTACCTAACGCGGTTACGCGATTACTGGTCGGCCTATTACCGACTGCGCAGTTTAACACTTTTTGATTTTGAAAAAAAGAAACCGCTTGAAGCCGATTACGACAAACTTTTAGAAAACTAGTTTATGGCCGTAAAAAGAAAACATATTATAATAACTGCGGCAGTAATTTGTGTTATTGCTATTGCAGCTTTTACCGGATCGCTTACCACAAGCAAGTCGGAGAAAATCTATGTGGTTGAAAAAGGCCCCTTTGAAGCGACGTTAACCTGCAAAGGAGAAATAAACGGTTTGGTGTCCACCCCAATCCCAATGCCCAAAATACTTGGCGACAGAGAACTAAGGATTTGGGAACTAAAAATTCTTGATTTGGCACAAGATGGAAAATACGTCAAAAAAGGCGATTTTATTATGCAGCTTGATGCCAGCCAGATCATGTCGGGAATGCGACAGGAAAGGCAAAATCTTGAAACGGCAGAAGCCGACCTGAAAAATGCCAGAATTGATAGCACGGTACGATTAACCGCTCTTAGGGAAGATATAAAAAATGCCAAACTCGATTTGGAATACAATAAAATCGATCTGGAGCAATCGATCTACGAATCGGCTGCCTACCAGCGCAAAGCCCAAATGACTTATAAAAAAGCGGAAAATACAATTGCCAAAAAGAAGCGCGATTACCAGCTTGAACAAAATAAGTTAAAAATGGGCGTGGCCCGAACAGAAGAAAGGGTAAAACGCAGCCAGGAGAAAATAGAAAAATTTCAACAGGCTATGCAAGCAGCGCGTATTTTTGCTCCTGAAGATGGTATTGTAATTTTTGGCGAAAGTTGGGACGGATCGAAATACAGTAAAGATGGTGATATTTCAACCTGGTCGAACGGACCTCCGATTGCTACCTTGCCCGATATGTCGGAAGTAATTTCGGAAACCTATGTAAAAGAAATTGATATATCGAAGATAAAAGTGGGCGATAAAGTAAGAGTATCGTTTGACGCCCTTGAAGGAGTAATAATCAGTGGTAATATAAATTCGATTGCACGTGTTGGTGAAGACCATAAAGATTTCGATATGAAAGTTTTTAAGGTACTTATTCATCTCGATGAATCGAACGACGGGTTAAAGCCTGCCATGTCGAGCAACAATGAAATAATTCTTGCCCAAAAAGAGGAAGCATTGTTTGTTCCTTTAAAAGCTGTTATTAGCGAAAATGGTGAGGATTTTGTTTACCTGTCAAAACATGGAGAGACGGAAAAAACTCCGGTAACCACCGGTTTTGAGAATGAAGAATTTGTGCTGATAGAAAGCGGACTTCAGGAAGGCGACAAAGTAATTCTAAGCCCGGTACTGGAGGAAATTTAGAATACACTTAGTCATAAATAGTAAAAACGGGCTGAATTTTCAGTCCGTTTTTTTTGTATAAATTCGCGCCATGCAGAAATCGGTACATCCTAACATCTATTTATTTAATCCCACTTGCGAGTACGCGGTGGCGAATGGCAATGCTTCGTGGCATCCGAATAAAATTCTGCAAAAAATGGAAGCCGACCTGGCTACCCTCCCCCTCTATTTTGCGGCTGAAACCGATGTGGTAATTGTTCCGCAAATTCCTACAACCGATTTTTTTGAGCACCTGCAAAAAATCGGAGTTACACCGCCTGTTTTTGCTACGGAAAAAGAGCTGAAAAGTAACCCGCCGGAACAAATTGGCAAACTTCAACCGTGGGGCTGGAGCCCGGCCGTACACAAACGTTTGGAAAGTTTTAAGCCGCTTTGTTCTTCTGAATTTAAAACATCTCCGGTGTTTATGTGGAAAGCGGAATACCGCGAACTTTACTCCAAGAAATTTGCCTTGCAGATTCTACGGCAACTGACACACAAGCATCCGTCGGCCAGTTTTATCGGGGAAAACGAAATTACCGAAATTTGTGAAACGCAGGACCAGATAGAAACGCTTTTGGCAAAGTGGGATAAACTTATGGTGAAAGCCCCATGGAGCAGTTCAGGACGCGGATTACAACCCATTACCAGGCAACCCATACATGAAAAAGTTTGGGAAAAGCTGCTTGGTATTGTAAAAGAACAGGGCTACGCAATTGTTGAAGCATTCCAAAATAAAGAGCTCGATCTTGCTTTTCAGTTTGAATTAAAAGCCGGCGAAATACAATATTTGGGAACCAGTAATTTTTCAGCCGATAAAAAAGGGCAATACCTGGGAAACAGCCTAAACGGCTTACCTGATGAACTGGATGAGGAGGTAAAAGACTTTGCCCGGGAAATGTCAACGCTTATCATCCCTGCACTGAAAGACGAGCTCGGAAAAAGCAAATTAGCCGAGAACTACGAGGGCTATTTTGGAGTCGACACTCTTATTTTCAAAGATAAAACGGGCGCACTTAAAATAAATCCGTGTCTGGAAATTAATGTGCGGCACAACATGGGATTGCTTTCGCTTTATCTCGAAAAATTTATTGCTCCAACAAAAAAAGGACGCTTCCGCATGTTTTTCAATCCAAAAATTCGCTTTGCTGATTTCTGCCGGCAAATGAGCCACGACCATCCGCTGGTTCTGGACAATCAAAAAATCGTTTCCGGTTTTTTCCCGCTTACGGCCATTACAAACTCCACCGGATTTGGCGCCTATCTGCTCGTTTAATTCAACTGACTTGATTTTAACTTCATTTTGTTTACCTTTAAATGAACGATTAAAGCCGGGCTGCTATGGAAAATAAGGACGAAAAACATACGAAGAAAGGGAAAAAGCTCTCCAAAAAATTTTACGAAAACGAACTCAACAGATTGCAGGTTGAATTGGTACGTCTGCAGGAATGGATAAAGTTTAAAGGACTTAAAGTGGTAGTGATTTTTGAAGGGCGCGACGCTGCCGGAAAAGGTGGTACGATAAAACGCATTATTCAAACATTAAACCCGCGTATTTGCCGCGTTGTTGCACTGGGAACTCCAACCGAACGCGAAAAAACACAATGGTATTTTCAGCGTTATGCTCCTCATCTTCCTGCTGCCGGCGAAATGGTTTTGTTCGACCGTAGCTGGTACAACCGGGCCGGTGTTGAAAAAGTAATGGGCTTTTGTACCAACGAAGAATACTGGGAGTTTCTCCGCTCGTGTCCTAATTTCGAACGCATGCTAATCCGCTCAGGTATTATTCTGATAAAATACTGGTTCTCTGTAAGCCAGGATGAACAGGAAAAAAGATTCAGGGCGCGGTTAAACGAACCAACCAAACGATGGAAACTGAGCCCGATGGATATTAAATCGATGGAGAAATTTGAAGAATATTCGAAAGCCAAAGATGAAATGTTTGCTTATACCGACACAAAAATAAGCCCGTGGTTAATGGTTGATGCCGACGATAAAAAACGAGCCAGGCTGAATTGCATCCATCACCTGTTATCGTCAATACCATACAAGGAGCTGGATCAACCGGAAATTGTACTTCCTGAACGACAGGAAAGAAAAGGTTATATACGCCCGCCGCTGGATGAAATGACATATGTACCGGAAGTTTATTGATATAAAAAAGGGAAGCGATTAGCTTCCCTTTCCATTTTCTTTTCCATTACTCTAGTTATCCCTTGTCCTGGTCATGTCGAACAGGTGCCTCGCCTGGTCTCCAAGGAATCCTGAGAATAACTTCTCCTCTCCATTTTCAATCACTAAACCTCTTTCTGCTAATTCGTAGTAGGCATAGGTCCAGGGCATTTTTTCTATTCCATCTTCGCCCTTAACCTCTACTTCTTCTTTTACAGCCAACGTTGCCGATTGCTGCAATTTACTTCCCTTTTCTCCTTCAAGTGCTTCTTTCATGGGTATCCCGGCATCTGCCAATCCCTTGCAGGTTGATTCCAGATCGGGCCACTCACTAACGTTCTGATAGTTTACAAAAGCGGTAAAATGATTCACCGCGTTACCATGCAGCAGCACCCAGGCAGCATATTGCGACACATCATTTACTTTCAAAACATCGTCTTTCTGCGGAACATTCCACGGCCTTCTGAAATATTGAGCTAAATCGTTTACCAGCATTTCTCCTGCCACTCTTGGCAATTCCCCCTTCTCTTTTAAAGTTGCCAGTAAACTGATACTCTCATCCGATAATAAATAAGGCGTTTCTTTTACTGTGTTCTTTATAATTTGCTGTGCCCATTCGGGTAATTCTTCCACCTCTAACTGGCTTACAAATAGTTTTGGGAACATGGGGTCGGGGTGTTCAAAATGAACGGCATTCAGTTTTTTCTTCCTGAAATTATATTTCTCAACCGGAACATACTCCAGGCAGGAAATAATGTGTTTTATAGCTCTGATTCCTTCCGGCTGTTCTCCTGTGTGCGTGTTAAATGTTCGAAAGGCAATGTGATCGTTTACCACGCTACCTCCCTTCTCGTTAACCAAGCGCTGATATTCCCGGGCATACGAAACACGATCGAGATACATAACCCACAGTCGAGTGAGTAATGCTTTGGTAATTTCTTTTGCTGTAACTTTCATCCTGTAGCTTTTTTATATTAAACAAAAAATACAGGGCTTTTGTTACTAAAAAACAGATGTTTAAGAATATAGGATAATTGATAAAAAAACTATAGCACAGGCTAGTGCTGACTGGTATTTTTCATGAACTCAAGCACGTCTTCTTTTGTGAACGCGCTGGTTGCTCCCATTTTTGTAGTATTTAATGCTCCAACTGCATTCCCGAATTTCAGAGCTTCGTCAACGGGTTTTCCGTTCAGATAGTAATGCAAGAATCCGGCGGCAAAAGCCATCCCTGATCCAACATTATCAATTGCTTTTAAATTATAACCCGGTTCAAAAAATAATCCCTCAGTGGCGTGTAGTGCTAAAACACCTGTGCTGCCACGGGTGATAATTACAATGTCGATTTTGAATATTTCAGACAATTTCCGGGCAAAATCTTCAACTTCGGTATATTCAATTTCCAGTTTGTCGGCCAAAAATTCGATTTCCTTCTCTTTTATGCGCACTACATTGGCAGCTTTCAGTAAACGTTTTACAACCTTTCTACTGAAAAAGTGTTCGAACAGCTTGAGATCGAAAAAGTGCAGCGAATCGGGCGATTCTTTAATAAGCTCACGTAATGTATTTTTCGAGAGGCCAAAACGTTGCGGCAACAATCCAAACACCAAACAGTCGGCTTTGCGAACCAATTTCAGGGCTTCGGCCGAAAACTCGATATGATCAAAAGCCACATCGTTTGCCACTTTATAAACCGCTTCGTCGTTTTCGTTAAAACTTACTTCAACTGTTCCGGTTTTAAATACCGGATCGAGCTGTACATTTTTATCTGAAATACCGAGTTTTATAAGCGTATCGATGGCTTCCATTCCCAGTTCATCATCGCCAACACGCGAAAGCAAGTAGCCTTTTTCGCCCAGTGAGTTACACCGAAATACGAAATTAGATGGCGTTCCGCCCAGCACTTTACCATTAGGTAAAATGTCCCAGACAACCTCTCCAAATGCAACTATTTTTTTAGCCATAACCTTACTTTCGGATGCAAATGTAAAAATTAATAAAACGCTATCAAAAGTCAGTATGTGTCTCTTTTTCAATTTAAAAGCAAAAACAGATTAATCAATTGATAATGAACAGTTTTTACACGCAAAAAAAATGAAGCAAAAAAACAATTTTTACATTAAAGCGTTTGTTTCTTTACAATGAACTATTTAGCACATCTCCATCTATCGGGCGAATCGGAAAAAATGCTGGTTGGAAATTTTATTGGCGATTACATAAAAGGCAATAAATACCTGCAGTATGAAGAAGAAATTGCCAAAGGAATTTTGCTTCATCGGCAAATCGATTCGTTTACCGACGCGCACCCGTTGCAACGGGAAGCCCGCTTGCTGTTTCGCCCCGAATTTGGATTGTACTCGGGAATTGTAGTTGACTTTATCTACGATCATTTTCTGGCAAAAAACTGGAGTAAGTATTCTACCTTTCGCCTGCCGGTTTTTGCCAAAAAGGTACATGCCATATTACTCAGCCACTTCAGTACGCTTCCCTTAAGAGTGCAGGGATTCCTGCCCTTCCTTATTCAACACAAACGTTTGGTTTCGTATGCTTCGGTTGACGGGATTATACAGTCCTTAAAAATTATGGGAAAGCATTCCAGCCTGCCATCAAAATCAGAGGAAGTTGAACGAATACTTTTGGAAAATTACACGGAACTGGAGATAAATTTCGCGGCCTTTTTTACTGATCTTCTTGATTTTGTTTCAGAAAAGCAAGGTATTGAAATTAAAAAGCCCGATCTGATGACCGGGCTATGAATGGTAATAGTTTTTATGCAAGTAATTCAAGGAAGGCTTGTTCGTAAAAGAAATTCGACTCGCCCAAAGCCGGTTTTAAATCATTAAGCCAAATGGCATCCGGATCGTATTTGGCAAAAAACGGACGACCTACCCAACTTGGATCGCGCCCCTGCAAAAAGTTCAAAACAAATACTTTTTCTCCTGCAACTTCGCTAACACCAACAATTTGCACTTTCCCCGGGTTGCACGACATGCTGGGCCCTTTAACCGTGCGACACACGCCACTTACCTGATTATACGCACTTTTGAAAATTTTCCAGGCCCTGTCGAGCGTAACCGCAAAATAATCCTGAGCACCTGTATTGCGCGCGATAAACATGTAATAAGGAATGATTCCCAGTTTAACCTGTTCTCTCCAGTTTTCGGCCCATACGTTGCTATTATCGTTTATATGATGTAATAAAGGCGATTGTGAACGAATCTGTACTCCGGCACTTATCAGTCGTTTTACGGCCTTCTGAACAGCCTCTGTTTTTAATTCTCCCGGATGATTAAAGTGAGCCATCAGAGCAATGTTGATTCCGCGCTTTTTCACTTTCTCGAATAGCCGGATTAAATCATCCGCATCATCGTCGGTTGTATAGCGGTACGGCCAGTAAGCCAACGATTTTGTTCCGATACGAATATTACGCAGGTGCGGGATATCGGCATCGAGCAAAGCATTAAAGTAGGCCTCGAAAAATTTGGTTTTCATTACTGCCGGATCGCCACCGGTAAACAATACGTCGCTAATGTGCGGGTTGGCTTTTATGTATTCTACCAACGTATCTGCCTCTTTCATGGCAAATTTAAAGTCGTTTAGCGCAAACTGCGGCCAACGAAAACAAAATGTACAATATGCATGGCAGGTTTGCCCCTGTGTAGGAAAAAACAACATGGTTTCGCGGTATTTATGTTGTATACCACTGAGTTTTTTGCCGTTAAAAACGGGTACGTTACTTTCCTGTCCGGCCGGGTTTGGATTAAGCCGTAACCTGATTTTATTAACTTCTTCCTGAATGGTTTTTCGGGGAGCATTACCCGTAATCAACGAAACCATTTTAGTAAAAGTGGCTTTGTCAAGCATCTCTCGTTGCGGAAAATTTAGAATAAAAAACGGATCGCGTTCAAAATTATTCCAGTCGATCAACTCATCAACTACATAATTATCAGTTTTAAATGGCAAAACCGTTCCAACCACCTCAATTTCCAGTTTCTGTTCTTCCGAAAGAAACTCCATCTGCGGAATTTGCCTAAAGTTGTGAAGAGAATAAGGTTTATAAATCATCTCATTAAAATTTTTTAATGGGATCGCATGCAAGTCGATCTGCAAAAGTGAACGCACAAGTCTAAGTACTCGCTACCCGAATAAATCTGCGGTTCTTCCTCCCATAGGATATTAAAGAACTATGTTAATTTTTACTGTCTGTTTTCCCTTTATTGATAAATTTCTGTAAAGAAATTCTTCCGATTTTTTTAAAGCCCCACAAAGGTATAAAAATGGGGGTAGTAAAAAAATGTTTTAAAGAATCTCTAAAAGTTGCAAAAACACTAACCAGAAAGCTTTTCTAAACGACTGGCATCCAACCGAATAAATATAAACAGCAAGATTGTAAACGACCACAACGAAGATCCGCCGTAACTAAAGAATGGAAGTGGTATACCAATAACGGGCATCATGCCAATGGTCATTCCAATGTTTACCATAAAATGGAAAAAGAGGATTACTGCCACCGAATAGCCATAAATACGCGAGAATGTTGACCGTTGCCGCTCAGCAAGCCAGATTAGGCGCATAAAGAAAACCAAGAATAGTAAGATTATGCTCAGAGTTCCTACAAACCCCCACTCTTCGCCAACAGTACAAAATATAAAATCGGTACTTTGTTCCGGTACAAAATCAAATTTGGTTTGTGTTCCTTGCAGATAACCTTTACCCCACATGCCTCCTGAACCGATTGCAATTTTACTTTGATTTACGTGGTAGCCGGCACCCTGCGGATTCGATTCAATTCCCAGCAGTTCGTTTATACGTACCTGGTGGTGCCGTTCTAACAAGTTCTCGAAACCGTAATCAACCGAAATGGTGAATAAGATGGAACCGATAAATACAATTGCAATCTTTGTATAATTCGGGAGTTTATTCCGAACACTTTGGTACAACACAATTATTGAGCCCACAACAGCACCGGTGAGTATAAATTGTGCCAGCTCGAATGAAGTCTTAACCACAAAGTTTAAAAGAACAAAAAAGCCTATTGACAAGGCATAGATAATAGCCACATTAAAAAACTGCTTGAGCTTAGGATTAAAAATCAGGTAAATTATTAAAGCCACGCCAACCATTATTAATGCCAGGGTAAGATTGGCAAGTACCAGGGCCAAAACAAAAAGAAGTGCTATCAGGGTTCCGAAGAAAAGTACCACGCCCGATAAACCTTCGCGATACAACACCAGAACAAACGAGAAATAAACCAATGCCGAGCCGGTATCGTTCTGCAACAAAATTAAAAACACCGGCCCTAATATAATTGCCGCAACAGTTAGTAACGATTTGGGAGTTTGCAATTTAAAACCATGCGTGCTCATGTAGCGTGCCAATGCCAGCGCTGTTGCTGATTTGGTAAACTCGGACGGTTGAAACAGGAATGGCCCGATTTCATACCACGATCGTGCTCCGTTTATTTCTTTCCCGATAAACGGAACCAACAGTAGTAATACTATGAATACGCCATAAATAATGTAGGAGAAAAAGACATAAAAGTTATCCTCCAGCAACATAACAATCAAGGCCAGTACTGCTGCGAATCCGATCCACATCAGCTGTTTTCCATATTGTTGTGTAATATCGAAAATGCTCTGATGCTCATCGCTGTACAAAGCTGCATAAATATTAAACCAGCCCAGGAACACCATTAATAAATACAGGCCAACGGTTAACCAATCAATATTTGCTAATATGTTATTTCTTCTTGGCATTAATCTGCTAATTCCGGGTTGTGCGGATCTGTTAAAACAGCCTCCATCATTTCTTTTTCGTATCTAAGCCGGTTATCGGCAATACTATCGTTCAGGTACTTCTCAATTAGTAAACTGGCTATAGGCGCCGCATAACTTGCTCCCCATTTGCTATGCTCAACATATACACAAAGTGCAATTTTCGGATCTTCAGCAGGTGCAAAAGCCATGTACGCGCCATGATCGATTCCCTGGTTATTTTCAATGGTCCCCGTTTTTCCGCAGTAACTGATTCCGGGAACAGAACGGTTTAAACGTGCAATGGTAACCTGCCGCATACCCTCATACACCGGTTCGAAATATTGGGCGTCAATTCCGGTTTCGTGTTTTACCGAAAAACTACTTTGTACCGTATCATTTTCAACCTCCTTAATAATATGCGGTTGATAATAGTAGCCTCTGTTGGCCAGAATAGCTGCCAGATTGGCCATTTGCAGTGGAGTTGTTCCCAACTCTCCCTGCCCGATTGCCAGCGATCGTACGGTGAGTGCCTGCCACCAATCTCCCTTATGTACCCTATTGTAATATTCTACTGTTGGGCGCAGTCCCGGATTTTCGTTATAAAACTCGGTACTTACTCTTTGCCCCAGGCCAAAACGTTTTACATACTCACTCCACACATGAAAACCGACAGCTGTGGTTGGATATTTATTGATCGTACTTCGGAAGGTATTCCACAAAAACGGGTTACACGATTCGCGCACCGCATCGATAACACTGGCTGGCGAAATATGATTATGAGTACACTTGATTGGACTGGAAGACCTGCCGTTACAAACAATCCTCGTTGCATTGTTGATTGCACCTTCCTGCAAGCCAATTAAAATGTTGAAAGGCTTAAATGTTGAACCCGGCGGATAACGCGCTTGCAACGAGCGATCAAACAAAGGCATTAAGGTATCGTTTTGCAACTGGCTAAAGTTTTTTCCCCGAACCCGTCCCACAAGCAAACCCGGATCGTAAGTCGGGGCACTCAACATGGCAAGAATTTCGCCTGTTTTTGGTTCAATCGCCACTACAGCTCCTTTTTTATTCTGAAAAAGTTCTTCGGCATAAAGCTGCAAATCAATATCAAGTGTCGATACAAGGTTTTTACCAATTTCGGCCGGTTTATCTTCTGCTCCGTTCAGGTATGAGCCCTGGTTGCGGTTGTGCACGTCAACCATTATTTTTTTTACACCTTTTACGCCGCGAAGCTGCTTTTCGTAGGTTCTTTCGACCCCACTTTGCCCAATATAGTCGCCCGATTTATAGTAGGTATCCCGTTTTATGTCGGAAGCATTAACTTCGCCTACGTAACCTAAAACGTGGGCTGCAACCGGGTATGAATATTCACGTAATGTTCTGGTTTGCGAGTGAAACCCTTTAAACTTATACAGCTGTTCCTGTAACAAGGCAAAACTTTCAGGCGATATCTGTTTGATTAAAACCGATGGTTTATAGCTTGAATAATTTTTGGCTTTGGCAATTCCCTCTTCAAGATCTGGGCGGGTAATATCAAGTAAATTACAAAGTAAAAGGGTATCGAATTCGCCTACTTCGCGTGGTGTAATCATCAGATCGTAGGCCGTTGTATTGTACACCAGCAACTCGCCATTACGGTCGTACACCAATCCGCGTGCCGGATACTGAACAACTTCGCGCAAAACCTGGTTAGTGGCAGATTGTTTGTAATCAGAATCCATTACCTGAAGGCGGAACAGATCGATAATATAAATCAATCCAACCACCACAAAAATGGCTGCAACAATATAACTTCGTTTCGACAAATTGTTCATGTATTACCTGCCTGTAATAAGTTCTGACTACCAGCAACAAAAAGCTGCCATTCTATCTATAAATTCAAATTAAGTACCCTTCTTTCGACTTCTGTTAATCGCGAAATACAATAAACTGGCTTAAAACTATAACAAAAATTGAAAACAAGGAACTTAAAACGATACGATATAAGGTTCCTAAAATATCAGCGAAAGTAAATACTTCGACAAAGAATAATGCCAAATGATGCAGGAACACCATTACTGCCGTGTAATACAGAAACCAGCCCAAACCGTTTTGAGCCAATCCCGGGTAATCTGCCATGTCCTCTTCGCGGCTGGTAATAGACCTGATGATAGGCGGACGCAAAAAAGCAATAAACACCGAGGCAAAAGCATGAACACCCAGAGTATTGGAGAAGATATCGATACTGAGGCCGATGAAAAATCCGCCCAGGAGAAGTACATACCGCGGTGTATTTACCGGAAGCAGCATAATAAACAAAATGTAGATATACGGATTTACAAACCCACTAACCTGCACCTGGTTTAAAAACAGTACTTGCGTAAGCACAAGCACAATAAACATTATTGCATATTTAATTATTTCCCGCCCCATCTAATACTACTTCATTCTCCAGAGCTTTTAACTCCTCTTTTTTCACATTTTCGATTACATGCACATAACGTATCGATTTAAAATCGACGGCCAGCTTCACTTTTATATTGTAGTAATTTTCGCCCTGTGGTTTATCAAACGATAAAATCGTACCAATCAGTAATCCTTCAGGGAAAATAGATGAATAACCACTTGTTACCAACGTATCTCCTTGTGCCAGATTTACGTGAATTGGAATTTCGAGCAAATCGGCCTGACGGTAATTCTGTCCGTCCCAGCGCAACGAACCGTAATAGCCCGAGTTTTTGAGTTTTGCTGAAATGCTCCATCGTGGATTAAGCAACGACAAACCCGAAGCATAGGAATTTGAAACACTGGTAACCACCCCAACCACTCCTTGAGGCGACAGAATCCCCTGATCGGCTTTTATTCCGTCTTCGAGACCTTTATTTAGCGTAATATAATTCTGCTGCTTATTGGCCGAATTATTAATAATACGCGCTGCCCTGAACACAAAATTTGAATCGGGCAGTTCAAGCGTAGTTATTATCGAATCTGATACTGATATTTCCTCCAATGTACCTTCATCGAGCACCGACAGAAGATAAGCATTTTCGTTTGCCAGCTCTTTATTTACGCGTGCCAGTTCGAAATACTGAAATACCGAACTTGTGGCATTGTAAAAACTGGCCGAAATATAATTGGCCGAATTCAGAAAACGCGAGCGCTGAAAACTATTGTAGTTAAATACCAGCACCAACGAAACCGCTTCTAAAAAAAGAAACAGTAGAAACGCAAAATTTCTTACCAGGAATCGAAGGAGACTGCGCATTTATATTTTTAACTTTCTGTTATCGGATAAGGAATGAGAAGTTTTCTACATTTTTCAGGGCAATACCGGTACCTCTTACCACCGCACGTAACGGATCTTCGGCAATGTGGAACGGAATACCAATTTTGTCGGTCAGTCGTTTGTCAAGGCCTTTTAACAAGGCACCACCGCCTGCCAGCCAAATTCCTTTAACCACAATATCGGCATACAACTCCGGAGGTGTTTGCTCCAAAGCACTCAACACCGCTGTTTCAATTTTCGAGATCGATTTTTCCAGGCAGTGTGCAATTTCCTGGTACGAAACCGGCACCTCAATTGGTAATGCAGTCATTTGGTTTGGTCCCTGAACTACATAATCCGGTGGTGGTTCTTTTAGCTGTGATAAAGCCGAACCAACATGAATTTTTATTTCCTCTGCTGTACGTTCACCAATTTTAATATTGTGTTGATGACGCATATATTCCATAATGTCGGCAGTAAGATCGTCGCCGGCAATACGGATTGATTTGTTGGTAACAATACCACCGAGAGAGATAACTGCAATCTCGGTAGTACCACCACCTATATCCACTACCATGTTTCCTTCAGGAGCTTCCACATCCAAACCTATACCAATTGCTGCGGCCAGTGGTTCGTAAACCATGTACACCTCGCGTCCGCCGGCATGTTCCGACGAGTCGCGTACCGCACGAATTTCAACTTCGGTACTTCCTGAAGGGATACAAATTACCATTTTTAAAGCCGGAGAAAACATCCTCGACTTCGGGTTAATCATTTTAATCATCCCCCTGATCATCTGCTCCGCAGCATTAAAGTCGGCAATTACACCGTCGCGTAACGGCCTGATCGTCTTTAAATTTGCGTGCGTCTTCCCCTGCATTTGCCTGGCTTTCTCTCCAATGGCAACCATCTTTTCGGTTTTCATATCGATGGCTACAATCGAAGGTTCGTCCACTACAATTTTATCATTATGGATGATAATAGTATTGGCCGTTCCAAGGTCAATTGCTATCTCCTGCGTTAAAAATGAAAATAAGCCCATAAATTAATTTGCTTTGTATCTAGTGCTATAAAGATAATTTTATTTATTAATGTCTGAAATGTCTGCGGCCTGTAAATGCCATGGCAATGCCAAATTCGTTACAAGCGTCGATCACTTCTTCGTCGCGGATGCTACCACCCGGCTCGATGATGTATTTTACTCCGTATTCGTTGGCTGCCTCAATGCTGTCGCGGAACGGGAAGAAAGCATCCGAAATCAATACTGATTTTTCGATATCCAATCCACCTTTCAGATCGAAACGCGGCATGGTAAGGTAGCGTAAACTGTCCAAACGGTTTGGCTGCCCCATTCCTGCTCCGGTTAACCAAAATGCTCCGTTTTCATTCTCGGTAACTACTGCAATGGCGTTACTTTTTAAATGTTTACAAGCGATTGAACCGAATTTGGCCAGGTTCATTTTCGAGGCTTCAAATTCTTTTTTGGTTACTGTTTTGAATTCTGTATCCAAACCTTCATCTTCATCCTGAACCAGCATACCACCGCTAATCGAACGGTATAATTTTTCTCCTGCCACCATTGGGCGAACCGGTGTTACCAAAACACGAAGATTTTTCTTCTTGGCTAAAACCTCCAGTGCCTCGTCGGTATATGCAGGAGCGATAATAATTTCGATGAATTTTTTACCAAACCATTCAGCTACTTCCTGGGTAACGGTTTCTGTAAAACAAATAATTCCGCCAAAAGCGCTGATTGGGTCGCCGGCCCAGGCCAGTTCCAACGATTCCATAATGCTGTCGGTTACTGCCAAACCACAAGGATTTAGGTGTTTAATAACCGAAACGGCCACTTTGTTTTCAAGGTGTGTAACCGAGTGATAAGCGTCGCTGGCTGATTTCCAGGCTGCATCGGCATCCAGCATATTGTTGTATGATAATGCTTTTCCCTGAAGTACCTGAGCATTGGCAAGGCCTGCACCTTCGGCAACGTTATCGAATTTAAAGAATGTAGCTGCCTGGTGTGGATTTTCTCCGTAACGTAAAACATCTCCATCGTTCAGGCTAATGCGCTCTGTTCCGGCATCAACACCCTCGTTGAAATAGCTAAAAATTGCAGCATCGTAATGCGACGAAACACCAAATGCTTTTCCGGCAAACCACTTACGGTCTTCCAAACTAAATTCGCCATTGTTGGCTTCCAGTTTTTCAAGCAGTGGCTGGTATTCGTTTTGCGAAGGAACGATCACCACATCTTTAAAGTTTTTGGCAGCGGCACGAATCAATGAAATTCCGCCTATATCTATTTTTTCAATAATATCCTGTTCTTCGGCTCCCGAGGCCACAGTATCTTCAAACGGGTACAGATCAACAATTACAAGGTCGATCTCCGGGATTTCGTATTCTGTTAACTGGCTTACATCGCCCTGGTTGTCGCGACGTGATAAAATTCCGCCAAACACTTTTGGATGCAACGTTTTTACACGTCCGCCCAAAATCGACGGGTAACCGGTTAAACTTTCAACTGCAGTAACCTCAACACCCAACGACTCGATAAAACTTTTTGTACCACCTGTACTTAAAATCTTAACACCCAAGTCGTTTAGTTTTGTAACAATCTTATCTAAATTTTCTTTGTGAAAGACTGAAACCAGAGCAGTCTTAATTTTTTTATTATCAGCCATTTATTGGATTTTTCAAATTCGCTTGCAAAGATAAAAAAAACAGACAATTTACTATTATAAACAAAGGGCGAATTAAAATATTATTCACAGCTTTAAGTATTTCTAAAATCATTGTAATATTTTCACCAAAATTACACTAATACAACAGATCTTATTTGCCGACTTTGGAACGAGGATAACATTATCCAAAATCACTTTTTTAAAACCTGTTGTTTTGAAGTAGCACAATAGAAAACAAGTACTACTTTTACTTTAAATTAAAACCTGAAAATGTTACTGCTTCGATTGATATACGAGTCCTTTTCATTTGCTGCAAATTCGCTTACAGCCAATAAACTGCGAACCATACTTTCGTTGCTGGGTGTTACCATCGGTATTTTCGCTATAATTTCCGTTTTTACGGTTATCGATTCGTTGGAAGGTTTTATCCGCGACAGCCTGAACTCGCTGGGCAGCAATATGGTTTATGTGCAAAAAATGCCCTGGACTCCTCCTGAAGGAGAAACAGAATATCCGTTCTGGAAATACCAAAATCGCCCCGTACCTACCTTAGAAGAAACTGAAGAAGTAATAAGGCGTGCACAAACGATTGACAATGCCGCTTTTTTATTTGGTTTTGGCCGTAAAGTTCAGTACGGAAGCACCACACTCGACAATGCAGTAATAATGGCAACCTCAGGCGGACTGATGGATGTGTGGAACCTGGAAATTGCACAAGGGCGTTACTTTACCGATTCGGAAATGCGAAACGGGGCACCGGCTGCAGTTATCGGGCACGAAATAGCCGACCAGCTTTTCGATGGACTGGATCCGGTTGGCCGAACCATAAAAATTCAGGGGCAGAAGTTTAACATTATTGGTGTTTACACGCCAATGGGCCAGGATGCTTTTGGAACCAGCATGGACCGCTATATCCACATTAGTGTTGTAAAATCGTATTACATGATTGATGTGCGTGACCGAGACCGTGGACAAACCATTTGTATTAAAGCAAAAGATAATATTGATACCGACAAATTTATGGCCGAGCTGGAAGGTATTATGCGCACCATTCGCCGGCTGAAACCAATGGAGGAGAACGATTTTGCACTAAATGAAGTGAGTATTGTAGCCAACCAGTTCGATCAGTTTTTTGTGGTGTTTAACCTGGCCGGAGCTATTATTGGCGGATTCTCGATATTGGTTGGAGGTTTTGGAATTGCGAACATCATGTTTGTTTCGGTAAAAGAACGAACCAAAATAATTGGCATACAGAAATCGCTCGGAGCCAAACGCTATTTTATCTTGTTGCAATTTATTTTCGAGGCAATTGTACTTTCAGTTATTGGCGGAGTTATCGGCTTGATGTTGATTTATGCAGGAACAATTATTGTAAACCAGTCGACCGATTTCACCATTGTTTTAACTACCGGAAATATTATTAACGGCCTTATGATTTCATCCGTTATCGGTTTCCTCGCCGGATTTATGCCGGCACGTGCCGCAGCCAAACTCGATCCGGTAATTGCAATAAACTCGGTTTAAACCAAATTGAAGAATATACCCGAGATTGTCAGGTAAATCATCATTCCCAAAATATCGTTCATGGTAGTAATAAAGGGCCCGGTTGCCAAAGCAGGGTCGATCTTAAAACGATGGAGAATCAAGGGAATTACAGTGCCAAACAAGGAAGCAAAAAGAATAACAATAAACAGTGAAATAGACACCGAATAGGTAAGGTTCATATTGCCGGAAACAAAAAAGTTGTAGCAAAAAATAAGCAATGCAAAAATACTCGCCGTTAAAACAGCTACCGAAACCTCTTTAACAATTTTTCGTGCCGGCGTTTCAATATCTTTAACACCACTGGCAATACTTTGCACTACAATTGATGACGATTGTACCCCAACATTACCGGCCATTGCCGCAATAAGCGGAATAAAAAATGCGAGTTCCGTTACTTTTTGCAACGATTCCTCGTGTGAGCCTAAAACCACTGCTCCGAGAATACCTCCCAATAATCCAATCAGCAACCACGGAAAACGTGCTCGCAAAACCTGAAAGACCTTATCGCCTGGCTCCACATCGCCGGTAATACCCGACACCATCTGGTAATCTTTTTCGGCCTCGTCACGCACAAAATCAATCACATCATCGAAAGTGATTCGTCCTTGCAAACGCCCGATTTCATCCACCACCGGCATGGCTACAAGGTCGTATTTATCCATTAACTCGGCTACCTCTTCCTGCCGTGTATTGGTGTATACTTTTTGTATATCCGGATCGTAAATTTTCGATACTTTGGTGTTGGTATGATTTAATATCAGCTTTTTCAGCGAAAGTACGCCTTTAAGTTTATCGTCGTTGTCGGTTACATAAATATAGAAGATCTCGTCTACCTCTTCTGCCTGTCGGCTTATTTCTTTCAGACAGGTTGCCACATTCCAGTTTTCGTTTACGGCAACCAGCTCTTTTGCCATTATACCACCGGCCGAATCTTCTTCGTAATCCAGCAGATCGATAATATCACCCGCCTGCTCAATGTCTTCAATTTCATTCAGTACTTCTTTCTGTACGTCTTCATCCAAATCGGCAACAATATCGGCAGCATCATCCGAATCCATGTATTCGATGAAGCGTGTGGCGATCATTTCAGGCGGAATAACTTTCAAAAAGCGGCGGCGGTCGTCTTCATCAATCTCAATCAGAACATCAGAAGCTTTTTCTCCATCAAGCAATAAATAAATGAATTTCGCTTCGTCAGTGTTCAGATCATCCATAACCTCGGCAATATCAGCCGGGTGGAGATCCTGCATTAAGGCAGCAACTTCCTTCTTCTTCCCCTCCTCAATCAGCTCTTTTAACTGCTCAATGTATTCTCTGGTTGCTTCAAAACTCATGATTTACTGTTTTTCGATTTCTTCGATTTTACAAGTCAGATCAATAAACGCACCGACCGAAAGTTGTTCCGGACGTTTCATAGCATACTCTTCGGGTAAAGCTGAACAAATTTCCTTTAAAGAGTTACGTAGCATTTTTCGGCGAAGGTTAAAAGCTGCCTTCACCACTTTAACAAACAGTGCTTCGCTGCACGGTAGTTCTTTTAACTGGTTGCGTTTTAACCTTACCACTGCCGATTTTACTTTTGGCGGCGGATTAAACACACCTTCCGACACGGTAAACAGGTATTCGATATCGAAAAAAGCCTGTAGTAGAACACTCAGGATACCATATACTTTCGATCCGTGGGGCGCAGCAATACGTTCGGCAACCTCTTTTTGTATCATTCCAACAGTTTCGGGAATGCGGTTGCGGTATTCCAACACGCGAAAAAAGATTTGCGATGAAATATTGTAAGGGAAATTACCGATAACACTGAAATTACCTGAAAAACGATCAGCAACATCAGCTTTCAGAAAATCTTCTCCCCAAATATGTTGAAGTGTCGGAAAATTTTGTTTGAGGTATTCTACCGATTCGGTATCGATCTCAACAACATGGACATTAAGTTCCGGGCGTTGTAAAAGGTATTGAGTGAGTACTCCCATTCCAGGGCCGATTTCCAGTATATCCGGTACATCGGCACCCAGGCTGTCAACAATTTTCCGCGCAATATTTTGGTCGGTTAAAAAATGCTGACCTAGATTTTTTTTGGGTCTTACATAACTCATTACACTCAGCCTCGTCCATTGTCAATTTTACTTAATATCTCTTTTTCGTTCGATTAATAAAACAAATTTATATTTTTGCCATCAAAGAAATGCTCGATACCTAAGGGTATTTTTCGCGTCGTGAAAGTAGTAAAATTTAAGGGAAATAACAGATAGCGCGGAAAAGAAAGCATTAAAAAGACCTTGATTTTGAAAAAAACAATCGTTAAGATTCTACAGTTTATCGGCTTCTTTGCACTGGGAGCTTTCATCTTTTGGCTTATTTACAAAGATCAGGATATTGAACGGATTAAAACCGTTTTAAAGAATGATGTAAACTACTGGTGGGTGGCACTCTCGCTGTTTCTTGGCTTGTTGAGCCACATCAGCCGCACTCTTCGCTGGGGCTTAATGATCGAACCTATTGGACATAAACCACGCTTTATCAATACTTTTCTGGCCGTAATGGTAGGCTATTTAATGAACATGGCATTCCCACGTATGGGCGAAGTATCGCGCTGCGGTGTTTTGGCCCGTTACGAAAAAATATCGTTTACCAAACTGGTGGGCACTGTGGTTGCGGAGCGATTGATCGACCTGATATCGCTGCTGATTTTGCTGGCGCTTGTTATTCTTTCGCAGTTTGGAGAGATGCTTAACTTTATGAAAGCCAACCCGGGAATATCGGAGAAACTGCATGCCGCCATCACGTCGCCTTACCTTATCATTGGCGTTGTTGTGCTGGCCGTTTTGATCTTCGTTTTCAGAAACGCATTTAAACATACTGCCTTTTTCAAAAAGATAATAGAAGTAATACGCAACTTTAAAGAGGGTTTCATTTCTATCCGAAACATAGAGAAAAAAGGCTGGTTCTTTTTTCACTCGGCGTTTATCTGGGGCATGTATTACCTGATGCTTTACGCGGTATTCTTTGCGTTCGATTTTACCAGCAACCTGAATCCGATTGCCGGACTAACCACATTTGTACTTGCAAGTTTTGGTATGGTAGCACCGGTGCAGGGCGGAATCGGGGCATGGCATTTTATGGCAAAAGAAGCCTTGTCGTTGTATGGCGTAGCCAACGAAAATGGAATTATCTTCGCTTTTGTGGCGCACACGTCAATGACTGCAATGATCATTCTCATTGGTATACTATCTATACTCATTCTTCCGTTTATTAACCGCCGAAGCGATGTTACTGAAGAAAAACCGGTTCAGGAAACCGTGAGTGCAATCTAGCCGCCGTATTTAAGCGGCCTGCACCCAATGCTTATCGGTATTATTTGTATTTTGGCAACTTAAAACGTCGACAATTTTGAACACCGAACTCTTTATATCGCGCAGGCTTTTTTTCGACAAGGCTAACAAAAAGCAATTGTCGCAACGTATTATTCGTATTGCGCTGGCAGGTATTGCGCTGGGTTTAACGGTAATGATTGTTGCCGTGGCGGTGGTTACCGGTTTTAAAAAAGAGATCCGCAACAAAGTGATCGGCTTTGGTTCGCATATTCAGATTATCAATTACGACTCGAACAACTCGTACGAAACCAGCGCTGTTTCAGAAGATCAGCCATTTTTAGCCGATGTAAAAGCACTACCCGGTGTAAAACGCCTGCAGCCTTATGCCACCAAACCGGGAATGATAAAAACCGACGAGTACATTCAGGGAATTGTGTTTAAAGGTGTAGACGAAAACTACGACTGGCATTTTTTGAGTAAACACCTTATTGAGGGCCAATTACCGAATATTAACGACACTGCCCGTGTAAACGAAGTGTTGCTGTCGGCGCAGGTGGCCAAACTGTTACATCTGAAACTGAACGACCGTATTGTAGTATATTTTATTACCGGCGACGAGGTTATTCCGCGCATGCAGCAAATGCAGATTAGTGGTATTTACCGCACCGGTTTCGAAGAGTTCGACCAGCTGTTTATTGTGGGCGACCTGAAACAAATTCAACGCCTTAACGACTGGCGCCCCGACCAGATTACCGGCTTCGAAGTAATTGCCACCGACTTTTTCGATATCGACAATATTGAGCAGGAAATCCGCAATATTATTATCAGCTACCGCGAAGAAAACGCAGAGATACTGCGCACCCAAAGTATTACGCGTGTTTACCCGCAAATTTTCGACTGGCTGTCCATTCTCGATATGAACGTGTGGATTATCCTGATACTTATGGTTATTGTGGCGGCGTTTAACATGGTGTCGGGGCTGCTGGTGCTGATACTCGAACGTACCGGAATGATCGGCGTGCTAAAAGCCATGGGAAGCCCCAACTGGAGCATCCGTAAAGTGTTTGTGTACCTCTCGGTATTTTTAACCGGGCGTGGGCTGCTGTGGGGAAACATCATTGGCGTGGCTATCGTGTTGCTGCAAAAGTTTTTTCATATCATTCAGCTTAATCCCGAATCGTATTACGTTGATTATGTTCCGATGAACTTTTCGCTTACCCACCTGCTGCTGCTTAACCTCGGAACCATTGTTATTACCTCGCTGATACTGATAATTCCAAGCTGGTTTATCTCCAAAATTTCGCCTGATAAGGTGATTCGCTTCGACTAATTTTACTTCTGCGTGTAATCAATATCACTCCTTCTTTGTTATTAAAGGCCAAAGGAGAAAACAAGTATGACAGACAGAAAACAATTGGCCTTTTCGGTGCTCGATTTAGCACCGGTTGCCGAAGGCTCGACTCCCGCTGATGCTTTACACAACAGCCTCGAACTGGCACAACACACCGAACAGCTGGGCTACAGCCGCTACTGGGTGGCCGAGCATCACAACATCATAAGTGTGGCCAGCGCCGCCACATCGATAATAATTGGATACATTGCCGCAGGAACAAAAAACTTACGCGTTGGCTCAGGTGGAATTATGCTGCCCAACCATTCGCCGCTAATCGTTTCCGAGCAGTTTGGTACCCTCGCTGCGCTTTACCCCAATCGTATCGATCTGGGTTTAGGCCGCGCTCCCGGAACCGATCCGGTAACGGCTGCCGAACTGCGTTACGACCGCATGCGAGCTGCGCAGGATTTCCCCAACGAAGTGCGTAAGATTCAACAATATTTCTCCCCTGAAAACAGTAAGGCCGAAGTTCGTTCCGTTTTATCGGAAGGTGCCGACGTGCCTATATTTATCTTAGGATCGAGCACCGACAGTGCCTACCTTGCCGCCGAGCTGGGATTACCTTATGCATTTGCCAGCCATTTTGCCCCGTAAATGCTTATGGCAGCTCTGAAAATTTACCGCGAAAATTTTAAACCCTCTCCCCAATTGCATAAACCTTATGTGATTGTTGGCAGCCAGGTGGTTGCTGCCGAAACCGACGACGAAGCCGAGTACCTGGCCAGCACCATGCGACGCAGTTTTATGGGCATAATTACCGGCCGTCGCGAGCTGATGCAGCCGCCCACCCACCACCTGGGTTACGAAAAATGGGGCATTATAAAAGAACGTATCGACCAGATGTTGGCCTGCTCGCTGATTGGCGGTAAAGAAAAAATTGAGCGTGAACTCCAAGAGCTTGTCGCAAATACGGATGCCGACGAAATCATCGTTTCATCGCATATTTACGATCAACAAAAGCGGTTGGATTCCTACCGGATTTTTTCGGAGGTGGCGAGAAACTTTGAATATTAATCTGATTATGCCCCTCGTTACAAACGAGGGGTAGTTGAGTAAAATCCAGTCATAGTAACTTTATGTTACCCTTTGTTCACACAACAACAAACATTGTTTCTACGTTTGTCCTACTCAATTCTGCAGGTATTTTTTATTTTTGCGTCTTATGATCACCAGTCCTGATAAAATAGCAGCCGCTTTAAAAGCCGAACTTCCCGGTTCGCAGTCTCATTATAAAATGCTGCCGCCCGGGCGTGTGCTAAATCCTGCTCCTGAAGACCAGAGTAAGGTGAAGCCTAGCAGTGTGCTGTTGTTACTTTTTCGTGATGTGGATGATTTAAAGGTTTGCCTGATTAAGCGCCCCGCGTATATGAAACACCACGCCGGGCAAATTGCCTTGCCGGGCGGACGGATTGAGCCCAACGAAAGTGCAAGCGAAACTGCGTTGCGTGAAACTTACGAAGAGATTGGAATTCCACGAGATAAGATCAGGCTGTTGGGAACGCTCTCGTCGTTTTATGTTGAGGTGAGCCGCTTTCAGATCACACCATTTGTGGGATGGATGGATACCAATCCTGAATTTATACTTTGTCCTGATGAAGTGGAGAAAACCATTCTTTTCCCTATCGAAGCTTTTAAGCCCCCCTACTCCACCATCGAATTAAAAACCCTAACCGGATTAATGAAAGTGCCCTGCGTAAAATACGATGGAGAAATAATTTGGGGTGCTACCGCTATGATTCTTTCGGAATTTTATGACTTGATCAATCAAGCCTAATCATACCACGCCCAAGATACGCCTAAACGGAAAGTTCCGCGCGGCATTGGGTAATTTCGTGTTGTCATGTAATCACCATCAATAAAATGTGTACCGATGTTCATATATTTAAAGAATACCTTTGTACGTTTCAGGCGCAATGTAGCATACACATCAATGTATGGATAGTTACCGTATTCTTTTTCGCTCTGCAAATAAAACAAGCCGGTTGACGGTGAATACGCATCGGCATAATAACTTGTATTGTAGCGCACATCGGCACCAATTTGTGTGAACATTACTTTCGAAATGGTAAACTGGTAATAGGTATTTACAAAAGCCGACCATTCGGGTAAATGCAGGTAGCGCTCTTCCGAAACCTTTTGCCAAAGCAATCGCGTGCGGAAATGAAAACGCCGGTAGTTAAAATCCTTATCGGCATATACCGACATTACCAGTATTTCGTTTGACGTTTGATCAGGAACAGCTTCCTCGTTATTATAAAGGAAATTATTTATGGCAGCATAGTTGGCCACCAATTCGAGTTTGCGTTGCGGCACCCTGAATTTCGCTCCCAGCGTAATTCGTTGTTCGGCACCAAAATCGTTGTCCCACTGAAAATGATTTGATCGGAATGTCTCCTGGAAATAGTCAGGCACGCGGTTTTCGAATGATCCTGTAAATATCATCGCTGCTGCTGAATCGCCCCAGAACTGAAATGGTTTGGTAATCATTCCATTTAACTCGAGCTCTCCGGCATTTCGCCCGGCCAGGTTCAATTTTCCATCGAAATTCCACAGCCAAAAGCTGCCCATTTCCCTGAAAATACCTCCACCAATATACAGGTTCGAGTATTTAATATCAAAACGTCGGTGGATTGAATCATTTACCTGAACACCCGGAGTATTTCCGCGGTACAGCTCGTGCCCCAGAAAGGCTCTTTTTCCAAAGGTGTATTTTCTGTTCGGGTTTTCGTACTGTTTCAGTTGAAATACATTACTAATTCTCCGGTATTTAATTTCATCGGTTGTGTAACCATCGCCGAAGTATGTATTCTCAAAAAAAACGTTTGAAGTGTCTTCTTCATCTATAAACTTCTGTGAATAACGGTCGTGCTCGAAGCTGTACATTATTCCGAGTATTGGCCTGAACACATCAACGCTGTCTACCGGATCGAAATCGTATTTCCCCAGTCGGTATTCGGCGGTGGTGTAATAGTTAATACTGTTGAATTTACTACTTGCCTCAGTCAGGTTCGTAGACCAGTATTCCGGATCAAGTTCCGAAGAAAGTAGTGTATCGCTTACTATTCCACCGTTTTCGCTGTTTTTTATTGAGTTGGAGATAAAACCTCCGTGAACATTCCACTGGTCGCGATTATAACTGGTATTTAGTGCCACAAAATTGTTTTTGGCATCCTGTGCGCTGTATTGTCCGTCCGATTTCTCCTGGTTGGTACGGAAAGTCCAGTTCCAGAAAGGCGTAACATTCTGCGAGTGCACCACATCAAAACGCGTTTCGTTATTCCTCGATTTGTTTTCGCTTTGGCTGTAATCGAATCGGGTATACGGCGTAGTGGTGTTCATGTATTTTATTTTCGCCGGAGTTAACAGGTAATCCTGCCTCGATTGAAGGAAAAAATAATTGGTTTGATTGCCACGCTGGAAAAAGTCGTTGGTCATACCGGGATTACCATAGTTACCCGTATAGGTTGCCGATATGGCATTTTTAAATACCGGATGATAGATGTGATTGTAATCGTGTAGTGTATCTAATATTGTTGAATCTTTAAACGCACCATCACCTTTAAGATACCACAGTTTTATTTTTGACGGAACTTCTTTTACAGATGTCTGTTCTTGCTGTTCCCCCTCCATGTCGATACCCCGTGGCTGCGCCATTACAAAAATGGGCAGTACCATAAAAATAACAACCGTGAATAAAAAATACCGTGCTTTTAGCATACAGAAAATTTTAGCACAAATCTAAAAAAAGCATTTAAGGCGTCATTATAAGTTAAATACTTTTTAGCTTAATTAACAACAATAAAAAAGCCCGTGCTCTATTGAACACGGGCTTTGGATAAAATTGGCAGCGACCTACTCTCCCACTTTTACGCAGTACCATCGGCGCTGACGGGCTTAACTTCTCTGTTCGGAATGGGAAGAGGTGGTGCCCCGTCGCTATAGCCACCTAAAATCTTTCGTTCA